>Ga0209541_10000954_pt1 | contig 57630 bp, 61 predicted proteins | sample RifCSPlowO2_01_FD_184027 | JGI IMG/M metagenome (GOLD analysis project Ga0209541, IMG submission 184027) | Groundwater microbial communities from Rifle, Colorado - Rifle CSP2_plank lowO2_0.1 (SPAdes) (version 2) | ecosystem: Environmental > Aquatic > Deep subsurface > Groundwater | place... | reverse complement strand
AGTTTCTAGGCCTGCGAAGTACAAGGAAAAATAACTTTTAACATGAATAGTCCATACAGACGCCGGCAAGCAATAATTATTGGAATAGCTTCAGGAGTATCGCTGGCCATTCCAATAAAATGCGCCAGATGGGAAGAAGGAAGATAATATCAAGAACCAGAAATATCTTGCAATACTAAATCTTCAGATTTCTATAATACCGACGGATTTCTTCCAGAACGCTAAATATATAAAACCCAAATCTCTAATACAAAAATGGGAAGAGAAGAACAAATCATTTCAGAGAGGCTGAGAAAAATCAAAGAACTCCGAGAGCAGGGAATAAATCCTTATCCTCATAAATTTGAAAAGAAAGATTCTGCAAAAGAGCTTCACGAGAAATACTCAAAACTAAAAAAAGACAAGACAGCAGATTACAAAGCAAAAATCGCAGGCAGACTGCTTACGAAGAGGGAGCTTGGAAAAATATCTTTCGGCTCTCTCCAGGACCAATCAGGAAGAATACAAATTGTTCTGCAAGAACCAAAAACCCCGCTTAAATCAAGGCAGTTTTTTAAAAAGTATGTAGATTCAGGCGACTTCATCGGAATAGAAGGCCCAATAACAAAGACGGCTAGAGGAGAGCTTTCAGTGTTAGTCAAAAAGATAGAAATTCTTTCAAAGTCAATTCTCCCTCTTCCTGAAAAATGGCATGGGCTTCAGGACAAAGAAGAACGCTACAGAAGAAGATACATCGACTTAGTAATGTCCCCCGAAGTAAAAAATGTTTTTGAGAAAAGAACGCAGATAACAGATATTATCAGAGATTTCTTAAAAGAAAGAGACTTTTTAGAAGTTGAAACGCCGCTTTTACAGCCTCTTTACGGCGGCGCAGAAGCCAAGCCGTTCATAACAAAACTAAACGCCCTCGACATGAAACTTTACCTGTCCATCTCGCCTGAAATTTACCTAAAAAAATTGCTTATAGGCGGAATTGACAGGGTATTCACAATCTGCAAAAACTTTAGAAATGAAGGAATTGACAAGTGGCATAATCCAGAATTTACAATGATGGAAATTTATGCTTCATATTGGGATTATAATGATATAAGAAAAATGACTGAAAAACTTTTAGAGACGCTGGCTGTAAAAATAACCGGAAAAACTAAAATTAACTATCAGGGGAGGACCATTGACTTCAAAGCTCCTTTCAAATTTTTACGCATGGATGAAGCAATCAAAAAATATGCAAATCTGGATATTTGCGACAAATCCTCTTTGCAAAAGGAAGCAAAAAAAATCGGAATCTCTGGAACAGATGAAGAGATAATTAAGGCAATTTTTGATGAGAAAGTTCAGCCGCATTTAATTCAGCCAACATTTATAATAGATTATCCAAAGGCATTTTGCCCGCTTACAAAAGAGCACAGAAAAAATCCAGAAGAAGTTGAGAGATTTGAGTTGTTTGTCAACGGAGTTGAATTGGCAAACGCTTACTCAGAGCTTAACGACCCGCTTGAGCAGGAGAGACGATTGCAAGAGCAGGTTGAAGCAAGAAAAAAATCTGATAAATTTGAGGCGCACTTAGAAGCAAATCTTGTTGATACAGAATTTGTTGAGGCAATGAAGCACGGAATGCCTCCAGCAGGCGGAGTTGGAATTGGTATAGATAGATTAACACTCCTTCTCACAGATTCGCCGTCAATTCGCGACGTAATTCTGTTTCCATTCATGCGTCCGGCAGAAAAAGGAGGTAAAAAACAATGGTTGATTTGATAATAAAAAGCAAAATCAGGGAAGCTGTCGACGGATTAAACGTCGCAGGCGAGGTTGCTCCCGAACTAAACAAAAAAGTTATCGCCTTGCTGGAAGAAGCAGTAAAAAGAGCAAGGGCAAACGGCAGAAGAACTTTGCAGGCAAGAGATTTGTAATATTTCCCCCGCCAAGAAAATAATTATCATAAATCCAATCACGCTCGTTAAATAATTATCAGATAAACCTAGCGTGATTTTACCTTATTATCAATTTCCTTTTCCTTAATCAACCTACCTCGAAGTGTGATTTTACCATTACCAATTCCCCTAAGTATAACTATCCTAACAAAATTTATATACTTCCTCCTCCAATTATAACTATGGCAAGAAAGAAATTCCCGATGCTCGCTTTAATTCTTCTTATATTCGCAGTAGTTTGGTTTGCCTCAGAATTTTACAACCTAAACATAAACCTCCCATGGATTCCGCTAATCCTCATCGTCATCGCGCTCGGCATGATAATTAATCGCTACACAGCATAATTTTTATACTTCTGTAATCTCCAAACTAAATGTCCCCCAAAGAAAAATCAATTCAAGGAAAAAAATCCCGCGCATCAGGCGCAAGATTCGAATTAAAGGTAAGAAAAGAACTTGAAGAAAAAGGCTGGATAACAGACAAATGGACAAAAAACATTGACTTAAAGAAAAAAGAATTAATCCCTGCAAAAAGAAAATTCAATCCATTCAACAGAATAATGTCAATCGGCACCGGCTTCCCTGATTTTATCGCCTTCAAGCCAATCGTCGGAAAAAAAGAAGACGACTATCAGGTTTACAAAGTCATAGGCGTCGAGGCAAAATCAAACGGATTCTTAGACAAAGAAGAAAAAGAAAAATGCAGATTCCTATTGGAAAACAACATTTTCAAACATGTCCTGATAGCAAGAAAAGGAAAAACTCCCGGAGAAATAATCTACAAGGACTTCATAACAAAAAAAGAGATTTCAGTTTTCTAATAAATTAACTAATTAGCCAGTAAAATTATATGCCTCGCCGTTAATCATTAATAAAAATATAATAAAAAAAGAATCCTTGGCTTTAAATAATTTCTCTTCTAGAAAATCTATTTCCCAGAACAAACTAATCTATATATCTCGATAATCTAAACTAATTTTAATGGACGCTTCTAAAATAACGACAGTCACAACAAGATATATAGAATTTTTAACAGGACCGAGAGATAATCTATCTTATTTATTATGCTGTGAACTCAATGGCAAAGACTCTCTCTCGCTTCTTCCAGAAAATTGCACAGCTTATCGTTTTATTGATATTCACGACAGAGTTGATGAAAACGGAGAAGTTATTCGTCCAGTCGGAAGGACAACTCATCCAATTGTTTATTTATAGCACAAGACATAAATCCCTTGCAGTATCAAATATAATTAATGTAATTCGATACGATTGTTATATTACTGAATGTATTTTCAGTTAGTCTATATCGGCTATGACATAAATGAAAAATGTTGGTGAAAAACTAATATCTTTAACTATAATCATCTAATCAAAGCTCGCTCGCCTCAGCAGCAATACTGCACGCATTTGGCGACGGCTCGTTTCCCTGCAAGTCCCTGCACTTAATGTAATAAGTAACTGTCGCATCCCACGCCGCATAATGCGCCGTCTTCAAAGAAGGATTTTCATACAGCAATGGCTGTCCCTCGTCAAAATTAAATCCGCAGCCGTTCAGACTGTAAGAGCACTGCGCCGCCTCGCTTGTAACAACAGTCAAGGTGTCGCCTTTTCTGTAAGCCCTCGTAACACTCGCAGTCAAAGTGTCAACAAAAACAATGAACGTCGTGTTTTCATAAGCGCTGTTTCCTCCTGCGTCAACGCACTTGAAGAAGTATTCATAATTTCCAGCAGTCAAATCAAGATTTTGCGAATGCGTGTGCGTTCCACTTCCAAGCATTTCTCTGTAAGTTCCTTCAGTTCCTGTCGATGAGAAATAGCATGTCGCTGCCCCGTTGTTCGCGCCGTGCGAAGTCTCTGCCGTCAATTCAACAGTCACAGCGCTCACTGTTCCGCCCTCCACAGTTCCGGTCGGCCCGACAGAATCAATAACCAATTCTTCAGTTCCAAGCAAGTTCAGTTTAGTACTAGTTGCCATCTCATTTCCGTCATAGTCTCTGCATCTAAAGTAAAACTGATTATTCTCTCTGTCTTTGATTCCAGTCAAATCTCCAGTGCAGACATACTGCAAGTTTGCGTTAATCTGGAACGTCTCAGTAGCACAGCTCATCGCATTCTCCATATCATCAAACGCCTTGTCCTGCCTGCTCCATCTGCACTCTGCCGGCTCGTTCACATAAACTTCAATTGGAACAGAATCAACATTAAACTGAACAGGACTTCCGTCGTTAATTGACGTTCCCTCAACAACCGGCTGCGAAGTGTCAGGCCCTTCTTCAACGCAGAACTTGAACGCCAATGCTCCAGAATCTTCGCCGTTTCCGTTCGCGTCAATGCATCTTGCATAAAGCGTTAAACTCCCGCCGTTAAATATCGAAGGAGTTATCTCGTCTCCTTCAGCCGGAGAGTTGTCAGGAACTCTCAAAGTCTGCTTATGCTCCTGCCCGAATTCGTTTGTCCCCCCAAATAAAAATTGCATTTCTCCAAAAGTCGGCTTCAGTTCATAATCTAATCTGCATTTAGCCGGCTCATCCGTCGTCAAACCAAATTCCAACTTTGTGTACGCCTGCAAACATCCGTTCGCCGCGCCGTTTTTGTATATCTTAGCCCCTGTATTTGGCGGAGTGATTGTGTTGTCTGGAATATATCTCAAACCTTCAGGACTTAATGCTTCTTCCCACGGCTCCATTCTCGGAGACGTGACGTCATTCGGACTAACCCAAACACACAATTCATTTTCAGTTCCTTCATTGACAATCTGGCATGCCTGCCCCAAGCTTCTGCATCTGTATTCAGAGCAAGGTATGTCCGGGTTTTCGTTGCATTTCTCGCAGTCTTTCCCGCCAGTTGGCGCTTCCCACGGCAGGCACTCAAATCTTATCAGTTCTGTCTTTTCTTTTTTATATGTCAGGACGATTATTGCGATGCCGACGCCAGCGCCGATTAACGTTGAAGCAATTCCATTCCATCCGAGTCCATAACTAAGAAAATAACCGGTAAATGTTCCAGCCCCGACCCCCAGCCCAATTGATGCAGCGTTATCTTTACTTAACCCAAACAATCCAGCCAAAAAATATGCAGCACCGCCTGCAATTCCAGCCCATAATAACCCAGAAACCATTCCTCCGAGATAACCTTGCCCTTGGAAAATTGCGAACGGTCCTGATTTTGGAAATGCTTCACTCCAGACGCTCGTTGTAGTACCGCCCTCACCAACCAATTGACTTTGACTAAACACACCAGCAGGAGCATCTACTCCTTGTTCAGCTGCTTGTTCAGCAAGTGATGGAAAACTAGCTGGTCCTGCGCCTGTGGAAGATAAAGGATTAACAGCCTCATCTATTGACGATGGGCCTAGTGCACTAAGAGCATTATCACCGGCCCCCACACTTGCTGCTTGGTCCCCAAATCTATTAGCCATTAAAGCATCTAATGGATCTGCCCCAACAATTCTCCCAAACATCACCGCCACCCAAACCGTTAATCCAATCAATATAATTATCTGAAAAATCGCCGAGCTAAAAACAAATAATTGTTTTCCTCTTTTACAATTCCCCAAAGAATTGGAAAACGTAGGAAAATTCCTGTTTCCTCTTTTGTTCATCAGTTATCAAGAAGAATGTTATTTATAAAAGTTGCTGAGATTATTTATTGGCGAGGATGAAACTCTTTTTCTATTCTTCTCCCATCAGGATTGATTATCAAAACTCTTCCACTCAAAACACCATTGTTCCATAAACCATGTAATTGTGATTTATCTCTAAATATCGCAACACCCCATCCATGTCTTTTTCCATAATTAAAACTTCCTGAGAATGTTGAACCATCTGGATAAGTAACATAACCATCTCCATGTGGGGCATTTCCAAACATGTCACCCGAATACCATTGCCCTTCGTTAGTTGGACCATCGTAATGTCTTAATTGATTCTCTTGCTGATAAAAATTCCCCCTTCTCTCCTCCCGATTCATTCTTCTCCCTTCCCTCATCATCTCACTTCCCAAACCGGCAACGCCAGGAACTCCGCGATTCTCACCAGCAACCCACCCAAAAAGCCCAAGTCTCTGCATAACATCCCCGTCGCTCGGCCCTCTCTGCTCTTGAGGATAACCATACATTCTCCGATACTCGGCTCTTTCTTCCTGCTCCCTCATCATGTCGGCAATCTGATGCGCGCATCCAGAACTACCAGCTAAAACTAAACCAACCAATGCGCCAATTTTTAACTTATTTGCTTTCATTCTTGTTTCCTCCGCTTCGTAACATTAGATTTATCATTCTCGTCATTTGGCAGAAAATAATTTTCCTCGGCATTAAATTTTTCCATCTTTCCGTTAGGATGCGCTAATAAAACTTCTCCAACCGGCTTTCCCTCATGCCAAATTGCCCATAATCTGCTTCCATCAGACATTGTGTATACTCCTCTTCCATCTCTCTCGCCAAATTTAAAATCTCCTCTATAAAACCCGCCGTCAGGATATCTATAAACTCCAAAACCATGAAACATTCCATCCTTCAATTCTCCCTCGTAAATTCCTCCGTGCTCATCTACAATCCGATTTGCGCTCTCCCCTGGATTAATATCTTCTCTTCGGTAATCTCCGCTAGTTCCAACCTGATTCTTATAATCCTGCTCCCATCCTTTCTTTGCAAGCCCAACTAAACCACCGGCAGCTTTATACCCTCGATTGCCCGGTTCCATTCCTTTCATATTCAAACCAGCACTTAGTCCTCCTAAAGCAAGACTGCCCAAAAAATGTCCGATTTCTCTGTCATGTTCTTTCTGAGCCATCTCCCTCTGCTCCGGCGTCATCCTGTTCCATTCAGCAGCACTATAAAAGTCTCGGGCAGAACAACCCCCAATTCCGATTAAACCAATCAAACCAATCAAACCTCCGATGCATGTTTTTCTTAAACTATTTTTATTCATACAAAAACCAAGCAAAACTACTATATATAAGTTTTTCGTTTTCTTAACTACTCGCAGGAAATAACTATCTTCATATATCTATACCTCAATTAAGTTTATAAACCGCTTCCCTAACAATCCTTCATGGCAAAGGATTTAGTTTTCCACGCTCCCTGCGTTGTGAACGACAAAGTTGGAACAGCCCAGTTAAGGCAAAGACTTGAAATGGGATTTGCTCCGAGTATTATCTATCGCGGAAATCTCTCAGAAAAAACAATTGATGAATTAAGAGGAACAATAAGAGAAACTAATAAATCAATATCATTTGATTTTGGAGAAGCCAAAGAGGATCAGAAATATTCAGACATGCTTGCTTTTATCTCTCACTTATGTTCAGATTTTCCAAATGTTGAAAGAGCTGTCGGAATCAAGCCAGGTTCGGCTGTTGGTTACAGTGCATTCACAGGTAGAGGCATTCCGTTTTCAATTGGCGAATATAAGCAGGCATTTGCAAAACATTCAGAATTTCTTAGAAGATTAGCCGAAGAAGCAGATAATTTGGACTTGTCTTTTGAACTTGAAAACCGGCCAGAGCCAAACTATGCCTTCTTTCCAGACGGAAATCATGGAAGTGTTCCGATTGACACAGCCCCAAGATGGGGCGGAAAATGGTCTCCATTTGTTCAGTTTATCGGAACATTCGGCGCATCGTATAAAAATATCCAAAAAATAATCTCCTCTATGGATGGCGGAGCTTCTTTGCATCTTGACTTAGAGCATCTTGCTCAAACTTGCCAATGGGGAAGCGTCTTCAATTTCGGGAGAATGCATACGGGTATTTTAAGAATCGGAGATTTAACAGTAGATGAAAGACAAGCCATGGTCAGTTGTGGAATCGAGGGAGAAGATGAGGAAGTTTTAGTTGATTATCTTAATCTAACAAAAGATGAAGAAAGTTTCCTTGATGATTTTGGATTTGTATTTAGAACAGGGCAGCCACCGGTTTATGGTAGAAGACTAACACTCTGCGGCGAATTGGATAACTTGCGTTCTAATGTCCCTGTCGACGGAATTACCCCTGGATTCCAGGTTTATCAAGGATTAATAGATGAAGGAAGATATGTAATCGGCTCCCACATGCCTGGCATAACAGAGCAATACATCAAAGACCCTGAATTAAGAAGAAGACTAACAGGAGAAATCAGAGAGATACACCAAGCCGGCAAATTATTTATGGAAAAGGAAGGCATAACTGATGTTGAAATTGAATTTCAAATTGACGACGGACAGAGAACTGTTTATGACGGTCCTGAGTGGGAAGCACAAACCAGAGAAGGACTAAGGCAGTTGAAAGATAATTTAAAAGATAAGCCGTCTGAAAAGCCGTTTTATTTGGTTTAGTTGATTATTTTTAGCAACCATTAATAATGATACCCATATCTTTTTGCTAATTTGAGACATAAATCATGCATCCCCTTGTCTTTCTTTTTAATGTCCTCCCATGTTACTGGCTGAAATCTTCCATTCCTAGTGTTTATACTCTCCTTTTGTAGAAATTCTAAATTTTTAAACTCGATATCGAGATTCTTACAGATTTCTGGCAGCATTTTAAAAATTTCTTCAACTTTTAATGTCATGTGGGCTTTTTTTTCTGCGATTAAATTCCAATAATACCAATACTTAGCACATCTTAATATAATGTCTTCGCCAAGCTCTATCGGAATATAATCGGAGATGTATTTCCAACTTTCTTCCGAGAGTGTTTGCGTAGAGGCAATAACTTTTAATGGATCTCTAACTTGATGCAAAATAAAAGAATAATTGTTTATTAATTCTTCTTTGTCTTTAATAGTTTCATACCATGAGGATATGCCATCCTTACCAACCTTTTCATGGGGTATATCCAGACTTAGTCCTTGAAATAAAGCACTAGAAAAAGCCGTGCCGCTTCTTCCGCATCCTATGATTAATAATTTTTTCATTTTCATAATCATTACTGATTATTTATAAATATTTCTTAGAATAAAAACAAATAATTGCCAAGAAATATCTTTCACAAACTTTATAATAAACATCTCAAGTAGAACACATATTCTTTTAAGGTAGAATGAAGAAGATTAAAAATGAAAAAAAACTTCGCTATAATCGGCTGTGGCGGTTACATAGCTCCAAGGCATTTGCAGGCAATCAAAGACACTGGCAACGTTGTAGTTGCAGCAATGGACAAGTCAGACTCAGTCGGAATCCTGGACAAATATTTTGACGACGTTCATTTCTTTACAGAATTTGAAAGATTTGACAGGCACGCGGAAAAATTAAGAAGGCAGGGCGAAGGAAAGAAGATAGACTTTGTCAGCATCTGCTCCCCGAATTATCTTCATGACGCCCATGTAAGATTCGCTTTCAGAATCGGAGCCGACGCAATCTGCGAAAAACCGCTCGTTCTGAACCATTGGAATTTAGACGCCCTTGAAAAACTGGAAAGGGAAACTGGGAGAAAAGTTTTTAGCATCTTGCAATTGAGATGCCATCCTTCAATAATAAAACTAAAAGAAAAAATTGACGGAAAGATAAATGAAAAGAAACACGAAGTTGAATTAACCTACATAACACCGAGAGGAAAATGGTATCACTCTTCTTGGAAAGGAGACGTCTCAAAATCAGGAGGGTTGGCTGCAAATCTCGGAATTCATTTCTTTGACATTCTAATCTGGATTTTTGGAAAAGTTCATGACGTTGAAGTGCATCATGCAGACAACAGCAGAGTCAGCGGCTATTTAGAGTTAGAAAAAGCAAGAGTTAAATGGTTTCTTTCCTTAGAAAAAGACGACCTTCCGGAAAGCGTGAAACTCGAAGGAAAACATCCAGCCTATCGCTCTATTTTGATAGACGGGGAAGAGCTGGAATTTTCAGATGTCTTCAGCGATTTGCACACAGAAGTTTACAAAAAAACACTCGATGGAAAAGGATTTAGAATAAGTGACTCAAAGCCATCAATAGAATTAGTGCAAAAAATAAGGGAACTTGAGCCCACAGTAGTAGACGAAAAAAAAGTCCATCGTTTTCTCAGAAAAGGCATAACTTCTGAAACAAAAGAATATTTTGCCCACCCAACATCAGAAGTAAAAGGTGAAGTCGGGAAAGGAACCAAGATATGGCATTTCTCCCATTTGATGCCCGGAAGCAAAATTGGGGAAAACTGCGTTATCGGACAGAATGTTTTTGTCGGAGAAAATGTCAAAATCGGCAGCAAATGCAAAATCCAAAATAATGTCTCTGTTTATTCCGGCGTAGAGTTGGAAGACGATGTTTTTTGCGGTCCTTCAATGGTCTTTACAAATGTTCTGAATCCGCGCGCATTTGTCGAGAGGAAAAATGAGTTCACAAAAGTAACTGTAAAAAAAGGAGCTACCATCGGGGCAAACGCAACAATTGTAGGCAATCTGACAATCGGAAGATGGGCTCTCGTAGGAGCCGGAGCAGTTGTCACAAGAGACGTCCCAGATTACGCCTTAGTTTTAGGAATCCCCGCAAGACAAAACGGGTGGGTTTGTAAATGCGGAGAAGTCCTGACAAAACAAGTCAGTTCAGTCTCTGAAAATATTTTAGGGTGCAGGAGATGCGGGGAAAAGTACAGACATTTCCTAAATAGAATATCTCAAGTTGGTGGAAATGAAGATGGAATTTTGTGATTTGAAAAGGCAGTATGCTCATCTGAAAGAAAAGATTGATTCCAGGATTTCAAAAGTTATGGAGCACGGAAAATTTATCAACGGCCCAGAAATAAAAGAGCTTGAAGACAAGCTTGCAAATTTTGTCGGGGTGGAATTTGCAATCGGTGTCTCATCAGGAACAGACGCCTTGCTGGCATCTTTAATAGCCATGAACATCCAGCGAGGAGACTATGTGATAACAACACCGTTCAGCTTTGTTGCAAGTTCAAGCATGATTCCATTTGTCGACGCCAAGCCGATTTTTGTTGATATAAGTCCGGAAACGTTCAATCTGGATGCAGGAAAACTTCAGGAATTTTTATCAAATCCAATTAGTCCGTCAGGCAGAATACCTCTTGAAAAGATAAAATCAATTTTAGCAGTTGACTTATTTGGCCAGACAGCCGACTATGACAAAATCAGAGAAATAGCAAAAACTTATGGATTAAAAATTATTGAAGATGGAGCTCAGTCATTCGGGGCAGAATACAAAGGCAGAAAGGCATGCTCGCTTGGAGACATTTCCGCAACTTCCTTTTTCCCGTCAAAGCCATTGGGATGTTATGGCGACGGAGGAATGGTTTTTACAAACGATAAAATAATTGCAGAGAAAATTAAATTAATTAGAAAACACGGGCAGTCGGAAAGATACGAGCATACTTCTTTAGGATTTAACATGAGACTTGACAGTCTTCAGGCGGCCGTTCTTCTCGCAAAATTAGAAGAGTTCATTTGGAAAGAAATTGAGAAAAGAAGAAGCGTTGCTGAATTATATAACCAGAGATTGAATGGTATTGTAAAGACCCCATTAATCTCAGAGCCAAACAGAAGCGTTTATGCGCAATATTCAATATTAGTTAATAATCGAGACAAACTTAAAGATTTCTTGGCAGATTCAGGAATACCGACGGCAATCCATTACCCCAAGCCATTACATCTACAGCCAATTTTTTCAGGATTGGGCTGCAAAAAAGGAGATTTTCCGGTAGCAGAAGACATTGCAAGCAGAATAATTTCCCTGCCAATAGACGCTTACAAGACAGAAGAAGAAATAAATTACATAAGCGATAAAATTAAGGAGTTTGCAAATGGTTTTAGTTAAATTTCTAGGCGCCGTAGACTTGGCATCTGCTCTGGCTTTTTTGATGCTCGTGTTCGGGATGCAGCCCTGGCTTCAATTCATTTTATTTTGTTCAGGGCTTTTGCTTGTCAAGGGATTGTTTGCGTTTAAAGGAAACGTCTTAAGCATGTTTGACTTATTTGCCGCCGTGATTTTACTGCTTTCCTTAATCTTTACAATACCATCAATTTTTCTCTGGATTCCTTCTTTTTTACTTTTGGCTAAAGGAGTCGTCAGTTTTATCTGATTTTGTTATAAAACCATTTGAAGAAAAAGAATTCTCTCACATGCATCGCGCCGCCGCGCGTTAAATCTATGACGTCGAGAAGCGAGTGAAAAAGCATTCCGATAAAAATATAAAAGAATCCTGTCCACAATAAGCCAAGCAAGCCAATCAAAACGTGGAATTCAATTGTATGAAAAAGATGAAAATCAGGAAATTTTGTCTTTATCCCCTTCTTTATTTCTTCCCTTTGTTTTTTTATCAGTTTGTTATGATATGAAAAAGATTTCTTTAGTGAGAGTTTCTTTGTTTTCATAACAAAGCATGCATAGTGGTCAAAGTCAATTAAGAAAGACGCTGCAAAAATCAGAAGAAGATAAAAAATTCCAACCTGCGGCGCAAAAATCCAGATTACAGAAGTGAAAATAGCGCCGAGCACAACATGCCATCGCGGTAACATTTTTCATTAAAGAAAATTGAGATTAAAAATGCTTTGGATGATTTGTCTCAAGTAGAAATTTTTACAAGAACAAGAAACCCCTCACAAATAATCTCCATCTAAGCCATAATCGATATAGACTAACTGAAGATACATTCACTAATTTAACAAAAATATCGAATTTATAGTAAGAGACATTAATAATTGACTAAAACTTTTCTTTTAAGGCACAGCGAAACAGGATTAATTAGAAACACCGTCGATAACATAGCAGTCGTATCGAATTTATATTAACTAAGCTTTTGTATTGGGCAAGCATTTACATCTTGTACTGCAGTTTATCTAGAATTTTAATTAATCCAAAAAACTCATCAACCCTCTATCTTCTTCACAATATCAGCAAACGCAGGCCTCGTTATCAAAATACCAACGCTGACTCCGATGATTGTTGTTAATGCAAATCCTCTAAGCATTCCTGCTCCAGCCCATAGCAAAGGAAGCATCGCTGCAACGATTGTGAAAAACGCCCCAACAATAATGAACAGCGCGCGCTTTACTTTTTCTTTTATGCTTTCATTTCCGCCTTTTCCTGATACTGCCTCGTCTATAATTACAATCTGGTCGTTCACACCGACTCCCATTCCAGCGATTATTCCGGCTATGCTTGCAGCGTCAAGATTCCAGCGAATCAGAGCAGCTATCGCGAGAGTAATCATCGCCTCAGAGAACATCGTCAAAATAACAGCAAATGTCAATTTTATTTTCCTGTATTTTATGAATAAAACAACAGAAATTATCAAGAATACGGATATAGCTAATGTGAATATTCCCTTTGTAAATTCAGCCCCGAGCTTCGGAGAAATTGTGTCCAGTTTTACAATCTCCAATTTGTAAGGCAGGCTTCCAGTAAGAAGAATCGTCTGCAATCTGTTCATGTCAGACTGAGTGTTTTTCAGAGCCTCTTCTTGAGTCGCCCCTGTTCCAGAACCCTGAATTGAAATTTGCGTCGTTACTTGTCCTCTCAAACCAGAGCTGATTAACAAAGAGTCAACTTCCTGGTCGTCGACATATAGATAAAGTTTTTCTGTCAGATACTGCCCTGTGCTGTCAAGAGGAAGATTTCTAGTTATGTCCGCGTGCTTTTGCGCCGCCACGTCTCTTAAGTAAACTGCAAACTGGAACGTGCATGAATATCCTCCCTCAGCCAAAGGACTGCAGCCAGTTATAGAAGCGCAGGAAGCATCACTTCTGCAGACGTCGGCAATGTCTCTTTCTCCGCCTTCAAACACTGTTTCATTTCCGATTTTTGCCTCAAACTTGCCTTGACTGCCAAGAAGGTCCCTTATATCTGCAGGAGTTGTTCCGGCTATTTCAACAATCATGAAATTATTTCCTTCAAGGTCTTTTGCAGGCCTCACAGTCACGTCGCTCAAGCCGAATGCATTTAACCTCTCGGAAGTTATTGAGACAAGGTCGTTAATTTGGGATTCTGAAACCGTTGCATTTTCAGGCCTGATGATTGCTCTCGCTCCTCCGCTCAAATCCAGTCCGGTTTTTATTTTAGTAACAGGTATTTTTCCAACAGTTATCTCTGACAGATTATGAGCCAGAAAAACAAAATTCTCATTTTCCGTTTTAATATCTATTCTTGATTCGTCTGACGTGAAAGCAGTTGAAATAGCCTGAGAGTAGTCCTCCAAGCTGGAAATTTCCTGCCCGTTTATTTCTTTAATTATCATTCCGGACTTTATTCCCTGATTGAATGCAGTTGAATTTTTTTCCACGCTTTTTATTACCACTCCCGTCTTGAAAGTCGGAGAAATCATCAGCGCCGCTAAGACTAAAGCGATAATCAAAATCCAGATTCTGATAGTTAATTTTGCCATCTTAATTTAATCCTTTTTTACCTGCGTACCATTTAATTATTCCGGCGTTTGTGAACCATGTGTTTAGTATATCTGCAAAAAGTCCGAGAGCTAAAATCAAAAAGATTTGCCTGAATGAGTCTGGGATTGTTGTGACGAGGAAGAACGCAGGGAGCACAGCAAGAAGGGCAGTTATCGTCATGAAAATTCCTGTTTTGAATGCGCCGTAAATTCTTTGGTTTACTGTGCCTTCTCTTTTTTTGATGACGCGGGTTGTCAGAAGAATGTCTGTGTCTACTGAGTAACCGATGAGCATCAGAAACGCCGCTATTCCGGCAGCAGAGATTTTGATTCCCATATAATCTAAAAGAGCGAGAGGCATTACGATGTCTGCGAATGCTGCGAATATTATTGCGATGCTTGGAATGAACGAACGGAACATAACGAAGATAACGAGAGACATTAAAATGAAGGAGATTATCAGAGAAGTTATCAGCTGTCTATAAAAGTTGTCGCCCAACGACGGGCCGCTGAATTCCGTGCTTGAGTTTTCGTCTGTTAATTTTGTGTTGAGAGCCGATTCAATGGCTGGTTTTAATTGCTCTGGAGAAACCGAGGATTCGATTATGACTGCTATTTCTCTTCCGCTTGTTAATTCGCTGATTCCTCTTATAGAAACATCAGGGATTGACTGTTTTAGTGAGGATTCCAAGGACGCGATATCGTAACTGCCCTGCAATGTGATGATTGTTCCTCCGGACAGGCTTGTGTCTCTGTAAATTAAATCTCCTGTTCTGGCGTGGAAACTGAAGAGGTAAATTATTGAGATAAGGAATATGATTATTGGAATTATGAACATGATTTTGTAATACTTGTCGTACCAGTTTTTGTTTTCCATTTTATTATAGGAGAAATGGGGGTTTTAAAGTTTTGGGAAAACTTTAATTTGTTAAGCTTACGCTAAAATAGGAAATTATTATGTTCGTAAAATCATACCTTTTTATCTTAACTTTATATTTTGACAACTGATTATACATTTGCTGCACAATGCGCGGGCCGGGGGTCGAACCCGGGTCATCTGCTTGGAAGGCAGAGATACTAACCACTGTACTACCCACGCACTATAGAAATAATTAAATACTCTGTGTTTTAAAGTTTCCTATGTTAGTCCTGTCAAGACAAAGAAATCAGACGATTATGGTAGGTGATGATATAGAGATAACCGTTGTTGATGTTAGAGGAGATAAAGTTAGATTGGGAATTAATGCTCCTTCTGAAGTTCCGGTTCATAGGAAAGAAGTTTATGAAGCAATTCAAAGAGAGAATCGGGCTGCAGGCGGAAGCTCTGGAGATTTAAGTAAAAAAGACAAAAGAAGTTACAGAGTGTTTATTCAGGACGAAATGAATTATCGTTTAGGTTTTTAGGTTCTTATGTTCCTTAGTTTCTTGTACTAACGCGCCTGATAGGATTTGAACCTACGGCCCCCACATTAGGAGTGTGGTGCTCTATCCGGGCTGAGCTACAGGCGCATGATTATCGTGAGGAAAAAGTTGTTATAAACTTAACTATGGGATTGCCGGGATTCGCACCCGGGTCTCCAACCCCCGAAGCTGGAAGGCTAACTAAACTACCCCACAACCCCAAAATCAAAAATGCAGGAGGGAGGATTCGAACCTCCGAACCTACTAAAGGACGAGATCTTGAGTCTCGCGCGTTTGACCACTTCGCTACTCCTGCTTGTATAAATTATATGGGCTCGATTGGTTTTTAAGTATATCTTTTCTTTGGATTATCGTTGTATTTGGCGGACAAAATCCGAACTTCTTCCAGATAAGATATTTAGAGGTATGTCTTAGATTTGAAGGGCTTATTTCTTCAAAGAATCTTCGTAAATTATCAAGTGAATTTATTTCTATTAGGTGAATATCTCGATTATTGCGGTTATTTCTAAACCCTCTTTTTATTGTTCTTTTTACACATCTGAAATCCAACTTAATTAACAATTCATGAATCTGATTAATTAATTTTTCAGATATGCTTGACATTCTTAGTCTTAATTTTGTGTGATACTTGGAATTAAATTTTGTGGCATACTTTGTATAATCTTTCTGACAGAAAATTCCTCCGTCTGTGTCAAAGAAACCTCTGATGAAGGCTCTAATTATTTTTTTATTGCTGGTTAATATCCAATTTGGCACAGATGCCGATTCTGCTTTTCTGCCCTTCGGCAAACCTAACCTTAATAACTTGTTTATAGCTTCTTTTTTGTATAAAGAAACGCCATAAACTTGCCAATAAGGAAATTCTTTTGGTTTGACTGGATAAATAAAATTACTAATTATTTTGGAAATATGATTATCATAGTAATCTTTATCTTCCCTTGAATCTCCCGCTAGAAAGAAACACCTTTCGTCTGCCTGTATCCAACCATCGCCAATAATTGCGCCGCATAGTTCTGCTACTTTCTCCTTGTCTTTAATCTCTCCCATTTTATATTTAGTGCATGAGATATTTTAAAGTTATTGTTTGGAAAAATCAAAGAGGAATAATTATCTGGATAAAACATGATATGGCTGGGTTGACAAGTTTATATAATGAGTGAGAGTTACTTTAGTATTATATAAATCCTAGAAGTAATTATCTCGATAAATCACACTCGCCAAGCTGAAGATTGCTTTATATTAATTATCAAACAGAAAAAACGAGGACAGCATCTGCGATTCGCCTCTTGACGGAGACTAACGCGACAGACGCAGCGTGCTTAGCTTCTGTGTTCGGAATGGGAACAGGCGTTTCCACGTTACTATGGCCGTCTTCTGTTCTCCTGATAATTTTGAGTATATAAAACTTTTGATGGCAAGAAAAGAAATCTGAGTTGAGAATATTATGAACTGGAGAGAAGATGCTATCATGGTAAAATCGTAATCTGCGGCGAGTTTTATTTTAACTTATTGAATTTATTTTGATCTCAAAGGTTTAGACAGAGCCGATACAAAAATATTTAAAGATGGGGAATAAGAGAGGAGCATGCGAAAATATACACTTAGATTGGTTGGAGCTCTTGCGGCTTTGGTTCTTGGATGCGGGCAGGAGACGAGAAGTTTTAGCTGGGAAGGCTTGAGATATACGGCGACAAAGGCCGGAGAATTAGAAGAAGTGAAACGAGAACAGGACGGGGAAATATTGTTCAAGGAACCAAACGGAAGAAGTGCGATAATGGAAGGCATTTGCCTGGGTTCGCTTGGTTATGCTCTTCCAATTATTGCAACAATAGAAAGCTTAGAAAATCTGTCTGAAAAGGTTCCAAGCTATTCCGGAGAGAATGGACAGCTCAAGTGGGACAAGTCATACAGAGAAGCCCTTGAGGAATATAAAAAAGCCCAAATGGAAAACAAGAAGCCCAGAAGAGAACAGCTCGGCGGATAATTTTTATAACCAAGATTTCTTTAATGCCAATGAAGAAAAATATTCCCAGAGAAGAAGCCAGAGAGAAAATCGCAGAGTTTTTTTTGCGGGAGAATTTCAATGCAGAAGAAGTCAGGAAGATTAAAAGACTGGCAATGAAATTTAATATTAAGTTAGGAATTTACAGACGAGAATTCTGCAGAAAATGCTTAAATAAGCTTAAAGGAAAAGTTAGAATTCTTAAAAACCACAAAACAGTTGAATGCGAAAACTGCGGCTGCAAAAACAGATTAGTTTTAAGAGTTAAACAAGCTTGAGAGTTCTTTATCTTTATAGGCTCTAAGGAATGTCAAGAAATAAGCGAGAATTAAAGGACCCAATATGAGCCCGAGAATCCCGAAGATAAACAGCCCGCCCACCATACCAACCAAAACAACAACCTGCGACAAATCAGTTCTTCTTGAAACTATATGAACTCTCAGAACATTATCCATTGTTGAAACAAAAAGAAAGTTGTACAAAAAGAAAATAATGGCAGAAGTTGGATTTCCATAGATTATAAGATAAATTGTCACAGGAGTATAAACAATGCCAGGCCCAACCAATGGAATTATCGAGAACATCACAGCAAGAAGCGCGAGAATAAGCGCGTTCGGCACGCCGAAAATAAATAAGCCAATGCCAACCAAGATGCCCTGAACTATTCCGATTAAAATCTGCCCGTAAACAATTGACTGAGTTATTCCCTTGAACTGCTTTACCAGCGATGCCTCCTGAGATTTATTCAACGGAGACAATCCCGCGACAAAATCTCTCAGCGAATCCTTATCTTTCAATGTAAAGAAGAAGACAAACGCAACTATAACAAGCTGAAGAGCAATTCTTGGAAAATCAAGCAGAAGATTTACTAAAGCATTTAATATCGCTGAGGTAAGTCCACTTGCTGCATTAATCAAAGTAAGAGATATCTGGGCAACAACTTGAGGCGAAGCGTTTGGAAACAATTTTTCTATAAAACTTTGTATAGGAAGTGTTTGAGAAAGCTGAAAAGTTTCAAAAACCTGCTGCATTATCGTCGGTGTAAGAAGCCAAAGCGGAATAGCTATCAGAAGAATTACGAAAAGACTAATTATCGCGGCAGAAGCCGCACGGTTTCTTACAAACCTAAAAATAAAATTATAAACTGGCAGGAAGACATAAGCGAGAATCAATCCTGCAATTATTGACAAAACAACAGGGCGCAATATCAAAAAAGCCAGAATCGCCAGAACAAGGATTAAAAGTCCGAGTGCAATTCTCTTAATATCCTTTTCTGTTATTTCCATTAATTTTTATAGCAGAATGATTATATAAATATTTACAAGGGTTCAACACGGTTTGAACATTGAAAAAATGCAGTTTATGGAATGAAATAGTAGGAAAATTTGGTTATGACTGGGACTTAACTTTACAGGCAATATTTATTCAGAACACACCAATCCAGATTAATTGAAAAACACCGTCGGTAAAATAATAATCGTATCTAATTTATGTTAATTATGTTTTGGGATGGGCAAGCATTTATGTCTTGGCCCATATTAATCCAACAACTAGTAAAAATTTATAAAGATAGTTTGAGAGAGTTGGAAATGAAAAGCGTGGTTTGGAAATTATTTAACGGCTCGGTTGATGAGCAAGTGCATTCTGATTTCGTGAAATTCAGCAGGGGAATTTTTGACAATCGCTATTTAGTTGAGGGGAAAAAACAGACTGGCAAGTGGGCGATTAAGACTTCGGCGGAATTTGCGAATTATTTTGTTGCCAAATGTTTGCCTGTTTCGGGGCGCGTGGTTGTTAGCGGCGCGATTATATCAACAGGAAATTTGAAAAATGACTGTCCATTTGAAATTGAGAAAGTAAAGCAGTTTCAAGGAGTTAAACAAGTTGTGATTAATACTGAAGTTGATGTTTCTGCTATTCGTGATTTGATGTCTAAATATCCTCGTGCTTTTTTTGCTTTGTCTTTCAAAACTGCGGATAATGAATTGAAGATTAAAGCTAAGGCGCCGAAGTCAGGGAAGCCCAGTTCAAAGGGAGAGGGCGGACCGAGGGCGGACTTTTGTTCTTTGAAGACGACTGATAAGTCAATAATTGAAGATTTGTTTTTTGACTTGAAAGAGTTTAAAGAAGTTGGTGTGAGACACACGATTGAGATTTCTAATATTGAGATTGACACTTCAATTAAGAATCCGGCGGAAATGAGGGAGCGGGCTGTTCGGCGGGGAGTGATAACGCGGAAGGTGGTGGTGGATGGCCGCGAGGATGTTAAGAAAAAGGAATTCGGTGCTTGAGAAGTCCGAGCGGTTTCTGGGGAGAGTGAGAAAGAATTTGGGGCGTGAAAGAGTCTAAGTTTTCAAGTCTTTCTGCAGTTCTTCTGTTTTATCTGTTCCTTTCTTTCTTCCAGAGTTTTCCCATTACAAAATTATAAACTCTTCTTTCAACTTTTTTTGTTTTAATATCATCACCTATCCAACGGCCACCTTGATGGGAAAGTGAACAGCATTCTTCTTCCCAGCCTTCAATTTTTTGCCAAGGTCTAGATTGATAAGCCCTCATACATCTGTCATATGTATAGCCTCCAGATAGACTCAAGGTATACATCTGAGTAGCAAATTTTTCTAAATCATTTCTTAACGAATCACTAGATGTTTGTGGAATTAAGTCAATAGGCTCCATTTCTGGATCCAAAAATAAGAAACCTTCAAATTCTTTATTTAGCCCGTCTCTTAGTGCTCTAATTCTTGTATTTTTCCCTTTGGGACAATGTTGATCGGCTGCAGGATCAAAGCGTATTTTGATGGCAGTATGTTCTGAAGGTACATACAGATTATCTTTCTTAAAATATTTTCTGCTCTTTACAAGATATCCATGTAATGTAGCAGTATCAGGTCCCCACCCTTCCCAATTTGGAACCTCAACTCGTTCTATAGCAGACAAAGATAAATTATAGCCATCCGACTCGGTAAACTCCTTAGCCTTGTCTTCACTTCTGTAGACTTTTTCAGGTTTGACAAGTAATTTTGCTTTGAATGTCATTTTCTTTTCTCCAAAACTTTTCTTAAGAATAATCTGACTGGCTCTTCTACATCAAGCTCTGTTCCAAAATACATCGAACCCTCAAGGGAAGCAGCCCGATAAGGGTCTTGGCAGCCCGTGTTTCTAAGATTTCTAAATGAATCCGCAATAGATGCATAATTATCAAGTGCGCGCATATTTCTTCTTCTAAATTCTTCATTTGACATTTGTTTTCCCCGACTTTTCAAATATCTTTTACCTTCTCTTTCTATTGTTCTAATAAATTTCCTCAATCCAGATATGTCATTCCTTTCGTACCAGTCAACAAGCCGTTCCACTATTTCTCTATCTTCTGGAAAGATTGTTGTTATGTTTGTCATTTTTCTTCTCCTATTTGACAATTACCACACAAACAAACCGTACTTAAGTTTATGCTGTGGATTATTCCACAACATTTATATAGACAAAAACACGCAAACCTTTGTATGAATATCAACCAGCTTGAAAAGGTCGGACTTAAAGAAAAAGAAGCCAAAGTCTATATTACTTTGTTGAAGAAAGGTCCCAGTTTAGCGAATATTTTAGCAAAAGAAACAAATATACTTCGGTCTTCAGTTTATGACTATTTAGACGTTCTTTTAGAAAAAGGGTTTGTTTCTTATACCATTCAATCGGGAAAAAAATATTTTCAAGCAGTTGATCCTTTTCAAATATTAGATAAATTTGCAGAACGAAAGAAAAGGGAGGAAGAAACTCTTCAGCAGATAATTCCAGAACTTGAGAAGATACAAAATACTGCTGAGAAGAAGGCTAAGGTTGAAATATTTGAAGGGAAAGAAGGAATGAAATCGGCTATGTCTTACATCCTGAGAGAGAAGCCGAAGGAGATATTAATCTCTGGTTCTTCGGGGGTGAGTTATAAGTTGCTTCCATTTTTTATGGAACATTGGCATAACGATAGGATAAAACAAAAGATTCCCTTGAGGATAGTATACAATGACACTAAAGAGGCAAGAGAAAGAATAGAAACGGGCCCCTCGTTAAGATTAGCTCAAATAAAATTTTTGCCGATTGAAAACCTTTCTTTAACTGGAACAATTATTTATAATAACTGTGTGCTGATTACGATGTGGAATGTTGAATTGCCACTTGCGATTTTAATAAAGAGCGAGGAAATTAGTAAAGAGCATAAAGATAATTTTGAGATATTATGGAAAATCGCGAAAAAGTAAATCAGTAAAACGCAATTAATAATTAATCTTAACCTAGCCGGCCAGGTCATTCGACCGCCCGAGAGAGAATTCCAGACGTTATGCCTGTTAGCATTCCAGTTGCCGTTCCTATTGCGATACAACCCGCGAACGTTGTAGCCAATTACCCTTAGTCGCTTAACTGGAGCTTGCTTGCAGGAAACAATCCAACATTGTGTCACCACCACTTCATATTTCGCTCGGCGCACTTTCGTTTCTTCATTACTACTAAATGTTGTGGTTGAATTATACGGCTCATTCAAGAGCGCTGGGCAATTGGCGTATGGCCCAGCCATTTCTGGCTAGGAGTTTTAGAAAGAAGAATAGGTTTTTATTGTTTTCGTCTCATGTCCTGAATAGCTCTTTGTCTGACAGAATCTAAATGAGCAAGGTAAGTGTCTGCTTTTTTTCGAGCAACTTCATCTAATTCTTCAATAACATGCTGTTCCAAATTTTCGCGCGTGGCTTCGCCACGAATGAAATCCACCATCCGACCGTCCGAGTTGGAATACCAGACGCCATGCGCGTCGGCAAGCCAGTAGCCGCCCCTGCTGCGATACAACCCGCGAACTCCAGAATTTCCTACAACTTCAAATTTCTCAAGTTCTGCTCTTGCTTCTTCTCCTGAAATGATATAAGAATTGTTATCTGAAAACAAAACCTGCGTTCCTGTTTTGTCTAAGTCAAGAGAAGGAAATTGAGCAATAACCGGAAATACTAATTTTCTTCTTGCGATTTCTGTTAAAAGCGGTTGGGCTGATTGCGTGTTTGGTCCTTCAGGAGAAATTACTACAAGCCCGAATTCCCTGTAAACTCCATTAGGAAGATTGCCTTTTTTGTCTTCAGGCATTGCTTCTTCATAAGTCAGCATCCTTTTGAATCCCGGCACTTTTGTTCTGTTTACAAGAATAGCATCTCCGAGGTCTGAGCCAGTTAAACCATCTTGCTCATTAAAACCTAAATGCTCTTTGGTGAAAGGAGCATCGGGATATTGTTTTCTCATCTCTATTACTTGTTCATAAATTTGTCTCTGCTCTGCTATTGTTGCCGCTCTTGTGCCCTCATATCTTTCTATAACTGGTTCTAATGAAAGCCAATTTGTCATGCTTTTCCTGAGAATTTAAGGTATTTAAATTTTTAGGTTGTTGTTATTTTTTAGAAGTTACAGATTACTTAGAAAACACAACCTGCTCTTTTTCTGTCTGTTGTGCTATCTGACAAAGAATTGCAATTATCTATGTGTATAAAGAGTTGTTAGCGGGCGAAAGATTTATATAATAGTAACATTATTTATGTGTATGAAAATTAGTAAGGAAGATGTAATAAGGATAAACAAAGGTTTTGGCGGAAATCTAAGAAGCGATTCTAGTCTGGACTTTGCTTTCAAAATGCAGGAAAATAAAAAATTGGGAGATTATAAAAAATTGGCATATCTGTGGAGGGCAATTTTGGTTGATCATCCGTTTTCAGACGGTAATAAAAGAACTGCAATGTTTGTTGCATTTATGTTTGCTGAAGAGCGGAACAAGATTGCCGACAGAGAATTGCTTTTACATCACGCTGTTTCAATCGCCTCAAAAAATATTTCAGACATAAGGTTAATTGAGCTGAGGTTAAAAAATGCAATTAAATGAAAAACAGATAAACAGGATAATGAAAAAGTACAAAGAGGTTTTTGATAGTCTGGCTCATTACGATAAAACCCGAGAGAAACTTTGGGGCAGAGAGAGGCTAGATGTAACTCTCGACAGAAGAATAGTTAAAAAATTGAGAGAATTAAAAGAAAAGACAGGAAAGCCGGTTTCAAGGATTATTGAAGAAGCTGTTAAAAAAATTTAATACTCAATCCCTTTCCTCGCCTTAATGCCTTTATCATACGGATGTTTCACCTTGCGAACCTCTGTTACTAAATCAACCAATTCAAATATCCTGGGAAAAGCAGCATGCGAACCCGTCAATATCAACTCCTTGCCAGCTGGCTTTGATTTTATCAACTCAATAACTTTTTCCTCATCTAACAAACCTAACTGCACAGCATAAAGAATCTCATCTGCAATAATTATATCATATTCCTTACTTAGAACTTCCTTCAAATATTCAAAAGTCCTATCAACTTCTTCTTGGTGTTCGTGTTTATTCGATGAAGTCACCCAAACTCCCAAGCCGAATCTTTTGTAAGAAAAATTTTCAAAGCGCGCAAGAGAATTTATCTCCCCAGGAAGCTCTGAAGGCAAACTCTCAGCCCCATTTTTCATAAACTGAACCAGATGAACCTTATGCCCAAAGTCCAAAGCCCGCAAAGCTGTTCCTAATGCAGAAGTTGTCTTGCCTTTTCCTGTTCCGTAAAAAATTTGTGTTAAACCCTGAAGTTCCATTTTCATATTACCAATTAGAGATATAAAACAATTACTATAACGGTGATAAATAACAAATGACAATAATTCTGGCTTCTTTGAATTATAGTTAAAGACTTAATTTTTCATCAAGGTTATCAGTTCATTCCATAAATCAACCTATTAATTAAAATACTCTCGGCAATATAACAACGATCTCGGATTACATTAATTATATCTTTATGCTTAGGAACTATTTACGTCTTATTCTATCATCATAGACTTACTTGCGTTTTATGAACAGCCTCGTTTTTATTTTTCATCTCTGTTACCAAATCAGCCAACTCAAATATCCTGGGAAAAGCAGCATGCGAGCCAGTCAAAATTAATTCTGTTTCAACTGGTTTTGATTTTATTAAATCAATAATCTGCTGTTCTTTCAACAGCCCTGTCTGAACGGCATACAAAATGTCATCGGCAATTATTATATTTTTGCCCTCCTGCATGGCTTGCCTGAGATGCCAAAGAGCTTCATCAACTCTCGCAATCTCCGACAAAGACAACTCTTTAATTATTTCATCAGAACCAAACTGCCTATAAGTAAAATTATAGAATTTTGACATTGTCTCAAGCTCAGATATCGGAGAATTTTTCATAAATTGAACTAAATGAATCTTTATGGACTTATCAGAATTACGCAGGGCAGTTCTCATTGCCGTCGTTGTCTTTCCTTTCCCCCCGCCCCAATAAATCTGGGTTAAACCTCTTTCTCCCATGTCTTCTTAAGGCAATTTGAAGATATATAGCTTATGCAAGATTAGTTATTCGTTTAAAGGAATAAAATAAAGCAAGTTTTATAAAGATGAATTAATAGGTAAACTAATAATAGATAACAGATTATATCTAATAGGTTATATCATATGAAATCGCATAATCAGAAAATACTTGCGCTGGTGAAAGAGAAGAAGATAGTCACGAGTTCAGAAGTTGCCAAATTTCTGAAAGTTTCATGGAACACAGCCGACAGTTATCTAAAAGAACTTCTTATCGAGGGCAAACTAATAAGAGTAAAAAAGGAGGGAACTACTTTATGGCTGCTGAAATGAAACGCGGGCAGGTTGCAATCTGGGTAATTCTCGGTTTGGCTCTGGTTGGTTCAATAATTTTATTCTTCTTGCTGTCAAGATATTCAAATATATTAACTCCTGAGCCGACTGGAATTGCCGACGCCAAATCATTCATCAGGCAATGCGTTTCAGAGCATACGAAAGAAGTAGTAAACGAAATCCTTCCAAGAGGAGGTTTTCTTGCTCCCAGAAATTCTATTTTTTACAACGAATATGACGTGGAATACATCTGTGAAAATGTCGGGTTTTATCATCCTTGCACAATACAACATCCTGTCTTAATCAGGGAAATGGAAAAAGAAATCTACAATTATGTTTACCCCCGCGCTGAAGAATGTTTCAGCGAATTGAAGACAAGAATTGAAGACGACGGAGGAACCGTTAGCATCGGCTCTGGAATGAACATAGAAATAGAATTAGTCCAGGATAAAATAGACGTGAATATTGAAAGAAATGTTAACATTGAAAAAAGAGGCGTAGCAGAAACTTATGATAATTTTGAGTTTAGTATGATAAGTCCTGCTTACAACCTTGGAGCAATTGCTCTGGAAATAGCGTCGCAGGAATCCCAATATTGTAATTTTGAAAACGTTGGTTATAGCATTCTTTATCCCCGTTATGAAATAATGAAATATACGATGTCTGTCCAGCCGGTTGAAATTTACACAATTAAAGATTTGCAGACAGATAAATTCATGAATATAGCTGTAAGGAGCTGCGCGTCGCCGCCAGGAATATGAAAATGAAAAAATTTGAAGGAATAATGCAGATGTTTTTGCTGGTTGTATCCGTTATAGCTTTTGCTTATTTTGTCAGCGAAGGTTTTTCCGGTGTCAGCGCAGAGACAATCAACATAAACGGGCAGGAAATAGAATTAGATTCTCAGACGCAGGTTCAGATGATTCAATGGCTGGTTCAGCACGGCGTTGACGTCGGAAATCCAGACGCAATCGCAAACATGGACGAGGATTTGCTGAACGAATTTTATGCTGAATTCGGCGAAGTGCTGGGAGAAGGAACAGCCGCCGCACCTAATCAGTTCGGAAGTGGAGGAAATATTCAGGGAGACGGAATTAATATTGGCAGCGGTTTATTTGACAGGTTAAACAGCCTGACTGGTGGAGGAACCGCGATGTGCGTAAAAACAAAAGACAATAAAATCTGCCAGGAATATACTATAAAATCTTGCGAAGACGAATGCTCTGGAGAGTGCCACGAATTAATTTACAGCGGCGGAAACTTTAACGATGTTCAGGTTTCAGGAGTGCCTTCTGAATGCGAGTTGGGATATTGCTACGATGCCTCAAACGGAATTTGCTCAGTCGGAGGTTCGCCGCGCGGAAAGTGCGAGGAAGACGAAGGAAAATGGTACAGCATGACAGATGCAGAAGGAGTTGAGTTGTGTGAAAGGCATTGCTGTGTCGTCGGAAACCAGGCTCTTTTCACAAATAAAGGGCAGTGCACAAACATAATTGAGTCATCAGGATTTGAATATTCCGAAGTCTCCGGAGGCAATGCTTATTTTGATAGCTCAATAAGTCTGGAATTAGAATGCCTTGCTGTTCCGCAGGCGTTGAACTGGGGAGCGTGCAGGTATTACATCGCAGAAGAAGATGCTTACGGCTGCAAGTTTATAACGAGAGAAGAGTGCGAGCAAAGAGGAGTTGATATAAACGAAGATTTCTTTGAGGGAGTTTTGTGCTCTGCCGACGATGTTGACAGCGTTTGCTCTTCAATGAATTATACCGGATGCGTCGAAGGCTTGGACGAAGTTTATTGGTTTGATTCTTGTGACAACAGGGAAAATATTTTCGGAAGTGATTACAACAGCGACGGAACAATTGTTTCTAAAGAAGACGGTTGTGTTTTGGGAGATGAAGTTGCGAATCAGGAAACCTGCGGCAACTGCAACAGATTAAGGGGAAGTTATTGCGGCGAGGAAATTGAAGGACAGGAATTAAATGATAACCATGATTCTGGATTTGTTTGCAGAGATATGGGTTGTTTTGAAGAAGACGGAGACAGAAGAGAAAATGGGGAGACGTGGTGCGCTTATGACAGCAGATTCGGTGTTAATCAATTCGGAGGAAAGTTGTCTGGATATTTCGGCGGTTCTTCGGTTCTATCTGAAATTTTAGGCGGAGCAGGAGATAGATCTTTGGACACTCCGGGAAGCCAGCACTTCAAGGCAAGTTGTCTGAACGGTGAGATTACTTATGACAGGTGCGACGAATATAGGAATTCAATTTGTGTGCAGAATAATATTGAACTCTCAAATGAAAAAGAAATTTCCCAGGCATCATGCAGAGCCAATAGATGGGAGGAGTGCTATAATTATAATCCTCACTACGAGAAGGGAAAAAGCGCAGCTCAGATGAAAGTTGAAGCAGAGAAGGCAATGCAGAAATGCAGGAAAGACCCTGACTGCGTTTTAAACACAGTTGATGTTGATGATGATTTTAGTTTTCCGGTGTGCGTTCCAAAATATCCTCCAGGATTTGATTTGAAAGTAAATCCTGAAGGTGCTGAACAATTGTGTTCGTTTGGCTCGCAGAAATGCAAGGTTGTTTATGTCAAAGAAATTACCGGCTGGGAATGCAAGGCAAACTGCGATTGCGTTGATGGTAAGGAACCGGGAAGCGGACCCTCAAAGACATTTATTCAGGAGATGAACGATTTGTGCACTTCATTGGGAGATTGCGGCTCATCGGTAAACTATGTCGGAAGACAGGGAACAGGAGGATATACTACGAAATTAGATGACAAACCGATTGGTGGAGCTGGAGGCGGATTAGGAAACAGGATGGATGCAAATCCAGCCAAAGATTCTTACATAAGTTCTGAAGATTCCGAGCAATGGATTGGCAGTATCGGGGGGAGTTGTCAAGGTAGTGGGTTTGGGTTGGGCGGCGGGTCTGCCGGCAATGATGCTAATCTTGGTACAATCGCGGCAGTTAGCGGTGGAATTGGTGCTGTTCTTTTAACCGGCTCTTGGATAGCTGCAAGCACAGGCACAGCCGTGCCTTTGATTGTCGCGGAAGGAGTTTCATATACTGTCGTCGCAGATGGATTAATTTATGCAGAAGGACTGACTGCTGCCGAAGCATCAAGTGGGGCTAACCTTGTTGGAGGAACCGCAGTGGCAGAATCCACCGGGCTTAGCATAACTCCGGTAGCTGGTGCAATTGCCGGCGCAGCAATCGCCGCGTCTGTAACAGCACTATTAATTGATGTTCTTGGAATCGGGGCGGGATTATCCCCTGCCATGACTTATGGATTAATTGGAGCTTCTGCAGTTGGCGGGGCTCTTGTCACAACCAGTATCCTTGCTAACACTGGGCCTTTAGCTGGAGCATGTGTTGATCCCGCAGGTTGCATAATTGTAGTTGTAGTCATAGTAATAATCCTAACACTAAAACTCTTCGGAGTCGGCGACATAGAAGAAGAAGAGATAACGTTTGAATGCCAGCCATGGCAGCCGCCCCGCGCAGCATACAACTGCGAAAGCTGCGGTGAAGACGAACTCAGCGACGGAAAAACAACTTTCCAGTGCAGTAAATATGCGTGTGAAACTCTTGGACAAGGATGTGTGTTCATTCCGCAAGAACCAGGCGGATTATGCGTCAGAGAAGACAGAAGTCCTAACCCGCCTCAATTAGTAGGAACTATTCCAACAGGAAATGAAAACATAGAATACGAAAACTTCGTGATGAACGAAGGTTTTGAAGTCAGGAAAGTTGAAGGAGAAGAAGGATGCTTCACCCAGTTTGACATCATTGAATTTGGTTTTGAACTTGACACCTACGGAAGATGCAGTTTCAGTTTTGAGCCAGACGCAGAGTTTGAGCAGATGACTCAGTTGAGCGCAGGAATATTTGCAAAGAACCACACTCTAAGATTCGGCGCATTAGCTCTGCCAGACTTAGTTGCCGAAGAGAGAAAAGATTTATCTGCTTTCATAAAATGCGAAGATACTTCAGAAAATGGAAATGTAAACTCAGTTCCTTACCACGCCGAATTTTGCGTAATCCCTCTTGACATCACAGCCCCGGTTATGAGCGTCTCAGGTGGAAATAAAATTTTAGTCCCATATGGAACAGAAACAGAAATAGTAAGAATTTACACTCTTGAACCGGCGCAATTGAGATGGGATTTTGAAGACAAGGAATACGACGATATGAGATTTGAAATGGAATGCAGCGACATTCCGACTGCGCAGGGATATTTGTGCACAGCCGAAGTTCCAATCACCGAAGGTTCCACAAGGATTTATGTAAGAGGAAAAGATGACGACGGAAACACAAATCAGGGAAGCGTCATCGTTGATATAGAAAGAAGCGAAAGCGCACTGGCAGTTGAGTTTGTCAAGCCAGAAGAAGGAGAGAAAATAATTTGGGGGGCGCAGATTGTTCCGGTTAACATCGAAGTAAGAACATCAGGAGGATATAATGGGCAGGCAGCTTGTTATTATTCTGTTGATAATTCATCAGTCTTAATGTTTAAAGAAACAGGCGCGGCAACGCACAAACAGACATTTACTGCGTTTGCTGAAGGGACGCATAACCTTGCAGTGGCTTGCGGAGATGTCGCAGGAAACAACGTGACTTCCGAGGTTAATTTCATAATTGAAAAAGACTTAGTCCATCCGTTTGTAACAAGAGTTTACAGAGACGGAGGGAGTTTCGTCTTGGTGACAAACGAAGCAGGAGAGTGCGCCTACATTGATTCAACGAGACAGGGAGCCAGCTGCAGTTTTGACTTCTCAAATGGAACTCTAATGGGAATTGTTTCAGGAAGCGGCGGGCTTGAGCATTCCTCATCGTTTGACGGCTCAAACAAATATTTTGTCAAGTGCAAAGACATTTATGAAAATGAGCCGGGAGTCTGCAGTATTGTTGTCAGCGGGGGAATAATATGAATGAACGCAAAAGTTATAAACAAGATTATGCTTTGAAAGAAATGAAAAAGGGACAGGTGACAATATTTGTTATAGCAGCCGTAGTAATCGTTGTTGGCGCTGTCTTGATTTTCCTTTTCAGAGGGCAAATCAGCGAGACAATTTTCGGCGAAGTAACTCCTAATAGTTTTCTTTCTGAATGCGTTGAAGACGAAGTCAGAGGATATGTAGAAACTCTTGCAAAACAGGGAGGATATAACGAGCCAGAAGGATACATCATGTGGAAAGACTACAGGGTAAAATATTTGTGCTACACCTCAAAATATTACGAGCCGTGCCTTGTGCAGCAGCCGATGATAAAACAGCATTTTGAAGACGAGCTAAGGGAAATGATTGGCGGAAGCGTGAGAGGGTGCGTGCAGGAAATGAAAGAAACATTTGAAGGGAGGGGGTACGAGGTTTCAGCTCCTTCCTCTGTAAGTTATGATGTCAAGATTGTTCCAAGAAATATCCAGATTCTTGTTGATGCGCCAATTAGCCTGACAAAAGACACAACCCAGACATTTACAGAGTTTGAGATTAACATGAGAAGCGAGATGTACGGCTTGCTGATGATTGCGACTTCAATTATTGACTACGAATCAACTTACGGCGACAGCGAGACAAGCATTTTTATACAATATTATCCTAGTCTGATAATTGAGAAAACTAAACTTACCGACGGAAGCAAGATTTACGTTGTCAGAGACGTAACAACGCATGAAAGCTTTACGTTTGCTTCACGTGGACTTTCATGGCCCGCAGGATATGGAATATATGACTAAAAAACTAAGCATGCTCGCAGTTGGAATTTTCTTTCTAGTTCTGCTTCTGGTTGTTGTCTACGGCGAGACAGTTGCTGTCAGCGACACAACAGTTTGCTGCGACAAAACAAAACAAGGATTATATTGCCAGGATGTAAAAAAAGAGGATTGTTCAACAGAAGGAATCCCAACAGCATGTGAAAGCACAGCGTTTTGCAAAGGAGGATATTGCTACGACAGCGTTGAAGGCACTTGCTTAGACAATGTACCTCAAATGGTTTGCAACGACAACAACGGAACTTGGACAGAGACAAAGCCTCCGCAGTGTGAATTAGGATGCTGCATTCTTGGAGACCAGGCGTCATTTGTAACACTTGTAAGATGCAAGAGATTGTCAGCTTTGTACGACTTAGAAACAAACTTCAATTCAAACATTAAAGACGAAGTGCAGTGTATACTCACAGCGCGCGCAGAAGAAAAAGGCGCATGCGTATTTTACGAAGATTTTGAAAAAGGATGCAGATTTGTAAAGAGAAGCGAATGCGTTGAGGGGATAACAAGCATTGAGGAAGCCCCTGTCTTTGCAGAGGGAGAAGGAGAATTAGTTGGAGCTCCGGCGATAAATACCAGTAGAAATGCAAGCGGGGTTCAGGCATCCCCAGAAGCAGGCGGAGTTGAATTCCATCCAGGAGTCCTATGTTCTTCCGAGGAGCTCGGCACAGTTTGCGGGCTGACTCAGAAAACAACATGCATCGACGGAAAAGAAGAAGTTTATTTTGTTGACACATGCGGAAACCCAGCCAACATCTATGATTCAAGAAAAGTAAACGACAAGAGTTATTGGGCAAATGTCGTCGACAAGCAGGAAAGCTGCAATCCTTCTTCTGGAAATGCAGATTCTCAGACATGTGGAAACTGCAACTATCTTTTTGGAAGCTACTGCAGGGAAACAAGTTCAGAAAGCATCAATCCAACTTACGGGGAAAATTACTGCGCCGACTTGAACTGCCCTGCCGGCGAAGTCACAGGAGGAAAAGACAGATTGCACGGAGAATCATGGTGCTTGTACGCGTCGTCGGGAAAATCAGGTGGAGGAAACGCAAATGTCGGGAGCAAGTTTTACAGGTATCTTTGCATAAACGGGCAGGTTACAACTGAGCCGTGCGCTGATTTCCGGCAGGAAGTTTGCATTGAAGATTCAATAGACACAACGCTCGGAGAATTTTCTCAGGCAGCGTGCAGAGTTAATCGTTGGCAGGATTGCACTGCGCAGGACACAAAAAAGGACTGCGAGAACGAAGACCAGAGAGACTGCAAATGGCTTGACGGAATTCAATTTATTATAATCGGCGCAAACGCGACTTCAATTGAAGGAATGGGGCAGGCATTGCAAGGCAGAGATTTAGGCAAAGAAAATCTTGGCGGATGCGTGCCGGATGTTCCGCCGGGACTAAGCCACTGGGCAGGCGAGGACTCGGCTGCAGTTTGCTCGCAGGCAAACGCAGTATGTCCGGTTACTTATGAAAAAGGATTAACCGGCGGGGGTTGGAAATGCGTTGAAAACTGCGAATGCCTTGAAGAAAGTTTGCAGAATGACCGAGCTCAGCTCTGCTCCTCTCTTGGAGATTGCGGGCAAAAAGTTAATTGGGTTGGGAAAAAGGGATACGGTGAAGGAGTTAAGATTACCGACGAGGAAGTCGAAGAAGAATAATCTCCAGAGCAAAACATAAACATTTGTCCATCACAAAAAACATAATTAATGTAAACTTATATGCTCGTTTATTACACAATGTATTCAATAAAATTAGATTAGTAACAGCAAATGAACGGTGTTAGTAAGATATCAATGTCTTTTATTATATCCAGTAGAAACTATGAAGCAGATTCGATTGGTTGTTGCATTGCCGATGGTATCTTCAATTATTTCTTCAATATCATCTTTATATTTATTTAACCAATTCAACAATCCTCCTCAAATCATTTCTGAACGAAGATTTCCCAACAAATCCGCCAGCAGAAATTTTATCTTCATTAATACCTTCAACATCAAAAGGCAAAGCAAATTTGAATAATTTAACTAATCTAAAAGAAAAATGAATCTTCCTAACTCTCTTGTTCAAAACTTCGCCAATGATATCAGCAATTTCATTAAATGAAACTTTCTCTCTGCCGGAAATCTCTATAATCTTCCTAGACTTAAAATTTTTAATAATCTCGGCCAGTATTTTGCACAACTCTTCGCGTAAAATCGGCTTTATCTTATTCCTGCCTTTTCCTATCACTGGAACAAATCCAAATCTCTTAGCCAAAACAGCCATCTTATAAAAATCTCCTCTTCGGGAAATAGAATAAACATAATTCGGCCTGACAATCGCCCAATCAACTTTAGACTTCATCAAAATTTTCTCGCACCAAATCTTGCTTTTCGCATAAGGCCCCTTATCGCGGAGATTAACATTAAAGCTTGAGAAATAAATCAATTTGCCGTCGCCGATAAAATCAATTAAATTTCTAAGTCCTTCGGCATTATCTTCATATTTAGACTTGTTAAAACTTCTGACAACCGAAGCTAAATTAACAACAAAATCAAATCCCTTGACGCTTGCCAGACATTTTTTATCAAGCAAATCATCCCCATACTTTTTGTCAAACACAGACACGTCAAACTCTCTGCTAAGTTCATTCACCAAGGCAGAGCCAATATAGCCAGCCCCCCCGATAACCAGAATTTTTTTGAGTAACATATAAGAAGTCCACCTATTAATCTCTATTTAAATTTTTGTTCACTTTGCCATCTTCTTTTTATCTCCAGGTATAGATGGCCATCTAATAACCAACAAAACAGAGTCTTCCAGCGCCTCTGATTCGTACCAAGTCCCAGGACTCCAGAAAACAAAATCTCCTTCTTTATCAATAATTCTTTTCTTATTTTCTTCAGGAAACTTAAACAAAAATTTTCCGCTGATTAGAATGCACATAGTCTTAGCATTCATGCTTGCTTCAACGCTTCCTTTAGTCCAGCCCTTTCGGCAACTAGCCCACTTAACTTCAAATTCATCACTGTTAAATTTCTCGTCTTCAATAAAATTGCCTATAAACCATCCACGATTGCCTGTTATATCTTTGACATTCCCGCTAGTAATTTCTCCCATTAATTAAAAATGTACTTAATCTTAATAAACATTTTGCACTTCATAACAAATAAAAACCACAGTTATCTAAGATTAAAAATGGAAAACGAAAATGCAGAATTTGACAAGGACCTGAAGTTAATAGCAAAATCCTCTGTGGTCGTTTTCTTAGGTATACTTCTCTCAAAAGTTTTCACATACGTTTACAGAATAATAATCGCAAGAGAATTCAGCCCTGCCGACTACGGACTATTCACAATCTCAGCAATGATAACTGGATGGTTCATAGCGCTGTCAAATGTAGGATTGAATCAGGGGCTTGCAAGGTATATCCCTCTTTTTAGAGGAAAGAACCAGCCGGAAAAAATAAAATCTTCATGTAGGTATTCATTTGCGCTCACAGCAATCGCAAGCACCATCTCAGCAATACTCCTTTTTATCTTCGCAGAAACAATTTCAATTAATTTCTTCCACGACAATTCATTAATAACATTTCTCAAATTTTTCGCAATTGTAATCCCGCTCACCGTAATTCTAGAAATCATCTTGTCAGTTGTTCTTGCCTACGAAGAAGTCGGGTGGTACTCATTTATTCACAAAATACTCATAGGATTTCTAAAAATAGTTCTGCTTATAGCATTCATAGCAATAGGGTTTTCAGTCAGTTCAATATTTTTCTCTTTCATACTCTCGCTCTTTATAGCTCTCGTCATAAGTTTCTTCCTTGTAAAATATAAATTCCCTTATCTCTTCACCAAAGATGATAAATCAAATTGGAAAAAAGAAAAAATATTCGGAGAAGTTTTCTCATATTCCTGGCCGCTCTTGTTCTATGGAATAACTTGGAGCGTCTTTCACTGGACAGACTCATTTCTTCTGGGATATTTCGCGACAGCAGCCGACGTGGGAATTTACAATGCCGCAGTTCCGATTGCATTCATAATGACTGCAACAACACAGACATTTATGCAGATATTCTTCCCAGTCATAAACCGCGAGCATGCAAAAAACAACAACAAAACAGTAAAGCAGCTCAGCCAGCAGGTCGGGAAATGGATATTTATGATAAACCTTCCGATTCTTCTTTTGTTAGTCTTATTTCCAGAGGCATTCCTGAATATTCTCTTCGGACACGAATACATCAGCGCAAAAAGTTCATTAATATTTTTGAGTATAGGAACGTTGTTCTTCTCTGTCTTTAACGTATCAAACAGCCTAATAGCAATGGGCGGAAAATCCAAGACGGTTTTGTTTGACGTATTAGCCGCGTCAGCACTGAACATTATCCTGAACATTTTGTTAATACCAAGCTACGGAATAACCGGAGCAGCAATAGCCACAATGATTTCTCTTATCACTCTCGGCGTCATTTTTTCAGTTCAGTCAATGATTTATTTCTCGATAATTCCAATCCGGAGAAAAATGGCAAACATAGGGCTGGCAGCAATAATCTCAACTCTGCTTCTGCTGTACATAAAAAGTATGATGCCGATTAATTATCTCTCAATGTTTGTGTTAGCCCTATTTTTCTTAGTCTCTTACATCTTTCTGGTTTTCTTGTTCAAGGGACTGGACAAAAACGATATAATGGTGGCAAAGAGTATGTTAAAGAAATTAAAAGGCAGGACTAAAACTAGCTGACCATCTGCGAAACAGTTGTTTGGAATTGTATATCATCCAAGATTCATAAATTATTTAAAACTAAGTTAAATCCAGAGGTAATGATAAAACGAATTTGTTTTTTTACAGTTGGGTTTGCTTTTAATCGTCTCATAAGAATGAAATATTACGAGAAGATATTCCCAAAAGACGTTGAGATGTTTTTGTTTACCACAGACAAATATGGAGATGACATAAAAAAATGGGACTTGAAGAGAACAAAAGTAGAAATCTCAAAATACAATCCGATAAACAGCGGCTTAAAATTGAGAAATTTCTGCATAAATAACAAAATAGACAGGATAGTTAATTTAGGAGCGCCAGGAGCAGGCATACCTCTATTAATCGCTGCCTTATCAAGTAAAGCAGATTATCTAATTGGCTATTACGGCGAAGTCGTAAAGCATAAACGGGCAAAAAATTATTATGATACAGTCTACAAATTTTTCCTGTTGTTCCAATATTTATTTGTCGGAAGGTTTGCAAAAAAACTTACATTTACAGACATCGACAGCTACAAAAAAGCCAGTATTTTATTTATGAAATCAAAAAGAAAAATCTTTTACTCTCATGCCCCGGTCGACACAAAATTATTTATTCAAAAAAACAAAATCTCTGCAAGAAAAAAACTGAATCTTCCCCTTAACAAAGACATTATAATAAGAGTCGGAAGAATAAATTATGGAAAATGCGGAGATGTTCTCATAGACTTAGTAAAGAAAAACAAAGACAAATACTTCGTGCTCGTAGGAGAATGGTTTAATGATGAAGTTCCTAAAATTAGCGCAGAAAATCTGCTGCATATTCCTAAAAAATCCTCAAGGGAACTGGTAGATTATTACAATGCTTCTGATTTATGCTTCTGTTTGCATCGGCATGGAAACGGGATAGGGATAACAGCCGAGGAATCTCTTGCATGCGGAGTGCCGGTGATCCTTCCGAAAACACTTACAATGAAAGAATCGCCTTCAATAATTAAAACTTCTTTTTCATCTGATGAAATCAATGAAGAAATAAAAAAATTTTTCTCCTTGAGCAAAAAAGAAAGAGATAAAACATCAAGCGAGGCAAGGCAGTACGCAGAAAAATACTGCTCAGACGACGTTTGGAAAAAAGAATACATAAAATTTCATCTTTCCTGATGTGTCGGGCATAGAAATGCAGCAATCTATAACATAAGATATTAAATTTTAACCAACATTCTTCATAATTCGTATCGAGTTTATGTTAATTACATTTTTGTGATGGGCAAACATTTATGTCTTATGTTATACAATTATTTAATCAAAAGCGCCACAGCAGTCACACTGAATTTATATTAATTATGTTTTTATGAATATTTTAAGTCGCGTTCATTTCTCTCAAGATTTACAGCCACAATCCCCTAATCTGCCACCTCAAAAATCCAGCGAGATACCCTGCTCTGAAATAATACTTCTTGAAAGCATATTGCTGGAGGTTCTTCAGTTGTTCAGCGCCCAAATTGCTGTGTTTGAAAACAAGATTCACCGAATTGTATTTCTCGAAATTGTCCTCAGTAATAAGCCCCTCGGATTTCATGTCGTCATAAAACTTTGTCCCAGGATACGGGCACGAAATGCAAAACTGCGCGACATTTGTGTTAAGTTTAATTGCGTAGTCTATAGTCTTCTTTATGTTTTCCTCGTTGTCATTAACCAGCCCAAATATATAAAACGCCGAGATTTTTATTCCAAGCTCATGGCAGTATTTTATTATTTCTTCCTGATGATTCACTTCTACAAGTTTTCTTTTGTTGATACTTGCAATGTCCTCATGAATTGTTTCAACTCCGATGTTGAGGTTTCTTAATCCAATGTCAAACAACTCTTTCAAAGAACTTTTGTCGAGCAAATCCAATCTCGTTTCTATGCCGAATTTCACCTTAACATTTCTTTCTTTCATCAACCTCACAAATTCAGCAACTTGTTTTTTATTCATCCCGAATGTCGGGTCTCTGAACTGAAAGCCTTTCATTCCATATTTTTTTATAAGAGTTTCAATATCACTGACAACCCTTTCTGCGTCTCTGACTCTGTATTTAGAACCCTGCCCAGTCGGATAAGGGCAGTAATAAGCACAGGAGTAAGGACAGCCGCGGCTCGCCTGAAGAGTCAAAAACGGCTTCTCTTTTATAGCAGGGAAATATGAAAATTCATCTATCTCAAAGCCATCAAAATCCGGAGTAGGCAGATTATTGATATCAGTCGTCTTTTCAACTTTAATTACGCCGTTCATAGATGTCAAACTCTTGAACTCTTCAAGAAAATAACTTTCCGCCTCACCCGCAATTACAAAATCTCCCTTAAACAAGTCGGGCTTAACACTCGGGAAAGTTCCATAAAATCCAACCTTTGCTTTTTTATTTTTTTCTTTTATCTCTCTTCCAACTTTGTTCTCGTATTCATAATTCACAATAGAGCCGTAAATAAGAACCAAATCATAGTCACCGTCAAAATCATTTTTTCCATCATAGTTAATGTAATATGTCTCGTGTCCTTTTTGTTTGAATATCGCCTGCAAAGACGCAAGAGAAAGTATCGGAAGTTTCACATTTTTTCCCTTCGCCAAACTGACAATTCTAGCAAAAAAAGAGTCGCCAAAATTAGAGAATGTTCCCATCCCGCCGGCAAGATCTTTGTTCATAGCTACATCAACTTCAGGATTAACTGCATTTACAAGAGCAACTTTCATTTTTATTTATTAGGGAAGCCGTATTTAACTTTTTGCTTATCCGCTAATCCAATCCCTCTTGCCGGTCATAAGCAATTTTAATCCGCGGGAAGCCACAGTAGGATAATCCCTTACTCTTCTGGTCTTTATTATATTCTTTATAACGCTCCTGCTGAATATCCTTCTAGTCATTAGAGTTGTAACAAGTTTCTTTATTTCCTCTTTTGTCAAATAAAGAGTTGGCGCAAACGGCTCTGTAAATGATGTGTCAAAATCATCAAAATCCAGCTTGCTTTCGTCTATTAAATTCAAGTCCTTCATATCTTGGTAAATTGGGTGGCTCGGAAATGGCATAAGATACAAAACGTGATAGTTAAGAGACTCAGCTTTATCACGCAATTCAAGCATTTCCTTAAAAGTGTCGTAAGAGTCCCATGGAAATCCAAAAATATAAGTGTACCTAAACGGGACGTTCATAGACTTTAGCTTATCAGCGTTTCTTATAATCTGTTCTATTTTAGTTCCCTTGCCAACTTTATTTAATATTTCCTGATTAGCGCTCTCAACGCCAAAAAGAAGAGTCCCCCTAGCCTCCTTCAAGGGCAGATACATATCATCAGTCATTTGGTCAACCCTTCCGTCAGCGCTCCACTCGTCAACATCAAACTCTTTCATCATCTCGCATATCTTGAAATAAGTGTCGCGCTTTATAGTTATCATATTGGAACTGAGATGGAACTTCCTGACTCCTCTGTTAATCAAATAACTAATCTCTTCTTTTACCTTTTCAAGATTTCGCTCTGCAAGTCCTGTCTTTCTAGCATTGCAAAAACTGCATTGATAAGGGCAGTATTTAGAAATCAAAATAGGAAACGCCCTTCCGTCAAGGTAAGGAGTAAGATCTATTTCATCATAATTTATCTTCGCCTCTTTTATGCTGATGCCAAGTCCTTTCTCTCCGTCATAATATGCATCCTTGACAAAAGGAAACTCTTTCAATATTTTATCTCTCCAGAAGTAAGGAGTTATCACAAGATACAAGTCAGATATCTCGCTCAGCTTTTTCATAAATTCTTCTTTCTTTCTTATATGCGGAGTATAGACATAATAGATTATTTTGCCGGGTTTGTTTTGCCTAAGTTTCTCCAAGGTTTCCTCCTCACTTACAAAATTTCCGTTAAAAAATTCAGCACTAATTCCCTGCTCCTTCAGGGCATAATAAAACAAATACATTTCAACATGAAAAACAGGCTTCTCCTCAATTCCCTCGCAGCAATGCTCAAGCCTCGCAAACTTTCCAAAGCCGCTATTCATAGACACAATTGCAATATCCATTTTGTTATGTAAACCAGCACATATATAAATATTGCGAAGTTAAACTCATCTACCTAAGAGCGTAAACAAAATCCTCGTCCTTATACTTTGTTTTGAATCCCTTTTCCTGTATAAATCTTATTAAATCTCCTCTTTTCTCTCCATCAATCTTATGAATTTCTATGAATATCCTGTCAATCTTGTCAAAAATTTCATTAGGCGTTGAATAAAGAACGCTGTACTCCCCACCCTCTATATCCATTTTCATTAAGTCGCACTTTTCTATTTTATTCTCGCTGAAAAATCTTCTCAGAGTTTTAGTCTTTACAATTTCAAATCCTTTCCCCTCTTTTCTCGTCAACGAACCGCGCGCGGAATGTTCTCCCTGATACAATTTCATCTCGCCGTCTTTGTCAGTAAGCGCGATGTTAAACAGCTCAGCGTTAGCTTTATTCAAATTCTTTTGTTTCGTTAGTATCCTAAAGTTATCACTCGAAGGTTCTATCGAATAAATTCTGCTGTTCTTGAATTTTGAACTTGCAAGCATTGAGAAAATCCCGATATGAGCTCCGACATCAATAATCACCGCGCCTTCAGGAAGCGAAAGCCATTTTGGGAAATAAAGTTTTTCTAGGGCGACTTCAGTGAAGATACTTTTGTCTATTGTCCCGGCCCGCGTCAAAATATTTCTGCCGCCAATTCTGTAATTTACAATGCCTTTCTTCAATCCAAAATAATCAAGAAAATAATCCCACCAATTGTCTATCTTAGAAAGAGCCATAAAAATCAGTTTCAACTTCTTCACAGGGTGATTTAACCTCATCACCGGGAAAACTTAACCCAATTTAAAAAACTTCTGGTGTCTTTGGTTTTCGTTTTTTTAGTAATTCATTCAATTGCCAGAAAATCCCGACATTCCTAACAAGTTTCCTGGCTATAGCCGCGTGAAAAGGGTAATCTAAAGAGTAATAAAATATCTCGCCGCCCCATTTTTCTTTGAAACTGTTCACTCCGGCAAGATGCCCTCGCGGTTTTATCTGGTATCCGCCCAAGTCAACAAAGTTAAATCCGTTTTTCAGCCCGTATAAAATAGTCTCCCAATATATAAAATCATTCGTCCTGAATTCATGAAATTCTTTGTCGCTTGCAAAAACTCTTGGTCTGACTCCTTTCTCGCCATTGTCAGGCAAGCCGTAATATTCATTTGTTATATCAATCACTGAAAAGTATCCGATTGTTTTATCGCCGATTTTAATCGCAAATAATCTCCAGTTTTCTTCTCTTGCCCAATTTCTCCAGACTTCATAAGTAAATGGCGTCGAACCGCCGTCTCTGATAACCTGTGCGTACATTTTGTAGCAGTTTTCATAATCTTCCTCTCCGTTGACTTCTTCCGAAGATAAACCGCTGCGTTTCGCCCTGTTTATATTTTTTCTTCTTGAATAATCAATATTTTTGAAAAGTTCTTCTTCAGTCTTATCTTTAGTTCTTATAAGTATTGTAGCAGAGACATCTTTCATAACTAATTGTATTTGTAATACTTTAATAAATTTAACCTTTTTTCCCAAATAAGATTAAAAGGAAAGAATTTGCTTGTTCGAAATCCCTCTCTTTCTCGGCAATGTTTGCACAAATGTCCGTCAGGAAAATTATTTTTTACATGCATTTCTCTAAATTTCTGCATTCTCTTGCTGTTCCATACTTCATCAAGAGTCTGCTTAGTCAAGTCGCCAAGGATGCATTTGGCGTCTGAATCAAAACAGCACGCAACAACTCTCCCGTCCCACAAAACAGTCAGCTTCATCCAGGGCCACAAGCACGGATAATAATTTTTTCTTTTTACTTTGTGCGATTCTTCAGTGGCAAGCGCATTTATGTTTTCATTGCTTCCGTCCCAGGTAATAAATTCTTTAACCTCAACTTTGTCAATTCCATCAACGCCTTCCCATCTTTGTTTAAACGCCTCAATCTCGGCTTCAGTATCTTTCATTTTTATTATCGCAATTTTTATGTAAGGCTTCATAGCCCCGCGTTTTTTCTTTTCTTCAAGCAGCCTGTAAATTCCCTCGATAGATTTTTCAAAATTAGCCACGCCGGCTCTAACTTTTTCAAATGTCTCTTTATTTGCTCCATCAAATGATAAATGAAGAATATCAAGCCCCCCGTCAAGTATCGCATTAACCTTATCTTCAGTCATTGTCTGGGGATTTGTTGAAATAGACGATTTTATTCCATACTTTCCGCATATTTTGAACATCTCGCCGATTTTAGGATGCAGTAAAGGGTCGCCAAAATGATGAAGGCATAATCTTGAGTTTTCCTTCAGTTGCTTGACGATGTTCTCAAACAATTCAAGGCTCATAAATCCAACCTTTCTTTCCATTTCGTTTCTTGGGCACATTATGCATCTCATTCCGCACGCATTTGTAGACTCAATGTTCTGAATCATTGGTATTGCCGGAGTCACCAGACTCTCATGAGAATAATAATACCCCTTTCTCCACATATTGTTCAGTTTGCTTATTTGTCTTAACATCTTTTAAGAGCCACCAGGAGTACGTGAATCTCCATCCTCCCAGATACAATCAGGGCGCTTTACACTTAAGCTATGGTAGCGTGTGCCTAACAATAACTCACTATATATAAGATTTCCGCAAGTTCTTCTATATCGCATGGTTAACTAACTGGTAGTAATAATCAAATCCCATATTTCTCTTCATAAAATAATACATTTTTTTATTGTTCTTCAATCTCGGTTTTATGTAATTAATTATCCTCCTCGCAAAAGGCGACTTTGATGTCTTGGGAATTTTTCTTTCTTTATCTTTAAAGTCGCTGTTAAATCGTTTGTTTAAACTCGGAGGGGCAAATTCTTTAACACCCAAAAATCTGTAGAGGCGATTAAGTTCTTTCTGTTTGTCCTTATCAGCTTTTTCTAAATCATAAATAAAAACTTTTTTCTCGCCAAACTCTTTTATCCAGGGAGATATATACTCCTCCTGATTTATCATAAAATCTTCTTTAGAAACATCAATTAAATCGTGATTCTTATTAGTGTTATACATTGACCTTGCCCAGTCTTCAACAGGACGCCTATAGATTATTATCTTAACATTAGGAAACAGCTTCTTCAGAAGTTTAGCCGAGCGTTTTTTCATTATAATCATCGTGCTTATCTCTCCGACAACTTTGCTAAAATCGCAATCTTTAAATTTTTTATAATAATTATTCAGCCCCATCGCTTCATACTCTTCAGGAAAATAGTTTATTTCCGTATGCAAATTAAACTTGGGAATGCTTATCTCAGGATGCTCATAAAGGCAATGGCAAAGCCCGTTTGAACCACTTCTCCCGAATCCAACTCCTATGAAATCAATTCTCATATTTTCTTCTGGCTTTGTCAATTTAAATCTTTTATGGCGATTTCTCAATGTATCTTTCCGTGAAGATTATTTCTTCATGTACTGAGATTTTCAGCAGACCAAAGATTTTTAAATCCTCTTTTCTAAAGAATTTTTATGGCAGATTTAATAAGGGTAAGTGCAGGGGGCTTAGTAAGATCTTTATTCGGGGAGCGATTGCTCTTAGCTTACCACAGGAAAAGAGAAATCTATATTCCCTTTGGAGGAGCTTTATATGCTAGTAAAGATTCACTTGTTCTTTTAGAGGAGATGGGCGCTCAAGACTTCGAAAAAGGCAATGACATAAGGTTTACTATGCCAAGACAGAACTTATCTATCTTTGAAGATTGGTTTAGAACGAGGACTGGCAGGGAGACGACCTCTTATAGGGAGTTATATGAGGAATTAGTTGAAGAACAATCCGTCTTAGACGATTTTCCAGAAAGTGCCATTTCTCAGGAAGTGTTGTTCAAATCTTGTATAGAAGAGACGCATCATCCAGATAGACCTGGCGCGAAAGGTCTACCAACAAGAAGATATTTAGAAGTATTTGAAGTACAATTTGCCGATAATTACTCAAAGAGAATTGAAGATGCTTCTCATTTGCAATTACCTGCAGTTTATCTGGCCAGACCTGAAGAAATAGAGAATCAACTTTCAGCAAAGGGAACGCCAATCTCAGATCACTCTTTGCATCTACTTTAGATAAATTTTTTTACTTGCGTTAACAAAAGAATTATATAACCTATTAGTTTTTGCCATCAATGAAAAAACATATTTTTAACGATATTGAGCAGGAGTATGAAAAAGCAAAAATAGAGTTCCAAACAAGAGACAATTTTCTGGCAGCTAAAGAAATAGCAAACCAAATTGAAGAATATTCGGGCTTGTTCACCAAAATCTTCTCCTTTCTAATAAATTCTTTCAAAGGCCAGCTAAGAAGAGACAAAGAAACTCCCTTAGTATTTCACTCAGTTTACCTGACAAAACTGCTCTACTCTTGTGGAGAAAAAAACCAAGACACTCTGCTTATAGCTTCTCTGCATGATGTACTGGAAGACACAGAAATCTCAGAAGAAGAGCTAAAAAATCAGGACTTCTTAAAAGATAAGCAATACATAATAAACCAACTAAAAACTCTAAAAGAAGACAAATCTCTATCAAGAGAACCAGATGGAAAGAACCTCCCGCCAAGATATAAAGAGCACATCAAAAGAATAATCGGTGCGTCGAAGGAGGTAATAAATGTAGAAGTCCTGGATAGATTCTGCGACTTAATAGACTTAGATTATATCACCAAACTCCCCAAAGAACAAAAAGATATGAGAATAAAGTCAAAAGTCATTAAAGTAAAAAGTTTCATAGAAAATATAACTCGTAATAGGAACGACATTAACAAATATTGCCTAGACTTATTCTTTTACAAGCTTAATAAAATAGAAAGAGAATTTAACGTCAGCGTAAAAGCAGAAACTATCTTTTAGACCTTAGCATAAAGTAACCTTGAATCCACTTAAGGTTTCCAAAAATTATAAACAGCCAAAATAAAATATAAAACTGATTAAAAGCAATTAAGATAAGGGTTGCCGCCCATTGATATTCAAATGAAAAGCCAACAGGACTTTTTATAATCCATCTGCCCTTCGCGCCTAAACTCTTTTTGATTATATTTGATATATCTTCTTCAGAATCGTATCTAAAATTAATATATTCTATCAACGCTCCACCATAGACCATCATCATATAAGAAAATATGGCCGCATTTGACAAAATCAAAATTGTATAATCGCCGCTTGTGTTGAAAGAGATCACACCACCTATAAAAAATATAAGAAAAGTCCTTACAACTCCGCTGGTTTCATCAGACCATCTTTGTCTTGAAGAAGTCCCATGTTTGTATTTAGCCCACGCATTGCACGTAATATCCATAACAAAAGAAAAAAACAAAACAATGGCTGTAATCCATGTGTAAGAAGGATAAAGAAAAATAATCATAGAGCTTATCAGGGCAAGAATCAACCCAAAAGAATTAACTAAACTAACTGGCAGTTTTAGAAGATAAACCAAGACTAAAAAAAATTTAACAAACGGAATGAAAAACCATCTTATCAGTGGCTTGGACATGTACCTTCCTTTGATGGAATAAAACAGCCTTTTTCGTTCAGACATTGCCATAAAGAAACACTGCTTGAGCTGTTTATAAAATTAGTTGTGTTCTAAATGAGTTATCTGTCTTTGAGCTTCTTCAAATCTTCCCCAGGCAGAATATCTTTTAACGCTGTCTATAAACCTTTGAACATTGTACCCTTCAGTGGTTCTAAAAAGATTAATTTTCCCTGCAGATTTTTCAGCGTCATATTCAATTATTCCTCCAGAAGGTCTGTAATCTAAATCCTCATCCTTTGTAAACATCGTATTAGCCCCGCAGGTAGAACCAACGGTGATAATATAAACAAAATCTGGTTCTATTTTAACATCCAAAGAATCTCTGCCTTTCATATCTATCTCTTCGACCATGCCTTCAACTTCTCTCTCCAAACCGCGTCTCACTTTTAGAATCTGCGGTATATGGGCGTGTCCTCTGACTATAATTTGATTAGGAGAATTAGAAATTTCAAGCAGCTTTGATTTTCCCGCGTCATGTTTTGGATTGCTTGGGTCAACCATAGACGGACCAAATCTAGCTATCATGTACTCTCGGCTACGCAAATCTTTTGGCTCAAACGGGCTATTGTGCACAAAATAAACGCCTTCTTCAGTTCTGTCAAGAGCCAGAGAATCCAGCCATCCAAATAAATCTTCCCTTCCATCAGCTAAAACTTTTTTCTTATTTTCTTCAAGAGCAGCAATTCTTTCCCATCTTTTCGGGTCATCCTCAAAATATCCTATCAAAACAGCGTCATGATTTCCGAGAAGGCTAAATGAACATTCTGCTCTTGCGATGTCACACGCAGCAACAGCTTCGGGAAACATACCGGCATTATCTCCCAAATCATACGTATCCGCCTTTCCAATGCCTTCTTTCCTTAATAATCCAAGAACAGCTTCCTGTCCCCAAGGATTTGAATGCGAATCCGTGATAATCCCAATTCTCATTACGGCAATTAATCCAGGCAGTATTTAAGTTTTGTCGTGGCAATCCGCAACTCAACCTTCATAATCTTTATAAAATCATTCTATCTCATGCAATCATGGAACATTTTTACGAATCTTTGTTAATAGATACAACCGACGGAATTCAATGCAAGGTTTACGCAAACACCCATCCCGAAGGAAAAATAATAGTAAAACCAAAATACATTCCGGATACTAAAGCAGATTTCGTAGGACTAAAAAAAAGATTCATGTTTAGCAAGTCAATGTTCAGATTCAATCTCTTCACAAATAAAGAAACTGCAGACAAGAATCTAAACGAGTTCAAAGAAAAATTCCCAGAATATTTTTACGAATCAGAACTTCACAAAAATTGGTTCATTGTCATACCGAAAGAAAAAATTAAAGAAGTTAAAGACCCCAAAGAAGGACTAAAAGAATTTATGAAAGTCCCGGAAAAAGACTTGGACCAGTACCTGAAATCAGTCAGAGCAATAGTAGAGGTAATCTCAAAATCAGGAGTTTCCATTGAAAACATAGGAATAAACCATTCAACTCTGCTTGGGAATTACACTCCTGGAAAATCAGATATAGACCTTGTGATATACGGAAAAGATAACGGTTGGAAGGCAATAAACTTTCTAAGGAAAGCACAGCACCCGTTGCTAAAATGGAAATCAGAAGATGACTGGAGAAGGTACTACAGGGATAGAATAGTCTCTAAATTTTTTAATGAAGACGAATATGTAGCTAACATGGTTCAGAAAAAAGATGATGGGTTTATAGACGGAAATGTCTTCTCAATTTTTGTAGTAGAAGAGCCTGAAGAAGCGTGGTATTCTTGGGAAGACGAGCATATTCCAAAAACAACAGTAAAAATAACAGGCAAGGTAAAAGACGATTACAACTCTATTGTAAGGCCAGGCTATTACGAATTAGAAAACTCTCTGATACTCGAAGGACACGAAAATGTTCCAATAAAAAGAATTGTAACTTGGTCAAGACCATTCGTCCTTCAGGCGCAAAAAGGAGATAAAGTCGAGTGCACAGGACTTTTAGAGGAAGTAAAAACAAAATCAGGAGAAAAATTCCACCAGGTTGTGATAGGGTATTTTGACTCTTACACAAATGAAAGGGGGGAGAAAGAATACCTCAAGAAGCTGATAAATTAAAATGGTTTATTTTCCAGAGTCATCTGTGATAACAACTGTTGACGGAATTCAGTTCAAAACATTTTCAAACGAACATCCGCCAGGATTTATAATCGCAAAACCAAAATACATTCCGCTCGACGAAGTTTTTTGTGAGAGCCTTCAATACAGAAATCTCTTCAATAAAGATTTCAACAGACTAAACCTTTGGTCTGACAAAGAATCCTTGATATACTACCTAGAAGCATTTCTAAAAAGCTACCCCCCCTACAAATTAAACTCTTCTTATCATCAAAATTGGTTTTTTGCAATACCCCACAAAAAAATTAAACAAATATTAGATCCTATAAAAGGAATAAAAACTCTAATGTCTACTCCAGAGAAAGAGCGAGATAACCATCTAAAAAAAACAATAAAGTTTGTAGAACTAATTTTGCAAAGCAAGGTATCTATTGATGACTTGGGGATAACCTTCTCCACATTAGCCGGTCATTATGACCCTAAATACTCAGATATAAACTTAGTAATCTACGGCAAAAATAACGCATGGAAGATTATTAAATTCCTGGAAAAAGCAAAGCACCCCTCATTAAAATGGAAAACAAACGAAGACTGGGAGAAATTTAGATTAAAAAGAAACAGAAGCAAAATATTTTCAAAAGAAGAATTTATTGAGCAAATGTCAAATAAAAAAACAGAAGGTTTCTTCGACGGAACTCTATTTTTGCTCTTTCCAGTAGAAAAGGAAGACGAGGTTTGGAGTAGGTGGGGCGAAGAATCTTACAACCCGCAGGGATTAGTAGAAATAGAAGGAGAAGTAACAGACGATTACGATTCTTTAGTAAGGCCAGGACGTTTCAAGATAAAAAACTCAAGAGTTCTCAAGGGGAAAAAAGTTCAAGTAAGCCAAGTAGTCTTTTATTCAAGGGATTACGTTTGTCAGGCATCCCAAGGAGAAAAAATAAAAGCTTGTGGTTTGCTGGAGGAAGTAAAAGATAAAAATAATAAAACAATTTATCATAGAGTGGTTATAGGATATTTTGATTCTTACATAAATGAAAGGAGAGAGCGGGAGTATATCAAAAAGATAAATTAAGATGGAAGAGTGTAATTTTTGCAAAGAATCAAAATTTGAAGTCGGCCAAAAAACAGATTATGGCTCCGTAATTGTACAGAAAATTGGAAATGCCAAAGAGAATAGTTGGTTTGCGACACTTTCTCCAAAAACTGGAGGAGACCCTAAAAAAGATTTCTCAATACAGTTAATTCCATCAAATCATCTGAGATACTTCTCAGAAATACATTCAAACAAAAAGCTTGCAGAAAATTACGGACTGGCTTTTGCAAGCATTAGTCGCGCAATCTCAGAAATATTAAAAGAGCAAGGCGGCGAAATAAACAAAATACCGATAGGAACTTACGGCAAATGCAAGCACGAGGACGAACACATCCATATAAAAATTTTTCCTTATCGGGGGAACATAGGACAGCCGTTTACTGTCGACAGTTCATTTGGTAAAAAAGAAATAAATTTAGACAAAGACACTGGAGAAGAATTCATAAAATTAAAGCCGGTAAGAAAAACAAACATTCCGAATGAAAATCTAGAATATTTATCTCAACGTCTTATCAAATTACTAAACAACTAACCAATCTTCCTAGCCCTCAAAACAATCTGTCTCCCAATCCTGTGCCTAAATGCTTTAACTTTTTCAATTTTAAAATCTTCATCCCGTAAAATTCGCGCAATCTCTTTCAAAGAATACTGATAAATTCTATATCCTGTAATTCCAGTAACAGCTTGATAAATTTTGGCAGCTATTCTCCTAAGCCAAAATTTCTCTTCAATGTCAAAAATAAGCCACCCGTTTTTTTTCAAAACTCTCCTTGCTTGCCTAATTGCTCGTCGGATATCCTCTCTATTAAGGTGATTCCATACCCTCATCGTGACAACCTTATCAAACGAGCCGTCCTTAAATTTTAAGTCAAACATATCGCCGGGAAGGCATTTAGCTAGAGGATTTTTGCTGTGTGCAATCTCCAGCATTCCTTCAGAAGTGTCAATCGCAGTAACTTTGCCGAGATGTTTTGTCAGAAATCCACTGCTGCATCCGAGTTCCAGAACATTTTCTTTATCTTTTTTGTCAATCATTTCTAAAAAAATTCTAAGTTCAGTCGCTCTCTTTTTCCGTCTATATACAGTCTTTTCTCTTTGGGAGTCGTAAGTTCCGGTAACCCTCTTCTGTTGGTAATATTTTGTAAAATCTTCGGCATTTTTGCTTTTCATTAGCCTTCCAATAATAAAAGCCTTTTAAATATTTCTCAGCTAAACGACAATACAACTAAATTTATTAACCACCCATAACCAACAAAAATATGAGAATCGCTCATGTAAGCATGTTTTATCTCCCAACATTCGGCGGAGTAGAGCAGGTAATCTACGAATTAGCCTCAAGGCAAGTCAAAGAAGGGCACGAAGTTCACGTCTTCTGCTGCGACTCAGACAAAAACCAGAGAATAAAAAAGAAACAAGAAATCATAGAAGGCGTCAAAGTGCATCGTTTTCCTTACTGGTTCAGGCTCTCATACAACACTTTCATCTGGCCTTCTCTGTTCTGGAAATTCAATGGCAAGTTTGACGTCGTGCATTCGCATGTTTCAGGGCATTTATACATTCTCTTGACCGGACTCTTATCAAAAATAAAAAACTTTAAACATGTTCACACAACGCACTGCCCATGGACCGGCGTTGAATTTCGCCCAAAATATCTAAAACCATTTCTCCTGCTGAACGATTTAATTTTCAATAAACTTGCATTCAGGCTAATCGACAAAATAATTCCGATAACTCCATGGGAGCTGAACGTAATAAACAAATACACAAGCAGAAAAAGCAGAATAAAAGTAATCCCGAACGGAACAGACGGAATCCTTTACAAAAAAGTAAAAAACAATCGATTCAAAAAAATAAATAGAATAAAAGAAAAGTATCTCGTCTTATTTTTCGGAAGATTAAATCCGACTAAAGGTCCTGAGAAACTAGCGAAAGTCGCAGTCAACATAACAAAAAAAAGAAAAGACATTGCATTTGTTTGGGTCGGCCCCGACGAGGGAAAAGCAGAAGAAGTAAAATCATTAATCAAACCGTACAAAAATATGCACTACCTCGGCCCTTTGAGAGGAAAAGAAAAAATCGCAGAAATGTATCAATCTGCCAATGTTTACGTCTTACCGAGCTACAGAGAAGGATTGCCTCTGACTTTGTTCGAGGCAATGGCATCAGGGTTGCCAATCGTCGCAAGCCCAGTCAACGGCGTCCCCTATGAAATGAAAGAGCCGGACAATGGATTTTTCTCAAATTATGGAGATTTAGAATCCTTAGAAAGAAATATTTTAAAACTTATAGAAGACAAAAAACTTGCAAAAAAAATCTCACAAAACAATTTCAAAAAGTCAAAAGATTACGATTGGAACAAAATTTACAAAAGTTACATGGAAGAGTATAAAAAATTATTGTAGGGCTGTACATCAACTTATAGTGGGCTGGTGCAAAATCTTTAGTCCTATTAGATATTCAACAATGCTATAGCACATGACATAAATGTTTGCCCATCACAAAAACATAATTAACATAAATTTGATACGATTTTATATTACTGACATTAATCTGGATTGCCCGCAGCATAAATTAATAATGTTGGTTAAAATTTAATGTCTTTCGGCATAATATGTTTTATCGTAGTAATTTGATTGACTCAATATTAAAAATAATTTAAACGTGGTATTATCTATGGAGCAAAACAGCATAAACCTTTTAAATCTGTAATTGCATAACAACCAATGGCAAAAGTGAGGGTAGACCACAGCAAATGCATCGGCTGCGAACTTTGTCCAGATGTGTGCCCAAGAACATTCGAGATGAAAGGCGGCAAAGCAATAACTAAACAAAGCGAGATAGACGGGGACATTTCTTTGGAGAAAGAGGCAAGAGATACCTGTCCTGTCGAAGCAATAATTATAGAATAAAGAGAAAATTTAAATATCTGACAGTTTATTAACTATAGTTAACTATTGCACTAAACAATAAAAGAACATTTAAATCAAAAAAACAGAGGAAACCAATGAAAAATAAAATAATGTTTATCAACGCCCCGCAATCGTCCAATATGGGAACAACATTCACAAACCTAAAGTTCCCCCTTGGATTTCTCTACATGGCTACAGAACTCGAGAAAAAAGGATTCAAGGTAAAGATACTTGACTGCCCGGTTTATTATGAAAAAAAGAGAATCGTAAACGACCACACTGTAAAAATAGGCCTGCTTCCCGAGGACATCAAAAAAGAGATAAAAGATTTTCAGCCAGACATAGTCGGTGTAACGTGCGCTTATACGGCATACGAACACGACGCCTTTGAGACAATTGATTTCGTAAGAGAAGCAGAAAAAGAAATGGGTAAAGAAATTCTTGTTGTCGTCGGCGGAGCGCACACCTCTGCAAATCCAAAGCATGTTTTAAGAAATAAAAAAATAGACCTCGCGGCGATAGGCGAAGGAGAAGAGACAATTGTTGAAATAGCTGAGAATTATAGGGACGGAAAAAGCCTGAAAGACATAACAGGAACAGCAGTTATGGAAGAAGAAAGATTTAGGATTAACAAGACAAGGCCTTACATACAAGACTTGGACCATCTAAGCCCGGCATGGCATATCATAGACATGAATCTTTATTTTAATCACCCCGATAATCATCAGGTAACGTTAAGAGGTCCAGCCGTCGACATAATAACAAGCAGGGGATGCCCGATGGAATGCGTCTTTTGCTCGATTCACACCGTATGGGGCAGAAAATGGCGCGGAGCAAGCGCAAAAAAAGTCGCAGACGACATGGAACTTCTGGTAAACAAATACGGAGTCAAGCAGGTAAGAATACAAGACGACAATTTAACACTAAACAGAAAAAGAACAATTGAAATGTGCGACGAGATAGTAAAAAGAAAAATAGACATAAAGTGGGACACGCCGAATGGGGTTGCCTTCTGGACTTTAAACGAGGAAATAATAGAGAAAATGAGTAAAGCCGGCTGTTACAGAATAACTTTCGGTATAGAAACCGCATCGGAAAAATCACAGGAATATGTCGGTAAAAAGTGCGACATAAAAAAAATAAATGAACTGATAGACATATGCCACAAGCACGGAATGTGGGTCTGCTCGACATTCATCATAGGATTTCCTTACGAAACAAAGAAGGAAATAGACGAAACAAAAATGTTTGTGTCAAACTCTAAGATAAACTTTCCGTTTGTGTACGTAGCTCAGCCCTATCAGGGAACAGACATGTATTACGATTTCAAAAAAGAAGGATTGCTTCAGTCATTTCAAATAGAAAGCAACGTCGGCAGAACAAAATATAGCAGCAAATTTTTCAGTCACGAGGAGTTGAACAAAATGAGGACAAAACTTTATCTAAGATTCTATTTGAAAAGACTTCTCAATTATACTAATCCGTTCAAACTTTACGAAGAATTTTTGTCCAAAATAAAATCTGTGGAAGATGTTAAATATGTCTACAGAAACACTAGTTCAATCCTCGCAAGAATAAGATATCCCTTCTTCGCCGACAATTTCTACAAGAGAATGGAGCAGTCAACTACTAATTAAGAATCGTATTCAGTTGTATCTTCAACATTCGCCCAGTAAAATCCTTCCTTTCTCAAAGCGCACGCGAGACACTTTCCGCATTGCTTGTCAGAGCTAGATACAAAACAACTCCAGGTCTTCCCAAGTTCAACGCCCAATTCAGCTCCGAGAGAAACAATGTCCTCCTTATCTTTGTCATGCAGCGGCGCAATAACTCTGAATTCTCCCTTGCAGCTCTTTGCTAATTTATTAAAATCTTCAACAAACGCTTTCGTCGTGTCAGGATAACTTTCCGCGCCTTCATTTTTGAATCCGACAAAAATACTGCACTTATCAAATTTCGATTCTGCAATAGCCAAAGCATAACTAAGAAAAATTTGATTCCTGCACGGCACATACCATTTCTCGCTCTCTTCCTTGCTGTCTTTCAAATCCTCTCTTTTCATTTCCCTAACCTCTCCAGGAGCATTAATCAAAGAAGCAGACATCTTGCCAAGTTCTTCCAGCTTCATCATCACAAAAGAAGCCTCGACGTCAGAAGCGCATTTTTCAGAACTTTCTCTTTCTTTATCCAGACTTTTCTGCCCGTAATCAAAAAACAAAATTATTATGTTTTCATATTCCATCCTCTTCTTGACATAATGGGCAGCCACGACAGAATCGAGCCCGCCAGAGCATAAAATTATCGCGTTCTTCATTTTTTTCCCACTCCAATAAACCTTATAAACTCTTTGCTCCAGATAAATTCATGGCGAGAAAAAAAGCAAGCGAAATAAAAAAAGGTGATAAAATTAAATTAGCCGGAAAGTCCTGTACAGTTGAAGGCGTGGAAATTTCAGACATTGGAAAGCAAGGAACAAAAAAAGTCCGCATCTCAGCCAAAACCTCCGACGGCGAAAAAATAATTATTGTGCGCCCAGAAGATTATCCTATTGACGCAGAATAAAAAGTTTTGTCTAAAAAATTAATTAAAATAACCGGAATATGTTCTCCCAATAACTTCTTAATCAACTAAATAAAATATCTGATTTATTATTAACCATCCTCGCATTTTATCATGTCTAGTTCAATATTAAACAATAAGATACTGTAAACTTATCGGGATAAACATCAGATTTTTATATTTCATTTTGTCTTAACCTCTTAAAAAATATATTAACACCGACGATAAATCAAATCCAGATAATTCTTTCTAGTTATTAATGAAACGGGGAATTTTACTATATCCCGTTATCTTGACAGTACTAAACAACAAAAATCCTTAAATAATCTGACTTAATCAGTCAATTATGATAACCATCATAATAACCTCATTCAAAGAGCCAAAATCAACTCTGAAAGCAGTCAAATCATTTCTGAAGCAAAAAATAAAAGAAGATTTCAAAGTCATCGTCGTCGACCCATTTCCAGAAACAGAAAAATTTCTCAAAGATAACATAAAAGACAAAAGATTTGAATTCATCCTTGACCCTGGAGAGGGCAAGCCATACGCAATGAACATGATTTTTGAATTATTCTTCTCTGAAAAAAAAGATGATATCATCGTATTTACCGACGGAGATGTCTATGTCTCAGAAAACACGTTAAGCGAAATAGTAAAAATCTTCAAAAATCCAAAAGTCGGAGGAATTACAGGAAGACCAGTCTCAACAAACCCAAGAAATCAAAAATACGGCTACTGGTCAAAACTTTCTTACGATGGAATAGACAAAGTCAGAAAAAAACTCAACAGAAAAAGCGACTTCATGCAATGCTCAGGATATCTTTTCGCAATAAGAAACGGCATCGTCAAAGAAACACAGCCGGACGTACCGGAAGATTGCTACATTCCCTATGTTGTTTGGAAAGCCGGATACAAAATCGCCTACTTAGATAAAGCCGAAGTCTATGTTCAGTATCCAAATAATTGGAAAGACTGGCTAAGCCAGCGAGTCAGAACAATCAAAGCTCACGAAAATCTCAGCAAAATAGTTCCGGACATGCCGAGGACAAAATCACTTTTCAACGAAATCAGGGAGGGGCTTATCTTCGCTTTCATGCATCCAAAAACCCCCAGGGAAATTTACTGGCTGTTCCAGCTTTATTTCGCCCGCCTTTATATTTATTACAAATCATTCAGAGAAGCAAGCTCAAAAAAAGCATTCGACCCGGCTTGGCGTGACTACTCAGAAATACAATCCGCGAAACCCTTCGATTAGAATTACTTTAAAATGCTAACGCATTCTTTTATATCTCACGACTTAGTTAATTGAATGTCAAAAAGAAGTTTGGACTTAGTTGTAGATTCACCGCCCAATGTAATCACATCACCCAGAAAAGGAAGATGGCTCTTAGGAGCAACATGGTCAGCCATCGAGAATCTTGGTATTATGCACGTCGGAAAATTAACAAAATTGCTAGGTCATGAAGTCTTCTATTGTCAGCCAAAAAATCATGATTTTACAGATTTTAAGGAGAAAGTTAGAAAGCTAAAACCGGTTGGAGTCGGATACAACTGTTATTCAGGAGCACAAGTGCCTTTAATAAGTGATTTATTTACTTGGCTAAAAAGAGAACATCCCGAAATAAGAATAGTTGTTGGGGGACCGCACCCAACTTATTTCCCAGAGGATTTCGTCGGCTATGCAGACAATATTGTGATGAGTGAGGGTTTCAACGCCATGCGAAGAATTCTCAATAACGAAGTAGGACCAGGAATAATTGAATTTAGAGATGAAAATATGGAGAGAATGCCATTAGCAGACAGAGAAGGTTACTATAGAGACTCTCCATTTCATCGGGATAGTCCAATCAAAAGTATTTCTGGAGAGCGTGGTTGTCCTTACAATTGCGAGTATTGCAATAACAGTACAACTGGCGCAGATGTCATAGTCCCATTTGATTTACGCCCCCCCGAGGATAGATTAATACTTAGCGTATTAAAAAAGGACGGACATAATGCCATTTGGAGCAGAAAAGGCACAAGAGCTTTCCCAAGAAGCGTAAGTCCAGTTGAAGATGTGATTGCCGAGGCAAAGGAAATTCAAAGACTCGCTCCAAACACAAAAATGATCTATGACCAAAGTGATGTGTGGTTGCAGCAATCCGAGCCAGGAGGATTACACTATAAGTTGGCGCATAGATGGAAAGAAGAGGTAGGGATACCTATTCATGGGCAAATGCGCTGGGAGATGCTAGAACACGACGCCGGCTCAAGACGTCTTGATTTAGCAGTAATGATGGGTGCAACAGGTTTAACGCTTGCAATTGAATCTGCAGATCCTGTAATTAGAAAATATGTTTTAGATAGGAAGCACCCAACAGAACTGATGTATGAAGGAACAAAAAAAATTATGGAACGCGGTTTGAGATTAAGATCAGAACAAATACTTGGACTTCTTTCAGGTACAACCCCCCTCCCATCTCTTATGAACTTAGATCTAGACCTGTCAACCCTTGAGCTGAACATAGATCTGATTCGGAATTATGGAATACCGAATGTTGCATGGGCTTCGTCTCTTGTACTTTATGCAGGAGTCGGAATAGGTGTCAGAGGTTTCGAGGAAGGATTTACAGATAAAGAAAATAGAAATCCCCCAGATGAATTTTTTGATAGACTTCAGCATAGATTTCTCAAAGGCTGGCATGGTCCAGAGATTGGAAAATTAAGAGTGGAGAAAATAGAATTAAGAGAAGATATTAAAAGAATGGAAAGAAGAGGCGAAGCGGTTCCGAGTTCCATAACTGAAAGATACAATCAGGTAATCAGAGAATATGGGGTTTTATGCGAAAAATTAAGAAACAATCCGGATGTTTGGCTCTCTGGAGCAGAACTAGGAAGATACAGAGAACAAAATGCAGAATTAAGAAGGCATTTCAATACTTTTGCACTAATACCTCAAGGGCATGTTTTAGCGAGAAGTTATTTAGAAAGTCAGCAGCCATTTAGCTATGATCGTTTAGGCAGAGAAACAGAAGAACATTTGAGAGTTCTGACAAACAAAGGAAATCAAAGAGCAGCAGAAATTCTCAGAACTATTGAAGGGATAAGAAATGCGCAACTTTTGGATTTAGATGGTTCGCCAGAAGACGAAAAGATAAGAGACGACCTCAAAAAATTGGCTCCTTATCTGGCTGTTCTACCAAAGCCAGACAGAGCAGTTCAGCATGTAATTATGTATACAAAAGACGCCGATTTTGTAAAGCGCGCAAAATCAAAGGGAAGAAACGGGGACGGAATAGATCCTTATACGCTCACAACAGCGGTTAGACGTCATCTTTATGAAAATGTATTGTATGATATAAATGACAGCCCAAAGAGGGTGTTGCTTCCAGAAAGATACCCAGCCAAAGTGTGAAAATATAGATTGAACATACATAAAATTAATAAACACTCTTCCTCCTCAGTTGAATAATGAAAGAGTTAATGAACAGATTCCGGCAAAAGAAAATTCTAATCATAGGAGACTTGATGCTCGACACTTATCTGAAAGGGGAAGTCA
>Ga0209541_10000953_pt1 | contig 57641 bp, 61 predicted proteins | sample RifCSPlowO2_01_FD_184027 | JGI IMG/M metagenome (GOLD analysis project Ga0209541, IMG submission 184027) | Groundwater microbial communities from Rifle, Colorado - Rifle CSP2_plank lowO2_0.1 (SPAdes) (version 2) | ecosystem: Environmental > Aquatic > Deep subsurface > Groundwater | place... | reverse complement strand
TACTCTATATACTTACCGAGCCAAATCCCGAGATGCCTCAGGCAACCTAGCTACATCAGCAAACAATACATTCACTACTCAAACAGTAGCAACCCCAACCCCAACACCGACTCCTACTCCTGTTTCGACTCCAACACCCACGCCTACGCCAGTTCCAACACCTGGCCCACTGCCTAATGGTATTGTGAGTGGCACGCTCACTTCAGCATCAACCATACATTCAATTGGCTTTGAGTGGAATATTAGCGGTGATAGTGATCACGACTCATTCGGAATAGTGCAGTATAGAGTTTTGGGTTCGAGCGCGTGGAATTCTGCACTCGCGCCGATTCGAGTGGACTTTAATGGTGTTAATACTCTAGCCGGTAGTATTCTATATCTTAATCCAGGAACTACTTATGAAGTTAAAATTGATATCTCTGATCCTGACGGTGGATTTTATAGCCAAACGATAACTAAAACTACTCTCACAGAACCAGTCTTGCCAATGGGAGGACGAACACTTCATGTCTCGCCTGGCACAAGTGGTGGCGATGGTTCATCAAGCAATCCTTATAGAGGGATAGCTACGGCTTGGACTAACGCGCTTCCTGGAGACATTTTCCTTCTGCATGCCGGAAGTTATGGCACTGTCTCCGGATCAGGAAAGCCTTCTGGAACCGCGAGTAGCCGCATTGTCTTTAGAGCGGCAGGTGATGGAGCGGCTGTTATTGAATGGATAGATCTGCGCTACGTCAATTATATCTGGTTTGATGGACTGACTTTTACTAACACGAATGTGACCGTGCCTTCGGGGGCGCTTGATTCAGATGATCGTACAGCTATTTTCGCCTCGCTTCTCAATGCTGGATATGATACTGGTTATCAAAATATGTCCGGTAATGTCAATGGCATTGCGATTACTCATAATAGCTTCAACGGCTATAAGCATGCTATTCGTGGTGGGCCACAAACAAACGGCTGGTTTGTCATGGATAATACAATTATCGGCAACAAAACAAAAACTACTGCCGCTGACACCGCCAGTTTTGATAGCGAAGGAATAGAGCTCGGTGGCGGGAGCAACCATATCATCGCCTACAACAGTATAACTCGCGTGGCGGACGGAATTTCGCCGGGGGCATCAGCCGCTATCGGTACGGTCAATATAGATATTTACGGCAATGACATCTTTGATGTTACAGATGATGGCATTGAATTAGACGGCTCTGGCGCTAATACACGTATTTTTGGCAATCGCATCCACAACGCCGGACACAACGGATTCTCTTGGCAGCCGCAAACCGCCGCGCCATGGTATATAGTCCGCAATCAAATTGTTAATTCATCTGAAAGTCTCTTTAAATTCCGACAATGGGATCGTTTTGTAATTTTAAATAATACATTTGTAAATTGGAATTATGTGCTTGGTTATCAGTCAGATGGAATTCTAAGCGCCTTTTCCAGAAATAATTTATTTATTGCCGCTAACGGTGGACCGATCTGGCAACAAAGCAGTGGTGGCACCGCCAACTATCGCACCGATATGGACTATGATGGTTTTGATTGGTCTGGATCGTATGCCTTCAACTACGCCGGAACTAATCTGGCGGGTATCACAAATTTAACTTCATCTACTGGTGAAGAAAGTCATGGGATTAGAATTACCCGTGGCACATGTTTTGCAACATTCAATGTTCCGGGAGCCCCTCCACTGACGACTATCCCTCCTCAAATGATGACTCTTAATTCCAGCTGTAATGCCGTCAACGCCGGTGTGGATTTGCCGAATATTACTGATGGCTATACAGGAAGTGCTCCTGATATGGGAGCATATGAAGTTGGAGCCACTCTACCTCAGTACGGACCACGATCAAGTACTCTCCCTCCTCTACCAACCCCAACACCAACACCGACTCCTACTCCAACTCCAACACCAACACCAACTCCTACACCTACGCCAGTACCAGACACCACTCCCCCAGTTATCTCAAGCGTAGCAGCTACCAGTATTGGTCAGTTCACAGCCACCATCAATTGGAATACAAATGAAGGATCAGATAGCCAAGTAGAATTCCCAACAGGCCCATGCCCTAATGTAACTGATTGCGCAACTCCTATAGTAACCGGTACCAGAACATCTCATACTATTAATATCTCCGGCCTAAACCCTTCTACTCTATATACTTACCGAGCCAAATCCCGAGATGCCTCAGGCAACCTAGCTACATCAGCAAACAATACATTCACTACTCAAACAGTAGCAACCCCAACCCCAACACCGACTCCTACTCCTACTCCTACTCCTACTCCAACCCCAACCCTTACTCCTACTCCTGATACTATACTTCCCACAATCAACATATTTGATGTCCAGTCTAGATTAACCGGAACAAGCTTTACCATTTCCTGGGATGTGTCCGATACTGGGGGTTCATTCTTAAGCAGAGTAGAGGTAAACAGGTCACCATTTGTAACTGGTACCTGTGATGATAGTATAAAGACGGGCTGTGCCTGGGTTATGGTAGCTACGGTAAATGCCCCAACCTCTTCTAATAACTGGTCATCAACCACTACCAATAACCCTTCAGCTGGCACATACTTTTATGGCATGCATGCAATAGATGGAGCAGGCAATAGAAGGTTGGAATCAGCGCCAATAAAAGTAGTCAAAGATACTACTGCTCCCACACTCTCGGCTATATCGGTTATCAGTATTACTTCATATACCGCCACCATTAACTGGACAACCGATGAACCAGCCGATGGCCAGATAGAATTTTGCTTATCTGCCACCTCTTGCGGAAACAACACGCCTTTAGTTACGACCTTAACAACCGTTCACACCGTTAATCTTTCTGGTCTTAACCCCACTACTTTTTATTATTACAGGATCAAGTCTAAAGATTCTGCCGGTAATCTAAGAACAAGCTCTTGGAGTTCATTTGCAACAATCAGTATACCTCCTACCCCTACACCAAGGCCTGCGCCAACTCCAACACCGACACCAACACCGACTCTCACCCCGGTGCTATCACCCTCTCCAACTCCAGTTCCAACGCTTACCCCTACACCGACTCCTCTGCCACCCGCTCCAACCCCAACCCCACTTCCAACTCCTACCTCAACTCCAACTCCTTACGTTGAGATCATAAGCTCCATTGCTAAAACAATTAACCAAAACATAGGAGGCGAAATCATATTGGAAGATCCGGATAAAAGCATCAAGCTCAACATCCCACCGAATTTTGAAATCAGTTCCGTTAATTTCAATGTTCAAGAACTTAATGCCACCAAATTTTTAGATGCCATTGCTATACCCCCCAACACTATTGCTATTCCCGGGCAAGTCTATATTCTTGAAGCTACTATCAATGGCCAGCTGATCTCTCAATTCTCCAGAGCTATCACCATCACCATCACTTATAATCCCAGTGACTTGCCTGTGGGTACAGATTCAACCAACTTGAAAATTTACAGATTTGATGGCGTGAATTGGATTGCCTTAGATGACTGTGTCACAGATACTATCCTTAACTCTGTCACCTGCACTACTACCAGATTTTCCACTTTTGCTCTATTTGCTTATCAACCACCAACCCCCACACCCACTCCTACACCCACACCAAGTTCTACCCCAACTCCAACACCTACTCCAACTCCAGAACCGTCATCGGGCGGAGGAGGCGGCGGAGGTGGCGGAGGTGGCGGGGGAGGAGCAGCCCCATCAGCTACTCCAGTCCCAACCCCATTCCCAGGTATATCAGTATCAGCCAGATTATCGGATTATAACCTTAAAGAGGGTGACACAGTAAGTGCCGTAGGATCTAATGACCCGGATATATATATAGTAAATGAGCATGGTTACAAGAGATTATTCCTCAATCCCGTCATCTTCAATTTCTATGGTCATCTGGGAGGATTTAAAAAGGTTAAGACTATAGCTTCTCAGACAAGAAATGTTTTCCCCACTTCAGGTTTATTCAGGAATTGTGAAACCAATGATCCAAAAATATATGCTGTTGAAGTAACTGGGGAAGATGTCGGGACATTACATCACATCAATATATCTGGCGCTCAAGCTATTTCCGAAGACCCCAATTTTTTCAAAAAAGTATTTTGCATCAATAATAATGAGTTTAGTTGGTATACTAAAGGCACACCGCTCTCATCGACAAATCAAGCCCCTTTGTATATTCGCAATTGACCTCTTTGTGGGTGCGCCTGACTGGGATGCCGTTTCTGGTATTTTTCCATTTTTGCTTAACTCGGAAGATTAATTCTTCTCCACCATGGCCCATATTAGCTAAAAACTTTTGACCTTTTTTCTCCATTATTTTGGCGAACCGCGAAAATGTTGTCCGTTCCGCTGACTTATATGATCCTGATAAAAATATAGGGGTTAACCTGTAATCTACAACTAACAACTATGAAAAAAGGAATTCAAAACTGGGTGATAGATGTGGCGTCGCCGAGTCAAACTCGGATATTGCCAAGAAAGACAGAGACTGTTGAAGAACCTGTTGTTAGTTTGGCAGCTGATTTTTTTGGATCAATGACAGGTAATTTCATCAGTGAAACGCTTGAGTCAGTTTTGAATTCAGGACATGATCCATTGGTGGAATTAGCTAAAGTCGGGGCAGTGATAAGAAACTCACAACTTACAACAAATAACTTACGAAAAATAATTAACAACAGACAACGATTAAGAATCAATAAACAACCAACTTATAACAAAAAACAAAGGACTGAAAATAAGGATGAAGATTTCGGTGATGTCATCAGTCAAATACAGACACCGATACGACTTACAGCTCATAACTTACAACAACCAACTAATGAAGACTGGCAAACTGGTTCGGGGGGCTATATAAAGTCAGAACGCATTGTTTCTAGTCCGAGTCTAGATATTCCAAGGGTTAGTATTTTTAAAAATTTAAAATTTAACTTTTTAAAGAGTAAGAATTATTGGAAGTTGCCCATATTTATATTGGGAATACTGGGCTTTACAATTTATGGTTTTGGATTGAAAGGAGAAATAACTAGAAACGGAGAATTGGCAATCAGTAATATAAAAATGGCGCAAGCTAGTTTGGAAAAATTTAATTTTTCTAATGCGGCTGATAACTTCAAGAAATCACATAACAACTTTAATCAAGCCGGTAGGAATCTAAATTTTATTGGAGCTGGTATCTTGGGCAATATTCCGTGGTTTGGAGAATTAAAATCTGCCAGGAATATTATGGAAGCAGGCAAGCTTTTCACCAGTTCCGGAAAATCTTTGTCAGAAGCTTTGGCCCTTCTTTCTAGAGTAGGTTCTGTTTTAGATCTGAACGAAACCGAAAAAGTTAAACCGTCAAAAATAATTAACCAACTTAAAATAGCCCTTGAGTTGTCAAGTAGTAACTTTGATAAAGCCAAGGCCTTACTGTCAGATATAAACGATAATGCCATACCGGAAGACAGGAGAAAAGACTTTATTGATTTCAAAGAAAAACTACCCATTCTTGAGAAAACATTAGATGACGCTTATAAATATACTGGTTTTCTTGAAAACGTGATCGGTATAGATAAACACAAGAAGTATCTTATTTTATTTAACAATTATAGTGAATTAAGACCAACGGGAGGGTTTCCTGGAACTTACGGAATAATTTCTTTTTCTAATGGCGGACTGGAGAACTTCTTTGTCAATGATGTATATAATTTGGACGGCCAATTAAAAAGAAAAATTATCCCACCCAAACAGCTTCAACACATTACGCCGACTTGGGCCATGAGAGATGTGGCTTGGTTTATTGATTTCCCCACTTCAGCTAAAAAGGTTGTGGAATTTTTTGAGGAGGAATCTGGTTATGGAGTTAATGGCGTCATTGCTCTTAATCCAGATATCATTTCTCATATTCTCAAAGTTGTTGGTCCAATAGAAATGCCAGAATATAATATGACCATAACTGCTGATAATTTCTTAGCGAGTGTTCAAGAAGAGGTAGAATACGGGGATAATAGAGCTCAACCCAAAACAATTATCGTTGATCTTGCCCCTCGTTTGCTTGATAAATTATATTCTGCTGATTCTGGTCAATGGATGGAAATTTTCAGTGAATTGGTAACTAGTTTGGAAGAAAAAGATACTATGTTCTATTTTGAAGATAAGGAGTTGGAAAGTTTTGCAATTGAAGAAAATTTTGGCGGAGAAATCAAGCAAACAGATGCTGATTATTTAACAGTTAACCTATCTAATATTAAAGGTTCAAAAACAGATATTGTGACAGATTCGTTTATTAATATAGAAATCAGACAAGACAACGACCATATAATTCACAAAGTTGCTATCACAAGAAAACACAAAGGAGGAGACCATGAATTAGATTTTTATAATCGTCAGAATCCGAGTTATATCAGAGTTCTTATTCCGTCAAATGCTGAATTACTAAACGTTTCAGGAAACGATCTGCCTAGATATTATCCCTTGGTTGACTATCAAAACTCTATTTTTGAAAAAGATAGTGATTTGGCAGAATTTGAATCAGGATTCTATTTTGATGAAACTATGGGAGTGGATAGGTTTGAAGAAGGAAATAAGAATGGGGTAGGTTTCTGGGTGGTAACTGATCCTGGAAAGGTCAAAACAGTCATTTTAGAATATTCAACGCCAATTAATACAAATCAGAATAGTTTCTATTTCCAAAAACAACCAGGACTAGATTGGAAGAATTTTAAGTTTAAATGGAACGGTCAGTATTTGATAAATACCGAAATTGCTAAAGACCTGGATATCCCCTTAAATCCTTAATCCCGAACAAAATCGGGATTTATCATACACAACATTACGATGGGCACCATCGCAAGGTCTTGCGATGGTGCCCATCGTAATGTTAGTATTTTCTGATGGGTAATCGTGATTATAAACAATCCGGGATCGGTGAATATTTTCATATTTATAATCGAGGTAACAGTAAAAACAACATTTTCCTAAACGATGATGATTTTAAATTTTTTATTTTAAAAATAAATCAAAATTTATTTCCTTCTATATATAAACAAAATAGAATACACTCGACACCAATACCAGAAAATTCTTTCAGTATAATATCCTATTGTTTAATGCCAAACCATTTTCATTTTCTTGTAAAACAGAATAGCACAGTAACTATAAGCAAATTGATTTTAAAAGTTTGTACAAGTTATTCTAAATATTTTAATAAAAAATACGAAAAAGTTGGCCATGTTTTTCAGGATCAATTTAAACAAGTTTTCATAGAGGATAATTCATATCTCCTTTGGTTGTCAGCTTATATTCATCTAAATCCGAAAGTGGCAAGATTAACTAATAATGCAGGTGATTATAAATGGAGTAGTTACGCTGATTATATTGGTTTAAATAAATCATCGATTAATTGTGAAAAGGAACTAATTATTAATCAATTTTCTGGTTGTAGCGATTATAATAATTTTGTTGAGGACAGCTATAATATTATTAAGACTAAAAAAGAACTAGAAAGTTTGTTGATAGACTAATACACTATACGATGGTGCCCATCGTATAGTGTATAATTAAATGGAAAATATAAGGAATTTTGTGATAGTGGCTCATGTGGATCACGGAAAATCTACTCTGGCGGATCGGTTTTTGGAATTGACCAGAACAATTGAGAAAAGGAAGATGCAGGAACAATACCTTGATACAATGGAACTTGAAAGAGAGAGGGGGATTACGATCAAACTCCAGCCGGTCAGAATGTCCTATGCACTAAATACTAACCCCTATATTCTAAATTTGATTGACACTCCCGGTCATGTAGATTTCTCTTATGAGGTTTCAAGGTCATTGGCTGCTGTTGAAGGAGCGATTTTGCTTGTGGATGCTTCAAAAGGAATTCAGGCCCAAACTCTGGCTAATCTATATTTAGCCGAAAAACAGGGATTGAAAATAATTCCAGTGGTAAACAAAATTGACATGCCGAACGCAAAAACCCAACAAGTTAAGGAAGAGTTATCAAATCTGCTGGCGGTTGGGTTAGATTCAATTTTAGAAATTTCAGGTAAAAATGGAACAAATGTGGAAAAAGTTTTGGAGAGAGTTATCGCTGATGTGCCACCGCCCAAAGAAGAGAGTGGGGATTTGAAAGCTTTAATTTTTGATTCAAGTTTTGATGCTTATAAGGGTGTGATTGCTTATGTCAGAGTTTTTTCTGGTTCATTGAAAAGAGAAGAAAAAACTATTACTTATGCCACCAAAGTCAAAGCGGATGTGATTGAAGTAGGTTATTTTGTTCCAGCATTAAAACAGTCGGATCAGATCTCGGCTGGCGAAATTGGCTATATTGCCACCGGAATAAAAGATCCGGGTCAAATAAGAGTGGGGGATACGATAACAAAATTATCCGCCGGAGGCGGACCAGCCTTCGACTGGAACCCGTTGGCTGGCTACAAAGAACCAAAGCCGATGGTTTTTGCCAGCTTTTTTCCGGAAAACGCTGATGACTATGATTTATTCAAAGATGCCATAGCCAAATTAAAACTTACTGACGCCTCTCTTGTTTATGAACCCGAATCTTCGTCTGGCCTTGGCCGTGGATTTAGGTTGGGATTTTTGGGTATGCTTCATGTTGAGATAATTTCTGAACGTCTTAGGAGGGAATTTGGTCTTCAGCTCATTGTCTCTACTCCGTCAGTTGAGTATTCAGTTAAGATGAAAAGGGGCGATGAGTTAAAAATTCGTTCAGCGGCTTTGTTGCCTGATCCATCGTGGATAGAAAACATCGCTGAGCCAGTGGTAAGTTTAGAAATAATCAGTCCGTCTGGTTATTTGGGCAGTATAATGGACTTGGTTTCTCATTATCGCAACACATATATTACCACCGAGTATCTGGGTAAAGACACAGTAATTTTAAGATACAAAACACCATTGTCAGAGATTGTTACTGATTTTTACGACAAACTAAAAAGCGTCTCGTCTGGTTACGCTTCAATGAGTTATGAAATAGTGGGAATAGAAAAAGCAGATTTAGTTCGTCTTGATATTCTCTTGGCTGGCGATATGGTGGAGCCGTTTTCTAGAATTGTGCCGAGAGAGAAAGCGTTTTATGAGGGTAGGGTTATGGTTGGCAAATTGAAAGAAATTGTTCCCCCACAGTGGTTTATGGTGGCAATCCAGGCGGTTATAGGCAGTAAAATCATTGCCAGAGAAACAATCAAAGCCAGACGCAAAGATGTAACCGGTTATCTCTATGGCGGCGATGTTACACGCAAAATGAAACTTATTGAAAAACAAAAAAAGGGAAAAAAGAAAATGGAGGAAACCGGCAAAGTGAACCTGCCTCAAGAAGTTTTCTTAAAAATGTTGAAGCGTTAGTTAATAGGTCAACGGCAAGAGAAGAAAGGCGACCATGCTTATTGACACCAGAACTGCTACAATAATAGTAAAGATACGAAGTATTTTTTTATTTCCAAACATAATAGATAAATTATGATTTTAAAATCAAAATGGTCTTCTTTTGTTATTATAGCAACTTTAGGGTGGCTTAGTCTATCCTTTGTCAAAATCAAGATGCAGGCCAGTTTAGTTAACAAAGAAGCGGTAATTCTTGAAAATAAAATAGCCGATCTTGAGAAGGACAATAATTCTATTGAAAAATATCTCAATTATCTTAACCGCCCTTCTTTTCTTAAAAAAGAAGCCCGTCTAAAGTTAAACTACAAACTTGAAGGAGAGAGTGTAGCTTTTGTTTATCCAGATACAAACCAAACTACTTCTAGTTCCGAGGAGTTTTACATACAATTTAGCCGATTGCCTAATTATGCGAAGTGGATTTATTATCTTTTAGGATACTAAAAGATAAATTTTTAATTTAAAATTAGACAAACGCGGGTGTAGTACAGTGGTAGTACGGTTGCTTCCCAAGCAATAGACGAGGGTCCGATTCCCTTCACCCGCTCAATTTGACTTATACCACATAGATGTGGTATAATAGAGTATCTTGAAATTCCCAAAGAAAGGAGACCAGCAGTGACAACAAAAGCGAACCAAACGGTTGCGGCAATATTTGTTCTCGCACTCGAACGTTTCGACAACCCGACTCTGGCGGCTTTGAACAATGCGGTGTATGGCTTCGGTCGTGTTGATAAGCAGAACCGAGCTTATGCGCCAGCATTAGAGGCGCAATTGATTAAAAAAGATGGCAAGCCAGTGGAACTGGAAGCTCTGCGAGATGCCAGCGCCTTCGAGGTCAATCGTCGCGTCAAAGCTGGGACGTTCAACTAACCGCCCACGGTGGAGCTACACGCTTCCCGTGGGCTTCATCTTTAATTACTGAAACTTCATTGATTTTAGCCGTTTCTCCTGTTAAACTTGGTATGTAAAATAAGTCATTAGTGAATTGTCAATAGAACTCTAACATTATCCACTAATCTGCTCAAAATGCCGACCTAGCTCAACGGTAGAGCAACGGTATCGTAAACCGTAGGTTCCGGGTTCAAATCCCGGGGTCGGCTCCTAAGGAGAATTTTTTCTAAAAATTCTAAAGTAAGTTAGATTTAATCTAGATTTTCAGAGGTTCGAACCTTGCGATTTTAGATTTACAGGAAAAGTTATGAAAAATGGCAATTGTTTAGGTTCTATATACAGTTCTTAGAGGTCCGAACCTAATATTGACTCTCAGCGGATTAAGTGCTTAAATACTATGACTAGCTCATTCACATCTCTTGATGGGAGCAGAAATGAAGACCACCATATCATCATTAATTATTATCGCTTATTTCTTTGGGTTTATTTTACCCGCACATGCTTCTGGTGATAAATCAAATCGAACGCAAGACCAGTTTAAAGAGATAATGGCATCTCGAGACCCCATAGCTATGTGGACGCTTGCTAGACACCCGTACACACCAAAAGAGGTTTTGACAGAATTGAGTCGTGATGAAGGAGAATGGAGTAATGCTCGTAGGGGAGTTGCTAATAACCCCAACGCTCCTAAAGATATCCTTGAGCGCCTGGCTGATGATACGGATAGTTCGGTTAGATTTAATGTTGGAAATAATCCCAATTCTCCAAAAAATGTTTTAGAGAAGCTATCCCATGACCAAGTTACTGTTGTTCGTTGTATTGTTTCAGAAAACCCCAAAACTCCCAAGAGCACTCTACATTATTTAAGTAGAGACCCAGACAGCTTTGTCAGGATGTGTCTTGCCAGTAATACTCACACCCCGAAAGAAGTTTTAACTGAACTTTCTAGAGATGGTGCGGATATTGTTGGTGTTCAGGTTGGGGAAAATCGTAACACCCCTAGAAATGTTCTAATCAGTATGGCTAAGGATAATTCTTTTGCAGTTCGTCTTTCGGTCGCAGGAAATCCAAACACGCCTAAAAAGATACTTTTTGAACTACTGCAGACAGAAGGAGATAATGAATTAATGCGAAGAATAATCTTAGAGAATGCGACCTTTCGTAAATAAGTAATCTGAACCACCAATCTTAGGTGGTTTTTAATTGATTTTAACTGCTTCTGCTGATAAACTGGGTATATAAAATAAGTCAGTAGATGACTGCCAATAGGTTCTAACGCCATCCACTATCCCGCTCAAAATTTTGTGGTATAATATTTAATTGTAAAACGCCGGAGTAGCTTAGCTGGTAAAGCAATACTTTCGTAAAGTAGAGACTGTGGGTTCGAGTCCCACCTCCGGCTCCAGAGTAAAAATAAAAAAGAAGTCCTTTTAGACTTCTTTAGGTTGAATTATTTTTTTAACTTCTTCGCCGGTTAGGGTTTCTTTTATTAACAATTCGTCAGATATGTGTTTAAGGGAATTTAAATTTTGGATAAGAAGTGTTTTGGCTTGTTCTTGAGCTTTTATGATGATTTGTTTAACCTCTTCATCTATGCGAACGGCAGTAGCTTCGCTATAATCTTGATGTTGGGCAATTTCACGGCCGAGGAATATCTGTTCTTCCCGTTTTCCGTAGGTTATAGGACCCATCTCGCTCATGCCCCATTCACAGACCATTTTGCGGGCCAGGTCGGTGGCTCGTTCGAGATCGTTACTGGCTCCGGTAGTTTTGATTCCATTATTAAGAAGTTCTTCGGCAAAGCGTCCGCCAAGCAGAATAACTAAGGTGTCTTTGAGATAGGGTTCTGAATGATTATGTTTTTCATCTATCGGCAACTGCTGGGTTAGGCCAAGAGCCATACCGCGGGGAACAATGGTAACTTTGTGAATTGGATCAGCGTTGGGAAGAAGGACAGCCAATAAAGCATGTCCGGCTTCGTGAATGGCGGTAATACGCTTCTCTTCATTATTAATCACCATTGAACGGCGTTCACTGCCCATCAGAACTTTATCTTTAGCAAATTCAAAATCCAACATTCTGACAGCATCCTTATGGCTGTGAATTACGAAACTCCCTTTTTCTCTAATTCCTTATCAAACTAAAATCAGCTCACTTCGGTGAGTTGTTTTTATTTTCTCAAATTGTTACACATTGAAACGCTTTCTAACTACTGTTTAAGCAAGAACAAATGAAACAAGAGCGTGGATGTAATTTGCCAGATAACCATTAACTGATCTTGGGAGACTGGTAACTAATCCATGAAACATTTTCAGACTTCTAAAATCAAACTCGATCCTAAATCTGCCTTTGTACAGATGGAATTGCCAATCGGTCATCAATTTCTTCATTGTCTTGTATGGCCTGATCAGTACCCATCTTTTGTTTTCAATATACATATCCTTCTCTAATTGCTTTGATACATAACCGGCATCTGCTACAATGATACCTTCGATATCAGCATTGATATCACGGAATATATTTCGGTCATTAGTTCCAGGAAGAGTAAACCTTAAGCCTAGCATTCTGCCCTCATGATCTCGGGTCATCGTCATTTTAAGCCCATAATACCAGCCTTTTGTGCTTCTTCCAAAACCCGATAGTTCTTTCATGGTTTTATGAGAATCAGCATTCTTTTTCAGACAAACTGGAATATCAGTAGCATCGGTGTACTTCACAAGGTGAGAATGCTGTTTGTTGAGATTCATGATGATGAAAAGAAACCGCAGACAAATTATGGCCACTTTGTTCATGGATACTACCAATGTTTTGTAGGAACACTTGAGGATATTTTTAAAATCTTCATAGACTGACCTCTTAGTGGCTCGGGTGCTTTGATGCTGATACAAGGCTAGACTTACTGCATCAATATTTGTTATCTTTTTTGGTCGACCGCTCTTTGGCGTTTCATTAAAGAGCTTAGTGGTGTATGATAGTTGTGTAACAATAGATTTGATTTTGGCATATATTGCTGGGATCATCTTTTAACAAATGACGTCTTACTGACGCCATTTGTATTTTATCAAGTTTAGTTATTAAAAGGGAGTTTCGTAATTCACAGCTATATAGGGGTACTCTTTGCTCCTAATCATAAGGGAATGCTAGTTGTGAATGGCAACTCCGGAATCAACCCCATTATTCAGCAAATAATCACGGCAAGAAATATTAAAGGCGGTCAAATCATCAGTTTAATTTATGGGGGGCTTAATTACCAGATAGAACATCACCTGTTTCCTTTTATGCCAAGAAATAACTTGAAAAAGGCAAAGCCAATCGTAGAAAAATTTTGCCAAAACCATCAGATTTATTATCACGAAACAAGCATGTGGCAGTCGTTTAGAGAAATAATTACGTGTCTTCAAAGAGAAAGCCAAGTTACTACCACCATGTCGGCAAGCCCCAATTAGGGGTTTTGTTTTTATATCAAATCAAGAATTTGTTTTTGGAATTTTTCTACCGAAAATTTTTGGGCCTGTGATTTAATAATTTCGGAATTGTAACTCTGATAATTCTCATTCAGTCGTCGCACCCCATCAGCTAAAGCCTCTGGAATCGGATCATCAAAAAATTCTCCGGTTTGACCCTCAAGTATTGTTTCAGTCGCTCCGCCTTTTCTCAAAGCCAAGACTGGCTTACCGAATGACATCGCTTCAATCGGAGTAATACCAAAATCTTCCTCCTGAGGCATAATAAAAGCTTTGCAGTTTTGGTAATAATGTGGAAGTTCCTCATCAGGTAAAAATCCTAACATTCTAATTAATTCTAGATTCTGAATTCTAGATTCTAGATTCTTTCTTTCTGGGCCAGCACCGATAATTAACAATGGTAGGTTTAATTTGTTAAATGCTTCAACGGCAATATCAATGTTCTTGTTGGGATAGAGTCGGGAAACGATAAGATAATAATTCATGTATCCTGTATCATGTATCAATTCTGAAGATTTTTTATAGTTTTTTGATATGTGGTTTGTGATATATGAATTTATGGCAACGGGAGGATATATTACCTTCGCATTCTTTCTATAATATTTCTTTATTCTTTCTCTGACATGTTCCGATATCGCCACAAATTCATCAACCCTATCCGATGCCTGCCTGTCCCAGATTCTCAAAAAATGCTGGCTAAGGGAATATACTATTGGGTGGTTAGCGTTATTGACCGAGTGTAAATCCCAAACTTGGCGAGTCGGACTATAACAATAGCAGATATGTCTTGTTTTTGGTTTCAAAACAAGACCTTTTGAAAAAATTGCCGAAGAAGAAATGACAACATCAAAATCAGACAGGTCAAAAGATTCTATCGCTGTTGGCATAAGGAAGAATAGGTATTTAAAGTTTCTAATTATACCCAGTATTTTTTGGAGAAAACTTGGCCTGATTTCAGCATCAGGAAAATATTGGGAAGTAAACTTTTTGTTTTCAAAAAGAGTATAAACTGGCGCCTCGGGAAACATTTTGTGCAATTCCAAAAGCACACGCTCGGCTCCGCTCAAACTAACCAGCCAATCATGAACTAATGCAATCTTCATTTTATTTAGACTTTCGCCTTATCTTTTTTTCATCCGGTTCACCGCATCAACAAATAATCGCTTCGCCTTAGCCCATTCGGGGCACGGCGTAAATTCTTGCTAGAATTTCGCCTTTTACTCCCGCCGTCGCGGTCCGTAAATCCCCTCATAGGCCAAGGCTTCGCTCCATATTAATTTAACAGTATTCGTTGTATTGATTCAAAAGGAGCAAGGCTACGTCTAAATAAAATATCACTTTAATTTAAATTCTAAACTCTTGACTTTTAATACAAATGTAATATTATACATAGACTGAAACTTAATAAAAAGAGGTGGTATGAATTTAAGACAAAGAGCGCATGATCTTTACTATGCTTATTTTAATGAAGCGATTAAAGAAGCACGTGGGATGAAATCTTCTTACACACAGTTTGAACTATCTGCCGCAATGGCTGTTGGAAAAGCACTTGGAATTCCGATAACTGAACTTGAATTTAGAAATTCAGAAGATTTCTTTGAAGAAGTAAAGAACCAATTAAACAATGACTTTGAAAGAAGCTTAGTCGTTAAGACAAAGAATGATGATACCTTGTTTCTTTATGGATTAACAAAAGAATATCTTGACTACAAGGAAGGTCTGTGGGAGATCGGTTCCTGTCCGTGTTGTGAAGTAGTGACTGTTTGTGGAGAACCAATAAAAAGCTTGTTCCAGTTTGGTCAACCAGGAAAAAGTCCTTGGTGGCATAAGAATGACTGTTCAGTTATTACTCCTTCCATACCCTGCCACTGATTCCCTGCACCGATTCTCGGTGCTTTTTTATTTCCAACAACATCAAAACCAAGCAAAGAGATAACAGAAACAATTTTGAGGGATTTACGGAGCGCGACTGGCACGAGTAAAAGGCGAAATTCTAGCAAGAATTTACGCCGTGCCCAAAAAATTGTTTCTGTTATCTCTTTGCTACCACATTCTTTTTATAAACCTCCAAATTCTCCAATACTATCCCCGTCCCGCGAGCCACGCAAAAGAGGGGGTCATCGGCTACATGAGCCGGAACACCGGTAACACGATTAATTAGGATAGCTATGTGTTTAAGCATGGCGCCTCCGCCAGATATAGTAATTCCCCGATCCATTATGTCAGCGCAAAGTTCCGGAGGCGTTACCTCTAATACATTTTTAATTATCTGAACTATTTCCCGAAGCTGTTCGGAGATTGCTTCGGTTATCTCATTGGAACCAATTTCAATACTCTTGGGATAACCAGTGGCCAGATCCCGACCTTTGATACTTATCTTTTCTTCTTCTGGTTGATGAATAGCGCTGCCAATTGAAATTTTAATTTGTTCAGCCGTTCTCTCTCCGATAGCGAGACCATGTTTTTTCTTAATATACTCAACGATTGCCTGATCCAATTTGTTTCCGCCAATACGAACGGAGTTCCAACTAACGATTCCGCCAAGAGAAATTACTGCCAACTCCGTCGTTCCGCCGCCAATGTTTAATATCATATTTCCGGCTGGACTATTGATTGGTATTTTAGCTCCAATGGCAGCAAGAACCGGTTCCTTAACTAAATAGACGGCTTTAGCCCCAGCATTTAGCGTCGCTTCAATAACAGCCCTCTTTTCAGTTGAAGTAACTCCAGCCGGAACTGAGATAAGAACTTCTGGTTTAACAAAACTCATGAGGCCTATGGCTTTTTTAATAAAATATTTGAGCATTGCGCCAGTTACCCGATAATCTGCTATTGCCCCGTCTACCAAGGGACGATGGACAACAATACTGTCTGGATTTCTACCAATCATTTCTTTAGCCAAATTTCCAACCGAGAGAAGCTTGTTGTCCAAAACCGAAATCGCCACCACTGATGGCTCATTGATAACTATTCCCTTGCGGGGAATAAAAACAACTGTGTTTGTAGTACCTAGGTCTATACCGATCTTGGGCATATTCTAAAAATTATAAATATATGATAAAATACCTTAAATGACTAAAAGAGTAAAGCGAGTGTTTTTCTATTCTGCGGTGATAGTTTTTTTATTATTGAGTTATATTGTTATTCTCTACGCTCAAGGTTACAAATACAGTTTTTCAGAGGGTAAATTCAAAAGAACCGGAGCAATTGCCTTAAAAGTAAACACTGGGTCTAAAGTTTATTTAGATGACGAATTTCAGGGAGATACTTCATTTTTCAGTAACTCATATAGTATTGACCGCTTGTTGCCCGGAACATATAAACTAAGCATTCAAAAAGATAATTATTCTTCTTGGCAAAAAACAACTGCAGTTGAAGAAGGTTTTGTGGCTGATTTCCCAAACATTCTGCTTTTGCCGGAAGAAGGCGAGGAAGAACAGAAACTTTTTCAAGAAGTCGGTTTACTCTTCAAAGAAGTTGAATTATCTAATAGGGCCAGTTTAAGTGCGGAGATTTTATCAGAACTCCCAACCAATATTAAAAGTTTCCGTTTATCTGAAAATAAAAACAAACTTGTCTGGTGGACTAATAATGAAGTCTGGATATTGTGGTTAAGCGATCAGAATTATCAGCCATTTTATAAAAAGGGCGATAAGGAACTAATTACCCGCTTTGCTCAGCCGATACAAAATGTGATCTGGTTCAGAGGCGAAGATCAACTTATTCTTGAACTTGAATCTCATGATTCCAAAAACCGACCTTACTCTGTTTATAAGATGATGGAGATAGATAAACGAGGCGGACTAAATATTGTGGAGTTATAATTTTTTATCGTTTGCTCCATGCTGGGGCCTTCCTTGCTTTCTTGAGACCATATTTGCGTCGTTCTTTGACGCGAGGATCGCGAGTTAAGAAACCGGATTTCTTTAATTTTTTGCGGAAATTCAAATCAAACAAAACAAGAGCGCGAGAAAGTCCGTGTTTAACCGCGTCAGCTTGGCCGGAGATTCCACCACCTCGTACCCGAACCGTAGCTTTGAACCGATTAGTTGACTTTAATTTTCTTAGAGATGATTCAACAATTGCCTGAAGAGTTTTATCGGTGAAATAGTTGCGATAGTCTTTATCGTTAACAGTGATAAGAGCATAATCGCCCTCAATTATGTCAGTTGATTTTTTGGTATAAAGACGCGTTATAGCTACTGACTCTTTACGTCGGCCCACAGCTTGAAAGTATTTTTCTTTTTTTCCATTTACCTCTTTTGCCTCTTCAACTGATCCTTCAACAATCGTCTCAACAGTAGAAATCTCCGGACTCCCTTTCAGGGGTTTTTCTTTCAGTTTTTTAGTTGTTTCTTTTTTGGTTTTTACCATAACTAGTTAAACTTCAAGTTTTTAATTATTTTGTCCCTAGTCCTGTTTACCGGCAGCATATTATAAACCATTCCGCGCAATACTTGTTCTGGTTTTGATTCCCAAAGTTCCGATAATTTTCTAGCTTTAATTCCACCGTGATATCCGGAATAGTGGTAATATTTCTTCTGATTGAACTTGTTTCCCGTAAATCTAGCGCCTTTTAAATTTTTAACTATAACTTCATTTTCTGGAAGTTTATTGGGTTCATAAGATGGTAAATTCTTACCACGAAGAACTATGGCAACCTTACTTGCTAATCTGCCCAATGTTTGGTTTGTAGCGTCAATTTCTGTTTTTTGCATAAAAATTAAATTAACTCGTAAATTCCACGATTGACATTTCTGACCCATCACTTATCCTTCTTCCTAACCTTAAAACTCGGGTATAACCACCTTTTCTGTCTTTAAACTTAGGACCAATTTCAGCCATCAGTTTTTTGGTTGCCTTATCTCCCAGATAATGCCTTATTAAACGTCCTGATGCAAGGTCGCCCTTTTTAGCTTTAGTGACCAATTTATCGGTAAAACTAGAAACGGCTTTGGCTTTAGTTGAAGTGGTTTTTATTTTGCCATGCTCAATTAAAGCAGTCGCCAATGCTTTATATAACGCTTTTCGTTGCTTACGCACCCTGCCAAATTTTCTAATATTACCTCTCTGCATGTTTTAAATTATTTTTTAGTTTTTTTACTCTTGGCCTCCTTAGGTTCTTTAACTTCTTTTTTACCGCTTTTGGCTGGTTTCTTTGTTTCTTTGACTTCAGGTACGGCAACTTCGGAAACAATTTTGAAATGGTCAATCAAAATATTTGTTGCATCTTTCAAGGCCTGTTCCGGTTGGATTGATCCGTCTGTTTCCATCTCCATAGTAACCTTGTTGTAGTCAATTCTTTCTCCAACACGAGTATCTTCAACAGAAAAGTTAACTGATTTAACCGGAGAGAAAATTGCGTCAATAGCTATTACCCCGATTGGCAATTTTTCTTTTCTTCTTTGCTCAACCGAAACATAGCCAATACCTTTATCAATTTCTATTTCCATTGAAAAAGAAGATTTTTTTTCAGTTAGAGTGGCGATGTGTTGATTCGTATTAATTAGTTCTACATCGGAAGTTAATTTAATGTCTTCCCCGGCGACTTTTCTCTCTCCTGATGCTTCAAGAATAAGTTTAACCGGTCCCTCTCCATGAAGTTTAAATCTTAGTTTTTTAACATTTAGTATTATTTCAATAACATCCTCTAATACACCCGGAATAGTTGAAAATTCATGTTCAACTCCTTTTATTTTTATTGAAACAACGGCTGTTCCAGAAAGAGATGAAAGCAGCACTCTCCTTAGCGGGTTAGCTATGGTTGCGCCATAACCAGGCATAAGCGGAGAAATTTCAAAAGTTGCTCGGTTACCATCTTTTGAAACGACCTTTATTTGTTCTGGTAGTTGTAAGCTCACGTTGTTCGCTTCCTACAAATTACTAATTTTACCAATATACTAATCTACAAATTAATAATTTATTCGTAGATTTGTACATTCGTACCCATTTGTAATTAGTAGTAAATTTATCTACTATAAAACTCAATTATTGATTGCAAATCATCTCCCCTGATTCCGCTTTCTTCCAAAACCGGATTACCTTTTACGGTTGCGGTTATTTTATTCTTATCAACTTCTATCCAATTGGGAGCTTCGTAACCTTTGAACCATTGCGGCATTAAACTGGAAAAATATGGACTCTTCATACTGCCCTCACGCACACCTATAACATCACCAGAAGAAACCTCATAAGAAGGAATATCTACCTTTTTTCCGTTAACAGTAATGTGGCCGTGAGATACAATTTGGCGAGCTTGGTCGCGGGACTGGGCAAAACCGCTTCTGAAAACTATGTTATCCAGCCGGTGCTCAAGTTTATTCAAAATAGTATTATAGGGTTCTTTTTTTGAATCAAGGGCGCTCTTAATGTAATTTTTGAACTGTTTCTCAAGAAGACGATAAATATTTTTAACTTTTTGTTTAGATTTAAGCTGGAGCCCAAATTCAGACGGTTTTCTTCCTCTTGAACGGCCATGAATGCCGGGAGGATAGGGCTTTTTGGTCATAGCTGATTTTTGAGAATGCGAACGCTCACCTTTCAAAAAAAGCTTTTCGCCTAATCTCCTCTCTATTTTTTCCCTTGGACCAGTATATCTAGCCATTTTTAGTGATTAGTAATTAGTGATTAGTGATTAGTGATTAGTTTTTCTAACCACTAGCAACTAGTCACTAGTAACTTCTTCTATACTCTACGTGGTTTCTTTGCCCTAACTCCATTATGAGCTATCGGTGTCGCATCCATGATTGATAAAACATTTAATCCTGTACCAGAAAGACCTCTCATTGCCGCTTCTCTTCCGGGACCAATTCCTTTTACCACTATCTTGATGCTGTTTAGGCCGTACTTCTTAGCTTTTTCAACACAATCTTTAGCCACCAAATTGGCAGCATAAGGAGTTGATTTCTTTGTTCCTTTAAAACCGAGTAAACCGGAGGTGGACCAAGACAAAACTTCGCCTTTCAAATCAGTTATGGTGATAAGGGTGTTATTATATGAAATTGAAACATAAGCAACCCCATTGATTACTTGTTTCTTAGATGGTTTTTTTGAAACTGAACCAGCCGCTTGTTGTTCGGTATTAGCTGTATCGCCTTGAGTTGTGATAATTCTTTTCTTTCCCAAAGTCATATAACACGCAACATGCAACATGTAACAAAATATCTTTGACTGATATATGCTACATGATATATGCTACATGAATTTTTAAGTCTTCTCGGCTGATGATTTTCTTCCAGAACCCATTGTTTTCCTGATATTACCCCTAAGTGTCCTTGAATTGGTCTTACTTCGGCCATGGATGGGTAGTTTGCGGGCATGACGCAAACCCCGCCAAGTTCCTATTTCTTTTAATCTTTTTACATTTTGTCCAACTTCTCGGCGAAGATCTCCCTCCACCTGGTAACTTCTTTCTATGATTTTCTGGATTTTGTTCATTTCTTCATCACTTAAGTCTTTGGCTCTTTTGTCCGAATCAACGTGGGCTGATTTTAAAATCAAGGCGCTTAAAGACGCTCCTATACCATAAACATAAGTTAAGGAATGCAAGATCTTCTTATTATCTGGAATTGTGATGCCTAATATACGAGCCATACAATAATTAAAAAGTTGAAATTAAAAATTATAATTTAAAATCTTAAAATTGAATTAATTAAATTAATGGATTTTGAATTGAAATTTTGCATTTTGACTTTTGAATTTTGATTTTCTTATCCCTGACGTTGTTTATGTTTTGGATTTTTACAGATACAATATAAGCGACCTTTTCGCCTTACTAATTTACATGCGCTACAAATTTTTTTTACACTCGCGCGAACTTTCATAATTATAATCTTCTTATTATTCTTCCTTTTGTCTCATCGGGGCTAAGTTCTAATGTCACCTTATCCCCTATCATTACCTTTATGTAATTCAATCTCATCTTTCCCGCAAGATAGGCCAAAACTTCGCGTCCATTATCAAGTTGGACCCTAAATTTAGTATCCGGCAGCGCTTCAATTATGACGCCATTAACTTTTAATTTCTCTCGATTTGACAAAATAAACCTTTACATCTTAAGAAGACGAAGAGATGCCTAAGCGTCACCGCTTAAAAATCGCGGGTCGTCCTTTATAAATGCTTTAAAGGTGGTAATATTTAGCTCTTATATGTTATCAAAACCCTGTTTAAAAGTCAACTCTCATTACTCGTACTGTATTTCAAACCTTACTTTTTCCTTGTTTTTAGGCACTTTTGTGACCCAAAATGGTGACAATAACACTCTGGCTGAATCAATACCATCAACACTTGTTAGATAGCTGGTGATTTCTTCTTCATTCTTGTTGACTAAATCAGAAATAATTTTATCGCTGTCTATCTTACTATAAGCCGGCCCTTGAACTATAACTGAAAATTCTAAAACTTTAGTTTCTTTATTTAAACTAATATTATTAAACTCAAATTTTAATTTTTCTGGTAAAACTGTCAGATTATCAATATTGCTGACATATTGTGAAATTAAGTTATTTAAATCAGACTCCTTAAACCCGACCGTTTCTAATTCCGCTATTTGTGTAACTGAAAACGAATCAGCGGCTTCATCCGGTTGAGCGCTGGAAGTTAATTCTTTCAAAACTGGTTTTGATTCAGTTATTATCTTTAGTCCGGCAGATTGAGTTTCCAGTTCATTTTTGGTAACAGAGATTAATTTATCAGAAACTTGTTTAGTCGCGTTTATATAATCTTCACTGGTTACAACTTTAGCTTGACCGACAATTCCGCCTTTCATTTGTTCGTCAGAGATACCATAATATTTCTCATATCTTCCAGTATCACCTCTTTCCTTAAAAGCCATTATTCCAAAACGTCCCGATCCAACATTGTATAATTCTCCGGCTTTGTCGGCAATTATCTCTACCTCTATTTTACCTGGTGTTATTTCACCGTTTCTGACGGTCATACCAGACACAGTAATTGTTTTGAGTGTTCTAAATACTAATCCGCCTGAAGATTCAAATCTGGTTGTAGCAACCAAAACTTGAGGAGCAGTTCCATATTCGTTATAGACAGTAATTTTACCCCGGGCTTTCTGGGCCACATCGCGTAGGCCGGTTGATGTAAAAGATTCCTCTAACCTTTTCTCAATTGAGAATAATTGGCCGGGAATTCTTCTAGATTCCCAGTTAACATTAGAAAACTGGTCAGAAACGGTTATTTTTAAGTTTAGGTTTAACTCATTAACTACGGGCTTAACTATAACCTTGGCACTGCCGACGGAAACATAAATTACAATTGTAAAAATAATAACTACGGCAACAGCGAATAAAGTGAGGGTTTTGTTTTTAAAATCAATATTAAATCCGGGGCGATGGAAAGAAAGAGGTTTTTTGGAAAAAGTTCTTTTAGGAGCCAAGAATTTTTCAGCTGGTCTTGATTGCCAAACGCTCTCTATTTCATCCAAGGCCTTTTTTTCTTTTCTTTTAACTTCAATATTTAGAATTGGTTCTGATTTTTTGGAGATATTAACTTTTATTCCGTCGTTTTTAGGAAGTTCAACAATATCTGAAATACTCTTGGTTTGCCTTTTCATGGCAGCCAACTCAATTTCCGGATCGGAACTATTGATTACATCCCGTTGAAACTGTTCAAAGGCAGTCGAAGACCCTCCTTCGTCCTCCAATTTTGATTCCTCTTCGCTTGTATCATCTTGACCAGAATCGTCACTTTCACCTTCTTCTGACTCTGGCGCTGGTAATGGTTTTGGTTCAATTTTATCTTCCCTATTCTTACCGCTTAAAACTCCGAAATTATATTGAAGAGCGAGATTTTTAATAGTTGGGTTAGGGCTAAGAATCAAAACTGAACGGTTATATTCTTGAGACATTGCCGATAAAATTTCAAAATCAGTTTCATTGGCTAGAGCTTGGTGTCTTTTTGGCAACACAAAAATAACCTCATCAGCCAAAGCTTTTTTAAAAATATCCAGAATTTCCTCAAAGCGATCATCTTTGAGGATATTTATAATCTTAGTTGACACTACTTTAATTATACAACGAATCTAGAAAAACGAAATCAACAGGGTCTTTTTTAAACAAAAAGTCCCGGATAGGGACTTGGTACTAAAACTCTATGCGTCTAGTTTGTCTGGTAAAAAGGTCGAAGTAAAATAATTGACAAATAGATCGGAAAGAAACCCCGGGTCTTAAATTTGCCCAATAATCAGCTCTTGATTGAATCTCTTGAACAATCTGTTCTGGAGTTTTTCTTTCCATAATAACCTCTTTTTTCAAGGGTTCTTATCAATAATTAATATATTATTTTAACTTTGTCAATATTTCTAAAACTTCTGACCTACTTTTTGTATTCATCAGTTCTGTCCTTAACTCCTTAGCTCCACCAAAACTATTAATATAAATCTTGAAGAATCGTTTCATGACATCAAAATTTTTGCTTGCCCCGTGATTGCGAAGCAATTTTATGGGGCCTTCCGGCCACAATTTCTCAAAATTATCTAAGTGTTTTAATAGCAGGTTAACTCTATCCTTTTGCGCATGTTCCGCATTTTCCGCATCTGTAAAAAACCAGGGATTCTCAAATATCCCCCGCCCCACCATAATTCCGTCTAAGCCATATGCTTTCGCTTTTTGTCTGACATCAGCCATATTTTTGACATCCCCATTGCCGATTATCAACGGTTTCGTTGATAATCGTCCTGAGCTTGCCGAAGGACTTCCATGAATTTCTTCGGCTATTTTTGCTATCTTATCCAGCTCATCCCAATGAGCGAGAACTTTGGACATTTCTTTGCGGGTACGGGCGTGAATTGAAAGAGCGGTAATTTCTGTATCTAAAAGATTCTTAATCCAATCGTGGTCAATTTTATTAACTCCGAGTCTAGTCTTGACAGAAACTGGTAGTGGACCGGCGCCACGAATGGTTTCTTTAATTATTTCTTTTGCCAGTTCTGGGTTTTTCATCAAAGCTGCGCCAGCGCCTTGTTTTTCAACTGATTTATCGGGGCAACCCATATTTACATCAACTCCATCAAATCCTAATTCTTGAGCCAGTTGAGCGCACTTATACATATTCTCTGGTTTAGAACTAAAAAATTGAACAACTATTGGCCGTTCGTTTTCAGTAAAATATAATTCTCCTTTAAATTTTTCCGGACCAATTGCACAAATACCATCTGCTGAAATAAATTCCGTGAAAAAAACATCGGGTTTACCCGCCTCAATAACAACCTGCCTAAACGCCCAATCAGTCACATTCGCCATCGGCGCCAGCACCGTAAAAGGCTTATTTAGTTTTTCCCAGAAATTTTGAGACATAAAAAATCTCTCGCTTTTTGTTTGTTGATTGTTTAGTTGAATCATTATACCAAAAACCTATAATTTATTAATACTACTTTACATATACTTAACTTTGTGCTATTATATAAGTTGGGGGTGTAAAATGAAGAAGCAGTATCCTGATGACTATAATCCGCCCAACCATGGAAAATGTGAGAGGTGCGGATACTCCACAAAATCTCATAACCCACGATGGCTAGTCTTGTGTCCTGAGCACTGGCAAGAACTCGCCAAGAGAAGTTCATAAACGCCTGCCGGTACATCCGACGGGCGTTTCTTAAAAAATAAAATATTAATAAAATCCCGTAGCCCTACCCCATCTGAATCAATACAACGAATAGATAGAGTTATAGGCTGAATGACGCATTTTTGCCGGGAACCGATGGGGGTGGTCAGGCTCGGTCGGGATTTTGGCCGATCCGCATGGCCTGACCGGGGGTAACCCCCAGCGGTCGGATAAAAATAGGAATGAAGCCTATATAACTCTCTATGAGGCGTAGTCCTTTGATGAAGATGGGGTGGGGCGAGAGGGAGTTATAAGTTAAGAAGAAAATTCTCCAATGCCAATCGGTGATTATATTGCGGTTGAGAGATAAGTTGGTTGAGAGCGAGCAGGTTCTCAACAATTTTTTTATTTTTAGGCGAGCTAGCTAAATGAGCTGAAATCCAGTGAAGCCAGTAGCTCGCTGTTTCGGTGTATTTCTCACTTTCATACATCTTCTTGGCATACTCCATTCTTTCAAAAATTCCTCTATTCAAAAGCTTCCTTAAGTCATCTATTGATGCCTTGATTTTGGCCAAATCGCCTGAATCAATTATGTTTTTAATTAAACCGATTCTGCCTCCAGAAATTTTAATCAAAAAATCTTTATCTTCTTTGTTTAATTTTTTATTTTGAGAAACAAAATCACTTATTTCCCGATTGTTTAACGGTAAAAATTTAACCTCTTCACACCTAGACAAAATTGTTGCCGGCAAAAGTCCAGAAACAGAACTAATTAATATAATTGTGGAATCGGACGGCGGTTCCTCCAGTATTTTTAAAAAAGCATTAGCCGCCTCATTGGTTAAGCTGTGAGCATTATTTATTAAAACTATTCTCCATCCCCCGTTATATGATTTGAATGATAAAAATCTCCTTAAGTCTCGAATGTCTTCAATGTATAGTTTTGTTTCCTCGTCTGCAATTTTGGGTTCAATAAATTTAAAATCTTGATTTTGTTCAACTTCGCCGAATATAGATTTAGCCAATTCTAAAGCAAAAGTTTTTTTACCAATCATTTCTGGACCAGTAAATAGGTAAGCATGCCCAAGAGTGTCATTTTTAATGAGATTTTTAAAATATTTTAATTGTTTCGTATGACCAATCACCATGAGTAGTAAGTAGTAAGTAGTAAGTAGTAAGGTTTCAAAAACCTTTAATACATACTACCTAATACTTGATACAAGCTCCCGTGCGATAATATCTGCTGCATCGGGTGTGGCGAATTTTTTTATACTATCGCTAATTTTAATATAATTATCGGGATTTAAAATATTCTCAATTGTTCTAAGTAAACTGTCAGAGTTAAAATTTGGCTCTTCTATTAGTCGTCCGCCGTAAGAGCTGAATTCGGCGGCATTTAGGTATTGATGATTAGCCGGTGAATTTAAAATAGGCACCACTATCGCCGGCTTGCCAACTTGAGCAATTTCAAACAAGAGACTGCCGCCGGCTCTTGCAACTATAATATCGGCCAAAGAATAAGCTAAAGTAAGCTGGTTTTCATCTAAAAACGAGTACAGACGGTAACTTTCAGGGGCTATTTTATCGGCTTCAGTTTTAACCGAATCGTATTGGCTCTCTCCGCATTGATGAATTATATTAAGCTTTTGGATTAATGCCGGAAGACCAGATATAACCACATCATTTAATACCTTAGCGCCCCGACTTCCACCTAAAACAAGAACCGTCGGTTTAGGTTGGCTGAAATTAAAATATTGAATAGCTGAATTCTTGTCGCCTTGGCTGAGATCTTTACGGATAGGATTACCGGTTAATATTGTTTTTGCGACATTTAAATATTTTGCCGAATCACTAAATGAAATAAATATTTTTTTTGCAAATTTACTTATAATTTTATTGGCTAATCCAGGCACTGAATCAGACTCATGCGTAAAAACTGGAATCATATAAAGCTTCGCCACCAGAGCAGGAACTACCGAAACATAACCGCCCTTAGTAAATACAACATCGGGCATAAATAAAAAAAGATACCATAACGACTGGACGAAACTTGCCAGAACTTTAAAGGGATCGGCCAGAGAGGCCAAGCTGGGGTACCTTCTGAATTTGCCGGCGGTTACTTTTTTGAAAGGAAGATTGTTTTCTTTTGCCGCCCTTTCTAAAAAAATACTGCTCCCCAGCATCATCAATTTTAAATTCAAACCCTGAAGTGAAGCTTGTTCTTTCAGAGATCTAGCCACGACAACAAGCGGATACACGTGTCCGCCCGAACCCCCGCCAACCAAAAGAATTCTTCGTTCTATCATAAACTAATTATATCATTACCCTTTCACTGGTTAAAATTTCTTTTTTAATTTTTGATCCCCTGTTATATCCGCCTATTTGACCGTCGCTTCGGACGACTCTATGGCAAGGAATTGACGGATCATAATTTTTATTCAAAATATTTCCCACCGCCCGAAAAGCTTTCGGTTTTCCAGACAACTTTGCCACTTCTTTGTATGTTAAAACTTTACCCCTCGGGATCTTACTTACAATTCTGTAAACCTTTTCTTTAAATTTAGTCATTGTCAGAAAGACTTGACAAGTTAATTAAATTTTGATATAATTGTCATATAAGCTAAAGTGGGTTCACTAGTGTAAACAATACAAGAAAAAGGCGATTATTTCTACTAGTGAGCCCCCTGGAATGTCCTTGAGGCAGGCCTGCGTCACGCATGAGGACGTAGTGGGGCTCTTTAAAAATAAAAGCAAAAGAAAAACTAAAAAACAGAAAGCCTTGATTACTGGAACGCGGCCGCGATTCACCAGTCATCAAGGGAGGTTAGGAGGTCCAGGGGCGGCACTCCGGATGGAGACCTACCCCTGGTCCCAAGAGCTGATTGCGCCCACTGGGGCAATCTCCCGCGACTCACGCGGGGCCGACCGAAGGAAGGGCCTGAGAACCCAACCAGAGGCAAAGCTCTGTTCTTTTTCCAAGGCCGGTTGCTGAACAAGCACCGGTCTTTTATTTAATAGGAGTTCCCTCCTTAACTTCCGACTCTGGAGCAAGTAGTACTGGCCCCAGTTCATCGGAGGCCGCCAAGAGCATGCCTTGGGACTCATGACCCATCAGTTTACGAGGTTCGAGATTCGCGACAATTACTATCTGTTTACCAATCAAAATCGCCGGTTCATAAACTGTGCCGATACCGGCCACTAATTGCCTCTCTCCTAATTCACCAACTTCAATTTGCAATCTCACTAACTTATCCGAACCCTCCACTCTTTGGGCTTCAAGGATTTTCGCCACTCTCAAGTCTAATTTTTTGAAGTCATCGTAAGTAATCGCATCCATTTTATTTATTGAATAAATGTTTTTTAAATTCTGACCACGATTTAACACTGGTATAATAGTTGGCTTTTTCAAGAACATTGAATGGATCAAACAGAAACTTATTTGGAACATCATTCAAAATATTGATAACTCTTAACTCATCGTCCACATAATGAGTAAGACCCAATCTAATTGCTTCTTTGTTTTTATCTTCCGGCTTGTCTACAAAAAATGAATTTTTATCATTAAAGTAACGTGGCCACATAGAATGCTTGGATAATATTTTTTTGGCCATTTCTGGCATTTTGTGTCTGGAAATTAAAAAATACAAAATCCTTTTGTCTTCTAGTTCAGAAAGGAGCTTTCTTGTTCCTCTTCTTAGTGGAGTTGATAATGCTACGATTGGGTTATCGTGGCACGAACAGAAATCACCACATAACCCAGGTAAGCCGAAATTTACCAGACATGCTTTATTAGTATATCAAGAACGAAAGAAAAGGTATAATGAGCAAAAAACATGTTACCACTTCAGAAATGACAATAAAACAAGCCACCGACGAAGCTCTTAGATACATTCTGCCAACTCTTTGCATCAGATACAAAGTACCTGATTATACGTTTATGCCTTATGCTTTATCATTGGTTCAAAGAATAGCTGTTAACTCTTCGTATTTTGAGGAACAGCTCAAGCTTTACGGCCATCCCGAAACAGAAACCATATTAAGATCTGGTTGGAAATTTATAAGAGAGGGTGTGGAAACAGATACTTACATAAATCCTAAACCTAATACGCTAGTGGATCCACAAGGAGAAATTCTTAGATTAAGAAAAGAGGGCGATAAAAATAAATTCATGTATAAGGGTCCGTCTAGAGACCAGCTCCTTTCTCATCGTCTTCCGCATACTTTGGCAGTTGAGGAAAGTGAGGCTGAAAATATTCTTAAAAAATACGAGGCCATTGTTACTTTAAATAAAAGTCGTTCACATTTCAGAAAAGAAGGCACAACCGGAGACGGACACTTTTTTACACTTCATGTGGACTCAATAAAAGAATTAGGTAATTTTACTGAAATAAGAGCGCGAGGAAGCCAGGACAAGAATCACACCAGAGAACTTCTTGCTTTAGCAGAAGAACTCGGATTCAACACCAGTTCCATAGTAAATGGTAACTATTTATCACTTGCCATAAATAGCTAAAAACACCCCTCAGGGTGTTTTTTATTGAGCTCCCAATCCTTCTTTCTCCCAAGCCGACACCAGACAAGCCACCAGTTCTTCAGTCGGGGTCCAACCGCACTTGCCATCTTCTTGCTGTTCGCATTTAGCGGTTCTGTAGCAAGCATATTCTTCTTTGAATTCACAGGTGGTAGTCACTTTTTCATCAGAACATATTTGTCCCGAACAGCCAGTAACCAGACACTCTTTTTTTGTTATCGGCAAAAGTGTTTCTGTCGGTTCAACAGACACATGTGGACTTTCTGATAAAGCAGGGGTTAGTGTTAACTGCGGCGATTGTATTGGATTTATCCTGACATCAACTCCTCTCTCGCTATTGAAGACCATCAAGCCCGCTCCCGTAAGAAATACTATAATCAATATTAATTTGGCTTTATTAGAGAATTCTTTTAATTTCATTTTCGTATTGAGGATATAATCTGATTATATCGTTTAAATTAAATTTTTTCATAATCATCTCTTTGGGGGTTTTTTCCAGCAAAAATTTAAAAGTCGCCTCAATTAACCCGGCCGGTTCAACACGTCTACTAGTAAGTTGGGTCCAGTAATCACGATTAACCTCAACATAACATTCAACCAAGTTATCGCCATGACCCAACTCAACCAAAAAAGTCCAACTATTTTCACGTTGGTTTACTTCCGTAACTCTTATACCGTCAAAATCTTCATTATATTCCGCCATGGAAATATTATATCAATTTGCCTCGCCAATGCGAATCCACATAAGACGCCGCTTCACTAAGTTTAAGTCCGGTTGTTCCGTTACCAGTTCTTATGTAAAACTCTTCTTGATCGTCTAATTTTAAATATGTCGGTCGATTAGCTGATAAAACGCTGATTAAACAACAGTTCTTATCATCAACTTCATGAAAAGTTAGTTCTATAAACTGTCTAAATTCCGGGCCAATCATAGTATGAAAAACATTAGTAAAGTGATTTTGGAAACCATCAGTATTTGATTTGGGTAACGATTTAAAATCATTCTCTAAACCAACTATTTTACCCGTATCGTCAATGCCAATCACCAACCTACCTCCTTCAGAATTTAAAAAAGCAACGATTGTTTTCATTACCGCCTTTTCCAGGTTTTTATTTACCTTATCCTGGTGAATATCCCAGCGGAACGAAGTTTTAAACTCAAGTCCTTCATGTTCGCCTTCAGCAATAATTTTCCTTAACGGTTTGTTTACGTGGTTGCCGGTTTTTTGGATGTTGTTTTTAAGGTGAGTTATTAACTCAACATACTGTTGCGGCTCCGGAATATTGTCCAGAATAATCGGCTTGCCGGAATTGCTTTCTCTTAATTCAATATGGCCATATTTGGTCAAACGGCCAAGCGGTCCCTGCCTATAATCAACTGAATAAATAGCGCCGATTGGAGTTGTGCTTTTTTTCCTGAATATTATACCCTCGGCATGGGTTATCTGGTCTCTCTGGATACTGTAATATTCCTTGTGCCAGGAAAAGAAAATATAAAAAACCAGAATTGTTTCCAAAACAAAAATTCCAGCTATTTCAGCAATATGAAAAGAAAGTGATTTTGAAAAAGGCAAGTTAGAATACAGCTCGCCGTAATCAGCCGCTACGCCGGCCAAAAAGAAAACCGCCACCGCGGTCAATTGAAGCACTAAAAAAGTTTTGACTATCACTACCGGACTTTTCCTGACAATCGTTTGATTGTTGAATTGCCAGTTCATAATAAACTATTATTACCCTATTTAATTATAAAAACAAGAGACTAAAAAGCCGAGATTAATCTCGGCTTATAATAAAACTATCCTAACTTAGACAATTTTTCCTTTAAAATTTGTATTTCTTTCTGTAAATCAGTCACGTCTTGGCATCTACCAGCTTTACCGGCAATAATTACAAGCTCATCAAGTCGTGTCTTAAGCAACCTTTTTTCGTTCTGGCCACAGTATAACCCGAACCAGAAAGCAGCAGCTATATTATCTATGGCCGCTTGTGAGTCCTTATTCATATCAATAAGTATCTGTATTTTATCAACCACAACTTCAGGCACATTCTCTGTTGTTTCTATTTCATACCATAGGTCCCAATTGGGACCGCATCGTTTTTTATATTCCTCCAGGTTTTCGGCAAAGATAAAATGGCTTGATTTGAAAACTTTATTCCAGATACCGATAACTATCATATCTCCCTCATTATTGTTAACGAGCCCAGATAAGCAAAACGCCCTATCTGGCCAGGGCGTTCTTGAGAGATTTGATTGAAAATTAGAAAGTTTCTAAATCAAAACCGCCATGGTCAAATAAGCCCGAAGGGCTGTATTTCTTATAACCATAGCTTTTAACAACTAGATTGTGATTTTGATTTAACATTGTTGTTTAATTATAATTTATCCGTTAATTTTTGTCAATTTCAATGCTAATCTCGCTCGGCCTGAATCTCACGACGAGTCTTCGCCTTTTCCTGTTCACGACGGTATTTACCACCTTTTTCGGGTTGGTGCGCTCCGCCTCCGGCTGTCTTAATAGCCGGCAGACGAACCCGCAAATACATCGGTTTCATTTTCTTTTTCCTCATAATGCCTCCATTATAGCAAATTGGAGTGGGCGCGTCAGACGCGCCCACCTGCCCAACAAAGAACACCGCTCTTGGGATGGATGTAGAGACCCTTGATCTCGTACCTTCGCCCATAGTGGGCTTCTTTTTGATAGACTTTACCGTTCTCAATGACAACATCCTTCTCCACATACTGCCAGACGTGGATCCAGATGTGACGGCCGGTCAGCGACCGCTTATCCAGATTCCGGGACAGTTCGCCGTAAACCTCGTCCCAGTGACGCCCGACCTGCCGGCGAAGAAACTTCTTCAGCGGACCAAGCCGATCGGAGAACTCCTTCGCATCCCAGCCATGCTGGCGACTGCGGGATGAAGCAACTCTCTTCGGTAAATCGTCCAGGTGATCCTCGCCATTGTAGCGGCGAGTTCGCAGACTCGTCTTCTTGCTCCGGTTGGCGTGACCATAGCGTGGTTTCTCGGTCACCACTTTTGCCATATCTCGACGCACAATTTTCCTCCTTTTTAAAAATCTCCCACCAAAATCCCCCATTGTTATAAATTAAGCAATTGCCTAATTTATAACAATGGACAAAACTTTGGTAGGACGCCGAGCTGACCACCTGATCAGCTCGGCGTAGACTTAGGATCATCGGCAACTTTGTCCCACAATGGACGGGTAGCTTAACTCCCTTTAACGTGAGTCGCCCCAAAAAGCTCACGGGAGGATGAAACCTCCACCACCTATCAGTAATGGCCGTAATAGCCGTAGAAGTTGACTACTTCAGCCACATACTCATCAAGACCAGCCGGAACAACTGGAAATCCTGACTCGTCAAGAACGAGTGGGTTTCCATCCATGTCCACCCGACAACTCTCACCAGCAGAATAGCGGAATCGTTTTCCGTTCCCGTCGGTGCCGGCGTAAAATTCATGCGACGCGTTGCGGCCAACGCGCCAAAACTTCACGCCGTTGATGACATGGGGTTCGTCAATCCGTGGCGTTCGCGGATTGTGACCCTTACCCCAGTTATAGCGAAGATGCCAGAAAAGCACCTCCACCAGAACTGTATCATCGCCAGAATTGTCCTGAGCAACTTGCTGAAGCCGCCCGAGAATCTCTTCTTCCGACCGCCGACGACGTTCTTCTTTTTTCATATAACTTGGGATCTCTCCCACCAAAACTTTCAAAAATAAATATTTATAACTATAGCGTAGGATATAGTTATAAATTTATAAATATTGAAAACTTTGGTAGAAACCCCTCCCTATTTTTAAAAAAATGGGGAGGGATGGATCACCATCTCTTTAGAGATAGCGGTGGAAGGCCTGGCGGGCGGCCGCCTTGCGCTCAACGCGGCGCCGCTCTACTTCCACTACCGTCTTCTGGTAGGAGTAGAAACGGAGACCGGCTTTGCGGCCAAGAGCTGCGCACCGACCACAATGAATGTGGTCAGCCAGGTCCTTGGCCAAGGAAGGCCAACGCCCAACCATCTTGCAGATGGCGGCGAGCGTCGGCACCCAGGCCTCGGCCTGCGTCAGCTTCGCTTGGCACGGCTTCCCTGGATGGGGCTCGCCATGACACACGAAGGGCTTGGCCGGCGCCTCGGACACTGCGACAACAGTCATCTCATTCATTCTGATCTCCTTGAAGAGTAAGGGTTTGTTGAAAAAAGAACTATTATAGGGAATCGCGAAGGTTTCCTACTTCTCCTACACCTCTCTTCTCGTATGCCGAGACAAGTGTTCTGTTCGATTTAAACTACCGACTCCCATCAAAATTTTCAAATCCTGTTATGGTTCATCATAACATTAAAAACTTTGGTGGAAGCCCCTCCGTATTTTTATTTGAAAATAGGGAGGGACGAATGAGTTATGAGAACAAAGAGCAAAGAAAGGGGGACATTCTAATGTCAATTCATGCCCCGGGTGAATTTCGTCTGGGTGACCCCAGACTCCAAGCCTTGGCTTGTGCTATCCAAGACGTATAATCCATTGCTGGATTTCTGGCTCTCCATAGCCATGACTTTGAATCTGTTTTTAGGTTCAAGGTCATGGCTATGAGAATTTAATAATTTTCAAAAAGAACTTTCCCCTTTCTAGGCCGGCATGCGCGCTGACGATTCAGGACGAGATTACCATCTCTCGCCCTCATCTCCTGGACCGTCCGCACATTCCGGTCTGGAAAGAGGCCCCAATTTTGGCTGGACTGGACCGAGTCTAACTCAGTGGGGTCACCCTTTTTATTTGGAACCGAAGTTGGTTGGATGGGAGCCGCGATTATTATCTAGACGGCTTGGACCCAAGACCTGAACTAACTTCTGCTCCAAACTTTACTTTCCGCTGCATTATACACCCTAACCAAAAATTTGTCAAGACCCTTTGACAGATTTTATAAAATTTTAATCCTTTAAAAAATTAATTTTATTACCAAATAGCCCAAAAAGTGTCAGCTTAAAATAACAAAAAAACCAGTTAAAAGCTGGGTTTTTAAGTCTTTTTTGTCAAAAAGACTTGACAAAAAGTTAAATACGGAATATAATGGATACGATAGCCAAAGCGGCTGTCGCCCAGAGCATTCCGTCCGGGCAACCCCTCGCAGGAGGCAAACGTGTCCAAGTCTTCCAAACGCCAAGAAAATGATGATCAAGGCGACATAAGGAAGATAAAAGACAATCAAGCCCACTTCCTCCTACTAACACAGGAGGCTGAAATGGGCTTTTAAAAAGAGCGGCGGTAAGAATTCATAGGGTCTTTGGCCCCGGTCAACGCAAATGCGAACCGGGGTTTTGTTTTTTTAGTCACCCAGAGAGTCCCAGAGCAAATTAAACAAAGACTTAAAAGATTCGGCTATTTCTTTGTGGGTTATAATGACCCCAACAACTTTTCCCTGGAGAGCACTTATGCTTATATTATCGCCATAAATAGCAATATCTGATTTGAATGGAAATTTATCTGGTGAAACATATTTAGTTTCACGCAACATATTATCATCTTGTTTTTTCAATATAACCCCTCGTTCGCTAGTGTAGATTAATCTTGATTTAATGCCTTTTTGAACTCGTTTTTGAGAAAGAACTTTGGGGTGATCAGGAAAAACTCTAATAATATCATCGGCCGAAGAAAAACTGACTACTTCTTTGGTGTCAGATTTCAATAACTCGGTTTGCATTTTAAGAAGGCCTTCTTTTCCTTCAAAAAACCTAACCTGCGGTTTCTCACCGGCTAAGTTGAACAGGTTAGTTAATTCGGGCAAGAACTTGGTTAGTTCTTCTTTTTTCTGTTCTATTTCTTTTTTCTGGTTTTCTATAATAAATTCCAGTTGTTCTGGAGACTCTGGTATAAAGAGTTGTTTTTTACCTTTGGTTTGAACACTAACCAAACCCAGTTTTTTGAGAGATTCTATTTGGACATAAGTAGTCGGACGGTTAACTCCGGCTTTGACAGAAATTTCAAGAACCGTCGCCGGACCAAGTTCCAACATGGCCATATAAACCTTGGCTTCGTTATCAGATAATCCCAAGCTAGTAAGTTGTTGTAACATAACCATTATTATACCACGCTTCTAGTTTAAAGTAAATCACCGAGCTAACACTCGGTGCTTTACAAACCTACAATGTCATTAGTTTATAAACTATTAAGATCTTGATCAATTGATTTAAACTCAGAATCTAAATCGCCTAAATCTACCTCTCCCACTTCTGAATTAAGTTGGGCATCTAATTGAGCTTCGGTTTGAGGAGTTGGGGTAGGAATTGGAAGTTGAGGAAGAATGCCTTGTTTTGAGCCAAAATACCAGATAAAACCAGCAACAACTACAGCAACAGCAACACTTACCCAAATCCAAAGTTTTTTACCATTTCTTGAACCCGAAGGCATTAAAGGAGGTGTAACATTCGGATTTTGCATTTGTGGATTGAAATTTAAGTTGTTTTCCATATGTAGTAATTTTTAAAAATTATTTATTAGTTATTAGGGGTTGGGGTTACACTCGGACTTGGGGTTACGCTTGAAGTTGGAGTTGCACTTGGGATCGAACTTGGACTGGAAGTTGGGGTTACGCTTGGAGTTGACTTGTCGTCATCACCGCGCACTCCAGCCAAAGCTCTAGCCGCGTTATGAACAGCTTCTTTGGCCAATTTAACCTTTTCAAAGACCAATTTTATTTCCCGATGTAAATCTTGCCTGGCTTTACCGACATCTGTTTTTAATTTATCCTCAGTAGTTACTAAGATAGTATGGGTTTTACCAGCTTGAGCTTCTATTGCCGATCTTGCTTCAGCAATAGCCTGACGAGCTTTTTCAATCGCCGTTCTGACGGTTGATACATCATAACCAGCATCCTCGGCCTTATCGGCTCTTTCGTTTATTCTAATCAAAACCCCATCTAACTTCTCCAGAACATTGGCAAAATGTTTCATCATTCGATCATTTAAATCATCAAGAGATTTATCAACTTTCTCAACAACTTGTTTTTTGCGTTCATCTTTAACTACTTTGAGTCGTTCTTTGAGTTCTCCTCTTTTGGTTTCAATCCTGTCTTTTAGTTCTTCTCTTTTTTGTTCTAAACTTTGTTTCAGAGCCTCTCTTTTTGATTCAATATCCTGTTTTAATGCCTCTCTTTTTACCTCCATTTCTTGCTTAAGAGCTTCTTTTTTCACTTCAAATTCCTTTTTTAAAGTTTCTCTTTTTTCTTCCATTTCCTTTTTCTGATCGTTCATCACTTCTTTTCTTTCTTCCATTTTTTCTTCTCTTTTTTCTTCCATCTCCTCTTTCATTTCTTGTATATTTTCTTTTCTGGTATCTCTTATTTCTTGTTTTACTGGAGTTTTTTCCGGACTCCTGCTTGGAGTTGGACTAGTTGTAGTATCATTTTGCGCTGAAGCAAAAAGAACCAAGCCGAAAAAGACTGCAAATATGACTGAATATTTAATTAGTTTACTCATGTTTACAATTATATTTTAAAAACAAATTGTCGGCAATTATTATTTATGCACAGCCAGGTATGTTCCAATTATAGCTGCAGTTTCAGCCCGTAGGGTGGTTTTACCCAGAGAAACTATTTCAAAACCAGCATCTCTCGCTGTTTGTAGCTCTTCCGGAGTCCAGCCACCCTCGGGACCCACGAAAATAGCTAGTAGTTTGTAGGAAGTAGCTTGTAGTTGAGAGCGGAGATCGGTTTTTCCAAATTGATCAAAAATAATTTTAACGTCATTGTCCTCTGACAATTTAATTGCTTCTTGGAAGTTAACGGGATCGTACAAAACTGGGACAACTCCACGACCGGACTGTTCGGCCGCTTCTTTGATGATTTTTTCAAGACGGTCTTTACGGATGTCTAATTTAACAGTTCTGGCGGTAATAATCGGCACAATCTCTTTAACTCCGATTTCAGTCGCTTTCTGAACAACCAATTCAAAATTTTCTTTTTTTAGAATTGAGCAATACAAAACAACGTTTCTTTCTGGTTCGTTTTGATTTACGCTAATTTCTTGGATTTCAACTTCAACAAGATTTTTACCATACCCTTTAATTTCTGCGACTCCTTCTTTGTTATTTCCATCGCAAAGAATTACTTTCTCGCCAACTTTTAATTTCAAAACATTTCTTATCTGATTAACCAACTCAAAATCGGATATTTTAAATATCCCCGGTACAATATTAAATTTTCCAATAAAACGATGTTGTTTCATTTATTTAAAAAGCCGAGTTGAATCGGCTTACTATTTCTAATCTAGGGATAAATACCTTCCTCTATATATATCATCTAGTCTCTTTTGACACTGACCACATTTTACCACGTGGGCTAATGCAGCATAATAACCAAGAATGTGTCCGGTATGGCGTGCAACCTCTATTACATCATGTGATAAAGCATTATACTTATATCCAAGCCGAAGCCGAAAATAATCTAATAAATCCTTGGCAATCTGGGGGTGTAGTGGTTCTAAAGCTCTATCACTCTTCGGTGCCTGCCGATTCCAAGGTTTTCCGGCAATCATAATACTTGCCGATGGACCATCCAAAGGTCTGACCAAATGCCACGAATTGATATTTGTCATTTCATATTTTGCGCCTTCTGGAAGTTCAATAATTGAAGCAACTGGTGGCGGATTGTTTTCTTCTCCGTAACCAACAGTCATTTCATATTTACCCGAAACTATTTCCATAGCCGACGGCCAAGGATGGGGATGAAATAATGCTTCTTCTCTTGAACATGGATAAATTATGTGGAGATAAACCCGATAATCTCGCCACTCTCTCCATAAGCGATTAACAAGGGGTGGATGATAATCTATACGTAAACTCTGCCAAGACCCGGCATCAACCAAAAGCGCCGGTAATTCAACTTTAAGTTCATCTAACAATTCAAGCATTTTGAATTCTTGTTAAAGAAAAGAAGGTATGGATAATTTAACTCATTTTACTAAATATGTCAAAAAATTAACTCAAAAAAATAAGAAATTAGATAAATAAAAAGAACTCGCTTAACGAGTTCTTACAAACTACTTTACCTGAAGCGGTGTCTCAACACCGGTTTCAAATGACTTGTTAACATTGGCTGTACTGATCGGTTCGGCCATCTTCTCCAAAGCCTCGGTGGCGTAATATTTCACGCCTCCGACGCTAAACTCCAAATCTCGGCTTGGATAAAGTCCAGACAAAACCCATGCCCGGAAAATACCCTCTTTGCGCCAATAGTTATAGGCCTGGGCTTTTTCAATGCGCAGATTCTGCTTATTTCTGATTGCTTCACGACCAGCACTGACAGTCGGAAGAATCTTGTCATAGATATTCAAACCACTGGTATCCGGATAGGCTTCGGCTATCGCCTGGAGCAAAGCCTGTCCCTGATTAGGGTTGTCACCATAGCGCCCTTCTAAAGCGTTAGTGATAATAGTGTCCATCTTTGCCGATTTTAGATTAGCCAAACCAGTCTGTTCATAAAAAGTATTCTCATAAGTAGCACGTTCAGATACCTCCACTCGAATTACAGCATTTAATTCTGTTTCCCAAGCCAGTGCTTGATTACGAATACTGGCAGCATAGCCGTAAAGGCCAAGTCCAAAAAGGACAACTCCGCCAACAATCAATAAGGTTGCAATTAAACCAACACTAACGGCTCCGGCATCAGAAAGTCTCTTTCTCACCTTTCCTCCTCGTTGTAAAAAATCTTGTGCGAATTTGCCGCAAACAGCAATTTCGCCACGGTATTGATTATGATTGATTTGCTATTTTTGTCAACCACGATTATCAGCGACGCCAATTGTAAACTCCCTCTGACGGGTCATAATGATTTGCTGCCCAAACCCAAACTCCACAACTTATAAGAAATGCGATTATGAGAATCGCCCAAACTTGACCAGCACTTGGCTGAATTTCATTCTTAAGATAGAGAAATCCTCCTTGACTATCATCGCCGGACATACTGATTCTTTTGAATTTGGTAGCTGGATCATCTATACCCCAAATAATGCGCTGAATCGGACCTGGCTGACCACCACCTGGAGGATAAAAAACAGTATTTCCGTTCCTCTGGCTAAATAAAGGCCCGAGAAGTGTTTCTGGGTTTAAGGACAGGCCTTTTAATCCATCCCGCATCACAACAATAAATTTTTCATTACCAAGAGGCATACCAGTAAATGCCCTGCTCCAAGAAACAGTTGTTCCATCCGTTCCAACTAAAACGACTATGGCATTTTTAGAAAGAGCATTCTTACCAAATACTTCTTTATTCTGCCAGTAAGCCTTTAAGGCCAAGGAATAACGATCTGGATTTGAAGCAATCTTATCGTTTTTTACAACAACCAAATGAAGATCACCTTGTAACTGGTAACCAAGATTAGCATTTACATATGCAATCGTATTTTGCCACAAAACCGGATTATTTGATTTTAAACCAACAAAATAAACTTTATTGGCATAGTAAAGATTCTCTACGTTATTTACTAAGACTGGCAGTAAATTACTTTTTTGGTACTCAGCGATATCGCTTGAATACTCTTTCATCAAAGTTCTTTCTGAGGCCAAAATATAATTTACATAATCCTTGCGAGCTGTAACAGGACCGGGGCGATTTGCCTCACATCTATCTTTAACTGACAGCCAAAATGATGGTTCGCCTGTACCGGCATTAGAAATAATATACTGTGGAATAGAATGACCTGTCCGCCAGCGATTTGCTTGCGGATTTTCAGGAAAAACATTAGTCGCAACTGTATAACGACCAAGCGTCGTATCAACATAGAAATGATATTCACGGTTAACATAGGGACAAGAATGATAACGAACTTCTTGGTGACACACCTGATGACACGAGCGGTCGTCTCCTGTACCACTACATTCTTCGTGACAAACTGTTACCCAATATGGATCACAGTCATACTCCCAACGACACGAACCGTCTCGAGTGCACTGAGTATACTCTTTAATAGCGGCCACTTCCCAACCATTCCAGTACTCATTAAAATTAACTTTGCTGTTTTTGGCCATAGACCAACCAGCCCAGGAAACTAATACTGCCACAAGAGGTGAAATAGCCATGCCAATAGCGTATTCACGCCAAGTTATACGAGCCCTGGTTTTCTTAAATTCAAGAAAATATTTAACAGCCAAACCGGCCAAAGCCACTGAAATAATGGCACTAAGAATCACTATGAGCACATGCTCTCCTTTTCTTTTTCAAGGAACTTTAAAGAAGTAATATAATACTATAAAACACGAACAGAGTCAATTACCTAAATCCGAACTTTTCTTGAAGACTTTTGAAGAAATAATTCTTTTCTAGTTCAGCAAATTTAACCAGATGGGGAGAACTCTCAATTACAACTTCGTCTTTTTCTTCTAGAGGAAATAGTGACTCGCCATCAGCCATAAATAAAACGTCTATTTTAGTATTATTTTTTGAAAGCGAGATAACACCCCTTTTCCTGAAAGAAACAACCTTGAGATTAACAATATTAGTATATTTAACCACAATACTCGGACTAGGTATGCTGTGATCCAAAACCTCTGTTATTATAAAACATTTAATATCTGGCATAACTATCGGCCCGTGAGCCGAAAGATTGAAAGCAGTTGAACCGGTGGCCGTAGAAACTAAAATCCCAGTTCCTTGAATGTGTTTAACCGGATGATCGGCTATTCGCGCTTCAAGCTCAACCATACCCAGCGGGCTTTTAACCACTACCTCATTCAAGGCCTCGGCTTTAAAAATAACTTTATTTTTTCTTTTAACTTGAGCGGTCATCATCATTCTTTCAATGATTCCGTATTTACCTTGGAAAAATTTATCAAGAGATTTTAAAAATTCTTTTTCTTGCCTAACTGATGCCAAAAAACCGACATGGCCGAGATTTAGTCCCAAAATTATCGAGCCAGATTCATGGTGTTTGCGAGCCGCCTCAAGAATAGCTCCATCCCCGCCCAAAACAATTACAACATCTGGTTTTTTGCTGTAACTTTTGAGCGCTGGATATTTTTTCTTAAGAAAAGAATTAATCTGTTTAGACCAAATTACAGCTCGTTTGTTTTGAGAATGATAAAAAATGTGAAATGTTTTTAGGGGTTGACTTGCCATATGTGGTTTGATATACTTAGTGTAACATAAACACTTAATAAAAACAATATGCTAAGGTCTTACCAGTCTGTTACAACCGACATAGTAATATTTACCATAGAACAAGAAGAACTTAAAGTCCTCTTAATCAAGCGGGCCAAAGAACCATTCAAAAATAAATGGGCTTTACCCGGTGGTTTTATTTTGGAAAACGAAGAACCGGAAAAAGCCGCTTTGAGAGTTTTAAAGAACAAGGCCGGTGTCAGCAATATCTACATGGAGCAACTCTACACATTTCCCGGTTCCGGAAGAGATCCAAGGGGCAACGTTATCACTATCACCTACTTTGCCTTAGCACCTACAGAAAAAATAAAAATTCAAAAATCAAAAGAAACTCAAACACCAACATTTTACTCTCTTAAAAAGCTCCCTCAATTGGCTTTTGACCATAAAAAAATTATTACTTACGCCCTAAAACGTCTTCGTTCAAAGCTTGAATATACAAATGTTGTTTATTCTTTGCTTCCTCAATTTTTTACTTTCAACCAGCTCCAAGAAGCTTATGAAACAATATTAGACCGCGAATTGGACAAGAGAAATTTTAGAAAGAAATTTATCCTACTCAATCTTATTCGATCAACCAAAAAGGTCCATAAAGGCATCCGCCAACGCCCGGCACAACTTTATCAATTTATTAGCTGCCGCCCGACAGAGTTAAAAAAGTTTTTTTAATATAACAACTGTCTTATAACTATGCATATGCACAGCTATAAGACAGTTTGGATGAAAAGAAAGTATGACTAAAAATTTAAAAATAAAAATGAGCCCGTTAAAATTAGGAGATGTTAATTATATTATGACCTGGGTAAACGACCATGAGATTGTTAAGAATTTACAGCATTTTGATAAAAAGTTCACCAGAAAAGATGAAGAAAAATATGTTAAAAAAATTTTAAACAGCAAAAACGATTTCGTATTCTCATTTTTTACTAAAAACGAAGAATATATCGGTCAAGGAGGAATTCACCAGATAGCTTGGGAAAACAAGCTTGGCAGACTATCAATCATCATAAAGCGGGAACATTGGAATAAGGGTTATGCCCAAGAGATACTACCCGCTCTCGTGAATTACGCTTTCAAAGAACTAAAACTTCATAAAATCTGGCTAATGCATTGGAAGGAAAACAAAAAAGCAGGTCATTTGTATAAAAAACTCGGTTTTATAAAAGAAGGGGTCCTCAAGGACGAGTATTTCTGGCAAGGCAAATATCACGATATAATCAGAATGGCTGTGATTAGAACTACTCGCTTGAAATAAGTTCTAATAAAAATAGCCATTTTAATAATTTGGTGTTATAAATTACGGCAGTTTTGTTAACAATCTATAACACACGGAGACTCATGAAAACATTACAAGGTCTTAAAATTTCACTCTGCCAAATGAGGGTTGTTCCGGGAAGGCCGGACCTTAACGCCGAATATATAATCAGCGAAATTCAATTCGCTTCAAAACGAGGAGTTGATATTATTGTTTTTCCAGAACTAGCCACTTCTGGTTATGTTATCGCCGACAGATTTGAAGATGCCAGCTTTATTAACGATGTCCAATTTTTTAACCAAAAAATTGTTGAATCAGTGCCGGAAAAAATTACAGCAATTTTTGGAACAGTCATCGCCGAGTTTGATAAAAAGGGCGAAGATGGCCGTCACCGGATGCATAATGCAGCCATTATCGCCCAAGGTGGTAAGCAGCTTGGTTATGTGGTTAAGACTCTTCAGCCTCATTATCGTTATTTTGATGACGATAAGCACCTTTTTTCAGCAAGAAAAATTGCTGAAGAACAAGCTGAACTTCATCGTCAAAATAAAGACACAAGAGGAATTGAAAATTGCTCAATTCATGATTTGGCTAAAGTATACCAATTACAAACCTCTGTCGGCATTATTCCGATAGGTATTGGCGTTTGCGAAGATCTTTGGAAAGACGATTATGCTTTTAACCCGTCTAAAATTTTGGCTGAAAAGGGAGCAAAACTTCTCATTGCTCTATCTGCCTCCCCTTGGGGTTGGCAGAAAAATAGGAAACGCCACCAAGTTATCAAAAATCTTATCCAAGAAATTAAGGTTCCCATCGTTTATGTAAACAATACCGGCTGTCAGAATAATGGCGATAATGTTGTTAATTTTGACGGCGCCTCAACCGTTTATGACAATAACGGAAATATCGTCCACGAAGTTGATTCATATTTTTCTGGCGTTCAAGATGTAAATTTTGATGGCAACCTAAAACCTGTTCAATCTAAAAACCAGAACGACACAAAAGAACTTTACTTGGGCATCCGGACAGCAGTAAAAGAGATGCTGGACATGTTACCCGAGAAAAACAGAAGAGTTGTAATCGGCTTAAGCGGAGGAGTTGATTCGGCAACAATTGCTGCTTTGATGGTTGACATTTTGGGGCCGGAAAGAGTTCATCTGATAAATATGCCTTATGAATATAGTGATCCAAGTATTGTGGCTCTAGCTCAAAAAGTGGCTGACAATTTAGAAGTGCCTCTTGAAATTAAACCTATTAAAGGAATAGTTGATGCCGTATCAGCAGAAACGGGTGTAAAAAGAGGTGAATTCGCCCACCAGAACATCCAAGCCCGCGCCCGCATGGAAATACTTGCATCAGTAGCTCAGAAATTGGGCGGGGTATTTACCTGCAATGCCAACAAGGTTGAGGTTGCTTTTGGTTATGGCACTCTTGACGGTGATATGCGTGGCTGGCTGATTCCTTTTGGCGACTTAGTTAAAAGAGAAGTCCGCCAACTGGCTCAATATTTAAATATTGAGGTATTTAAACGGGAAGTTATTCCCCAAGAATGTATTGACCAAATTCCATCAGCCGAACTTGAACAAAACCAAAAAGACCCGTTTGATTACGGCTATCCAACCAAACGCGGCTATCACGATGAATGGGTCAGAGCTGTTACGGAATTCCGCTGGAATCCGGAAAAGTTTTTGGAAATGTATCTGGATGGAAAATTAGAAAAAGAATTAATGCTTGAACCGGGCACATTAAACCGCCTCTTCCCTACTCCTGAAAAATTTATTGCCGATTTAGAAAAATGCTGGAGAATGTTCAATAATTCGTTCTTCAAAAGAGTCCAAGCCCCACCGATAGTTATTGTTTCCCGCCGAGCCTTCGGCCGAGATCTGGAAGAATCAATGTTATCAGTCCACTTTACCAATTGTTATCTGGAACTAAAGAAAAGAGCTCTCAATTGAGAGCTCTTTAAATTTTCTTAAACTTCTCCCACTTTTCAGAGAAACATTGTTTGATTTCTTCAATCACAAGAGGGTTAACCAATCCATCTATGGGCCTTTTCTCAATAAGAGCATCTCTGACTTTAGTGGCTGAAATTTCGGGAGTCGTTCCATCAAAACGATTCATGATTTCAACCTTTCGATTGAAACGATAGAAAAAATCTATATCTTGCCGGGATCCGCCGTAAAAGACAACATCTTTCGGATTCATTCCAGACACGGAAAGTATATCGTCTAAAGCAGTCATCCACACGGCATCATCATGATAATCTGGAAGGCCGACGAGTTTAAGACCAGGAAAAATTTTTGATAAAAATTGCCGTCTTTCAGTATAAGAGAAGAAGTGTAAAACACTGACCAGGTGGTTTGAGCTGCCAATAATAACCAGGCAGTTATCAATGCCGAAATTATCAATCATGGACCGGATTACTTTTTCATGCCCGATATGCACCGGACAAAACCTGCCGACAATAACTGCTTTGGTTTTGCTCTTGTTCATTTAATTATTTTGACAAAACTTGGCTTTTTGTCAAAAATAAATAAAAGGAGCATGCACTGCTCCTTAGGATAGCTTTCTGATAAATTCTAAATCATTGGGAATATCTACGGCTGGACCCAGAATTAAGCCGGAAATTATAAAGAACTTGGCAACATCAGCAAATCCGTCGTATCTTTGCAGATTTCTTATTAATGAAATAATCTCAGGGTCAACATGGCTCATATGCATTGACCTAATTATCCTAACACCGTCTATTTTGGCTAATTGCTGCTCCAATAAATACAAAGACCCAAATGAAAACTCACATGAAAATTCACCATCTTTTTCAATATAAACAACGGCTACAGTTCTTACCTCATCAAGGTCCACTACACTATTCATTTTCAATCTCCGCTTGTTTTCTAGTGTCAATAATATATATCAAACTTATCCTAAAGTCAAAAAACGTTTTTACCAAATAAATTTATCAGATTGTCAAAAAGTAATAAGTGTGGTATTGTAATGCAAATTGTTTTTTGAAAACAGCCAATGATACCACTAGTAGAGCTAGCCTTAAGCGACCGGAGGAAAAGACTAAAATCAATTTTAGACACTTCCCCGGCAGATCTAACTGAATTACACACCGAGTTATCTAACTTCTTATTAGACGAGGAAAATATAAGAATTATACTTTATCTTCCTTTCAACCTTCTCCCTTCTCCGGGAACAACTTTTGCGGATATTTATTTGAAGAGTTGGAAAAAATTACTTACTGCAAATGAAAACGACCTCCGGACAAACTTTGTGGATGGGGATGTGCTCGAGCCAGAACTAGGAGAAAATCCCCGAGTCAGAAAAGCAGCCCACTTAATTCCAAAGTTGGTTGATAAGGGTCTCTTGTCACCATCGGATGTTGTTTCTTTATTTACAGATTCAAAAGGTGATAAAATCCTCCATGATAGTATTGCAGACACCCTTCCAATTCTTGCTTGTTTGGGATTGGTAAGATCTGATTTAGTAAAAGCTCAAACCAAACCAGCCAAACCGACCTGTCCACCTAATTTAAAAGCCAGGATTGCCTGGGAAGATCAAGAAAGAAAAAATAAAAAGATTATAGAATTTACCGATAGATCATTTGCATATGCAAAATATTTTTTGGAACTTTTTACCCTAATTTGGGGAAAAAGTAATTTAGAAACCAGGGAGGATTTGGCCACCATATTATTTCACTGGTTATCAATGGGGGTTATTAAAGAAAGTGATCTTAAAGTATTTAACCTTAAACGTCCCGATCTTGAATCAACCCAAAACGATGACATTACAAAAGAAGTTGATGATTTAAATGAAAAAATTAAGTCAAACGAAGAGTTATTTAGAATTCTATATCCCGTAGGGATAGCATTCGGTTCTCGCGTTAAGGGTTATGCTAAATTAACGGCCGATCTGGATATTGCGGTTTTTGTCAGGCCAGGCGTTCCCTGGACTGAAAAAAGTAAAATTTATAAAACATTGGGCAAGGTAACTGAGTTTTGGCTAGAAGAAAAAGATAATGATCTTGTTGTTCGCTCTATGCCTCTTGAAGAAAATAACGTAGCCGAAAAAGACTGGATCCACATTCCTCTTCAAGGAATATGGCTGGGTGAACCTAGCCAGATTAGATATCTGCAGCAAAAATTCCTTCCCCGATATCTAAACAGCACGAACAGAACAGAACGAACAACCTGGTTAAGGCAATTAGAGCTTGAGGCGCTACAATATCGCTTGATGCATAAGGGCTATGCACGTTTTTACCCAGTTAACACGGCCGACACAGCAACGGCTAAATATTCATATCTGATTGATTCGGACAGTGTTTTTTGGGACTCGGGATACAGATTACTGGCAACTAAATTATTTATCTCCCGGGTATTTTTACCAAAAATGAAAGATTTAGAAAAATAAACAAAAAGGGCAGTACCGTTAAACGGTCTGCCCTGTTTTTATTGTAAAATTCCCAGATCAATTTGATATTTCAGTTCAATGCAATCTTTATTCATCGGTCCGGTTGACACAGCATAAACGGGTATATTTAATTCATCTCTAATAAACTGGAAGCCGATAAAGAGAGGATCTGTTATTTTTAATACTTCTATGTTTGGAAAACATTGGTAAAGAAACCGGCCAAGTTCTTCCTGACGTTCAATCTGTAATCTACCACTACTATCAGAAACTTTAATACCGATAATCTCATCCGTACTATTTTGCAAAAAGAAATCAGAAATAAAAAATGGGTTAATATGTGGATCACTATAAGACCTGCAGACTTCCCATCTTCCGAGAGATTGGATTCTGTCTACACAGGTAACCACCAGGCCATCAAGTTGGCCTTTGCAAACTTCCACAGCATATTTTGCCAATACCACATCAAAGCAACCTACTCGGAAATTACCCTGCCACTGATGATTTTGATTACTTGGGTCTGGTAAACATCTCGTTAATTCAGTTGACTCAGTAACGAACGGGCCTCCGCCATGGCGAGTGTGATATGCCCGCAATACGCCCAGACTAGTAACCTCGCCGTCGTAGTCACATTCTTTAAGCAACGAAAGCGCTGTTTCGGGAATAGTTCTGACCTTAGTCGTATACGGATGAAAGCCGTAAAAGCGATCCAGAAGCACACCTTGAGAACCTTCAAAAATAACTGTTCCAGATCGGCCAAGAATTTTTTCAGCAACATAACTTGTATCAACAATACCTACTAAAGAAGCTATCTCTATGAACCAACTAAGAGCCCACTCTATAGTTTTCTCACTCTGAAGATTAGCTGCTTCAAAATGTGCTCTGTCCCGAAGAGTTTCTGGTAATTTATCAATGCGACTGATAATTTCTTCCAGTTCCAATATTTTTCTTTTTTGAATTGATTCGAGTTTATCTTTCAGGTTTGGCTGATAAAGATCTTTGGCCCTGATCGCTTCTTCGGGAAAAGCTTCGGCATCCAAAACAGTCTCGCCCACACCAACTCCGACAGAGCCATATCTTTTATCACTTCTGGAAAGCTCCTTCAAACGATTAGCAATGGCATGAAACGGTGTAATTACCAAAGCATCTTCATGAATTGTTATCTTGTCAAAGATGTCTCTGATACCATGTTCTTTTTGCAAAGACCGTCCTTCAGAGATTATGGCATAAGGATCAATGACCATATTCTTAGACAAATGTGTTCTTGCTCCGGCAAGAGTTCCACTCCCAAACTGAGCATGGACATGTTCATGTCCGTCTGAAGTTACAACTCTATGCATCGCCTGGGGTCCACCCGTTCTTATTACCGTATGAGCTTTGTGTTTTGAAGAAAGCCAGAGAGTTACCTTGCCTTTTCCTTCGTCACCATAGCCAAGTCCCGTTATAACAAAAGCTTTTTTGCTCACCCTACCTCCTTTGTTGAAAAAGAGCGGTCAAATGACCGCTCAGTCTGTCTCTGGAAGTTAGATCTTCCAATCCTTGCCCTTCTTGCCACTTTTCTTGCCTTCGGCTAAAGGCCGAGTTTTTTCTTTCTTTGAAACACTTGTTCCGATCGGCCAAATATCGTCACGGCCCTTGAATCGAGCGCCAGCCAAAGGAATCTTGTTGAAATTCGGATAGCTTGCCTGAAGACCGATTGGAATACCCGAAACCGCTTCAACGATCCGGGAAGACTTGCCACGATCTGACTTTGATCCGCCTAAGAACTCAACGGCATTCTGTAGATCCAGAACGCCTTCGGTAAGACCAATAATGACCGCTTGGACTTCGGCAAGATCTTCGGTCCGAGGCAGTTTTACAACATGATCTTTTCCAAAAAGCTTGGCCCACCAATCAGTAGCATACGGATTATCATAAACCTGGAGATAAAAAGGGTACCAATTTTTGACTAACTCACCAGCAATTTCTGAGGTTGAAGGAAGTACTTTTGTAGGATTTGAACCAAATGCCCTCTCTAACACATCGCTTCCAAAAACCTGTTCAAGAACCCTGGCATCTAATTTATCACGGCCCCTCTCATCACCAACCACAAAATAATATCCTTTTAAACCATAATCATTAATACTTAATTTGGTAAGATATACGGCCATAAAAAGTCCGAGCTGATAATCTTCAGTTGCATCTCCTCCACTTCTGTTTGGAACTAAAAGGCCCATCTGGCGTTCAACCTCATTATCAGGTTCAAACATAGTTCGCAAATAAGGATACTGATCAACTCTATCCTGGACAATACCGGTTGCGATTTGGGTATGGTATCTTTTCAGAACCGCGTTTTCGCCTTGAATCAAAAGATTCTGGACCTTAGGTAAAGCTTTGAACGCAAGATCAACGTTACCGCCCATTGATCCGGTTGTATCCAAATCTGACTGAACAGGAATAGCCACTCCAAACGGCGCCACAAACTCATCGCCTTCAGGAACCAAAAGAGTATTTGAACCCCTTTTGTTTTGATCGGTGTATTTGCTCGGATCAACTAAAGGATCAAGAGCTTCACCCTGGCGAGCTCTTTCTTCACCTTTAAAAGTAGCCCTGCCAGCTCCTTTTTCTTCTGCCTCGCTTACCCTTGACCTGTAAGTTGCATCAGACCACGAACCCTTGCTTCTCATCTTCTCTCTCCTTTGTCCTCCGAAGCTTTGTGCGTAGGAGGATTTGTTGTCAAAAAACGTGATTGGAGGTGGTCAACCTTGATGCCTCCTCAATCGGCATCAATATATTAGAACGGTTGCCTATATTTGTCAACCGTAGTTTTGGCCGACCAACTCCATTACTTAGTGTATTAAAAACACTAAATAGTGTCAACAGAACATAAAATAAATCCGGATAAAAATTATCCGGATCAAACTTGCTCAAAGACTGTTATTCCACTCTTTCCAGAATTTAATAGCGGCTGGAAAATGTTCTCTTGAAATACCGTCTGAGAACATAAAATCTTTATACCCAAGTGATAACATATATTCAAGGTCGGAAACATCCGCCATTGACACGCTTCCACTCTCAAGACCGATCAAAAGACGAGAAGCACAAATAGCATTGGGGTCCTTGTTAACAATCATATTCAAAGATTTGATCATATTTAAAATTCCTATCTGAATCATTAAGTCATCACGAGCAGCCATAAGACGATATCCTTTTAATAAGGAGGCATCGTTTTGAAATACAAAATCCAAACCTGCTTGAGACTCAATTTTGAGACAAATAGTGCTTTTAGAACAATGTTTTCCCAAAGCATCCTCCAACTCCAGAATATTATTCCAGCCCTCAACAAAAGAAAGCATGAAATTAAAAACTCCATTCTGGACTGCAACATCAATATATTCATGGTCCAGCGGAAGAAGTCCGCCTTCAACCTCAAGTTTTTCAGAAAGTATATTGACTGATTGGCCTCGACCTACTGGTGCCTTGGGTAATGGGTCAACGTATAACTTATTGCCGTCAACCACTTTTTTTAATTCACAACAGTCGTCACCCCGGAAACAAACTTTAGCCGGCAACTTAACCTTAACCCGGTGGTTAAGCACTATCGGACCATAGGGTAGATTCGCCCACTCAATAACTCTAAGTTGCCTTCCTTTAAGATCAATCCAAACTGGTTTATTTAATGGCCGCGCTAGATTCTGTATCCTCTGTATAACCTCTCTCGGTGAATAAGCCGAACTCATTCCGGTATTGTAACGAACTGCCCCCACACTGGGATGAGTAATAATTTCCTTAAGTAAATCTTCCTGATGGACTGGCGGAAGACTGACGATAAGCATAAATCACTCCCAAGTTTTCAGTGAACTTTTGACCAATAAATTACCATGGTTATTTAAATTGGTCAATTAAAATCCGCTAGAATTACTCGCGGTTGTTTGATGCTAGATCTTCCAGCTCCTATCGCCTTTCTTGCTCGCTTTTTCTTTCTTACTTGAAACAGAAGTTGATTTATTCTTTTTTGTGACAGTAACGGTTGAGCGAACCGATTTAACTGGTTTGAAATCTTTCAGTGGCTGTAAAGCTTCGTCTACTTGTTTGATACGTTTATCAGATTGGGGTTCATATTTTATCCCTTCGCCAAGATCAAGCGGTCTAGTACGCATATCTTCTAGATACTGTTTGAGTGTTCGCGTACCGGATACAATAGCATATACTCCAAGCGTAATATCACCAATAGCTAAATCATCAGGAAGATGAATAACTCGTTCTTGGCCAAGAACTCCTTCCCATTGATCCACAATTTTTCTTTCCGTCCATCCCTCGCTTCCGATACCAGCGTATCTACGATGAATGAGAAAAACATTTTCCTTGAATTTCTCCACAAGATCATCAAAAACTTTTTTAGCAGTAGTATCGCCATGTTCGCCACCAAAATGTTCACGCAAATCGTCAGCATAAAGATTCTCAACAAAAGCTTCGTCAGCCGTAATAAGATAGATAGGATTCTCTACCTTAGGCATGTCACAAATATAAGCATAGTAATATGCTGTCATAGCATAAGATTCGCTACCCTGACCTCCACCATTACCTTCGAAATGTATTTTCTTAAACCATTTATCCAAATTTCTCAGAGCAGAAAAATCCGCCATCTGTAAAGGCGAGCGATCTGAACGAATATCGCCAGTAGCAGCAATACTCATCTGCGGGTCAGGTAAATATTTACGAGCTACGATTTGACCGACAATTCCTGGCCACTTATCATAGATAATCTTCGGCAGATTACCAAGTGAACCAGTAACATCGGGATTATATACCAAGGGATTCTTAGCCATACAAATAACTCTACGATTTTTCGGTAACAATGCCGGATCCATACTGCTTTGCCTTAATTCTCTTTCAGTAGTAGTCGTATAACCCGCAGAAGTTCTGAATGATTTATCCGTTACATCGCGATCATAATAGCTTCCGCCGCCACCCATGGCTTGACCTCCTTCTCAAGGAACACGTTTGTAAAATAATACAATAAACTAATTTTGTCAAAGCAAATTAAAACCGGCACAGTGTGCCGGTTAATTCATGATTTTACGAACTTCAATCGGTAAATCAACTTCTAGATCTAGTTTGACAATGTTACGGGCTTCAATCTGGTCAATAAGCTCAAGACAGCCTGGAACTATATTTCTCTTCCTAATCTGCTGAATAATCTCTTTTGAATTAGGTGGCAGGAGCCGGCGTGAAGATGATTCGGAAATTGCCAACAAAGTCATCAGGTCAATTTCTGCCTGGCTGGCCGAAGGAATAAAGTCCGCAATCGCTTCTTGTAAAGAAGCATCGTCTACTTCTTTTTTACTGCTCAAAGCTGAAAACTTAAAGGCGTCTAGAACTATTTTGCGAATATCGGCGCCGGAAATTCCATCGGTCAATTTAGCATAAGGCCGGAAGTCCTTTATGGAAGTCTTGATCTTATATTTCTTAAACATAACGACAAAAATTGGATCACGCTCTTCAACCGAAGGCATCAAAAGAGCAATCCTGTCGTCAGATCGGCCCGATCGTTTCATAGCCGCATCCATTCTGTCGGGACGGTTTGTGCAGTTAATAACAATAACCTTGCCCTGAATTTTTGGATCGGATAAAAACTTCATCCAGGACTGCATGATTCTTTCGGAAACACCCGAGTCGCCTTTTGGAGCGTCCCGGTTTGCTTCACCAAGGTCAGCTTCATCGTTCATTACAACGACTGGAGCCAAGGCCCATAAGCCCTGAATCTGTCTTTCAGTTCTTTCTTCCGATTGTCCAACCCACATGGAACGGGCATTTTTCATTTTGACAAAGTTATAACCCGCTCCCTTGGCAAGAGCTTCAACAAGAGCCGTTTTTCCTGTTCCAGGCGGCCCCATAAGTGTTATCCCCTGGGGAACTGATCTGATTTCACCTTTCTTAATTGCACTCAACACTTCCCGAAAATACATTTTTGGTTTTTCCAAACCGCCAATGTCTTCAAGTCCCCAGTCTGGATCTATAATTTCCATAACATCACCATATTCGCTGTTAAGAATCTCTGCCTTTTTTGCTTTAACAAAAAATAGATCAACCATCTGTTCTTTTTGACGGCTAAGACGAAATATCTCCAAAATCTGCCTCAAGCTCATACCCTGGGTTGCGTTAACAAATACATCTATATCAAAATCATCTGGCACTGGAAAAATTGAAGGAAAGTCCTTTAATTGCTCGGTTAAGTTAGAGATTTCTTCTTCAATTTCTGCTTTTTCACGTTTAGTACGTTTGAGTTTTTTGACCAATATCTTTATCTGATTTTCAATTTCCTGAAATTGAGAACTTCCTTTAGTAAGTCTTTCAAGATATCTCTTACACTCTTCCGGAGTTGGTTTGGGAATAAAAACCGTAGAAATCCTGCTTGAAGATTGACGCAACTCTCCAGAAATCTTGGAAGCAAGGTCTGTAAAAAGCAGAACTATGTTTCGCCTTTTTTTCATTCCACTGTCTTGAGCCCAATTTCTAAATCTCTCTATGTGAGTCCGCTCATTTGGAGTAAGTGATGGCCCGTTTGATTCAGAGGCAACAAAGTGGGCTGATTCAACAATAACAGCAACGTTCTCCATTTTCTTTAAAACTTTCTCAATTAAGGGCAGGCACAATTCTGGTTCTCGTGGAGTCGGCCGCTTAGCGGCTAGACCGGCTTTAGCAGCTGCCACCGGATCGCTTCCATCAGCAGAACCATCTTCTTTTTCCAACTCTGCTATTTTTCTGAAAGTATTTTCCATTTCCGGCTTAAGAAATCTCGGACCGGAAGCAATGTTGTAGAATATAACCATCTCTCTTTCATCAAAAACTCGAGACAAGAATTCATTCAACGGCACGTAAGGCCATTGGATTTCTGAGTCGGCGTAGGGATTAGGAACAAGACAGGTTATATCACCATGCAAAATAAACACAGATGAAATCCCAGCCTTAAAACGGCTAGCTATGCCTTCTGTAAACCACTCCGGTATTACCGGTCCGACAACTGACTCTTTGGCTACCATCATTATCTCCTATCAGTGCTTGTGATTGTGGCTATGACCATGATGATGGTGATGATCGTGGGTATGGCGGTTTTCGCCAGGAAACGGATCGCCTTCAGATGTGGTTGATTCTCTGATAACAATTTTTACGCCCAGCTTTTGAGCAAGAGATAGAAACTTAGCTGTTTCTACTTCTAAAGCTTTGCGGGACTTAAAATGTTCAAAAACAACAGTCGCGTCCCCGTCTTTCTTTGTAATTTTTATATAATCGCAAGGATGAGACTTGCCTTCTTCTTCGGCTTCAAGAATAAACTCGTCACCGTTTTGAGTAATCTTGACTTCGTAATCAAGCAGTTCGGCCACAATACCAAGAATTTCAAACTGCCAGCGTTCAGAAACACGAGAAAAAGTTTCAGACAAATTTTTCTTTTCCTTGGCATCCACATAACTGCCTTTTGCTTCAAGCTCCCCTTTATCATTGACTGATAATTCAATTCCCTTAATTGACAACTTAGATAAAGCCCTCTTGAGAGCTTCTTTGAGAAGCGGCTCCGTGTTAAGTTCTGTTAACCACTCTGAAAATTCCTCATCTTCACTGCCAAGCTTAGCTAAAAGATCAGCATCAATCTTGGGAGCATCGGCTTTGGCTTTAAATGTTTGGGGCTGAGGCGCAGGAATTTGAACCCTGGCAATGCTTTTATACCCGATATTGCATGGCATGACTTCCCCCTTCTTTGGTTTGTTAAAAATACTGGCTATTTGATACCATAAATATAATATATTGTCTACTTGACACAATAATATATAATCTATACACTAATTGTAGCATTATTGTAAAAAAAGGGGGGGTGATGATACACACTGAATTGATTACTATTACCTTAACCGAAGGAAATACGAATGATGAAAACTTGACGCTAATCTTTAACGAAAAGATTGAAGAAGGAGTTCATAGATTTGGGGAATATAAAGGATCCCTGCTATTGTCTGATTACACTAACCTAGCTGGCAGCAGATTTGTTAAATTTTTTGCCACCTTTGCCATTAAAGACATGCCGGGATTTAGTCCCAGCAAGAAAGGATAGTCCATTGAGAAAAGCGTTGCTGATTGTTGATGTCCAGAATGACTTTTGTCCGGGCGGGGCATTAGCCGTTCCAAATGGTGATCAGGTTATTGAACCGTTAAATAAGATGATGGGACATGCGAATAATAAGAATGGGCGTATTCTTGCGTCAAGAGATTGGCATTCAAGAAACAATAAAAAACATTTTAGCAAGTGGCCTCCGCATTGTATCCAAAATACACCCGGTGCTGAATTCCATCCTCTCCTGCAATTGCCGACTAGAGCATTTACGATTTCAAAGGGGTACACGAATGAAGATGATGGATATTCATTGTTTGAAGGAGTATATATTAGAAAAGACGATTGGCCGTTATCCGCAGGATCATTACTCTATGGATTTAACGAAATCTGCGTTGGCGGGCTAGCAACTGATTATTGCGTAAAAGCTACCTGTTTAGACGCTGTAAAACTTGGTTATAAGGTTTATCTTCTAACTGATGCTTGCCGAGCGGTTAACCTTAAACCAACGGATGAAGCCGATGCTCTTGAAGAAATGCGTCAAGCCGGAATAATTTTCACTACTACCGACCAAGTCATTAGCGAGAGCCGATAGATATCGGCTCTTTTTTATTTGACATATTAAACTTTTATGATATCATATAGCAGGTTTTCCTTAACAATCGGGAGGTTAAATGAGACCAGTCCGAGTGGCAATCAACGGCTTCGGCCGGATTGGTAGAACATTATTAAGACAACTTTTGCATCCTGGTAACAACATATTTAAAGTTGTGGCTGTAAACGATCTTCAACCAGTTGAAACACTTTTGTATTTATTCCAATATGACTCCGTTCATGGTAGTTTACCCTCAACCATTGGCATAACTCAAGAAGCTGATTACTTTTTTGCGGGCAATCAAAAAATTAAAACTTTTTCTGAAAGATCACCGGAAAAATTGCCTTGGCGGAACCTTGATGTAGATATTGTAATAGATGGAATATTTCCCACCTATCCCCTATTGGCAAAACATCTTGAAGCTGGAGCAAAACGAGTTGTTCTGACAGCACCGGCAAAGGATAAGGAAGTTTTTACTTTTACTCCAGGAGTAAATGAGAAAAATTTAACCAAGAATCATCTAATCACATCCAACGCTTCATGCACAACCAATGCGGCAGTTCCTATTATTAAATCAGTTCTGTTGCCACTAGGAATCAGACGGCTTCAGATTGGGACAATCCATGCTTATACAGCCAGTCAAACTCTGGTGGATTCACCGGTTGGCAAAAAAGACCTGCGAGGCAGCCGAGCGGCAGCAGAAAATATAATTCCCTCAACTACTGGCGCCAGCCAGGCCATTCCCCTGCTCTTCCCAGAACTTAAAGGTAAGGTTGACGGTTACTCAATTAGAGTTCCTGTTCCAAACGGATCCCTTGTCGTTTTAACAACTGAAGTTGAACAAAATGTATCGTGTATAGCAGAGCTTAACTCGGCAATTATAAAAGCTGCCCGTCTGGATGATTGGCGATTCAGAAAAATCCTCGGAACAACAAATGAACCTGTCGTTTCAAGAGATATAATTGGCAATGATTACGGAAGTTTTGTTGACCTAGGCATGACTTCGGTAATTGATGGGTACATGCTAACTATTGGGGCCTGGTATGACAACGAGTGGGGTTATTGCTCCATGTTAAAGCATCATTTATTCAAAGTCGCCCGAACCGCCGGATTTATTTCGTAATTTCAAATCAAAAAGAGCCATAACGGCTCTTTGTTTTTTATTAAGCGCAACTCTCCGCCTCAATATCAAAGTGACCTGGACCCCAAATTTCAGACACTTGGTCGAAGTTGATATAATGTAAAAATGAATAAATTAAATAACCAAGTGCTTATGGGAAAAAGATATAAAATAGCCCCTGAAGTAACAACGGA
>Ga0209541_10000952_pt1 | contig 57668 bp, 69 predicted proteins | sample RifCSPlowO2_01_FD_184027 | JGI IMG/M metagenome (GOLD analysis project Ga0209541, IMG submission 184027) | Groundwater microbial communities from Rifle, Colorado - Rifle CSP2_plank lowO2_0.1 (SPAdes) (version 2) | ecosystem: Environmental > Aquatic > Deep subsurface > Groundwater | place... | reverse complement strand
TGCTTGTTTCTAATCCTTTCTGCCATTGCTTTACTATCCAAACTCTTTTTTCAAATGTCAATTTGTACATAAACATCACCGAGTGATGTTTATGTGTAAACTAATAATGGGATAGCACAGAGAAAAAGGGATTGTACTATCCAAAGCCGATTGGCATATAAGCACGCCGCACCGGTAGTTTCTTGTATGCATCTAGCACAATTTCCTCGGCCTTCCTTAATGGTATATGAGAATGCTTCGAAACAGATTGTATAAAGTGGTGCAAATCATGCAGAAGAAGCGAAACTGCACCTGTCTTTTGGAATCTTTCAAAATCGCTCCAGTATCTCTTGCCATTGTGGATGAATGCATTATAAACAGATGCCCCGCCGTGCATGCCAAAATCATGGATGCCCATTAAGCCTTCTGTAAGTCTTGCTATTGTTTGTTCCTGGTCCTGCCCCCTAAGATTTTCAACAATAGGTGTATGTGCCAAATAGAGCGTGGTGACAGCCCCTTTTGCGTCGGAATACACTAATTCAGGCACATTCAATCCTTGTTCATTGAGATATTCCAAAATATGCTTTTCATATTTCAGTCTTGATTCATTGTCCATAAATTCAGCAGGCAAACCATGGAAGATTAAGTTTATGGTTTCCAATTTGAATAAAATTTCAGAGAGCTTTTTGCTTGTTTTTACTACTGCCTTGCCAGAGCCATAATTGGCCAATTCCAAATGATTTGTAAAATGCGGACCCAAGGGACCATTTTCCCGTAACGCCCATATTTGAGAGGCTCTCTTCTGTATCTGATGTACATTGCTCTCAAATTCTTCTTGTTCGGAAAGTGTTAGGAGGTTCATCATTTTAACAGTATATTAAGCACCTTCAATTGCAGTGCCCCAGAAGATGTGCTTTCCCAGGGGTGTTCGCAATTGCCTTTCCAGGTTAAGTATTTCAATATAGCTAAGAGGGGTATTCTCATGATTCACGGGGCCGTGATAGTCAATTACTACATCCCCGGTGCCACGTATTTCTGGATGCCGGACCATTGCCTCTTCAAGTGTCATATTTATTAGCTGTACCTTGTTTGAAATGACAAGATTTTGCCTATCAAGGACCTTTTTTAGGCGATGCCGCATTAACGGTGTCAAATCCTTTGTCAATGTGCCTTCGAGAATTATTCCCATTGTAATGTAGTCAGCTGGATCGATAATTATCGGCAATTTTTCCGGATTTGATGCTGCAATAGCTGTTGTTAATTCGCCCAAGCCTGCCCCGATTTCAATATATTGTAATGAAGGATCGGGCTTAAAATTTATTAAATCCGGGTGTCGATACATATTCAAATCCCTGTCTGTGACCACTTTGCCATCCGGGGATCTGAAACAAACACTAACAAAGGGCGGGACTCTTAAGGGGAGTAGCTCTAGATGATAGCCGGATGATGATTGATGAATTACAAAATAATCAGGTGTTCTCCTTTCCACTGTGATTCCATTTACATTTTGTCCCATATTTCAGCACCTTAAATTGGATAATGCCAGAATCACCTTTTTTAGAGAGAAATAATAAATAAAATCAAAACTTCTTAAACGCAGCTGCTTCCTTTATCAGGTCTACATGCCCCAGGAAGGTCGATCTGCAGCAGTACCTATCCATGCCCAGGGAATCAAGGACAGCTTTTGTATCCGCTCCTGACTTGACTTTCTCAGTGTATTCTTCCCACAGGTGGCCAATTGGCTTTCCGCAACTGAAACATCTTACTGGAATTATCATGGTGTATCACCTTCAATTTTACCTGTATGATTTCTGTCTCTTTGCTCTGGCCTTTGAGTCATTTGGCTTTCTTGTTTCCTTTCTTCTGACATCCGCAACCAGCAAATGCCTGTCATAAGCAAGATATTTCTGCTCAAGCTGCTTGTCCTTTGAAAACTGGACAAGGCTTTTTGCAATTACGAGCCTTGCTGCCTCGGCCTGGCTTGTTGAGCCGCCGCCTGCAACTGAAACATCTATGTCTACCTGCGAGGATAAATCGCCCGAGAGCATCAATGGCTCAAGCAGCCTGTTCCTTACAAACGAGGAAGGTATGGCCTCGAGCAGAATCTTGTTAATCCTGATTCTGCCTTTTCCGGGCTTCAATGATGCCCTGGCTATTGCCCTTTTTCTTTTGCCGGATGTGATAACGACTTTCATATTCGCCCTCCAAGGAGCTTGCAGACTTCTCCCAGTTTCATGTATTTTAGGTTGGACATCTTTGAAATATCAGCGCCCTTGACTTGCTCGAACTTCCTGTCCTTCAGGTGCTCTGGCACGCCAATATGACATTTTATTCTCCTGTAGGCGCTCAGCCCCTTTTCCTGCCTTCTTGGAAGCATGCCCCTTATTGTTCTCCTGAACATCATATGGGATTGCCTCCCTATATATGGTCCATGGAAGGGGTCGCCTCTTGAAGTCTTGGCCTTGTACCTGTGCATTATGTTGACTTTCGTGCCTGTTATAACAGCCTGGTCACAATTAACTATCTCCACGGTTTCTCCTAAAAGGGTTTTCTTGGCAACAAAGCTTGCCACCCTTCCCAAAACATGGTCTGTTGCGTCAATTATCATAGTTATCATCCTGAATTATCATCCGATTATCCTGGCATTTTTGCCTCGGGGATTCTCCCTGAGCAGGTCCATTATGGTTATGGCCTTTCCTTTCTTTGTGATCTTGTCCATCGCCTGCTTGGAAAATTTGAAAGCCGCAATGGTTACCTTTTGGGTGAGCTCGCCGCTTGCAAGCACTTTTCCCGGCACAATGACAATCTCATTTTCATTTGCAACCCTGCTGATTCTGGACAGATTTACTGCCCTTCTTTGCCTTGAGGGCCTTTCTAGGTCAGCTGCCAGGGCTTTCCAGAGCCCCACGTTCTCAAGCGTTGACACTTTCTTGAGCTCGTGTATCAGTGCATTCAGTTGCATGTTTGATTTTTCCATGATTATCACTTAAATTGTTCTGTTCAATGTTGAACTGAGCTGGGTTTGAAATGCATATTGTGAGGCATTTTGCGCCTTTACATTGTCAATGAGCCTTTGGATATATGGAAGGTATGATTCCGGCTTCCTTATGTTGTCAAGCTTTGCCTGCTTTTCTGGCAAACCTGAAAGCTCAAACTCAATTTGACCCATGCCAAACAGTTTCTGCTCGCCCTGGCTATCTGACCTTACGCTTACGATATTCATCAGCGGGACAACAACCCTGCCCACATTGAATATCATGAAGTTCTTGTCTGCTTCCAGCCTGTCCGGGTAAAAGATATATTGTCTTTTGCTCACAGACAAGTAGCTGACAACGAAAGTCAGCAAAGACGCCAGCAAAATCCCCATGACAAAATTGGCGACTATTGTTTTTGTGTCCGGAAGGCTTTCCGTTGATAGCTCAAAAGCTTCGACAAAAATGCTTATGTCGAATAGGTACTTTGAGTAGGTCACTGCTGCTACGATAATCGCTGCTGCGGCCGCGACCTTGATTACATTGACTGCGCAAACCCTTTTCACGTCTGGTTTAATGATAAATACAGGCTGCATTGAGCGTGTAATTTGCCAGTTTCCCCTTTTTTTGTTCTGTATGTATGCGATCCCCGTTAGCGACGTTATCAAGTTCTGTAAATCGCGTTTGGGAAATTTATGCTCCCAAATTTTTCCCAGTTTTTTGTTAAAAAACTGCGGGGGACGGGGTTCGAACCCGCGCAAGCACTAAGCTATACGGCCCTCAACCGTACCCGTTTGGCCACTCCGGCACCCCCGCAAAGGTTTCGCCCTTTGAAGACGACATTAGTCTTGAAGGGATTTCGCATTGTTCAATCCCTTGAACTCCATGCCAAGCGTGGATCGTACAGTGAAGGCGTGCATGATTAGCCTTGCTTGATTGCCTTTGACAAATCCTCTGTCTGTTCAGTGATGATGTCAAAAGCTGATTTGACCATGTCTTTGACAGCAAGTTGCCCCCAGCTTTCTATGTTGAGGACAAAATTATTGGGCTCCAATTCAACTTTGATGACATCTTCGCAAATGCCATCAACTGCGTCCACCAGGTTGAATCTGGTAATGAGCTCCTTGTCAACTTTGCCGTCCTTTCCAAAAATTTGCGGCGGCAATTTGCTCTTGCATTCCTCGAGCTTGCTGCTGTTATTATTGACTGTGATAATCGCATTATGGTTGTAATAAACCAGGCCCGGGCTCCACTTTGCATGTTGACTGCCCGTGCCCAAGACTGCTGTTGCTTCCAGCTCAAGTTCCTGGTCGTTCAGCAAAACTGCTATTATTGTCTTCGGGAACACCGGCTTCACAGCCGGGTCTTTTGACTTGAGGTCTGAGGCATAAACTGTGCCTGGGCCTTTTGCCTTTAGGACCATTTTTACAGAGTTCTTGGCATTATATTCAATCTCTCCGTCCTTGGATTCAGGAAGCTCATAGGATTTCAGGTCTGTTGTAAGCGCGACCAGGCCAAGCCTGTGTGCAATCACCTCATCATAAAGTGCAGAGCTGTTCTTCCGGAATTCAACTTCCTCAATGGCCATTGTTGGTACACTGTTCATGATGGTCCTTCTCAGGAGATTCATCATTGAAGGTGTTGTGTCCTTAACAAAAAAAGACAGCTGGGTTTTTTCCTTGTCCTTGCTTAGCATTGTTATTTGCATTTATACTCGCCTTCCTCTTTTTCCTCCCTTTTTCCTGCAGCCATCATGTGGCATGGGAGTAACATCCTCAATAATTCCAATTCTCAGGCCAACCCGGGATAATGCCCTGACCGCGGCCTGGGCACCTGGCCCTGGATTGGACGGCCCGTTATGGCCGCCTGGAGCCTTTATCTTGACATGGATTCCTGTGATGCCCTTCTCCATTGCAATTTCAGCTGCCTTTTTTGCAGCAATCATTGCAGTTGTTGGGCTGCTTTCCATTCGGTCGGATTTGACAACCTGGCCGCCGGATGTCCTTGCAATGCTTTCAGAGCCTGAAATATCAGTGATGTGTATGATTGTATTGTTGTAAGATGAGTATATGTGTGCAATCCCCCATCGGATGTTGTGCCCTGCATCATAGCTTTGTTCCTTTTCCCTTCTCATTTCTTATCTTCTCCTTCCTTGCCCTTGCTCGCCTCATGGGCTCCGCTCCCGTGCCTTGGCTGTGATTGTCTTGATGTGTTATGGCCTGTTTTCCTGTAGCGATTGTTACCGCCTCTCCCTCTGGCGCCGCCGTGCCTGGAATCTCTCCGGCCCTGGTCCTGCCCACTTTTTTTTGCCGGTGCTGATTCAGGAGGCGCATTCATTGCTGCAATTTGCGCTTTTGACTGGACTCTTTCAGGATGCTCAGGGTCAACCAGGGTTGACGTTGGCATAAAGATGATTTGCGCCTCTTCTGCCTTGTTAACCAGGTAGGAAGGGCTTGAAATTTTCTTGCCTGCCACTACAACATGGCCATGGACAATAAACTGCCGGGCCTGCTGAGGGGATTTGGCCAAGCCTTTTTTCCAAACAAGTGTCTGGAGCCTTCTTTCCATGATAGACTCAATGCCGAGGCCGAGAATATCCTCGAATTTGGAGTTTTGGTCAATCAAGCCAAGCCTGAGCAGCTTCTGCACAATCTGGTTCCTCTCAATTTCTGACTGCGCTGTCCTGCTGGCAATAAGGAATTTGGCCCTTTCGGCAAAATTCTTGCGCATTGAATTCATCTTCCAGATTTCGCGCTTTGTCTTGACACCATAAGTATTTCTGACCTTGGTTTCCTCTTCCATCCTTGCCCTTTGCCACGGGTGACTTGGCATGGTGTACTTTTTCCTGGTTCTTTTTGGATCTCCCATATAGCATCAGTTATTTCTTGCCTTTATCGCCCTTGTCAGGCGCTGCTCCGGGCGCAACCTTGGCGCGCTTGACTCCCATAACCTTGCCCTTGTTCTTCCTGAAGTTGGACTTGGTCTTCTGGCCACGGGTAGGCTGGCCAAGCATGTGCCTTATGCCCCTGTAAGCCCTTATTTTCTTAAGGCGCTTTATGTCATTGTCCCTGGAATAATCAAAATCAGCTGTAAGAAGGTGCTTGTCTGTTCCGTCCTCGTAATCCTTTCTCCTGTTCAGCATCCATACCGGAATGCTGTATTTGAGCGGATTGGAAATGACTTCTTCCAGTTTTGCAATTTCAGCGTCTGTCAGAAGGCCTGTCTGTTTCCTTGCGTCTATGCGCGCAACTGTGCAGACAGCATTGGCATACATGAACCCTATGCCCTTGATTTTGTGCAGGGCATGGCCAATTGGCTTTTCGCCCAAAAGGTCTGTATTCGTGATCCTGACTAGGTGCCTGAAATCTTTTGGCACTTCAGCCTTGGGTGCTGGAGTTGGTTGTTTTTGTTCCATTTTAAATCAGTATTGCCTGGATGCATAATGCCCTGCTGGAGAATATAGTAGAATATCCATCCAGCCCTATTAAACGCTCGATTACGAACTCGGGCTAATGCTTTCTGGGAGAAATGGGGGCTTTATAAAGGTTTTTATTGTATATGCCCACTGTATATTGTGCAAACATTTATATCCGATATACTTTATCTTTTTCGTCATGGCGACCATGGTGTAATGGTAGCATGAGAGCCTGTGGAGCTTTAGGCGCGAGTTCGATTCTCGCTGGTCGCCCTATAACCTTCTATTATTGAAAACCTGAGAATTAAGTAACTGGAAATTAAGGCAAAAGCCTCTCTATTTGTTTTTTTATATTGTCATAAGGTTCTGCCAGTGATGATTGCACAACTCTGGCATAATCATCTACTGCCTTTTTTTCAGAATTGCCAACGGTGGTGCTATTAACTGTTAAATCATATGTAACAGCAAATGATTTACCTCGACTAGAAAACAATTTGTTTATCCCTCGCGCCTTTTTTCTGGTGGTGTCAACAATTGTTAGGCGCACGAAATAATAAGGAGAATCGCGGTTTTCTTGGCTTGCATTAATCATGTCAGTATGCATAACTTTGTCACCTGCATATTCACCTGGCGTGAAAATTGCCTCGTTTTCAATCAAGTTGAGGATTATGGAATCAATATTATTGGCTTCGGTGATGTGTATCGATCTTTTATCAAGCTCTGCGCCATTTTTCAGCTTAAAAGTGCCATAAATTTTTTCCCTAGTAACCCCCATAAAAATTTCAAATCCAGGTTGCATGGATGAAAAGCCCTCGCGGTACAACCCTTGCCTGCAGTTGAATAAGGAAACCAATGCGCCTTGCAGGGAAAGTTGATCTGAATCAAGTGCCGGATATCTACCATCAATTTTAAGTTTCATATTTGCTACCTGTTGATTTTTATCGATTTTTTATTTACTAAAAAGTAGTATAATCTCCTAAAATAAAGACTTTTACCCGGAAATATTCGGGTTTGTATCTGTATTAATAGAAAAAGCCGAAACTATTCGGTTTGATTTTTCATCTGATATTCGATGATTATTGGCAAAAGTTTATGCTCTGCGCGCCTAAGATGCTCCTGGAAAGTTGATATGCCTATATTTGCCAGTTTAGCTAGCTTGGACAGCGAAACTTTGCGCGGGTATGAATAATATCCATTATGGTATGCCAGCTCCAATGCTTTTTTTTGTTTTGATGACAGCTTTGGCATGACATTTGGGAAATAAATATCAGTGAGCGGGGAATTTTCCATTCGCATTATGATGCACACGTTCATATGCTTTTTCAGGTCTTCTATGAATTTCTGGAGAGTCTCTTTCTTCCAGGATGCAACTTCCCAGTATTCGTGGCCGTCATAATGATTTACCACTGGCTTAACAAAGAATATCTGCTTTGTATGGTATAGCATGACATGCTCGCCGTCAGGGGCAAGCCTGATTTCATAGGTGAAAATATCCCCTGACGTTTCAATGCTGGAAATTCTCCTGTCAGCCTTGAGGTCGTCCATGAATTTTTTCTTCCGGGCTTCGTCCTGGCTCTGGAAGAAGCAGGTAGTTGTTGCAAATTTCCTGCCATTTTCCCCATACCATGTGCTGGGATAAGAAAGAACAATCAGGCTGAATTTTTGGCATCTGCTGACAATGGGGCAATCATCATGCCTTAGCTTTAATTTGGTTATCCACATCAGGTGGCATAAATGAGCATCTAGTATAAATAATTTAATCTGAAGATGAGTTATGGCGGAATCTATTGTGAAATCTGGGAATAGTATATATATGAGCATTTTTTCAGGATTATATGAGAGGATGATGAAAATGAGCACAGAAAAAAAAGATAAAATGCCCAAAACAGAGGAAGAGTGGAAGGAAAAGCTTACCCCTGAGCAATACAGGGTCTTGCGGCAGAAAGACACGGAACTGGCATTCACAGGAAAGTTCTGGAATACAAAGGACAATGGCACTTATATCTGTGCAGGCTGCGGTACCCCGTTGTTTGAATCAGGGACAAAGTTTGACGCGCATTGCGGCTGGCCGAGCTTTTATGCCCCAAAGAATGCTGGAAATATCGTGGAAAAACCGGATGACAGCTCACTGATTCCTGCAACCGAGGTTCTTTGCAGGAGATGTGGCGGCCATTTGGGCCATGTTTTTGATGATGGGCCAATGCCAACAGGCCTTAGATATTGCATTAATTCTGCCTCACTTGAGCTGAAGAAGAAAGAGTAGCCATAGCTGCATTCAGGATTCAGATTAACTTAAATTTAAAAGCGCGCGTTTGTTAACGCACTGTATGTGCAATGACTGCAAAAAATACCGAAACCCGGGCAATATTATTGGAAGGATACTTAATAGGCTGGGGAACATAACAAGCCTCAATGACTACATTGAATATTTAAAAATAAAGAAAAACCTGCGGATGACCAGTGAAGAGCTTAAGCAGTTTCAGGATGACAGGCTGAGAAAAATAATAAGGCATTCGTATGAGACAGTTCCTTACTACAAAAAACTTTTTGATGGGCATGATATAACACCTGAAGACATAAAGTCTGTGGATGATCTGGCAAAGATACCCATTACTGAGAAAAGGACATTTCAGAATGCAGATAACAGGGAATTTTTGTCTACGTGCTTTGGCCAAAAAGACCTGACCCTCACAACAACCGGAGGCTCAACCGGAACCCCGCTGAAAATCTATATGTCCAAGAAAGGGCTGAGGCGCAGGCTGGCAGAAGGGAGGAGGATTTTGTTCCTGCATGGCTTTTCGGCATTTGACAAATCACTGTTGTTTTCTTTCTATTCCTATCCTGAGGAATTAATAGGCCTGCTTGGCCTTTTCAGGCAAAAGCATGTGCCATGGGAAATTAGCATTGCTGAGCAATACAAGATTTTCAGGGAATATGATGCAGACGGCATCAGGGGATATCCAAGCAGGGTCAATCTTCTGGCTGAATATATATTGGACAATAATTTGGATGTCAAGAAACCCAGGACAATTTTGATAAGCGCTGAGTTCCTGGATGATGATGTCCGCAAAAGGATAGAAAAGGTTTTCGGCGCCAAGGTTACCAACACATATGCATGCGAGGAATATGGGCAGGCTGCATGGGAATGCAGGATGCATGATGGACTGCATGTTAATTCAGATTCACTGGTCATCCAGATAATAAAAAATGGCAAGGAAGCCAGTCCTGGCGAGGAAGGGGAGGTCATTTGTACTGACCTGAACAATTATGCAATGCCGTTGATAAGATACAATCTAGGGGATATTGCAGCAATGTCAGGGAGAAAATGCCCATGCGGGATATCCTTTCCATTGATTGAGAATCTGAAAGGCAGGGCTTCAGATTATTTTGTCCTGCCGTCTGGAAACAAATTCTCTTCAACATTTATTTACATCCTGCCCAGGCTGGGAGGGGTGCTTGAGTACCAGATTGCCCAGAAATCCCTGACAAGGCTTGATGTCAAGATAGTCAAATCCAGGGACTGGACCCCTGAGCACACAAAAAAGATCTGGAATTTCCTGAATAAATGCAGCACGCTTAAGGATATAAGGATAAGTTATGTAAAATCTATAAAAAGAACAAAAAGGGCAAAGCTTAGGAGATTCATTCCCCTGAAGAATTCCAAAAAGGTGTAAAGGTCACACATGAAGTGAATGGTCTTTCTTTGACTCTTTCTTCGCCAAGGAAATTGTGTAAGGCAGCAAAAAAACAAAGGAATAGACAAAAGACGGCATGAATGGGTCCTGGTATTTCAGCATGGACAGTATTTGCGCAATCTTGTTCGAGACGCTGACCATGATGAATATGTTCATGACTGCCAGCAGCGGTATGAAAATAATGGCAAATATATGATGCCCCGGTTCTATGTGCTCAATGTCCATTATTAGCAAATTAAAAAGAAAGCCAAAAATCAGCGCAAAAAAGATTATGAGTAAATAGAACTTGAACCCTGAAAGCACTATAATGAATGGTATGAGGACCACTGACACAACAAGGTTGCAAATCAGCAACAATAGCAGGGTTGACCAATAGACAATATTATTAGGAGTCCTGGCGAAGTCAACTTTGCGGGATGCCCTGAGGACATTGATTTTCGACAGTGCACGTTCAGAAATTTCATTCGCAGGGACGCTGGGGCCCGACATTGCTTTGGCCTTTGGCGTGCGCCGGCCGGCCAGCCTCGTGCTTCCGCCAGCCTTTCCTCTGCTTTTTAACCCCTTTTTTCCTTTCATGCATCATCATGAGCATCTCGCCTTTTTTAATTTTGTGGCTCCGGGCCGAAGAAGCTTGAATGAAACAGTAATAAAACTACAGAAATGGCTTAAGGCTCAAAGAATGTTTTCCTTGAGGTAGAGGAGGAATTGAGACGCCTTGTCATAATATCCGTGGATTGTATCCATGGTGACATCCACAATTTCGCCGGATGGAAAAACAGCGGTCATTGTGACATGCCTTCGGTATTCATTCTTCTTTGTATATTCCGCATTGTTTAGCCGCCTAAGGAATATGTAAAAATCCATGTACTGCAATATCTGCTCATCGTTGCTGTAAAGCTTTTTGACGATTTCAACCCGCAGTGTCGGTGAAACAGGCATGGAAGGGATTTTCTTTTTGTCCTGTGCAATATGCAGAAGGCCTGCAATAGATGTGTCAAAGCATGCGATTAGGCGCTCAAGAATGCTCTTAAAAACATCTACTGTCCGGGTGTATTTCAGGCTGACGTAGATAAGATGGTCAACCCTCTTAAGCTCCTCTTTGGAGTCATCCAAAAACTCGTTCATGCTTAACATTTGAAGTACGGTTTTCTTCTATAAATAGCTTTGCCTTGCCAATGTAATCCCTGAGAATTTGGGTTGAAATTTTTTGCATGTTATAGTCATTGTCTGCAATCACAAAAATGTCCTGCCTTGAAAATTCCATTGGGCTTGACTTGTGCTGCTTGAGTGCATTCCTTGTTTCCTCCAAAATCCTCACATATTCCTCGCTTATCCTGTACCGCCTTTCGCACCTTGCCTTGAAAATCCTGATCATGTTGTCCTCATCTGTGTCAAAGCTTGGTATTTTGCCCTGCTCAAAGTCCCGGTACAGGTAGAAAAGCATCATGCTTTTGTAGGCATTGTACACATTCTGAAGAACTGCAAGAAGCATTCGCGGGTCCTTTACCACCGGGTATGTTTCGGTCAATAGATGGTCTGCCCTGTCTATGAATTTCTTCGCATTTTCAGCGTGTTCCCCGTATGCCCCCATAGGGGCAATTATAGGGTTTTAAGTATAAAAAGATTGGGGAAATTTAGCTTAGTAGAAAACTTCGCCTGAAGGCTCAGGTTTTGCCATCGGCTCGCATGAGATACTTATTCATGAGAGCAGTTTTCTCCCTGGAACTTCGAAAACTGCTGTCTGCCTTATTTCCAGATGCTCGCAAAATTGATGGCAAAACGTAAACTTTTCTACTAAGCCGAAAATTTGATTTTAGAATTGGAAAAAAACTGGTTGTATTGGGCTACTTTTTTAGCTCCATGATTGTCTGGGCCAGGTCTCCATTATGCTTCTTAATTGCAGCGGATGCCGTTTCTTTGTCCACTTCAGCCTGCTCCATCACGGTCTGTATGTCATCCTCGTTTATTTCCAGCTCGGATGAAAGTGCCCTTGTTGTTTCAGGCCCTGAAACCTGGTATGACGCCTGACCCATCATGTTTATCTTAGCGACACTGGCGGGGGAGATCACAATTTCCTTGTCTTTTAGCCGGATAATGACTTCCTCTGCCTCAAGGTCGTGCTGCGAAACGCCCATGCGCTTCATGGCTTGTTCCATCTGCCGTTTGTTGATATTCGGAAACAAGTTACCACCTATAATCCAAAAATAGCATTGCCGTATGCATTTAGAAGGATCATCAAGATTGCGACAAGGATGGTAAGGATAATAACCGTGCCTGGGCTGATTTCAAGCTTGCTTTTGTATTCGTCAAAATACCGCACCAGCCCGCCCATGCCGGATGGCATCTGAATCTTGTTGTCTTTTGACATGCAAATCCAGAATGCATATTGGTTTAAAAATGTTTGTGATAATATGCAGGCAGAGATGATTATCAAAGCTGTTTATAATTGAATAAAGAATAGCAATAGGGTGATTAGAAGCGCATTGCGTCGCAAGACTGAGCAAAGCGAAATCTCCCTTGTTTTCTGTCAAGAACTGCCTGCTAAAGCAGGCAGCGGGGTTGGATACTGCCTAAAAAGTGAGCAGTTCTTGATCATCATGAAAATGTTCACATTTTCAGGATGCTGGAAATCGAAGATTTCCATCATGCTCAGAAATCGATATTCTTTCACCGAGCTAAAGCTCGGAGCGTGCGAAGTCGATTTCTGACATGTCAAACCTTTATTAAAAGATTTGTAGGGCAGCTGTAAGCCGCCTTTTGTCTTGCCCAAAAAGCAGGTGTTGACATCATTTCTGCTGCCTTGCTGCTTCGATGGCAAGTCTTGGCATTCAACTAAGCGTCCTAAGGACTTGCACAAGCCAGGGCTCACCGTTTAACCATTCCCGTGAAAAACATCTGCCGGTTAGCTCAGCTCCCTCGCGGAAGCCTTCGCGGCATCATCTTATCCCACGGATGTATCGTTTCTGAGTGGTTGCCGTCCGTTTAAGGACCTTTCTTGTGAAAGTGGCCTTTTCGAGTGTGGGCGGACTTTCCTCAGCATTGCATTGCTGCAACACCGTCAGCCAAGCGCTGCCCTACGTGAAAATAGAAGGAATAGCCCTTTAAAAAGGTGTAGGGAAAATAAATGAGAATTTCAGATACTCAGCAAACGCCTGATTTTCTTCAGCCCTTCGCTATAGATGGGCGGTGATGTTCTAATCAAATGAAGGAGATAATTATTAACTTTATCAAGTATTTTTGGAGAGGGATAAACCCAAGCATCAAGCACGTCTGCATTTATAACCTTATCAAACCTGCCCAAAGTGGAAAATCCTCCCTTATTGCGGAGAAGAACGCCCCTTCATGAAAAGCATTTTTTGCCATGTTGATGAATATAATTTTTATCATTAAAAAGTTTGCTATCTCACAAACCTGCTGACAATCAGCTTCTCTTTGCCTTGCCAAACATGGTTTTTCCTCATTTTGATTTCAACAAAGCCTTTGTTTTTTTTAATAAATCCTCAGTTGAAGAAATCGACGACTTTGCATCATCAATGCTTATTCTCTTGCCATAATAGTTTATGCTGTTTCTCAGCATTCTAAGGGAGTCGAATTCCCTAGCAAAAACTTCATCCTTGATTATGGCCATAAGAAATGATGTGTAGCACTCATGATTGTATATTTTGTAGCCATGCTTTATTGCCAATGCCTCAAGCAATTCCCTCAGGACATCATACATAAGGGAAACAACTGTTTCTTTTGAAGTTTCATTTATAGGGAGCATTTTTGCAGTTGTTTCCCTGTCCTTGGCAGACTCCAAAATGGATTTGATCTTTCCAAGATCGGGCTTAATTGGTTTGGCCAGCAATTTAGCCTTACAGCCCTGCCAATCAATATTGTGCTTCATCTTATTATTATGCCCTCTTCGATATTTTCCTTGAGATAATTGTTTTTCATGGACTTTTTGAAATGGAGCTGGATTTCCCTCTTCAAAACCCCCTTCATTTCTGAAACATCAACTTCCCTTTCATCGATATCCAGATACAAATCAACATCCGACCCCGATGTATTTTCCGCCTTCGCCAGAGAGCCAAAAAGGATTATGCACCTATATAATATTTTTTCATGAAGGCTTTTGGTCAGAGGATAAATAACAGAGTACCAATATAATTTTGCTAAATTTCTAAATATGTAATTTTCTCTGTTTGCCCTAAAGTATATATAAATTCCTTTTTCATCCAATATAAGCAAATTTTCTTTTTCATAATCTTTAAGCATCTTAGAAGCTGTTGGCGGGCTTATTTTTATTGCCTTGGCATATTGCCTTACAGAGACCTCTTTGTACACATCCTCAAAAAAAGGCTTCAAATCATTAAATATTTTTAACATATGTTAAATAATATTAACAGTTGTTTATAAATCTTTCTGTTATACATGGTTAAGTTTTCAGTTTTTTATCTCACAAACCTGCCCACCAACAACCTTTCCTTGCCTTGCCATATGTCAAATTGCTTATCCAGCACAAACTTGAATTTCCCTGCGTCCTTTTTCATGTCGTCAAACGTGTTGCATGCCACAACAACCACAGCACCGTCTTTCTTCATCACAAAATCCAGCTGGAACCAGAATTCAGAGTAAATCTTGTCCAGGTATTTGGCATTTGACATCCTGGTTTTTTCAGGCAGGTCAGTCACAATGAAGTCAATTGAGCTTTCCTTGAATTTTGTGTCAAGCCATTCTATGTCAATCCTGTTCAGGACCAGCCCCTTGTGGATTCCTGCTATCTTCGCATTCTTGTTGGACGCATTGACAGCGGCAAGGAGGGCATCCGACCCAAACACATTGACCTTGGCCGGAAACTTGGATTTTCCGTCAATCTCCTCGAAGAATTTTTTCTGGTCAAAGCCCAGCTCCATCCTGGCAAACGCCAGCTTGTCCTTGCGAAAATGGTTAATTGCAACGCCTGTCCTGTAAAATGCGGCTTCTATGGGGATTGTCCCTCCGCCGCAGAATGGGTCAAGCAACCCCCCTTTCTTGTCCCAGCCGGCAAGCCTCACCATTGCATAGGCAACTGTGCCGTTCAGGCTGTCCCTGTGCGCAAAAATTTTGTAGTCCCGGCTTGAAAGGTCAATCCCCGCAAAGTCTATTCCAAAATAACATTCATTGCCGGATATGTAAATGAGAAGCCTGACATCCGGGTTTTTCAGGTCAACCTTTAATTTTTCGCCAGGCGACTCAAGTGCCGCCTCACCAGCTGCCTTTTCCACATCAACGCTGCTAAAATCATGGTTGCCGCGCCTGATGCACTCCGCCCTGAAGCTGGTTTCTGGCTTTATCCAGTCCCTTATTCCGGACTTCGCTATATGCCCGGCCAGGGAATCAAAAAAATTTTCCCTGAACTTGAACTTTCCGAGAAGTTCGCCAGTTCTCCAGATGCTTTGCCCTGCATAAGCCAGCCTGCATATGTCCTGGTACTTTGCCGCATTGAATAGAACAATCCCGTTTGCAGTCTCGGAATCTGCGCCCAGAAGCTCCTTGATTTCAGCTGCGCAGCAATTTTCCGTTCCATTGTTTGTTACTGCAAATGCTTCCATAGAATCCATAAGGCCATGCCAATTTATAAGGCTTTGTCGAGAAATTGCCCTGAGCGCTATTGCGGAGCTGGCGCCACTGTGCCCAGGCCGTTTCCATTGTCCTCATTGATGATGCTCGCTGCTGCAACGACCTTGTCATTGTCTTCCAGCTTCATGAGCCTCACGCCTTGCGTATTCCTGCCAATGACCGAGATGTCGCCTGCAAGTGTCCGTATTATGATTCCATTCTTGCTTATGAGCATGAGGTCGTCCCTGTCCGCAACAGCCTTGACAGCAATGACATTTCCGTTCCGCTCATTGCATTGGATATTGATCACTCCCTGGCCGCCGCGCCTGATGATGCTATACTCGTCAATTGCCGTCCTCTTGCCGTATCCATTCTCTGTGATTGTCAAAAGGGTTGTTTCCGGCCTTGCGATGACCATGTCCACAACCTCGTCCTCTTTTTTCAGCCGCATGCCAATGACACCCATGCTTGTCCTTCCCATTGGCCTGACATCCCTCTCGCTGAAATGCACTGCGTTGCCGAACCTGGAAGCTAGTATGAGATTTGAATTTCCATCAGTCAGCTTTGCGCTTACAAGCGTGTCGCCCTCATCGAGATTGATTGCGCGTATCCCTCCCTTTCGGGGATTGGAATATGCGGTCATGCTGGTTTTCTTGATTATGCCTTTTTTTGTTGCCAGAACCAGGAAATGGTCATCATCGAACTTTGCCACAGGCACAAAAGCAGTGATTTTTTCCTTGGAATCCAGCTCAAGCAGGTTTACAATTGCCTTTCCTGTAGCTTGCCTGCTTGCTTCTGGAAGCTGGTAAACCTTTAGCCAGTGCACCTGGCCCTGGTCTGTGAAAAACAGGATGTATGAATGAGTATGCGCAATGAAAAGGTGCTCGACAAAGTCCTCTTCCTTCTTTCCTGCGCCAATGACGCCCTTCCCTCCCCTTTTCTGCTGCTTGTAGGTGTCTATGGGCAGCCTCTTTATGTAGCCTGAATGGGTTATGGTTACGGCCATTGTGCCTTCTTCAATCAAATCCTCAATGTCTATGTCTATGCTCTCCCCGCCAAGCACAATCTCTGTTTTCCTGGCATCCCCGTATTTTGCCTTTAGCTCCTGCAGCTCTGACTTGATCATGCCCAGTATTTTCAGCTGGCTTGCCAAAATTGACTTAAGCTCTGCTATCAGCTTGATTGTTTCAGCATGCTCATTTCTGATCTTGTCCTGCTCAAGGGACGTGAGCTTTGAAAGCCTCATGTCGAGAATTGCGTTTGATTGCTCAGTTGAGAGCCTGAAACTCGCGACAAGGCCTTGCCTTGCAGTGTCAACTGATTTTGACCCCCTGATGAGCTTGACAATGGCATCAATGTTTTTCAGCGCAATTATCAGGCCTTCCAGGATATGCGCTTTTTTCTCTGCCTTTCCCAGCTCAAACTGCGTTCTGCGCCTTATGACATTTTCCCTGTGCTGGACATGGTGGCCGATTACTGACTTGAGGCTGAGGGTCCTTGGCTCGTTGTCAACAAGAGCCAGCATGTTAATCCCGAATGTTGTCTGCATCCTTGTGTGCTTGTAAAGCTGGTTGAGCACAACATCTGAGTCAGAGTCTTTCTTGATTTCAACAACAATCCTCATGCCTTCCCTGTCTGATTCATCCCTTATGTCTCCGATGCCTGTAATTGCCTTGTCCCTGACCAGGTCTGCTATCTGCTCTATAAGCTGCGCCTTGTTGACCATGTATGGGATTTCAGTGATGATGAGCCTTTGCTTTCCCTTATTTTCCTCAGTCCGGGCTCTTGCCCTGATAATCACCCTGCCCCTTCCATAATTATATGATTCCAGGATTCCGGATGAATAGATCATGCCGCCTGTTGGAAAGTCAGGGCCCCTGATATGCTTCATGAGCTGCTCTGTTGTGATGTCTGGATTATCGATATATGCAATTGTGGCATCAGCAACTTCGTTCAGGTTGTGGGGAGGGACGTTTGTTGCCATGCCCACTGCAATCCCTGAGCTTCCATTGAGCAGGAGATTGGGCATTTTTGATGGAAGCACAGTCGGCTCGGTCAGGCTGTCGTCAAAATTAGGCTGGAAATCCACAGTTTCCTTGTCTATGTCCTGCAACAGCTCTTCTGCGGCCCTGGACAGCCTTGCCTCGGTGTACCTCATGGCTGCAGGATTGTCACCATCAACTGAATTATGGACAAACACTCCTGCTGCCAAGGCAAAATTATGAGTTTTATCAACAGTCAAATCATAAACATCTTCTGTATAGCCCAGAGTTTCGGTGTATGCAACTTGATGATTTTTACATGCTTCATTGACAAGGTCCAGCACTCCCTTTTCAGAGTAATATTTTTCAAATCCGGTTTCCCAGTTTGGTGCATGGCCATATGGATATATTACAGACCTGTAAACCTCATAGATATATTCGTTCAATGTTCCTTCTTTTTCAAGGACTGCCTTGCAAATGCTCAGGAATTTCTTCTTTCCCGTTTGGTTGGTTGTATGGTTTTTATTTCCTTTGATTATATTTTCCCGCATAAATTCCCGATATTCTGGGTCCTGCCAGAGTCTTTTCAGAGTCTTGGTGGCTCTTGTGCTAAATACCTGCTTCAATTGGGGATTTTTCCTGAAATGCTCTTTATTTACCCTAGAAAGAGTCTCTGACATTTTTTTCCTATAAGTGTCATCCTGCCAGTTTTTCTTGTTTCTCTTAGAAAGCCTCTCTGAATAGAGTTTTCTATTTTCTCCTTTTTTCCAGAATTCTTGTCTTCCAAGCGCCAGTTTTTTCACATATTCCGTATCTGTGGCATGTCTTTCCTTTGCAAGGCTTGCATGAAGCCTGAAATGTTCGGCCCAGTGCATCCTCTGTATGTTTTCAGGATTGTTGTTTAGCTTGTTATGGTCTATATGATGCCTAACTTTCCCTCTTGATCTTTGATAAATTCCTTTTTCAAGGTTGTATGCATCTGCAATAACATGGGCAAAAGTCCACTTCTGCGTAGCGGGTTGCATAATCAAGTTGTATCCTATCAAGTCTTTGGAATATTCTTCTTTATCAGAAATTCTTGCATAAAAGGGCATCAAGGAATCCCCCTGCTTGAGATCTTGAGCTTCTACATATTCTCCTGTCTTAAGCATGAATCTGTGATTAAGAGTGCACCTCACTTTTTCCCCGTTGTCAAGCACCACTTTCATTATTTTGGAGTCTTTGATGGTAAGCCGAGGATTGATTATTTTGGCAATCTTTATTTTTCCAGACTCATCAAGGGTATATGTATAATTGGATTTGCCTAAAGTGTCCTCCGTTATAAGTTCCCCAAATGACAGTTTTCTGCCATCTGCAAGCTGGACTTGGGTATCTTTTGTGAAGCATCCAAAATTTCCTTGCCCGTCAATCAGGGCATAGCGCATGGAAAAGTCCTGCGCCATCCTTACAAGCGTATCATAAACTGCAGTGTCGCCGTGGGGATGGTATTTGCCAAGGACTTCGCCAACTATCCTTGCTGACTTCTTGAACGGCCTGTTATGCAGCATGCCGAGCTCATTCATTGCAAAAAGAATCCTTCTGTGCACAGGCTTTAGTCCGTCCCTTGCATCAGGCAGTGCCCTGCCAACAATGACTGACATTGCATAATCTATGTAGGAGCGCTTCATCTCCTCTTCTATTATTTTTGGCACAATTTTTTGGTCCCTATGCGGGCTTTCCGGAGAACTTTCCATCGTCGGTAAAATGAAAGAAATTTCGCTTTAAAAGGGTTGTGGTTTTGGGATGGTAAAATGTTGCTTATTTTGAGCCAGAATCCTCTTCCTCATCATCTTTTTTGGGCTTCTGTTTCTTTATATTTTCATCAAGGTTAGGCATGCCTTCCATATCCAGCTTTTCATCATAATCCTCATCCCTGTCCTCCTCTTCAAAGCCCTTTTCCTCTTCATCCTGGAATTGCTCTATCTGCTTTTCAAAATCACCCTCATCAGCGCCTGTCCTGGCATTCTCCTCTGTCTCTGCCTTTTCCACATCCTTCTCAAGGTCAGCTTCAGTCACTGCCTGCGGCTGCTTGGGATTTTCCTCTGAAAGTCCAGTTGCTTGCTCTGATTCCGGCCCTGTTTCCAGCTGCCTGTCAATCTTGTCCAGGAATGCTTTCTCATTGATTTGCTTAGTTTCCTGGGCCTTGGCTCGTTTCATGTCAGCATCAGCTTTTTTATGGGCATACTCCTGTATTTTTTGCTCTTCAAGCTCCTTGATTTTCTTGAAGGCTTCCCTTATGTCGTCATGGCCTGAAAGCTCGAAATAATTGAAGAATTTCTCGGTCAGGCTGACCAGCTTTGTCCTGCCGTACTTTTTCCTTGTGATAAACCCCATTCGCTCGAGCTCATTAAGGTGGTCATATCCCTTGTTGCTCCTGATGTTTATGATTTCAGACTGCTTGACTGGATTTTTCCATGCGACCATGGCAAGGGTTTCCATCAGGGTCTTGCTGAGCTCCACATCCGCAACAACTTTCTTTACAACAGGAGTGTACCTTTCCCTCACAACAATCTTCCATTGCGTTCCATCATTTACAACAATCATTGGTGACTGCCTTGAAGCATAGCCATCCTTGATTTCCTGCAGGACCGCGCTCAATTGCCCGATTTCCTTGCACCTCAGAAGCCTTGCCATGTCATTTATGTCAATGCTTTTTCCTATTGAGAACAGTAAGGCCTCGGCCTTATTTTTCAGCTCATCATCTGACAAGGGCATACTTGTCTCCCTCTTTGCGGATTTTCTTGTCTTCTGCCAATGACGCCAGTTTGTTCTGGAGCACTTCAGCGCTTATTCCGGTGAATTTTGCTATTTCGATTGCGGTCCGTGGCCCATTGGCAAGGCTGAGCATTATTGAGTTTGCCATCATCTTGAAAAAATTGTCAGATACAATGGCCTTTTCTGTCTGGGCGGTCTTGGCGAGCATGTCAACATGGTGAAGTTTTCCCTGCAGTTCGTTCAGGTAGGCATTCAGCCTGTGCACCTGGAAGACAACCTGTTCCGGCTTGATAATCTCCACGCTTGATGGCATGTAGTCAAAGCCTATCCCGAACAGGGTCGATAGGTCTTTTGCCCAGAATTCAACCTCTGCAAACCTGGAAAAAAGCTCCCCGTCTTTTTTTGTTTTTGATATTGTCTTTTTTGTTATGCAGATATCCTTTTCATCTGAGAACTTTTTTAGCAGGTCATTGAAAGTGGCTTCCATGTGCTCCTTTGGCTTGCCTATCATTTCCACTATGATTCTGGTCTGCAGCTGCCCAGCCTCTATCCTATCGCTTTCAGGCATGCTTGCCTTCACGCCAGCTGGCCCTGCTTCCTTGGCCTTTTTCCCGGAAGCCTCCTTTTTCCTGCTGAAGAAACCCATGAAATGCCGAAATTAGGCTCTCTTAAAAAGCTTTTCCACTTCAAGTTTTGCAACGCTAGCCCGGCCTGAACTTCTTCCACACAAGAGTCGAGGCTGCCAGCGCAGCAGTGCCGCCGAGAATGTAGGGTATGGTTTTCCCTGCTTTTGATTGCCCGGATTCATACACAACGCTTCCGGTTGGCATCTTGGCAGGCAATTCTGATTCTGCAGCCAGCTTCTGGCCTGCAGTTTCTTGGGCATTGGCCGCTGAGACTGGCTCATATCTTGCATTGGACTCTGTTTTGTGCAGGAGCCTTTCTTCGCCGGATTCTGCCCCGGCAGAATTGCCAGTTGTGTCAGGCTGGTTCCAAAAATAAAGCATGGAAAGGTCATCAAGATTGGACCCCTTCTGGAGCATTAATGCAAATACATTTCCTCCTGATGTCAATTGCGCTGTTAAATTGCCTTTTGAGTTTCCATTCTGGCCTGCCGTGCCTATGCTTATATTCTCAAGGAGTTCCAGCTTGTAAAGCAACAGCCTGGAATCCGGATTTGGGTTCACATTGTAGTATAGGTTTATTTCCTCATCTGGGGTTTTGGCCCGCGTATAGAAGCTGTTGATTTTTCCCGGCTTTGCCTGGCGCGTTGCATTCAACACAGGCTGGCAGGCAAGAACCGAGCCTTGCCCACCACCGCAGTCGCAATCAGGTTTTGAACTGCAGCCTGCGCCTTTTACAGGGGGATTGTAAGTTCCCGACTTGAAGATGATAATTTTTTGGGCAATGGCCGAATTATTGTCAAAAATCTGGCAAGCCACCTCCAATTTTGCCTTGATCACAATCACCATATCATTTTCATGTGGCTTTGGTGTGAACTGCTTGCTGTTTGTATTGGTAGTTGCCACGGGCTCCTTCAGGATATTCCCAAAAAGGTCTTCAATCCAGTAGACAATTGAGTAATTTTCAATTTTTCCTGATATTTCATGGCTGAATGTGATTTTCTCGTCCTCAAAAAGATCCTTGGGTGTTTTGATTTGCAGGGTCATATTGCATTTGACAGAAGAATTTGGTGTTGTCCAAGTTACATTCAGGCTGGCATTAAGCGTTGTGTTTCCGGCTGATTCATTCAGGGAAACATTGCCGGTTTCGTTGATTGAGATGTTGATGGACTGGTTAAAAGTAATATTTATTGGGCTTTCATTCAATTCATCACTTTGGTTAAGGGAGATGTTTGAAGGCAGGTGTGCGCCCGCGATAACAGTCAGTTGGCAAGCTATATTATTGCCAGGGTTTGGGTCAAAAACCGAGGCATTGGAAATTTTGCCGCAGATTGTGTAATTTCCCGGCTGCGTAAAGTTATAATTTCCAGTGCCTGCGACCTTATAGCTGTTGATTCCGGTAAGAGTGAACTGGGAGGTATGCAGCATGGTTTCGCCAGTGCTGACATTATAATCAACAGTTGCATCAATTGAATCAGTAATGCCTGGCATTTTGCCAAGGTTGGTGATACGGAACAGCCGGTCATAATATAGATAGCTTGAATTGCCCAAATCCAATTCAGCTGGCAGCGTGGCTTCAATGGCCAAATCACGCTCATCAGCCTGTGATAGCCCCATGGGCATTGCCATGAATGTTGCTGATAGGATGATTACGATGCTGAAAAAAGAAGAATAATCCGGCAAAAGCACATTCAGGGCAGCATCCCGAAAATTTCTCCTAGGATATTTAAGATATTTAATCCCATGCTTAATCCCGTGCCTGAGAATTTCAACAAATTTTTTCATTGGAAAGGTAGGTCCGGCAAAATTAAAATGCCTTTCCAGGCAAAAGCCACAGAATAACCGGGGAATCCGCTGAAAAATAATGAGAAAGCCCAGGAATTCCAGGTTTATGTTAAAAACCCAGATTTATTTCACTTATTTCGAAAATTAAATTTGGCTTTCAGCTTCTTTTCAACATTCGGCGGGACAAGCTTCTCCAGCTTTCCTTGTTTCCTTGCAACATCCTTGGCCAGGCCGCTGCTTAAATAAAAAAATTCCTTGTCTGTCATCAGAAAAACAGTTTCTATGGAGCCGTCCAATTCCCTGTTCATGATTGCCATCTGGAATTCAAAGTCAAAATCAGACACAGCGCGTAGTGAGCGTATTAGCTTATTGCACCCGTGCTTCCTTGCAAACTCAACAAGCAGGCCGCTGAAGCTTTCAACGCTCACATTCAGGCCTATTGTTGCTTCCTGTATCATTGAAGTCCTTTCCTGCATTGAAAAAAGCGGTTTTTTGTTTGGATTTTCGCCAACAGCTATTATCAATCTGTCAAACAGCTTAAGCGCCCGCCTGATGATGTCAATATGCCCATAAGTAATTGGGTCAAATGATCCTGCATAAATGGCCAGGTTATTGTTTTTTGCCTTTTGAGTTATTTTTTCCATGGTCTCAAGCCAGTTTGATTTGCTTCATGCCTTGCATTTTGCGGATAGCAATGGCAACTGATTTAACATCCTTATTCAGTGCCGATAATGAGGAGTTATTATGTATTATAAAGTCTGGCCTTTTTGGCTCGCTCTGGAATTTTCTTCTCCGGAAAAATGATTTTGAAAGCCTTTTCCGTACTGCCTCGTCTTTTGCCTTTACAAGCACAACAACATCCGATATCCTGTCAAGCTTCAGTTCCTTAAATAGGGCTGCGTCAATGATGCTGATTTTGTTTCTTCTTGCCCTATTCAAAATTCTTTGGATCATGGCAGGGTGGCTTATGGAATTCAGTTTGCTGAGTGAATTTTTGCTTTTGAAGGCTGCATTTGCCAGGCGCCTCCTGCTTATTTTGCCCTTCACGATTATTTGCCTGCCAAAAGCCCTGGCCAGCTTTTTCCTGAGGTCAGGTTCTGAAAGCAGCCTGATGCCAATAATGTCAGGTCTAATCACATTAGCATTCATGAGATTGGCTTTAAGAATTTTAGAAACTGTAGATTTGCCATTCCCTGCCTTGCCGGTTACAGTGATTATCATGACAAGCCTTAAGCGATATTGTATTTATAAGCAATGCGGACAAATGGATTATGCATCCAGTGTATCAGAGCCTGCGTGGACCAAAAGCCTTCTTTGCGCTGCAAGGTCCTCGAGGTCCTGCATCCTTCCCATGATTTCTTCCTTGGCCCTAAAAGGCTCTGGCTGCGTCAGTAAATTTCCATACAAATTCAAGAGCGCATCGTAGGGAGCTGGAGTGTCAGGCCCCTGCATCAATGCAGCGACATAATAATGCTCGGCAGTTTCAAATTGCCCCTCAACGTCGTGCATCGAGCCATGCACAAGCAGATTAACCGGCTGCGCATGGTCAGCAAGGAGCCTATTCTGTTCCATAAAGGGTGTCACTGTTCGATACCATTCTGCCATTTGCATCCCTCCCTTTTTAGGTTAATGCCGTATGAGGATATAGATTATTATTTGTGGCTGGCTTTTTTCCTCAATAATTCCACCTGGCCTGCTGGGTCGTTGCTTTTGAAAACAAATGACCCTGCAACAAACAAATTTGCGCCTGCCCTGGCGCAGTCAGCAATGGTCTTGTCATTGACTCCGCCGTCAACCTCTATGTCCCCGTCCCATCTTGCCCTGATTTCCTTGACTTTGTCAAGGCATTCGACGATGAATTTCTGCCCGCCCCAGCCAGGATTTACTGTCATTACTATGACCTGCTCAAGGTGTGGAAGGTATTCGAAAACACTGCTTGCCGGCGTTTCGGGATTGATTGCCATGCCTGCTTTTTTGCCAAGGGCTTTTATCTGCCCAATCACTTTCATCGGGTCCTTTGCTGCTTCAACATGGAATGTGATGATGTCTGCGCCTGCATCTGCAAAGTCCTTTATGTACAGTTCCGGATTTTCGATCATCAGGTGCGCATCAAGCTTCAGTTTTGTCCTGATATCCTTCATTACAACTGTCCCAAAAGAGATGTTTTTCACAAAATGCCCGTCCATTACATCAATCTGGATCAAATCAGCATTTGCAACCTTGTCCACATCCTCCTGAAGCCTGCCGAAATTGGCTGATAATACTGACGGCACAATCTTGATTTCATGCTTTCCCATGATATGCCACAGCCTCCTTTGTCAATCCGTGTTTCAGTCCTGTCCTATTTTTCCATTAATGCCTTGCAGATCTCTGCTGCCTCTGCCTTTATGTTCTTGGCATTGTATATGGCCCTTCCAATAATTGCATGCCATCGTTCGCCTGCTGCCTTTGCTGATTCGCTTAGCTTCCCTCCCTGGCTTATCAGGCCAGGCGAATAAAGAGTGGGCTTGACAACAAGGGACTCCAGAAGATGGCGGTAGTACATTATTCTTTCAGGCTTGTTTCCGGGCACGACAAAATCCAGGACTCCATTCCTTGCGGCAATTTCGTATATTCTCCTGGGCGCATCATCGGAAATAAACCCTTCATCCGATGCCATGTATTTGGGGTGCGTCATTTCCCCGCCAACAATAACCGGCATGGCTTCCTCATTTGCAGCCTTAATCCATTCAAGCTCAGTTGCCGGGCCTGATTGCGGGAAAAATATGACCGCATCTGCGCCAGATTTCTTGCAGGCCTGCACAAATTTTAATCCGGTGTCGGGTATGTCGGTTGCCGCTTTTTGGTGGTCATATATTATTGGGATATCGGTGATTTCCCGAATGGTTTGTGTGACTTGCTGCATGCCATAGGGGATCACGAGCTCGAACCCAATTTTATAAGCCCCTATCCCGTCAATGGAGCATGTTTCCTCAACAATCTCCCTCATCCTTTCAATAGTGTCAACATCAAGTGAGGGGATTACACTTTTGTCCTGTTTGATGATTTTCATTGTCATGCCCTGCTTTTCTGCATTGCTTGTTATTATGCTAATTAAATTTTTCCGACCATGCTTTTGGGTCAGCGTGCCATTCCAGGAGTGTTTTTTTCTGCATTTCGTCTATGTAGCCTGTGCTTACTGCCTGCTCAACAAGAGTATTAAAGTCTGATAGCGCATGCAATGGGCAATCTGCATCAGTGAAAAGCTGCTCTGCCTTGGGCATGCTGTAGGTAAAAATGGCCATGCATGCAACAACCTCTGCGCCTGCATCCTTTAGCGCATTCACTGCATTTACAGAGCTTCCGCCAGTGTTGATCAAGTCTTCAATAACAAGGACTTTTTGCCCCTTTTCGAGCTTGCCCTCGATTTGGTTCTGCTTGCCATGGTCTTTTGCCTCAGACCGCACATAAATCATCGGCTTGCCCATTTCCTCGGCAAGCAGGGCTGCATGCGCAATTCCTGCTGTTGCTATGCCTGCAACAATATCAAAATGATGGAATTTTTCTTTTGCCATGGCGGCAAACGCCCGGATTATCTCCTTTCTTTTGTCAGGATAAGACAGGATTAGCCTGTTGTCGCAATAAATCGGGCCTTTGCTCCCGGATGTATAAGTGTAGGGCCTGTCAGGGCTGAGCGTGACTGCCTTTAATTCCAGCAAAAGCTTGGCAACCTTTTCTGCGGTTTTTTTATGTTCCATCTCCATCCTCCCCGTTCATGCCCCTCATTTTAACCAAAAGTCACTTCTTCACTCATTATGTGGTGAATCTCTCCATTGTCATGAACAACCTGGCCGTTCACTATTGTCATCACGGGCCACCCCTTGAGTTTCCAGCCATTGAAGGGGGACCATGCGCACTTTGTAAAAAGCTTGCTGTTTTGCACTTCCTTTTCCATATCCATGTCAATAACTGTAAGGTCTGCAAAATAGCCTTTCTCTATGCGGCCCCTGCCTTTGATTTTAAATATTCTTGCTGGATTTTCTGATGTTAGCTCCACAAGCCTGTCAAGGCTGATTTTTTTCTTGTTAACAGCATCCAGCATCAGCGGAAGCACAGTCTCAAGGCCTGGCACGCCGTAGACAGTCCCCAATTCTTTTTCAGGCGCTGTATGAGGGGCATGGTCTGTCCCGATTGTGTGAATCAGCCCTTTTTTGATGGCCTCCCACAGGGCATTTTGGTCATCCTTGGGCTTCAGGAAAGGCTTCATGGTGTTGTACTGGTTCGCGTCCGCGCTTGTCAGGAAAAGATGGTGCGGCGTTGCCTCTGCAAAAACATTCCTCATTTTGTGCCTGTGCAGCATGGCCATTTCTTCCCTTGAGGATAGGTGGCAAAGATAAAGCATTGTGCCTGTTGATTTTGCAATGGCCATTGCTGTTTCCACATTCTTGCCCTCGGCATGCACGGCAACGGCTTTTGAGTTTTCAAAGACCTGTTTAATCTTTTTGTGGTCAGTGACAGTCATTTTGCCTGTTGACTCATCCATGAATATTTTCACAGATGCAATGTTTGACTTCCAGGCTTGCTGGATTTCGCCGATATTGTCCCCGTCTGTGCCAAAATGAAACCCATAGTTGACAATTGATTTTGTCGCAAGGTTGCGCTTGACATTTAGCGCAGCAACAGAGGTTATAGGCGGCCTGTTGTTAGGCATGTCAAGGAAGGTTGTAATGCCTCCTGCAGCTGCAGCTTTTGACCCTGAGAAAAAATCCTCCTTGTACTCAAAGCCAGGCTCCCTCATGTGGACATGGGGGTCAATCAGGCCAGGCAGGACAATTTTGCCTTTCACATCTATGATATTTTTGCGTGCTGTGAGGCTGTTGGACACTTTTTTTATTCTGCTGCCTTCAACAATGATGTTTTTTTTTGTGAGTTTGCCCTTGGACAGGACCCGGGCATTCTTGATTACTAGCATTTTGAAATTGCGCCAATTATATGGTTTATCAGTTGGATGTTTTATCAGCTGATTTTTCCAAGCACCAGGGCAAGCAACGCCTGCCTTACTGGTATGCCGTTCCTTGCCTGCTGGAAATAGAGTGCATAGGGCGTATCGTCAAGCTCAGGGCTCAGCTCATCCACCCTTGGCAAGGGGTGCAGTATTTTCATGTCTTTTTTTGCGAATTCAATTATCCTTTTGTCCACGACATAGACCCCTTTGTGCTTTTCATACTCAGCAGGGTCAAGGAACCTTTCTTTCTGTATCCTTGTATCATACAAAATGTCAAAGTGCTTGAGGGTGCCGTAGAAATCATCTGTTTCATGGTATTCTATTCCCTGTGAGTCCAGTGTCTTGATTTGCTCAGGAGGCATTGCAAGCGACCTGGGCGAGACAAAATAAAACCTGGGCTTGAAATGTGAGAGAGCTGTTACCAATGAATGCACAGTCCTCCCGTATTTGAGGTCTCCGAGAAAGCCGACAGTAAGGTTGTCAAGCTTGCCCTTTGCTTTTTTGATTGTGTACATGTCAAGAAGGGTTTGAGTGGGGTGCTGGTTTGGGCCGTCTCCTGCGTTTATTACAGGCACATCAGCATTGTCTGCAAATATCTGCGCTGTCCCGGGAGTCGGGTGCCTCACAGCTATCACATCACAATATGTGCTGGTTATCCTGGCAGTGTCAGCAAGGGATTCGCCTTTTGTCATTGATGTCAGGCTCGCATCCCCAAAGCCCAGGACTTTCCCGCCGAGCCTGTACATTGCGCTTTCAAATGAAAGCCTTGTCCTTGTTGACGGCTCGATAAAAACAGAGGCGAGTATCATCCCATTAAGGAGTGTTGGCCTGGGCTTGGTTTCCAGGCCATGCGCAACCTCGAGGATATGGAGTATGTCTTCTTTCGACAGGCTGTCAATTGAAATTATGTCCCTTCCCTTGAAACTCATTCTAACCCCCTTTAGCCGGGTATGCTGCCCGGGCATGGTTATGCCGAACTGGCTTATAAATTTTAGTCTAATTTTGCCAAATTTGCTTAATTGTGACAGTGTTTGGCCCAACACAGCCCTGAAACGTCGGTCAGCCATGCCCGTCAGTCATATTCATCCCATGATTTTATTGCCAGGTCCTTTGGCTGCTTCTCATTAAGAGCGTCCAGGAAGGCCTTGGTCAGCTGGATATTTGTGAGCAGCGGGACTGAAAAGTCCACTGTCATTCTCCTGATAGTGTAATCATCATCTATCTCCACATTTTCAAGCTCCTCCGGCGCCTGGTCAGGAACATTGATGACCATGTCCAGCTTATCCTCCTTAAGGTAGTCGAGAGTGTTGGGCTTTTTCTGCTCATGGATTTTGTATAGCATGGTATTCTTGATGCCGTTGCTTGCCAAAAACTTTGAGGTGGACTCTGTTGCATAAATCTTGAATCCTTTTGTATAGAGGCTCCTGATGCCTTCCAGGATCTCAAGCCTGTTTGCCTCGCCTGATACGCTTACCAGCAGCGATGATTTCGGCAGCTCAATGCCTGTTGATATGATGGACTTCAAAAGAGCCTCTTGCGCATCGTCTCCGATGCATGCCACCTCTCCTGTTGATGCCATCTCTACATTCAGGATTGGGTCAGCGCCGCGCAGCCTGGAAAACGAGAACTGCGGCGCCTTTATCCCGACATAATCAATGTCAAGGAGCGCGCTTTGCACGGCCTCAACCGGCTGCTTCATGATTATTCTTGTCGCCATGTCAATGAAATTATGCTTCAGCACTTTTGAGACAAATGGGAACGATCTTGATGCCCTTAGGTTGCATTCAATTACCTTCACGTCATTATTCTTGGCAATGAATTGGATGTTAAACGGCCCGTTGATTTTCAGTGCGCCTGCTATTTTCCTGGCAATTCGCTTGACCCTCCTGATTGTTTCTATGTAGAGCTTTTGTGGAGGAAGCACCATTGTCGCGTCCCCTGAGTGCACGCCGGCATTTTCTATGTGCTCTGTTATGGCCCAGATCAGGATTATGCCGTCCCTGGCAACAGCATCAATCTCAATTTCCTTTGCATTTGTAATGAATTTTGAGATTACAACAGGGTACTCTTCAGAGATTGTGGCTGCATTCTTGAGGTACACCTCAAACTCCTCTTCATTTCGCGCAACATTCATGGCCGAGCCGCTCAGGACGTAGGATGGCCTGACCAGGACAGGATACCCCACTTTCTGCGCAAATGATTTTGCATTAGCAAGGTTCTTCAGCTCTTTCCATTCGGGCTGGTCCACTTCCAGCTTTTCCAGCAGGCTTGAGAATTTCCCCCTGTCCTCAGCTGCGTCAATCCTGTCAGGAGGCGTGCCCAGGATTGTCAGGCCGGCGTTGTGGCATTTCAGGGCAAGGTTGTTTGGAATCTGCCCGCCCATGGAGATTATCATGCCTTTTGGGTTTTCCTTTTCATAGATGTCCAGCACTGTTTCAAAGCTGAGCTCGTCGAAATAGAGCCGGTCACAAATGTCATAGTCAGTGGAGACAGTCTCAGGGTTGTAGTTTATCATCACAGTGGTGTAGCCCATTCCTTTTAGCGATAGGACGCTGCTCACGCAGCACCAGTCAAATTCCACGCTGCTTCCGATGCTGTACGGCCCTGAGCCCAGCACAATCACTGTATTGTCCTTCTGCACCTGTATTTTTTTGTAATCAAGGTCATCTTCCACCCCGTTGTATGTAAGGTACAGGTAATTTGTCTGCGCAGGGTATTCAGCCGCCAGGGTATCAATCTGCTTTACGCACGGCAAAACCCCGAATTTCCGCCTGAGCTTTCGCATGTCTGCCTCGGAATTCCTGAAGATTATTGACAGCTGCTTGTCAGAAAATCCAAGCTGCTTTGCCTCCAGGATATCTGATTTTGTCAGGGAATCATGCCTTTTGCCTGACAGCTTTTTCTTCAGCTCAACGATATTCCTGAGCTTGTAAAGGAACCATTTGTCAATCCTGGTAAGCTCATGGATTTCATCAACTGTTATCCCCTTTTCCATGGCAACTTCAATGGCAAACAGCCGTTTGTCAGACGGGTTCTGCAATTCTTCCCTGACATCCTCAAAGTGCATATTATTGCAGACAACCCCGTACATCCCGACCTGCAGCATCCTTATTGCCTTTTGCAGGGCTTCCTCGAATTTTCGGCCAATGGCCATGACCTCGCCGACAGATTTCATCTCTGAGCCGATTTTCCTGGAAACCTTCCTGAACTTATTGAGGTCCCATCTTGGGATTTTCACAACAATGTAGTCCAGCGCAGGCTCAAAGCATGCCATTGTCTTTTTTGTGATGGAATTCTGGATTTCAGAAAGTGAGTAGCCCAATGCAAGCTTTGCAGCAACAAAGGCCAGTGGATACCCTGTTGCCTTTGACGCAAGCGCAGAGCTCCTGGACAGCCTGGCATTGACTTCGATTATCCTGTAGTCGTCGCTTTTTGGGTCAAGCGCATACTGGATATTGCATTCCCCGACGATCCCAAGGTGCCTGATGACCCTGATTGCGATTTCCCTCAGCTTGTGGTATTCATGGTTTGTAAGGGTCTGCGAAGGCGCAACCACAATGCTCTCCCCTGTATGTATTCCCATGGGGTCAAAGTTTTCCATGTTGCAGACAGTGATGCAGTTGTTGTATGAATCCCTCACAACTTCATACTCGATTTCCTTCCAGCCATGCAGGTATTCCTCAATCAGCACCTGGTTTGTGAATGAAAATGATTTCTGCACCATCTCGACAAGCTGCGCCTCGTTCCTCGCAACGCCTGAGCCCCGGCCGCCGAGTGCATATGCAACCCTGGTCATGACAGGATAGCCAATCTTCTTTGCCATTTCTTTTGCCTGCTGGATGTTTGTAACAGCCCCGCTTCTCGGGGTTTTGGCTCCAATCTCATTCAGCCTGTTTACAAACAGCTTCCTGTCTTCTGTGTCAATTATGGTTTGCACCTGGGTACCGAGCACCTTTACATTATGCTTCTGGAAAACTCCCTGTTTGTGCAGGTCAACTCCGCAGTTCAATGCTGTCTGCCCGCCAAAGGAAAGCAGGATTGCCTCGGGCTTTTCCTTTTCAATGACCTGAGCGACAAACTCCGGGTTCACCGGGAGGAAATACACCTTGTCTGCAAGGTGTTCGCTTGTCTGGATTGTCGCAATATTTGGGTTGACAAGGACTGTCTTGATGCCTTCTTCCTTCATTGCCTTGATGCATTGGCTTCCGGAGTAGTCAAATTCGCCAGCCTCGCCTATCTTAAGAGCGCCGCTGCCAAGTATCAGGACTTTTTTTGGCCTAATGATTTGCTTGGTTTTTTTGTCGGGGCCCGGCATTTTACAACAGCCTCTCCTTGCTGAATTTTGCAAAATAATTGAAGGTTGGATAGTGGATTTTGTTTTTCCTGCCAAAGCCTGCTATTTTCTCCCTTGGCAAAGTCATGAAATCAGTCACTTCTGATTTTTGCAGCTTGTACTTCCCGTCGTAAGTTAGACTGTAAACCTTGACAAACAGGTTTTCTTCGGGGATTTCAATTCTCACTTTTCTTATGAGCTTCAGGTTGGGATCTGTAATACCAAGCTCCTCCTTGATCTCCCTTTTGGCTGCTGCGAGGTAAGTTTCCCCGGGCTTCACTGCCCCGCCCGCACCCAGTTCCCAGCAGCCTGGAAAAACAATCTTGCTTTCAGTGCGCTTGAGCAGGGTAAACTCCCCTGACTTGTTTTTTATGAAAATCCTGACTGCCCTGAAATATTTCCTGTTTCTGATCACGCTTTCCCTGTCTGCCTTGCCAATCAGCCTGTCATTCCTGTCTACAACAGCAACCTCTTCTTTGGCATCCTTTTTTGCCATGGTTTTTTGCATTGATTTTGTTTTTCTCTTATTTCGCATTTTTCCTGACCTTCTCTGTGAATATGTCAAAAAGAAAATTTGTGTCAACGGGGCCCGGCGCGGCCTCGGGATGGAACTGGACTGAAAAAAACCTTCCGCTTTCGTGCCTTATCCCCTCATTGGTTCCGTCATTTGCATTTTCAAACCAGGGGTGCCATCCTTTGGGAAGCTTGTTTGTGTCAACTGCAAAGCCATGGTTTTGTGTTGTGATGTAGCATCTTTGCGTGCCAATTTCCTTGCAGGGCTGGTTCTGCGATCTGTGGCCGTACTTCAGCTTGTAGGTGTCTCCGCCTGCGGCAAGCGCCAGCAATTGGTTGCCCAGGCAAATCCCAAAAGTTATGATTTTCCTGTCCAGCAATTTCTTCACATTGTTGATTGTGGCCTTGCACATCTTTGGGTCGCCTGGCCCGTTTGAGATCATCACACCGTTGAATTTCATGCCAAAGAAATCATAATCCCATGGAACACGTATGACTGTCACGTCCCTCTTTATCAGGCTCCTGATGATGTTGTATTTTGCGCCGCAGTCAATCAGCACAATCCTGGTTTTTTTGCCCTCGTTGTAGACAACCGGCTTTTTTATGCTGACCTCGTCAACGAGGTTGCGCTTGTTTGGGTCGTCGAATGCCACGGGCCCCTGGTTTTCAATCTTGCCGAGCATCACTCCCTTTTCCCTCAGCTTTTTTGTCAGCATTCTTGTGTCTATGCCATAAAGCGCCGGAATCCCCTCTTCCTTCAGCCAGTCAGAAAGGGATTTTGCCGCATGCCAGTGGCTGTGGTTGAATGAATAATCGCTTATTATCAGCCCTGCAATGTGTATCCTGTCCGACTCCAGGCTTTTCAGCAGGCCGTTTTCCATTTCATGGTCAGGCACGCCATAATTGCCAATCAGTGGATAAGTCAGGACAAGAATTTGGCCCCTGTATGACGGGTCTGTAAAGGCCTCAGGATATCCCACCATGCCTGTGTTGAATACAACTTCCCCTGCAACAGACCCGGTGGAGCCAATGGATTTGCCATAATAAATTGAGCCGTCACTGAGAATTAAGCTTGATTCCTGTGAAGATTTATTGTCCCCCATTAAAAAAATATGGTGCGTGCCCGCCCTATTTAAAGATTGTCTTTTGAGCTGGGCCCACCCCCTATAAAGGCACCATAAAGGCAGAAAAATTAATGCGGATAAATAAGCCCGGCATCATGCCATACTGTTGGTGCCATTGCCAATATGAAAAAAAATTATTTGGAATTGTTCCATGGGTGTTGTTGCCATTTTTGAATAGTCCTAAATCTTTTAATAATGTCTTGATTATTTTATTACTCGGTGGGGTGAATGGCTTTTTTAGGGTTTTTAAAGAAAACGAATAAAGGGGTTTCAAACCAAGGCGAACTTGATTTACCGCCGCCTCCGCCATTGCCAGAGCATGGCGATTCTTTCCCGGACATGCCTCCTGCAGCCAGGCAGGCAAGCAAAGGCATGCAGGCTATGCCGCCGCAGAGGGATTTCCCTCCGCTGGGTCCGCCACCAGGTGGATATCCAGATGAAGCAGGGGCACCGCCTTATGCGCAGCCGCCGAGAATGGCTGACAGGGATATCATGGGAAAGCCGTTTTCTCCGGAGATAGATTTGCCCCCTGACAATTTCCAGTTTGATTCTGCTCCAGGATTGAAAAGCAGGGAAGAGCTTGGCCTTGAGCCTGAGAAGGATGATTGGACAAGTGATTCCGCACAGATACAGGAGCCTCCGCAGATCAAGGGCATGCTCCCTGAGCAGGAAATGGAGCTGGAAGCACCGCCTCGCGCAGCATCAGGTCCTGAAAAGTCGCCGTATGTTCCGGAGCCCATTGATTCTTCTGACAATGCATTCTTCGGGCAGGAAAGCCAGGATAGTGAGCTGGAGCCTCCTCCAAGGCCAGCTGCGCCTGCAGCTTCTTCAGCTGACTTTTTTGCTGCTGAAAGGACTGATATGGAGGAAGGCAGGAGGAAGAGGCAGGCCAGGGGCCCGCTTTTTATCACCATGACTGATTACAAGGACATACTTGAAAAAAATGAGTTTGTCAAATCAAAGCTGAAAGAGGCAGGCGATACAATTGAGAGAGTCACCGGCATAGAAGCCAATATGGACAGGGAATTCGAAAGCTGGAGGCGCAACATAGCAGACCTGCAAAAAAGATTTTTGCTGGTGGACAAGAAAGTTTTTGAGCTCAATGAATGAGGGTGATAATGCATGAGAAAAGAAGGGGCCCAGATTTTTGTGAAGGTGGACGAATACAAGGACATACTGGAGCTGGTTGGCACCATCAAGGCAAAGCTTGAGGATGCAAAGGAAACCCTCAACAAGATTAATGAGATGAAAAACGATGAGGATTCAGAGCTTGACCTTTGGCATACTGAAATTGAAGAGATTGAAAAGAAGGTTGAGCATGTTGACAAGGTCCTGTTTGAGCCCGAGTCACTTTAAGGTTGATCTGCTTGGCGACTAAAAACAAATCTGAGGAGGAGAATTTCTTTGTCGGGATAGAAAGCCCCCTGGAACTGCGCAGGCAGCTCCTTGAAGCCTCGAAAAAGATGGTGGATGTCCTGAAAAGGTATGAGATGTTCAGGGAAAAAAGGGAAATGAAAAGGCTGATGATTGAAAAGCTGAAAAAGAACATGGCTGACATCGCCAAGATGAATGCAAAGCTGAAAAGTCTCCTCCCTAAGACCAGCATCAGGCTGGGCAAGCCAATGCAGGGCCAGGAAAGGCCGTCTCCGAGGGTTTCTGTGGAAGAGGAGAAGTCGCCTGCAACAGAGATGGAAAGGCTTGAGCTTGAACTGACCGACATTGAAGGGAAGCTGCACAAGCTGGGCAGATAATATTTTCTAAGATAGTTGTGAATTCCATGGCAAAAAAAGTCAAGGCATCGCATATTCTTGTAAAAACCGAGTCAGAGGCAAATGTGGTTTATTTTGACGTGACGCATGGAAAAAGCTTTGAGGAAGTTGCCCGTGAAAAATCAATCTGCCCGTCCAGGAAGCATGGCGGCGATTTGGGCTGGTTTGGAAGGGGCCAGATGGTCAGGGAGTTTGAGAATGCCGCTTTTTCAATGGAAAGGGGCCAGATCTCAAAGCCAGTGAAATCCCGGTTCGGCTGGCATATAGTCAAGCTGGTTGATGCACAGTAAATCTTAAAATTTATTAAGGCATCCGCCCCATAGTCAGATATGATTTCCAATGTCAGGTATATCTGGTGGGATTTGGATGGAACTCTCTACAAGATGCCGCCTGAATTTGAAAAGGTGAAGTATCAAAGGAGATTTCAGTTGTATTCTAAGATAACAAAGAAGCCTATTGGTGAAGGATTGAAGTCTGAATATATGGGGCTTTATAGAAAACATGGCAGCCATTCATCAGTATTCATGACTCTTGGGAAATCCAAGGATTTTTGGCAGGAGGAGCATCAAAAAATTGATTTGATGCCTTTTATTCATCCGGACAAAAGGACTGTTGACATGTTTAGGGCATTTGAAACCATGCGCATTGGCCACTCCATATTCACCAATAGAAAGAAAGCTTTTGTGAAAAAAATATTGTCGCACTTGGGCATTAATCCAAAACTGTTTCAGCATATTCTGACAAATGAGGATGTAGAAAGGCCAAAACCTTATCCTGACGGGTTCAGGAAGATGGTAAAGCTGACCAGGCCAATTCCGCCTCAAAATATTCTCTATGTCGGGGACAGGGTCGAGGCTGATATTATTCCGGCAAAAAAAGAGAAACTTCTGACCGCATTGGTTTGGTCAGCTCAGAGAAAAACAAAGGCAAACTTGACATTCAGGCATGTTGCTGATGTTATTTCGTTGTTCAGGTGAATTCTTTTTTGGAAAGTGCTGAATTTGATAATTAAACAGAAATCCTGAAAATATTTTGCAGGTTAAATTTCCACCGATTTCAGCGGGACTGGCTCAGCACTTGGCCGCGATGGTCAGACTCAAAATTGACAATATAGTTAACAGCAGACAAAGGCATTTCATATCTTCTGATGATTACATTCCCGCGCAACCCTTCCGAAGCTTTAAGCATCTCATATTTATCCTCAGGTAATCCGTCCCTTGTGTCTATTTTGGGCAGTGTCGCCAGTGCATCTATGGTGCTCCGCCCGTCAGGGTCAGCAAGAGTGATATACTGCAGAGTCCCATCTCCAGAAGGCGAAACATTTTCAATTAAAACATCCTTTAATGAAATTCTGTCCAGATAGCTAAACACATGGCCTGCAAGATAATCATTGAGTTCATGGACATCATCAAAATGATACATCCTGTTGTTAAAAAGAAGCGTCAATGCGTTGAATACCAATCTTTGGGGCAAGGTAAATTTAGGTATATCAGTTTTGGAGTTTGAACTCTTACTGCTTAATGGGATTAATATTCTCTTGCGCTCCATAGAGCATATAACTGATATAAAATTTAAAAAGCTTGGCAAATGAAAAGCCAAGAAAATGTCAGGATGATAGTAGGCAAGTATAACCAATTTGGTAGTCTGAATATAAAAACCATAAGGCAGAAATCTGCTCATTTCTTGATAACTGTCACAACGATAGATTTTTGAGAATGGTCAATCTGAATTTGAGTTGGATATCTATGGCATGCTTCAATGTACTTCTCAAAAACGTCATGATAATTAGAACCATGCAGTATATATTTATTGTATACCTGATCTGCAGGAACCGCACTTTCAAATATGCCTTCAGCTGGCAAAATAATTGTTAATCTGGAAAATTTTCCCCCATTCTTAACACACCACGCCAATACATCCTTAAATTCTGTCAAATGACAGTTATTAAGCTCGCCGCCCATGACTATGAATTCTAATTCAATATTGCTTAAAGGTGATTTGCCAACATTTTGTGAATTATTGTTAAATCCTAAGTGTTGAAGCAAGTTAAATCTTTTTTGATTTCTGTGAATAATATTCAGCACTTGCTGTTCAAAATGACAATCTCCATCTAGGTAAGTTCCAAAAGATGTAATTGCCCTGGTAATTTTCGGAAATACAGGTTTACTTTTATCCAATAATTCGCTTATTGTATTTTCTTTGTTTTTCTTGATTATTTTTTTAATATACCTGACCCAGGCATCGCTTTTCTTTCTCTCTTTTTTCCCATGGATTTCAGTGTGTCTGTATACGCCTGCCACATGTATGAGAATCGGAATTGTAATCTTTTTTGCCGGCATGTTTACATTCATTATTGTGCTCTATTTATTTTTATCGCTAATAAACTTAGAGAGATGTATGCGGAGGGCAGGATTTGAACCTGCGAACCCACTAAGGGAACAATTGTCTTGATTCGAACACATATTTAATAAGTTTGCTGTTACAAGTTTCTCGACGTATTTAGATATATTTATTCGCTTTCTTTTCAGCAAATTCACAAGCTGATTTTCGATTGTGAGATTGATTCGAGTTTTCATTTTTATGCGTATGAACGATGTATATAGTATGCACATTATTGAGGAGATATTAGTATAAAAGGTTTGGTAGCCTCGACAGAGTGGAGATTAATAAACTTTAATAATATAAATAAATTATAATAGATTTGTAAGTGTTTTTAAGTAAGAATCTATTCGATTTGACTATGGGGGGGTGGTAATATGACGAGAAGAAGAGTGTCATTTTACGTTCATAAAAAAGGAAGCAGAAAAAGAAGGAAAGTATCCTTTTTTGCGTGGAGATGAATTTATGGTATCATTCTATCATTCCACAGTTCAAAAAGGAGTTATTTTAGTTGGAGAAGAGCTACAAAAACGCAAAAGAGTTAAGAAAGTGCTAACAGGAAATGGTCATCCATTGTCAATCACCGACTACAATTCAAAGTTAGTTGTTAACTATCAACCAGATGTATATTTCAAACTTCGCAATAATAAAAAAATGATATTTGAAATTCTCGATAGTGAAGAACAAAAGCAAGATATCATTATTGCAGATGTAATTCGGTCTTTTTTAGTAGAGGATGTTGATTCACTAATATTTATCTATAAGGGTGATGAAGAAGTTGAGATGAGAATTATTGAATCTCTTGTGACCATTTCAATGGGATTAGTCTATAAAGGTATTCCTCAGAACGAGTTACCTTTTGGAAAGTCGGGTGTTATTCGTATAACTAAAAAGCAAGCAATGTCTCCTGAAAATGTTAAACGAGAGATATTAAAAAGACGTTTTTCCAATATTAAATAAATAATATCCCAATTAAGATTGTAGTTACTTTTAAACGCTTCGCAGTTTTCTGAGTATTATTTTTCCACTCACTCCTAATGCATTATATTGTTTTCCAGTTAAGTTTCTCTTTCTAAGCAATGCTACAAACAGTGGCTGATATCTATCTTCAATCAACTCTAAATAATGTCTAAAAGCAGGTCTATGTTCTTTAACATAATCTCCTACATCATAGTTAGACCCATTGACTATACTAAAGAATGTTTTCCATTCTTTTGAAACAACCCGTTGTAGCTTGTCCATCTGCGGGTTAGTTAAACTATCACTACTCCTTAAGCTGTCATAAATTTCAATATAATTAATCCTGCAAAAAAATAATAAGTCTTCCTTACTGGTTTTTAGACCTTCTAAAATTTTGTCTATTTTAACTAATGTAAGTTGTTCTTTTAATTTCTTCTTATGGTCACTCTGGAATTCCTCATCTCCAAACTTGTTCACACACTCTGAACCAACATAAAAAACATTATCTGTTCCCTTTACGTTAAACCAATCTAGTTCATAAAGATAGGGTTGTGTGCAGGGACATTCATAATAAACTTCATCTTCACTGGTAGTTGCCATAAAGAATGAAAATTGCTGAAACAATTCTTTTAGAGTTGAAATTTTATTAATGTCTCTCTTATTTTCAATGAGTATATTCAGACAAACACTCACAATATTTCGCATTCGTTCAATTTTTAATGGGCTGTCTAGACAGATTTCCTTAATGTCTTTGACAATCTGTTGATGGTTTTTGAAATCAAAACTTCTTGCTTTCTCAGAATTTATATCGTCACCAACATATCTATTATCTTCTTTGTCAAAGTTCTTATAAAAATATTCCTTTGTTACTGTAAGTGACATTTTTCTTCTCCATTGCTTATTCACACAATTCTAGAAATTTACCATATATAAAGCTTGGTAGAGATACTACTCACCTTTTGACACCAAGCTGGCTCTAGCTGGGTTTCCCGATGCTTCTTTGCTTTTTACTTCTTTCTAGCTCAGTCACTAGGTCTGTTGCTGTTAGAGCTTTATAGCCATTAACAAAACAGAATTCTTTTATCGAGCATGAACTAATTATTTTCATATATAATATCTTTATATTTATCTTCATATATGAAAATCTGATTTAAGGACTACTATTTGATAGTGAAAAATAGAAAGATTTATATACTAATACATTTATAATAGATATTGAAGTAAAGTGAATTCTTAGAAATGCAATAGAGATGAAAATTAGAAATGAATGAATATAAAGATAAGATTGTCTTTAGTGATAATGGCAAAGATATAGCTATTAAAGGCGTAATTCTCAAGGAAGATAGCAACTTTGTTGTGATTTCTAAAAGCAACAAAATCTATGAAATTGCAAGAAATAGAATCATCTCTATCGAAAGAGGGGGTGATATAAAGTTATGATTTCTATTAGTAATTTGAATTAACGATTCGCTAAACTTGTTTGAATTTTGAAATATATTAGCGAGAGCTATAAAGGAGGTGATAGAATGGTAAAAGCATTCAATAAGCAAGGTCAAGATAAAATTGACTGGTGCGATTACTCATGGAATCCTGTTAGTGGATGTCTTCATGGATGTTCATATTGTTATCTCATAAGAATGGGTTATGATATGACGCCGAGATTTCATGCTGAAAGACTGAATCGATTTCATGAGATAAAAGAGAAGTCAGCTAAGATTTTTGTTGGTAGTGCTGCTGATATGTTTGGAGAATGGGTTATTGTAGATTGGATTGAAGCTGTTTTGGCTGATATCAATAAACATTCTGAGCACACATTTCAGTTGCTAACTAAGAATCCTGAGAGATATAAGTATTGGGATTGGAGAAAATATAAGAATGTGTGGATTGGGACGACACTAGATACTCAGGCAAGAGCTAATAAGAATTTGCAATTTCTGAAAGAAACTAAAGCAAATCTGAAATTTATATCATTTGAGCCATTATTAGAAGAAATAAATATAGACTTGACTGGTATTAATTGGATTATAATTGGAGCTAATTCGAATTATGATGCAGAAAAGCCAAAGCAAGAGTGGGCTGATAAGCTAATTGCTCAGGCAAGAGAGCTTGGTATTGCTGTTTGGATGAAAGACAATTTCAAATATGCAAAAAAGATAAAGGAATTTCCAAAAATTAATTGGTTAGTTGGGCAAGCAAAAATCTTGTCTTTTGTTGAAAATAGGTGATAAAGATGTTTAGTGAAGAAGAGATAAATTTGTTAAAAACATATAAAGAATATAAGAAAGAAGGACTATTTCCTTATAACAGAAAAGAGACACTGAAAGAATTGGCTGATAAACTTGGAATTGCAATAAGCGATGATAGAATTGACTTTTTGTGGCAGCTAATTGGCAATAAAGAATCTGATAATCTAGATAAATCTAGCTTATTCGATGATGAAGAATTTAAAAAGATGATTGCGGAAGGCATTCTAAGAGAGCACAATACGATTCCTGAGAAAGTCAATTTGCAGGTAACTTTCAAAGAAGCTAGTGGGAAATGCAAGAAATATCATTACTTTGCTAAAAGCAGAGAAGGTGAGCAAGTCTCATATGTAATAAATTCTGTTATTGGCTATAATGAAAATGCGGGACAGTTGCTTATGAGCTTTGAATTTCCATTAGCTTTGTCTAAGAATGCATTTATTTGCTTGGCAAACTATCTATCTGCAAATAAGAAGACTACAAATTTGAAAGATAGAACTTTTAGCGTATATAATAAGAATAGAAAGACTTACTTATGGAAAGAAATAGAAAGTCAATGAAAGAGAGAGATATTAATCAAAATAGAGAGATATTCATTAAGTGAGATATATATTAAATGATTAAGTAAGTGATTAAGCAGAATGCGACTTTGCATTAAAGAGGTGATAAATGAAGACATTTAATAGAGTGTAAGAATTAAAGAGGGTCCTTGGATTTCCAATACTGGCAATATACACTTTAGCATTTAAGAATCCAAGGGCAAACACTCTTTTTTAGTCAAATTAAACGTCATTTTACATATTAAAGGGCTTAAGGTTTCTTTCAAGTTTTCAGGACATTGAGTATTTTATACATAAAAGGGCTAGATAGCCTCTCAGCTTTTCATTCGCTCATTTCAATTGTCATAACAGAAATGAATTTTCTAAATTATTTTTACAGTTAGATACTCTCTTCCATTCAGACTCTTTTCTTTAGTTTTACTTATCTTGACAAGCCCAAAGAACTCAAGCTCTTCACAGTTATTCAAAATAGTCTGGTAGTTAGTATTGACTTTTCTTTCTAGTTTCTTGACACTTATCTCACGTTCTTCTTTTAGAATCTTGAGAATCTGCTTTTTTATCTCTAAGGGCTTACGTTTCATGTTACAATATTATACCAAGATTTATATATGAAAAGATGCCATAATATTGTAACAGGTATAACTAGGTGAGAACACGAAACAAAGAAAATTATTCTTTATTGTTGTAAGCTTGCTAATTCTAACAGCTTGCTCAAATAAAGAAAATAAGGCTATTCAAACTGCACAAGGATTTGCTATCGCCTTTCAGAATGGAGACTGGATTTCACTCTATCATTATTTCACACCTTCATTAAGGGAATTGAGAAACGAAACTGATTTCACTGTTTTTATGATTGTAAAAAGTGTGGTAGACAAAAACAATTTTCAAATAATATATGACAAGGTTGTTATTCAGAATGAAAAGGATGCTTATGCTTATTATACTGTTTCCGGCAATATGTTTGTTCAGCTCAAATCACCAGCTGTTCATTTGATATATGATAAAGGAAATTGGTATGTTGACGGGTTTGCATCATACTTTACTGATAATTGTGCTGAATTATGCTATGATTTTGATGTCTGCACAAATGAGGTTTGCAGTAAGGAGACTATTTACACTTGTGAGCATGAAAAAATAGCTGGTTGTTGCAATTACAATAGTGAATGTGACAGCACTACACCTTATTGTAGGGATAATAAATGTGTAAGCACGGAATGTAGTAGTGATATAGACTGCAAATCTGGAGATAAACCACATTGTGGAACTAATGGCAAATGTGGTGAATGTGCCTCTAATAATGACTGTCTCTCTTTCAAGCCTTATTGTATCAATAATAATTGTGTTGAATGTTCAACTGATGATAACTGCAAGGATAAAAATCATCCTGCATGTAAGAAGGGAACTTGTGTTCAGTGCACATCTAATGCTGATTGCTACCAATGGGGATGGCACGCTGGTTCCGGAGATGATGAAATACTTCTAAGAAAGTGTAAAATTAATTATGAAACCTACGTTCAACTAAATGAATGCGTAGAATGTCTTAGTGATGCTGATTGTAAACAAAATGATATACCCTATTGTTCTAAGCTATATAACGTATGCAGTGGTGTAAAACAGTCTAACTAACTAGATTGGTGTTCAATAAACACATGTTATTTGAACAGTCAAATTAGCTCACTTTACTTATAAATAAAACTCATTTTGGCAGAAGGGTTTTTTGAACACTTAACAAGTTATAGACGGTTCCAACACTAACATTAAGTTCTTTAGCAATAGTTCTTAAGCTCATGCCTTGACTTCGAAGTTGTGCTACTTGATACTTGTTTATGTCTAACTTCTTGCGTCCTAGAGCTTTACCTTGGGTCCTAGCACGTCTTAGACCAAGACAAACTCTCTCACGGATTAGTTCTCTTTCAAACTCAGCAAAGGCACCAATTAGCTGGAACATTAGCTTGCCTTGAGGAGTAGTTGTGTCTATGTTGTCATTGTAGCTCACAAATGAGATATTTAGCGAGTTTAGAGTGTCTAAGGTGTTGAGTAAGTGCTTAAGACTTCTGCTAAGTCTGTCGAGTTTCCAGACAAGCAGAATGTCAAACTTGCGTTTATGAGCATCGTTCATTAAGCAGTCAAATGAGGGTCTTGACTCTTTGCTGCCAGACACTCCTACCTCAGTATACACTTTAAAGATTTCATAGTTTCTGGCTTGACAATATTTCGTTAGCTCACTCATTTGATTTTCGACATTTTGCTCTTTAGTGCTTACTCTTGCGTATATTCCTACTTTCATTTGTCTCACCTCGAATAGTTACCGAATTAACAGAATTTAGCTCGCCCAAGTATGCCTGAGAACTTGTGCTAGTTTTCTGAGGCTGCATAACAGAAAATAGATACTCTAGCTTGTCACAAACTTTAGCATACCAGAAGTCAGCTTGTTGGCTTCTAGCTAAGTAATGATTGGCAGATATTGACCTGTTAGCTCGTCCCTGAATAAAGTCAGCTACAGATTCAGGCACACTGTTGTATATCAAGAAATTGTATTGCCATTTTCGAAGATATTTCAGCGAAAAACTGCACTTTCTGAGATGATATTTCTGTCTCAAGCAGTGATATGAATTTGTTACAGGTTTAAGCTGATTGTAGACAAACAATGGCAGATAGATATTGTTAATATTTTTAGTGTGTCGAAGCTCAGACACATTATAGCTTACATAGTTAGAATGAACAGTAAACTTATCTTTGTCATAGTCTTTTAAGAAGGACAGACATTCAACATATCTCACTCCTGAAGTAGCTAATATCAAGTAGATTAATCGCAATGCACTATGACTCTTTATTTTATTGAAAGTCTTGATGACTTCTTCGTCTATTGGGACAAAAAAGTCTTTTTTGCTTTCTTTATTTTTCAGCACTTTAAAGTATTTCAAAACAATCGCATTTTGTAGCATATCGTATTGCTCTAAGAATCTCAAGTATACTCGAGCAGTCATAATAATTGACTTTAAACCTTTAGTTTTCGTGTGTATGTATTTCTGCAATTCTATAGGGCTTTCAAATGACTTGTTGTGAAAGTGCTTCTTGTAGTAGGATTTTAAGTGTATTACGTGGCAAGAACTGTAGTTTTGAAGGTCAATAAACTCGAAAAACTGGTCTTTTTTGTCGAAATTTATGGCAAGATTATACGCATTATTTTGTGTAAAATCGTGTGTATAATTTTCAGACTTTTTGAAATTGTCGTCGATAAAATTAGAAGATGAGGTGCGGAGGGCAGGATTCGAACCTGCGAACCCACTAAGGGAATAGATTTATCATGGGTCCAGCGAACATTACGCATGGCAACTTGAGTCTATCGCATTTGGCCAGACTTTGCTACCTCCGCGAGAATCTGGCTTGGAGAAATGAAAAGAACTTCCTTTTAAAAAGCTAATTAAATGATCCCTAGTTCAAATGCGCCCTGGCAGTAAGCTCGTGTCTTTGGTTAATCAGAAATTTGCGGATCCTGGCTTATTCAGCAAACGGGTACATTATTGTCCAGAATACATTGCTTACCACAAACCATGCCCCGGCATAGAACAGCCAGGCCATGTCCTGGAATAATGGCACGGTCATTGTGCTCACCAAGGGGATATTCATGTTGAAAAACAATGCCACAAAAGTAATCTCAAGCGTGATGTCAATCACATTTGTAATCCAGTGAAGGGCAACAAGGGAAATGTGCCTGTGAATCCTGGAAAAGCTATGGAAAAAATCAAGGAATGAAAGGATCAGCGAAACGCAGAACAATATGCCCCAGAGAATATCCAGGTTTTTAGGCAAGCCAAAATACTTCCCGGAAAGTCCGACCAAGATTAAGCCTATGACAATCCCGAAAATTGAGTCTTCCTCTGCAAAGATGAGTTTCATGCTGGTAATCACCTATATCTAAGCCAAGATATTGATTAATCAGTATATAAATATTACTAAGTAAATTGATTTATCATGGAACTGGCCAAAAAAATGATAGGAACCGCATTCCACAAAACTGATTGTGCTGTTCATACAGCCCCATAGTAAATTATTTATATCCTATTGCAAGTGGATTATCTGTGATTTGAATGCTAAAGGAGATACTCTGGTTCCTCGCCGGGCTTTTCGTGGCCCACTGGCTAATTGGCCTGGTTCTGGGCTTTGTGCTTCCTTTGATTGGATGGAGCACTAACTTTTGGCTGGAATCCGCAATATTGGTGGTTTTGGTCTTTGTGTTCTACAATAGAAATCGGCCTCTTGCATACGGCATAATAGCAAATATAGTTCTGAAAATACTGGTAATGGTATTTGCATTAAGCATCCCATTTATTTAGTGTGGCAATAGCTTTTTAAACATCCAAAAGTGCCTCTTCCTGCTGACTTTATCGAATGGTATAGAGTTCGTGGGGTTTCCGAACAAAGTGAGGAAGACCCCACTTAAGTGCGTTATCAAATGTCGCTACATTTGCGGGGGTGCCGGAGTGGCCAAACGGGTACGGTTCAGGGCCGTATAGCTTAGTGCTTACGAGGGTTCGAATCCCTTCCCCCGCAGTTTTTGAGAAAAACTGCACAAAAACAAGAGAGGCATAAAGCCTCTCGACGCGATTTCCCTGTTTTTGAATTATCGCTAATGGCGCAGCTTGGGCTATCTCTGAACAAAATCATAACCACAGCACATCCAGATTAAATGTGGAACAATAATTATAAATATTAATCCTTAAAATGATCATGGCATGGTAAGAAGCCTCCATAGGGAGATAAAGGAGCTGGTTGGTTTAGTTCATAATCGTGCAGATAGGCAAGATATAATGCATAAGGCTGATGACATTAGAGTCCATTGCCAAAGACTCTTGAACGAACATGAGGAAGGGTCAAAAGTCGCTCTTTTGCTTAAAGAGATTGACAGACATGCCGAGGTCATAATCTTGAGCGGGCAAGGGAAAAATGTCAGGGGCATAGATGATTTCAGGGAGCTGGGAAGGTTCCCTGCTGTCGCATTGGAACGGGCCCTCGGAATGAATCATGCCCTAAGGGAAATCGGTGAAATTCTTAAGTTATTCTTTGACGAGACTGAAGGCTAATCCATATTGGAAATATATTTATACTGAAACAATGGCTCTTATCCTTTTATGGTTGAAATATGCACAGTAGGCGGCTTTGACGAGGTTGGGCGGAACTGCACAGCAGTCAAGGTCGGCGAGGAAGTTGTAATTTTCGACATTGGGCTGCATCTTGAGAATTACATAAGGTACACAGATGACGAGGACCTGGTTGTCTGGGACACAAGGGAATTGATAAAGGTCCAGGCCTTGCCTGACATTTCAGCAATTGAGGACTGGAAGGAAAAAGTCGTGGCCATCGTGCCCACCCATGCGCACCTGGACCATTTGGGCGGCGTCCCATTCCTTGCCAACAGGTTCAACGCGCCTGTCATTTGCTCGCCGTACACAGCCCAGGTCCTGAGCAGGATAGTAAAAGATGATAAAAGGGTGTTCAGGAGCCAGATCAAGGTGCTGAACTGCAACGGGACATACAAGATAAGCAATAACCTCAAGCTCGAGTTCTTTGAGATTACCCATTCCACTCCCCATACTGTAATGGCTTTCCTGCATACGCCTGAAGGCATTGTTGTTTATGCCAATGACTTCAAGTTTGACTTATACCCGACTCTGGGCAAAAAGCCTGATTTCGAAAGGCTGAAAAAGCTTGGGGAAAAAGGCATACATTGCCTTGTCGTGGATTCTACATATGCCGGAAGCCCGATTAAGATGCCATCTGAAAGCGTTGCAAAGCAGCTGCTGAAGGATGTCATGCTTGGGACAGATTCCAGGAAAAAGGCAGTGGTTGTCACGACATTCTCTTCGCACATTGCACGGCTGAGGAGCATTGTCGAGTTTGGAAAGAAGATGGGAAGAAAGATAGTCTTCATGGGAAGGTCATTGTCCAAATATGTCTATGCAGCTGAAGATTGCGGCATTGCCTATTTTTCCAAGGATGTCGAGATCGTAAAATACCGGAGCCAGGTCAAAAAAAGGATGCGAAAAATCATGAAAGAGGGCAAGTCAAAATACCTCCTGGTTGTAACAGGGCACCAGGGCGAGCCCAAGGCAACATTGTCCAGGATGGTTGAGGGCGAACTTGGCTGGAAATTCGACCCTGATGACCATGTGATATTTTCCTGCAAGGTCATTCCGACTGAGCTGAACAGGACCTGCAGGGATGCCCTTGAAAGCAAGCTCAACAAATTTCATGTCAGGATTTTCAGGGACATCCATGTCTCAGGACACGCCGGGCGCGAGGATATAAGGGAGCTTTTGGAGATACTCCGGCCAAAGAACATAATCCCGGCGCATGGCGACCCTGAAAAAACCGGCCAGCTCCTGACCCTTGCGGAAGAATTGGGATACAGGCGCGGTAGAAATGTATTTCTGATGCGAAACGGCGGAAGGATTGAAATCAGGCAGTGATTTCTGAAAATCCGAGTTTGCCGACGTTAAATGTGCATATTTTATGCCAAAAATGTGAAGCTTTAAATATCACAAGATTACCACATTGCTTGAACATAGGGGTGTAAAATGAAGCTATCACTTGCAGAGCCAAAATATTTCAAGGACAGCATTTCAATCATTTCTGAGCTGGTGAATGAGGCCAGATTCAAGGTTACTCCTGATGCCATAGAGCTTGTGGCAATGGACCCGGCAAATGTGGCCATGGTGATTTTCAAGCTTCTTAGCAGCTGCTTTGTTGAATACGATGTCAAGAAGGAAGTGGATATTGGCATAAACCTCTCAAACCTCAAGCAGGTGCTGAGAAGGGCAAAGCCAAACGACACTCTTACAGTTGAAATGGAAGATAACAAGCTAAAGCTCACCTTAAAGGGCGCGACAACAAGGACTTTCTCGCTCGCAGTCATTGACATGGATGAAAAAGAGCAAAGAGTGCCCGAATTAAAGTTCCCGGTTGCTGTCAAGACAACCAGCTCAATCCTGAACGATGCAATTGAGGATGCTGATATTGTAGGAGAGTCGGTTTCATTCAATGTGGATGGCAAGAAGTTCCATATGGAAGCAGAGGGCGACCTCAGCAACTCAAGGACCGATGTCAAGGAAGATGCTGACACAAAGATAATCAGCGAGTCAAAAGAAAAGATAAGGGCAAAATATTCTATTGAATACCTTAAAAAAATGATACAGGGAAGCAAGGTATCAGAGAATGTCACAATCCAGTTCAACAAGGATTATCCACTGAAGCTTGAGTACAAGGAAGTGGACAAGATAATGCTTGCATTCATTCTTGCGCCGAGGGTTGACAAGGACTAGTGCCCTGGCAGAATGGTTTTAAAAAATTTTATTATTAATAGGCCAACATCGTCTTATACGAAGGGAATGTTATGTATTGGTTCCCCAAGACAAAAATAGGCAAGGTTTCCTTCTGGTTAACTGTTTCTGCTTTTGCATACATCCATATCCAGTATGGGGTTGCAATAATGATAGCCGGACCCGGTAATGATGACGTCGCGAGATTTTATGTCATAATCCCTGGCCTGGTTGCAATGCTTTTGGTCATAGCTGGAGGAATAAGTTCCGTTGTTGCCACTATTAAGCATAAGGACAGGGCATGGTTGCTGTACATACCAATGTTAATGGGAGTAGGGGGTATTCTTTTCTTGCTCGGAGAGTTTCTATTTCCACACTAGGTTAAGAATCCATGCATTCGGTTTGATTTTTTGCAAAGACTTCCATCCATCTTAAAGCCAAGGATACTTATTTATATCAACAAGCATTGCTATGCCAATAATGATAGACTTCAAGCACAACAAAGTAAAAATTCCGACGGTAATTGCCGGGGTCCTCATATTATTATACATTGTAAACAGGTTGGTGAGGGGCACAGATGATTGGGTTTATTCCCCTGCGTCAAGCATAATTATGAACAATTATGTTGTATGGGCAGGCATTGTTTTGCTGCTGGCCTATTTTGGAACATGCATTTACCTGATTGCAAAGGGGACACCTGATGAGAGAGGAATCAACCGCAGGAAAAGGCTTGGCATTGCCCTTGTCTTGTATCCGTTCGTCTTCAGTGGATTGATGATATTGGCAGCGTTTTTATTCCAGCTGGAAACAGCTGCAATTATTGTTTCATCAGCGGGGATTATTGCCCTGATTTATGGTGTTTATTACTCTATCAGGCATCGTGTAAAAATTGCGCTCATATCGATTTTCATTCTTGTGGTCTTGCTTGCTGCTGCAATGCTTGTGCCATTATTTATGAAAGGCCTCTACGGTACCATAACTATCAGGAGCTCTTCAGTCGGTGGCGCACTTCTAATGGAATCAGCTGGTTCAGCATCAGACACCATTGGCTTTTCAGTTGGCGGCGCAAAGGACATAAACAATTTCAGGGAGAACATAAGGAATGGCTACCTTCCGGTCCCAACGGATATAACATATGAAGGATTGTATTATGATTATTTCTTTGACACAGGCGAAGCAAAGCCTTGTGACAAGCTTTTTTGCCCGTCATACAGTTATGCTATTTCAAAGGATCCGCTGTCCAAAGAGGACGAATATTACCTGCAGGTTGGCCTTAATTCCGGAATCAAGGAAGCTGATTTCCAGAGGAAAAAGCTCAATCTGGTGATTGTCCTGGACATCTCCGGCTCAATGTCATCCAGGTTCAACAAGTATTATTATGACCAGTTTGGAAACCGAAAACCGTTCCAGGAAGAGCCTGATGAATATGAAGGGATGACAAAAATGGAAATTGCTACACAGTCTGTTGCCGCATTATTGGGCCATTTGGAGCCTGACGACAGCTTCGGCATGGTGCTTTTTGACGACCATGCTTACCTTGGCAAGAGGATAAGCAGGGTTGGAGACACGGACATGGAAGCCATCAAGTCCCATATTCTCGAGATCGGGCCAAGAGGAGGAACATATTTTGAAGCGGGATACAAGGATGGGTCTGGGCTTTTTGAGGAATACATTAATGCAGACCCTGCTGAATATGAGAACAGGATAATATTCATCACAGATGCAATGCCGAATATAGGCATGACAGGAGAAGAAGGCCTGCTTGGCATGACAAGGGCAAACGCGGATAACAAGGTGTACACCACATTCATTGGCGTTGGTGTTGATTTCAACACAGAGCTGATTGAATACATAACAAAGATAAGGGGCGCAAATTATTATTCTGTCCATTCTGGCAGCGAATTCAAGGCCAGGATGGATGACGAGTTTGAATATATGGTTACTCCTTTGGTATTCAATCTACTGCTGAAAGTTGAATCAGTAGGCTACGAAATTGAGAAAGTCTATGGCTCTCCTGAGGCAAATGAGGCAACAGGGGAAATAATGAAAGTAAACACCCTTTTCCCGTCAAAAAGGCAGGGCGGCGAGACAAAAGGTGGGATTGTCATTCTGAAATTGAAGAAAACAGGCGCATCAAATTCCCTGGTGCTCAAATCCAGTTATGAGGACAGGGAAGGCAAAGTTGGAGGGGATGAGGTTTCAATCACCTTGCCTGACAGGGAAGCCGACTGGTTTGACAATACAGGCATAAGAAAAGGGATTTTGCTGGCAAGATATGTAAATCTGATGAAGAACTGGGTCAATGATGAAAGGGCAGGCATGACAGAAAGCAGGCCTGCTGTTCCGGTAATGAACTATGAAACAGGCATAATAGTCCCACCTGATGATATGGAAATTGCGCTCGGCCGCTGGGAAAGGCAGTCGGTGCCACTCCATGTTTCTGATGAGTATGTGAGGATGGTAAGTGATTTCAAAATCTATTTTGAAAAGGAAGCTGAAGCCTTGGGCGACCCCACTCTTGCACTGGAGGACGCTGTTTTGGGAAAAGTAATGTTCTGGGACCAGTAGGCTATAAGGAAAAATTAGTGGACATGAAACTGTGCCTGGCAGAAGGCTCCAAAAACTATATAAACAACCGTTTAACGCTACAACTCCAAGCAAAAAGCACTAAGCGTGCTTGGCAAGCGCAAAGCAAACAAAAATATGAAAGTGTAAAGGTGAAAGGATGAGTGATCACGGAGCTGAGGCACATGGAGGGGAGCATCACAGCAGTCCTGCCAAAGCTGACCACCATGGAGGGGAGCATCATGCTAAGCCAGAATCCCACTCCCATGACAGCCATGCCAAGCCATCCCAGTCATCAGGCGGAGGGGCAAATATTGGCCTCATAGTTGCTGCAGCCGCTGCTATTGGCATAGGCATAATGCTGGCCAGCGACAGCAATGTTGGAAAATACAGCTCAGTTTCTGCCCCGGGTTCATCTGGATACAACGCATCCAGGTCTGCCTATTCTGCAAGCTACAATCCTGGCGGCAATTACTCAGCTTAATCAGGTTAGTGGCTAATTCAGCTCTATTCCTTTCCATTATCGGGTTTTTTAAAGCCGTGCCTCAGAAAATCAATTCCCCTCATAACAAATTCTATTGCAACAACAAATACCAGATAATAAAAAAACTGTTTCCAGTATAGAGGGAGCTGTGTAGCGACTTCAATGCTCTTTTCAAGGGAAAAATATGATATGTCCACAAGAAAAATTCCCAGCAATGCAAAAGGTATCATCTTGGCCAGGTCTTTTGACAAGTCCTCGTTGTAATAGCTTGTAATCCTGACAGCGGCAACGATTGAGATTGTGCTTAAGAGTATTGTGTCAGGTGTATGGTTTCTCGAAAGCAAGAGCATCAGGATTGAAAGCACTCCAAACCAGAAAAAGACAAGCACTGGAATAAGCACCAGGTTTTGTACAGTATGGCCGGTGACCCTGGCAAGGAACTTCATAAAGCCGGCAAATCCGCCGGCAGCCTCGTAATCCTTGAGCTTCAGGATGTCCCGTCTGGAAAGGAAAAGATAGAACTTGAAGACAAATACTGAATAGATGACCATTGCCAGCACAAAAAGGGCCAGGGACTTGATGTCTGCAAAGAAGTCTGTGACAGAGAGGTTGGAAAGAGATATATCCGGAATCATGATTGAGGAGGTGTTAATTTCTGCCATTGGGACGCCCTGAATGATTCATTCATTGCCACGACCCTTATATAAATTTTTTGCAGATGCCCCTTGCACAGCAAAAAATATTTATTTGGCTCTGATATTTGCAGGGTTGATGGAAAATAACCAGAAAAAAAAGAAGGTATTCAGCATCTTGCCTAAGAAATTCAAGGCAAGCTACTTTGTCGGTGAGAGGGTTCCCTCTTCAGGGGTCTATGAGTGCTCAATCTGCGACAATTATACCGCCTTCAAGAAGGCCGAATCCTTCAGCAGGTGCGAAGACTGCATAAACGAAGGCAGGCAGGAGGACGGGAAATGGTATGTGACAAATGAAGTCGTCCATTTCATGTCCAAGAACCTCAACATTGAGTTCGAAAAGCTGGAGACTTTCCAGATCAGGATTGCCGACAAGATAACCCATTTTGCCGGAACAATGGGTTTTGTGTATTTCCATACAGTCTGGTTCGGGCTGTGGATGCTCATGAATGAGGGCCTTTTTGGCCCAAAATATGTCTTTGACCCATATCCATTCGGTCTTCTCACAATGATAGTCAGCCTGGAGGCAATTTACCTGTCCACATTCATCATGATCAGCCAGAATATAATGGCAAGGCAGGCAGAGCTGAATGCCGAGCTGGACTATCAGGTCAATCTCAAGACAGAAAAGGAAGTTGCTGAAATCCTGGCCATGCTGAAGGAAATAAAGGAAAACTATGCCTTCGGCGAGCCAGTCAAGAAAATTATAAAAGAAGCCTCGAGAAAGCCAAGGGGCAGAAAAGGCAAAAAGAAAGAAGCGCGTGAACCTGATGCGACTAAAGGCGACAGCCTGCTGAGCGGCGCAGGCATCGAGAAAATTGAAGAGCCCTGGCCACATGATGATGGACAGGACGCTTAGCCAGGTACATGAGTGGTGCATTGGCGCTGGCCCAGTTCCTATTTCCGGCAGCTATAAAAGAGCGGCTTTGCCCGAAAGTGAGTTTGGGCATCAATTTTGCGAAGCCCATTCCTGGTGGGTTGAAGCATTTTTCGGGGTTGCAGAGGAGAAAAATGCAATGCATAAAAAGCTGCAATGCTGAGCGGATGCCCAAACCGAGCCGGAAGGCGAGTTTTTGGGCAAAGCCTAAACAAGCAGAGCCTGAAAAAGCAAAATCTTATTAAAAGTCGTGTTTTAATTCTGGGCTATGAAACAATATCTGGACGCCCTAAAACAGGTTCTTGAGCACGGCACTGACAGGAAAGACAGGACAGGTGTTGGCACAAGGGCAATTTTTGGAATGCAGCTAAGGTTCAGGATGGAAGACGGCTTTCCTGCCATGACAACAAAAAAGCTCGCCTGGAACAGCGTTGTTTCTGAGCTTCTCTGGTTCATTGAGGGCTCAAATGATGAAAGACGGCTGGCCGAGATACTTTATGGCACAAGGGATAATTCAAAAAAGACAATCTGGACAGCCAATGGCGAAGCTAACTATTGGAAGCCAAAGGCAGGATTCGAAGGCGACCTCGGGCGGGTTTATGGTGTGCAGTGGAGAAGATGGAAATCGCCATCTGGGAAGGAAATTGACCAGCTTTCAGAAGCAATAAGGATGATCAAGGAAAATCCCACAAGCAGGAGGATCATAGTCAATGCCTGGAATCCCGGTGAATTGGACATGATGGCCCTGCCTCCGTGCCATGCTTTTTTCCAGTTCTTTGTTGCTGGTGGCAGGCTGTCATTGCAGATGTACCAAAGGTCATGTGACATGTTCCTTGGCGTGCCATTCAACATTGCATCCTACTCATTGTTGCTGCACATGGTTGCCCAGTCAACTGGCTTGAAGGCAGGCGATTTTGTGCATGTGCTGGGAGATGCCCATATTTACCACAATCATTTTGAGCAGGTAAGGGAACAGCTGGCCAGGACCCCATTTCCGCTTCCGGGCCTGTGGCTCAACCCAGAGATAAGGGACATTTACAAATTTGCCATGAAGGATATAAGGCTGGACAATTATCAAAGCCACCCTTCCATCAAGGCGCCGATGGCAGTTTGATTTATTAGCGCAAGATAATATAAGACAGGCTAAAATGATAATTTCAATAATAGCCGCAATCGGGAAAAACAGGGTGATTGGAACAAATAATTCCCTGCCGTGGAAGCTTTCTGCTGACCTGAAAAGGTTCAGGGGTATAACATCCGGCAAGCCAGTCATCATGGGCAGAAAAACATTCGAAAGCATTGGAAAGCCCTTGCCCAACAGGATAAATATAATCCTTACAAGGGACAAAAGCTACAGGCAGGAAGGCTGCCAGACTGCCACTTCAATTGAAGAAGCCATTCAATTGTGCAGGAACGCAAGTGAAGCCATGATAATAGGAGGAGAACAGGTTTTTACAATGTTCCTGCCCCTGGCCAAGAGGATGTATCTTACGCTTATTGATGCAGATTTTGAAGGCGATGCATTTTTTCCTGAATACAACAGTGATGATTGGGTAATTGTCAGCGAAGAAAGCCAGGTCAATGATGAAGATGGGCTGAAATATTCTTTTGTCAATTTGGAAAAGGCTTGAGATTAATGCCTAAGGTCTGACACATGTGTAAAGTCTAAATTGCTGCAAGATTTTCTAGGCAAACCATAGGTAGACAAAGACAGATGATGCTGTTGCTGAGACAATTGTGAAAGGCAGCCCCATTTTGACAAATTCCCAGAATCGGGGATTATGCCCTTCTTTCTTGGCAATGCCCATTGCGACAATATTCGCTGATGCGCCTATGGGTGTTATATTGCCGCCCACACTTGCGCCTATCAGGAGCCCAAAATAAAAGAGGTAGGGGCTGACATGCATTATCTCAGAAACTTGGTAGACAACAGGAAGCATGGTTGCGATGTAGGGGACATTGTCCACAAAGGCTGAAAAAACCAGGGAAGCGACAACAATCACTATATATGTAAAAAAAACACTCGTTCCTGTAAACCCTGAAATAAGCCGGGCCATGTCCTGCACGACCCCCACTTTGATAAGGCTGTCAACCACAATAAATACGCCGGCAAGGAACGCGCCTGTTTCCCAATCAACCCTTTTGAGCATAGGCTGCACATCAGGCTTGTTTTGGAAAGAGTACCAAATAACTGCAGCAAGCGCAAAAACCATCGAGATTAACCCGGCCATATAGCGAAATTCAGGGTCCAGGAATGATGAAAATGCCAGGGCCAACACTAAAAATAAAAGCAGGAACAATGGAAAAAAGCTCCTTGGCCGTGCCTCCTCGAATTGTTGATGGGGCTTTGAATGGCGCCTAAAAAAATAATAGAGGACAAAAAGTGACGCAGCCGCCCCGATTTGCACAGCAAAAAACAGGGAAGGCTTCCCATCAAAAAAGAAGAAATCATTGAAAGTCATTTTCGCGAATCCCGCAAGCAGCATGCTTGGCGGGTCGCCAATTAGGGTTGCCACGCCCTGCAGGTTTGAGGAAATTGCAACTGCCGTCAGCAGTGGAACAGGGGATATCTCAAGCTTTTTGGAAAGGGCCAATGCAATCGGCGCAACGATCAGCACAACCGCCACATTTTCAATCGCAATCGACAGTAATCCTGAAAGCACAGCGACCAGGATAAGCACCGTTGACATTCGGCTTGCCTTGTTGACAAGCTTAACAGCAAGGAAATCAGGCACTTTTGAGAAAATGAAAACCTCGCTTATGAACAGCATCCCGATATAGATGCCGAGCACGTTCCCATTGATGGCAAAAAGTGCTTCCATGGGTGAAATGACAGTCAGCAAAAGCAGGGCCATGACAGCAGCCCAGATAATTCTTGCTTTTTTGTTGTAATAGCCAACCATAAGTATGTATGCCACTAAGAAAATTAGCAGTGTGGCGAACTTTAAGAAATCCATTATCGCAAAACCTCTCTTGCCAAATTCATTTTTTCCCAGTTTAAATAGTTTTGGTATGGCTTTGAATGCAATGCAAGCCAATTGACATGGATGAAGGCGCCAAAAAATCGGGCCATTCAAAAGCTTTTTAAATGACTGGACTTTTGTCAGAAAAAGGGTGAGACATTGCATCTAAAAAAATTCTTGAAAAAAAATTTGACCACTAAAAAAATCGCTTTTTTTGGCATCTTTTTCGTTTTGGCGCTTGTGGCACAAAGAATCAATTTTTCAGCCCTTGTGGGCGCTGAGAACCAGTTTTTTACGCTCTTTCAGTTTTTTGCGCCTGTTGCAGGCATATTCCTTGGTCCTTTTCTCGGAATTACAGCAGTTCTGCTGGCAGAGGTTTCCAACCATTTGCTGCAGGGAAGCCAATGGACATTGCTCAACATGTTGAGACTCATCCCCGTTTTATTCGCAACATTTTATTTCGGTTCCCGAAATAAAAAGAGGCTTGGCATATTTATACCGGCGATGGCCATTGTAATGTTCCTGCTGCATCCTGTTGGCAGAACTGTCTGGTTTTTCACGCTGTATTGGACAATACCGATGCTGCCATATATACTTCCGAAAAAGTACGGGGACATGCTTATGCTGAAAAGCCTTGGCGCCACATTCACCCAGCATGCAGTTGGTGGCGCACTCTGGATTTGGACAGTGCCGATGACTGCAAGCCAGTGGATAGGCCTTATCCCTGTTATCGCCTACGAAAGGGGGCTGTTTGCACTTGGCATGGCATTCACTTACATATTGTTCAACACAATATTGGCTAAATTGGATGAAAAATGGACATCAGGTGCAGTGGAAGTTGACAAGAAATACGCTTTTGCGTAATTTTTTCTTATTTCTTTCCTGTTTGTTTGGGTTTCATTCTTACAGCGCTGTCCAGAGACTTGGTTTTGGCATCAATTTTGTGAGGCTTGTCAAGAACTGCCTGCTAAAGCAGGCAGCGTGTTTGGATACTGCCTAAAAAGTGAGCAGTTCTTGAGCATCATGAAAATGTTCACATTTTCAGGATGCTGGAAATCGAAGATTTCCATCATGCTCAGAAATCGATATTCTTTCACCGAGCTAAAGCTCGGAGCGTG
>Ga0209541_10000949_pt1 | contig 57692 bp, 66 predicted proteins | sample RifCSPlowO2_01_FD_184027 | JGI IMG/M metagenome (GOLD analysis project Ga0209541, IMG submission 184027) | Groundwater microbial communities from Rifle, Colorado - Rifle CSP2_plank lowO2_0.1 (SPAdes) (version 2) | ecosystem: Environmental > Aquatic > Deep subsurface > Groundwater | place... | reverse complement strand
TTGGAGAGGAAACAACGGAGACATAGTAAGGAATTATATTAAGAGTCAAGGAAGAAAGACAGATCAGTTGAAATTAGTCAATTTTACCGAGCCGTAATGCCCCACAGCTTGCTGTGAAGTGAGCGTATTCGCGAACGATGGGATAGGCTCGGAATTAGTTTACTCATATTTAATAGCTGTTTTGTTTTTTTCTTTATAAAAACTGCATTTGAATAGCTTAGTGCACTTAATTGATAAGCAAGTAGTTCCACTATGTCTATTTCTTCTAGCCTTTCTTTGTAGCAGTATAATATTGCTCTATTTATTGAATTATTATTTTTTAATTCCAAATGAATTAGTGCATCTATAACTTGGGAAGTTATTACTATAGGCTTTTGTAGGTATTCTGGGCCTTTTGGCTCTTTCATTGTTGAAGCCCAAAAACCTTCTTCATTCTGTTCTTTTAGCAAGTACTCTCTTGCTTTATTTAGAGCTTCTTTGATCTCTTTGTCCATAATATTATTTAGATAAAAATATTTAAAAAGCTTGTTAAAATTTTTTTCAGGAAAATAAAATCTTTTTTAGCCTAGAAAACATATTTTCTTCCTTGGTTTATAAATTTAAGCTGGATCTGGTAGTTTAAATTATTAAAGGAGCCTTGCTATACTATTTGTAGGAGTGAAAAAAATGACAGACTTTGAAAAAGCTAAAAACTATGTTTATACTAAATTAGAAAAAGAACTAGCTAGAAACTTGTATTATCATGGAATTCATCATACTAGAGATGACGTTCTTCCTGCTGCTGAAAGATTAGCTGGATTAGAAGGTGTTTTGGGAGAAGATCTTTTACTGCTGAGAACTGCCGCATTGTATCATGATATAGGTTATGTTGAAACTTATTCTAAAAATGAGCCAATTGCTGTAAGAATTGCTTCAGAAACTTTACCTGTTTTTGGCTATTCTAAAGGACAAATTGAGAGTATTAGTTCAATAATTATGGCAACGCAAGTGTATTTCTTAGATGGAAAACTGATTCAGAAGCCAGATGAAAATGATATTTTGCAAAAAATAATATGCGATGCAGACCTAGATAGCTTAGGAAGAGATGACTTTTTTGTTGTTTGTGATAATCTAAGAAGAGAATTAGGAGATTATGGAATAAAAAAATCATTAAGAAAATGGTATGAAGATGAAATTGTTTTTTTAGAAAACCACAATTACTTTACAAAAGCTGCTAGGCTGCTAAAAAATGACGTAAAGCTTAGAAATCTAGAAGAAATTAAATATTTGTTACATGGACAAGAAGCAAAGCTTGCTTCTTAGATTTATAATATCAAGGTGCAAAAATGTTAATTCAAGAATTATCTGGTCATGAGAAATATATTTATACAGAAAGATATATTAATCAATTTAAGAAAGTAGCTAATGAGGTTTCTCCTGAATATTGTGCTATTAATGGACTACCTTGCTTTTTGCTGCCTAATGTTATTTTAGACATAAATAAAGTTAAATTATTTTTAGCTAATCCTAGAAAAGATATATTTGACAAAGTGGTTTGTGATAGTAATATAAAATTCTTTTTTCATCCTCAGATGATAGATGAATTTAATTTTAGCAATGTAAAATGCGACACTATAGTTGAGCCTACTTCTTCTACAAGAACTGTTGTTCCTAAAAATGAGAATTTTGCCATAAAACTGCATTTGAATAAAAGATTGTCTAAATACATAAGAAGATTAAAGGCTGATTCTGTAGAACATAGTGTACTAGTATCATCTGAATTAGAAAAAGGCTCTAAAGATATTAATTGTCCTGGTTCTTTTGGGTTTTTACCTGAAAGTATAGGTATTGCTTATAATGACATTGGCATGATTATTAGAGAGATGTTACCTAGACCATTAGTTGATGAAAATAGAATTTTAGTTCCTTTATTTTCTTTTTATTCTAGAGATATGGATAATGATTCACATATGCCTTTTTTTGTTCAATTAGTCAATACAGGAAATTATGAGCCTTTGGATTTTTTCATAGAGAAAATTATAAGGCCTTTATTTGCCAATATGAGCTATTTCATTAATGAATATGGGCTTCTATTGGAACCACATGGACAAAATGTTTTAGTTGAAATGGATTCTGGTTTTAATACTACCAGATTAATTCATAGAGATTTTCAGAGTATTTATATTGACAGAGAAATTAGAAATAATAAAAATTTAGATACTAAGTTTAGGAAGCACATTATGGGTGAAGAATGCCCTAAAGAAGTAAGTTATAGTTTAGTCTATGATCAATTTGTTGGCGAATATTTAATTGAAAACTTTGTTAATCTTATATTTAATACTTGGAATATTCCTAGAGATATTATAATTTACAACATAAAAGAAGTATTTAAGGAATATTTTGATTTAAGTTTATTTCCCAAAGATTGTTATTACATGATGAGCAAATCTACTTTTAATGATAATACTACTACATTTGATAGATATCATATAAAACCAAAATACAGGCCATGAAAATAATAACTATAGAAGGTTTAAAAGGAACTGGAAAAAGTTTTATTTGTAATAATATATCTAAAAATTATAGTGTTAAAATTGCTGGTAAATTTTCTAAAGGCAAGGCAGTTTTTCCTGATTTTATTTTAGAATTTAAAGAAAAATATAATAATTTATTTAATGACATAGACAGCAGTTTAGGCCTTGGTTTTTATGCTAACTTCTTTCATGAATTAGAATCTCAGAATGAGAAATTTATATTATTTAATAGAGGTTTACTTTCCCTTCCTTATTTTGGATATTATGGTTATTTTCACAATAAAGAAAAAATTGATTTTTGTACTTATGAGAAGATTTTGATGGAACTTTATGAATTAGTGCTAGAGAAATATAAGAAATTTGAGAGTTCAAGTATTTTTATTATTATTGAATGCAGCGATGATACAATAAAAACTAGGTTGGCTAAAAGAGAAATTGCTATACCTTCAGATATTTTCTTTTTAGATAATTTAGATTTGTATAAAATGGCTAAGATTAAATTTGAAGACAAAGCTATGAAGATTTTGACTAATTCTATATTTATTTATTTGCAGAATGAAAATCTTAATATTAATAAAATTTTAGAATATTTTTATTCAATTTTTATCTCAACTAAACCTCTTCCTATACCCAGTTCTTTCCAATTTAATTTAGAATTTTCTAAATATTCAAAGAAGTCTCCCATATTTTCTTTATGAGATATTGTATTATCTGCATAAATAAAGCCTTTATCTATTAATTTCAATGATAATTCTAGATATTCTTTGTATTGTCTTTTCATTGCATCTATAAATATTAAGTCAAATTTTTCTTTTATATCATTTAAAACTTCTCTTGCATCACCCTCTAATATTTCTATATTTTCTATGTTATATTTTTTGATGTTTTCTCTGGCTATTTCAATGGCTTTTTTATCTATCTCTATGGTTTTTACTTGTCTTGCGACTGTTGAAAATTTTAATGCTGAATAACCATTAAAACAGCCAATTTCCAGTACTTTTTTTAATTTATAATTTTTAATTATATTTAACATGTAATCAATAGATACTTTTTCTATGTTTGGCCTTTGCCTGTTTTCTTCTAATTCTTTGAATTCCATGTCTCAACTATAAAATTATTATTTTTGAATTTTTGATTCTAGGTCTCTCTTTCTTAAGTATTCATAAATTCCAGATCCTACATTTGTAGCTGCTGGTATTAAAAGTAAAGCATAATTTTCATTTTCTATTCCATAATTCATATATAAATTTACTTGAGCAATATTTAGACAAATACCACAAATAAAACCAGAATAACTACCAAACATCCCGGCTTCAGTAAAGTCTTCATTGTTTTTATCATTGGGTTCTTTTAATTTTCTAACTGTATAAGGAAGAAAATACGGCAAATAGAACGATGTAGCATGAGCCGTTGTTATGAAGAAGTATTGCCATTCATCTAGAGCACTGATAGCTTGCTTAATATTTTCTTTTAATTTTTTTGATATCATGATTATTATATTTAAAGCAAAATTTAATAAATCTTCTTAATGGTAAAATTTTATGAAAAAAATATTAGTTTCAAGTTTCTATAAATATATTTATTTAGATAATTTAGAAGAATTTCAAAAAGAACATTTAGAGTTTTGTAAGAATTTAGACATAAAGGGAAAAATTTTGATTTCTAAAGAAGGCATCAATGGAACTGTTTCTGGCATTAAGGATCAAATTTATAAATATGAAACTAATTTATTAAGCCACAAAGAATTCTCTGATTTAAAATTCAAAAGAACTTTAGCAGAAATACATCCTTTTAGAAAGACAATAGTAAGAATAAGAAATGAAATAGTTAGTTCTGGATTTGGAATTAGTGCTAAAAATTTTGGAAAACATATCTCTCCATATGAATTAAATAAATTATATGACAATAAAGAAGATTTTGTTATAGTTGATGCTAGAAATAATTACGAGAGTAAAATTGGAAGATTTAAGAATGCTGTAACTCCAGATATTGAAACATTCAGGGAGTTTAAGACTTTAGTTAAACAGTTGGAAGGTTTTAAAAATAAAAAAGTTGTTTTGTATTGTACTGGAGGTGTTAGGTGTGAAAAGGCTTCTGCTTTACTTATTAATGAAGGCTTTAAAGATGTAAATCAGGTTGATGGTGGGATAATTAATTATATACAGCAATATCCAGGAATACATTTTGAGGGCAGATGCTTTGTATTTGATGACAGATTATCTATAGAAACTGGTGATTCCAAAGATATAACAATATGTGAAAGATGCCATGAGCCTTGTGGCGAATATATTAATTGCTTTAATATTAGGTGTGACAAATTATTTGTCTGCTGCAGAGAATGCAGAGAGAAATTTTATAGTACTTGTTCTAAAGAATGTAGAAATTTAGTTAATAGTATTTAATAATAAACTACCTTATTATATATCTTCCTCCTACTCCTCTTTTTTGGTCTTCTTGTTAAGGCTTCTGCTACTAATCTTCTTTGTTGTTCGTATTTAGCTCTTGCAGATCCAAATTTAGTTTCTAATTTTTCATTTTCAGTTATATAACTAGACAATTCAGTACTATTTTCTACTAGTAATTTACCTAAACTATTTTCATCCAAAGATTCTACTACCAAGGCAAAAATTTCATTTTTATCTGGTAAATACCTTAATGTTTGTATTGCACTTTTATGCTCTTCTGAATAAGAATCCATTAATCTTGCTAATGTTTTAGAAGCATATTTTCTTACTGTTGCATTATTTTTTAAATATCCTGAAACATTTTTTTGATCAAGCCTTGATTTTTTATCATTATATTTTGGTCTTCCGCCGTCCCAAGAATTTATTATAACATTGCAAATATATGGTGAGATTAATACAGCCATTTCTTCTTTTGTAGCTCCTAAACTTTCTGAATTATCATCAACTTGACAAACAAACTTAAGATAATTATCTATTTCCTTTACTCCTAAATTATTTAATATTGTTAGTTCGTCGTTTCCCCTTCTTTTCATATTTCTTCTGAATATTTTTATGCCTGATTTAGCATGTTGTAAATCTAATGTTGAGTAATCCCATCTGATATATCTCATTATGTTTCCTTGAGTTTCTGCTAGTTGTTCCCAAAAACTTAAGTTAATTGCTCTATCTCTGAATTCTGAGTTGATAGCTGAAGAAAACATCGTACCTTCTTTTTCTATTACATATTCTAATAATGCGCTGTAACCATGATATGTTCCTGGCCAAGACGTTTTATGTGGTATTAGTATTGCTTGATTTACAGTTATTGTTAAAATTTCTTGAAGTTCTGCATTTGAGAATAAACCTTTTGACCATGTTTGTGCTTCTTCTGGTTTTGGAGTGCTTCCTGGTCTAATTTTTTGATTCTGGCCATCAACCATATACAAAACACCCCAATATCTTGCATCTTCTAAATTCTTTAGCATATTATCGATTTTTCTGTTTTTACATAAAAAATTTTTAGAAGTTCTGTATGTTTCTACAAATCTCTGAGTTCTATCAATTAATGAGGCTTTGGCAGCTTCTAAAGTTATTTCTTCATCATCTTTTGCCATTAATTCTAGAGTAAAATCTTGCTGCATAAATTAGAATAAGATTTTTACAATTTAAAGATTTGTTTGTTTGAAAATGATATTTAATGAAATATATATTATTTCTCAATTTTTATTTTTTTAAGAAAAATTTTTGTTAATAATTTAAAAAGTCTTAAATAGTTTGTTTCCTAATTATTTAACGTGAGAATAGCTATAATTGCAGATATACATGGTAACTTAGAAGCTTTAGAAGCTGTGCTTAAAGACATATCTAATAAGAATGTTGATGATATTGTTTGTTTAGGTGATTTAGTCGGATATGCTGCTAACCCAAATGAAGTTGTTGACTTAATAAAGAAGAAAGGCATTAGGTGCATAAAAGGCAATCATGATTTAAATGCAGTGACTTTGGAAAAATTAGATTGGTTTAATGAGAGAGCACAGGAAGCTTTGAAGTTTACAAATAAAGTCTTGACTGAGGAAAATAAGAAATTCCTGATGGATTTACCTGAGACTTTAGAATTAAAAGATAAAAATAAATTATTTGCTGTTCATGGAAGCCCTAAAGATCCTCTGTATGAATATTTAGATCCTACTGTAGATGAAGACTTAATTAAAGACATGTTGGATGAACAGAAAGCTGATGTTTTAGTCTGTGCACATACTCATTTGCCTGACTTAAAGAGATTTGAATTAAAAGTTTTTTTGAATCCTGGCTCTGTTGGTCAGCCTAGGAATAATAATTCTAAATCCCAATATGCTATTCTGGATTTGGGAAATATTAATTTTGTAAGCTTTGAAACTGTGGAGTATGATATTGATACTGCTGCTAAGAAGATAATACAGGCTGGATTGCCTAGATTTTTAGCTGATAGATTGTATGTTGGGAGGTAAAATATTTTTATCATTTCTGAAGTTTTGCATAATTTTTTATTAAAGAGAAATAGATATTTATTATTAAGTTATAAAAATTTATTCTGCAAAGAACATTAAATGTTATTAATGAAAAAGGAGAGCTGCCTGAATTATATTATGGTTTTAGTGATATTTCATAATGATAATAGCCCTTTAGGCTGGGTTTAGTCTTTGCTTATAGTTGCTTTAAATTGGTTTATATTTTACAATGTTTATTTTAATCATACAACAACTTAAACAATGAATCTTGTGTTTCTTATATTTAGTAAGAATCATTAATAACAGCTCTTATTATTCTTTATTTATTGTATTATTACCAGCAGGCACTATAAATAATAAAATAATTATATATTATTAAACTTGTATCTTCTCATCAAACTGGAATTTGAGACTACAGAAACAGAGGAAAAAGCCATTGCTGCAGCAGCTATCATTGGATTTAATAGAAAACCTGTAAATGGATATAGCAATCCGGCAGCTACTGGAATAGAAACAACATTATAGACAAAAGCCCAAAACAGATTCTGCTTTATTTTTTTTAATGTGTATTCACTTAGTTTTATTGCTTTTACTACATCTCTTAGGTCATTTTTTACAAGAACTATATTTCCTGTTTCTATTGCTATATCTGTTCCTGAGCCTATTGCTATTCCAACATCAGACTGAGCCAGAGCAGGAGCATCATTTATGCCATCGCCAACAAAAGCTACCTTTTTTCCTGCTTTTTGCAGCTCTTTAACCTTTTCTGATTTTTCAGACGGTAGAACCTCTGACATTACATTTTTAATAGATAATTCTTTAGCAATTGCTTCTGCTGTTGTATTATTATCACCTGTAATCATAAAGATCTCTAAATTCATTTTATTTAATTTTTCTATTGTTTCCTTTGCTGTTTCCTTAATTGTATCTGCTATTGCTATTAATCCAAGAACTTGTTTATTTGCTGCTATTATTACTGTTGTTTTGCCTTGTTTCTCTAATTTTAGTAATTCTTTCTCTGCATCTTTTGTCTTTATATTATAGTCTTCAAGAAGCTTTTTTGTGCCAATTAATATTTTCTTATTGCCATATTCTGCGTATATGCCCTTTCCAGATATTGCCTTAAATTTATGAGTCTTTGGAATTTTTAATTTTCCTGCCTTTTTTCTAATGGCTTCTGCTATTGGGTGCTCTGAGCCTGACTCTGCTGTTGCTGCAATTTTTAATATTTCTTCTTGTGAAAATCTTGACAGTGATACAATGTTAGTAACTTCTGGTTTGCCTTTTGTTAATGTTCCTGTTTTATCAAATATTATTGTGTTTATTTTATGAACTTTTTCAAGTGACTCTGCATCTTTGATAAGTATCCCATTTTCAGCTCCCTTGCCAGTTCCCATCATTATTGCTGTAGGAGTAGCAAGACCAAGAGCACATGGACAGGCTATTATTAATACTGCAATAAATATCGTCAAGGAAAATACAAATGGTTGTTTTAATATAAATAACCATATTAAAAATGATATTATTGATATTGCAATTACTGCTGGAACAAAATAAGCAGATATCTGGTCTGCAATTTTCTGTATTGGAGCCTTGCTTGACTGTGCTTGTTCTACTAATTTTATTATTTGTGACAATACAGTATCTTTGCCTACTTTTGTTGTCCTGATTTTTAAAAAACCATTTTTATTTATTGTTGCTCCTACTACCTTATCATGTGTTTTTTTATTTACAGGCATTGACTCACCAGTAACCATTGATTCATCTACTGAAGCTTCTCCGCTTATTATTATTCCATCAACTGGAATTTTTTCTCCTGGCCTTACTACAAGAATATCTCCAACTTTTACATCGTCTATTGAAATTTCCTGTTCTTTCTCATCTACTAATATTTTTGCTGTTTTTGGCTGCAGGCCAATTAATTTTTTTATTGATTCTGAAGTTCTGCCTTTTGCTTTTGCTTCCAGGTATTTTCCCAAAACTATTAATGTTATTATAACTGCTGCAGTATCATAATAAGGAGATCCACTGAATATTTCAGGAAAGAAAGTTACCAGTGCACTATAGATATATGCTGCTGATGTTCCTATAGCTATTAGTGTATCCATATTTGCTGTTTTATTTTTTAATGCAAAATATGTTCCTTTGTAGAATTTGTAGCCTATGAGAAACTGTATTGGTGTTGCCAAAACTAGAAGCAATAAATTAGGTAGTATCTCGCGCTTTAGATGTATGTTAAATATTTCAGGGAAAGACAATACTAATATTGGTATTGTTATAATTATGCTTATTATTGTATGATTTCTTAGTTTTTTAATCTCTTTTTCCCTTACTTCTTTTTCTTTGTCTTGGGAAGACTCCTCTAATGGTTCATAGCCTGCAGATTTAATTATTGATTTTATTTCTGATGGCCTTATTTTTTCATTATTAAAATATACTACTGCTTTTGATGTTGAGAAATTCAAATCTGCTTTTTTTATTCCTTCCTTATTTAAAAGTGCTTTTTCAACAATGCCTGCACAGTGAGGTGAATCCATTCCCATAACTTTAAGTGTTAATTTTGATTCATTATGGTCTATTACTTTGTAGCCTGTTTTTTCTATTGTTTCTTTTATTTTACTTTCACTTACTGCTTTAGCATCATATTCTACTGTTGCTTTTTCAGATGCAAAATTTACAGAAGCATTTTCTATACCACTTAATTTTTCCAGGTTTTTTTCTATTGTATTTGCACAGGAAGCGCAGTGCATTCCAGAGATTTGAAGATCTACTCTTTTTTTCTGCATTAATTTGTCTTGTACTTGTTAGTATTTAACCTTTGCTCTGTCTGGATACGTTCTGAACAACTGTTTTAGTAATAAATATGCATAAAAGTATTTAAATCTTGTTACATGTTTTGTTGCTTTGGTGCCGTTTAGTCTTATTTTTTGTAATTCCTAATCTGATCAATTATCAAATGGAGCATTTCTGAAACATATTTTTTATAATTTCCTTTATCTGCAATTTCTAAGCATTTGTAATAATCTTCTCTTTTTTCAAAGGGAATAAAAAACATTGGATATTCTTTTTTCATTAAAATAAAATTCATTATAGTTCTTGCGGTTCTTCCATTTCCATCTTCAAAAGGGTGTATCCAAGCCAGTTTATGGTGCAATATAACTGCAAGTTCAAAAGGATGCAATTTAATTTTATTAGCAGAATACCATTTATATAAATTTGATAAATGTTTTTTAACTTCCTTTTCAGTTGGTGGTGTATGTTTTGATCCAAATATCTGAACCTCAAAGAATCTTATTCTTCCAGGATAGGTTACTCCTGTATTTTTTGTCAATATATTATTTACTTTAGTTATTAACTTTTGATTGAAGTCTTCTTTGTAATTTTTTATAAAATCTAGGCATTCTTTTCCGTTTATAGCTTCATTATAATCTTCAGCTCTTATTCCTGTTGGAATTACTTTGTCTTTTAATATTAATGCTGTTTGTCTTAAGGTTAACCTATTTCCTTCTATCGCATTACTATGATATGTAAATCTTATAACAAAATCTTCATTTAGCTTTTCTTTTAAACTTTTTGGAGTTTTCTTCAACCATTCTTTAAATCCTTCTTTTAGGTCTTCTAGAACTTCTGCATCTTCATCTGTTAAATAATAATAATTATATTCTTTTTTTATTTTTAGTTCTTTTATTTTGTTTTCTATTTCTTTAGCATATTTTTCTATTTCTTCTTTGGAAGGTTTTATATCTCCCATATATATTCTAATCTTTTTCCATTTATTTATAGAAATACGTACATTTTTAGTTAAATAGTAATATTCTTTGTTATTTCTCTTTATTTTTTCCATATAAGTCATACAATATATATGGGCACATTTGTATATAAATATTTCTGTTATTTGTGCACATATAAATATAGTATTAGATTTTGTTACACTGATGATTTTTTAGCAAATTTAATAAACATATTATATTTCTAATAATTATGGGTACTAAGATAATTAAAATACTTCTTCTAGAATATAAAATAGATAAAAAACCAGATTATATTAAGCTTGGAAATAAAGTTGATAAAATAATTGAAAAAAATATTCCAAATGGTAAATATATTGTTAGAGCACTTAGTTCATATGATCATCCAAAACTTTCATTAAATAAGTTACTAAAAATTCGTACATAACCTTGCAGTCTTCTGATAAAGGCCTTGCTTTCATATCATAATGGTAATGGGCACATTTGCTTAACATTATCATCATCATCTTATTTCTTATTTCAGGAAATAATCCATAAATAATCTGTTTTATGTTTTCTATATTTCTAAGTGTTGTTTTCTCCTTTCGTTCAAGTATCTTTCTTTGTATGTTGACATACATATCCTCTCCTTTTTTTTTGCACTTAAACTTTGTAGGAAAAAATAGCCGTAAACATCGTTAGTTTTATAAAGTTCTTAAGAAGTTCCAACATATATGCCGCAATTTTGTGGTAGAGATGCCGCGATCGCCTAATCTGGTATGGCACCAGAAATAATTATAGTTATTGGTGAACCTGGAAATAAATACCAATTAGCTGGACCCGAAAGGGTATCTCGGTTCAAATCCGGGTCGCGGCGTTGGAAAGTAGGTTCAAAGCCGAGCATTACTTTTGGTTTAAATACCCAAAAGTAAAGGAGGCTACCTATGAATCCAATACACTATACAGAAACAATATACCACTATTCTGAAAAAGTAGAAAAAGAAAAGATTTCTATTAAAATCAATAAAAATATCTCTGAAAGAAATAAGGAGTTTATACTTCAATTTTGTAGAGACAGACAAATTAAAAAGGGTTTTAGCAGTGCCAGAATACTTAAATTACTAAATAAGTTAAAGCTTATTGCTTATTTGTTTAAAGTAGATTTTAATAAAGCAACTAAAGAAGATATAGATACTTTTTTAGAAATAATAACAACAAACCAAAAATTATCTAAAGCAACAAAAGTAGACTATTTCATTATTCTTAAAGTGTTCTATAAATGGCTACTAGGGGAAGATAAAAAATATCCATCATTAGTTGACGATATTAAAACCACTTTAAAAAAGAAAGAAAGACTTCCAAGCGAAATACTAACTGAAGAAGAAGTAAATATTCTAATAAACTCTACAATTAATATAAGAGATAAAGCTGTAATCTCAATTCTTAGTGATAGTGGTTGTAGAGTTGGAGAATTAATAAGTCTTAGATTAAGAGACATTAAATTTAATGAAAATGATAACACTATACGATTGCTTATAGAAACTGGTAAAACTGGAGGAAGATCTTTAATATTAATTCCATCAGTTCCATTTTTATCTAATTATATAAACTCTATACCTAATGAAATAAAAAATAATCCAAATAATTTTTTATTTCTAAGAATGAATCAAAATTTTTATTTTAACGAGCAAATGACTTACCCAAGTGTTAGGGCTTTATTAAAAAAAACAGGCAAAAGAGCCAACATTCAAAAAGGTGTTAATCCTCATGCATTTCGTAGACATTCAGCCACCACTTCGTCTTCTTTTATGACAGATACTCAATTGATGTTAAGATATGGCTGGAGCAGAAGAAATACTGTAGATAGTTATACTTTTATGAACCCAACACAAGCTGATCAAGCTTATATGTCAAAATATGGAAAACAGACTCTTGAATCTAAGGAGAGTAAACTAATGCCATTAAGATGCTCTTGTGGAACTTTTAATCCTTTAGATAGTATTTGTGTTAATTGTGGAAAACCAAATAGTTTAAAAGTCGTAATAAAAAAGGATAATGAAGAACAGCAAGCACTACAAAAATTAAAAGAAGCTGTGCTAATTTTATCTGAAAATATTAATGATGAGGCTAGAATTAAATTAGCTGAAATACTAAAATAATTATTTTTTTATTATTTTTAATATTTCCTTGACATTATTATTTGTTTCAATTACTTTATTCTCAATATTAATAGAATTAATTACAACATATCTAAAGAATTCCGATATACTCTCAAAACCTCTTTCTTTTGCTCTACTTTTTATATCTTCTAATTCTGGAGTTGTTAATCTAACTTGTAGAATATTATTTCTTTTAAACGGTAAATTTAGCCCATTCAGCATATGTAGATAGTTCCATGGATTTATATAAACAATTTTGCGCAAATTGTAATCTTCAACTTTTGAAGGATTTTTGATTGTTTTTTCTAGATTAATTACGTTTAATTTATTTTAAACGCTACTTTTATAGGTTTTTCTAACTCCCAGCCACTATGGAAAAGCCTGAAAAAATCCATAAACTAGATATTATTGATAAGAAAATTCTCGCAGTTTTATTAAAATCAGGCAGAATAGGAATGAAGGAATTAGCTGAAGTTATAAATAATCATTATCCTACTGTAATCAATAGAGTTAACAAATTAATAGAAATTGGAGTTATAAACAAATTCTATCCAGTATTGCAATTGCCTGGAATCGGCATTAGAAAGTGGATGAGTTTATATTTAATATTAAAACCAATGCCAGATGAAAAGAAAAATGAATTTGTTAAAGAATTCAAGAAAAATCCATTTTTAATTCAGATAATGGAATTAGAGGGGCAATATAGTTTTACTATGCTTTTAGTTTGTAATTATATAAAGGAAGCTTATGAAACAATAAATTACATAAAACAAGTCTGCGGTGATTACTTAAGTGATTTAAATACTAAAACTACTTTTACAATTTCTAACTTGAACAGGCAGTTCTTTTTAGATGAAGAAATTAACTTAGATAAGAAAGAAATAACAACTGGATTTCAGCCAATAATAAACAAGACAAAATTAGTTCATCTTGGAACTCATGTTAAATTAAATGATAAAGACATTAAATTACTGAATTATTTAAAATTAAACGCTCGAGATACAGTAGAAGAAATAGAAGAAAAGACTAGAATTAAAAGACATGTAATAAATTATAAAATTGAAAAATATCTTAATGATAATTTGATAACTTATTTTACAATTGATATTAATCATTCTAAATTAGGTTATTACCAATATATTTTATTCCTAAATATGAAAGGTGATGTTAAGAAAAAGAAAATATTGATCGATGAATTGTACACTAAAACTAAGGAAGCTTATCACTTATTTGAGTATTTGGATTTTTGGGAAGTTGTAGTTACTTACTGTGTTAAAGACCAGAAAAGAATGAATGAAATAATTGATGATATTAAGAATAGATATGGTCCTGATATTCAGCATCAGCTTCTTTATATTAAAAAGAAACATAAAGTTGAACCTTATCCTGATGTTGAATTAGTTTATCCTAAAGACTAATTTTATAAATTGAATAAGACTGACTTTAATATTATGATAAAATATTATTTTTGGAAAGATTGGAAAAATAAAAGATGAGTACATTACCGCATTATTAAAAGAAGAGTGGAAAAGATAAATTTATTTCTCTTCTGTCTTATTCAAGTAAACAATTAACTTTTCAACAAATTCTTTCATATTTTTACATTCAGAATATAATTTTTGTGCATAAGAACATCTCTGCATATGGCTTGGATAAGGATTTGTAAACCAGATAGCATGTTTTTTAATTTCAGGCAAATTCAAAACTATAAAATTCATAATCTCTAAAAAATCATAATATTTGCTTTTTTCCAGTCTATTCTTAAAATATTTATGATAATAGTCTTCAACATAAATATGCATTAGTTCATGAGTTAAAGTATACTTAATATGTCCAGTAGCATCTTTATATCCGCCAGTATCTTCTATAGGAATGGAAAATACTTTTGTTCCGGGCTTTAATCTAAACATTGAAAATATGCTTAAATTAGCTGAATATTTTCCTTTAGGCCATGGATGGCCGTTAAATACTTTAACAACAGATTCAAAAAACTCTTCAGAGCTTTCCTTCCATAAATTTTCTATTTCTTCTTTCTTCAATATTAATTCATTATAATTTTTCTTATAATATTCATCAATAAATTTAAACAATATTTTTTTAGCTTCATTTAAAGGCAAAGTTTTAGTTTTCTCAAGTTCAGGGAAGTCTCTAATATATTTAGAATATTCGTCCATTCCAGTAAGGTTATACTTTCTGTTTTTCAGAAAATAAGGTGCTATCCTCTTTTCTGCTTTAGCATCAACCTTAAATATTATCTTTGAAAGCGTATTCATTTTTATTAACTCCGTAATCTTCTTCTCCTTTAACATATTCTACTGTTCCAGTTGAGACACAAACACATGAAACACATGTTGGTCCACCATTATTACAGCCTGCACATGAATTACATGAAGCTAAATATATACTTCTGTTAGGTCCATCTGGTAATAATTCTAATAATGCTTGAGTAAATTCAGTTCCTTCAGGCAAACCTACTTTTACTTCATCTTCTAGTCTTCTTATCATTTTCTCCCCCTATGCTGCTTTCATTAATATTCCCGACTTTAAACCATCAGATAATAATTCAATCATTTGATTATTAGCTAAAATTGCATCATTTACAATAATTCCATTATTTTGGTTTATTGCTGAAATTATTTTCAAGTCGCTTTCTCTTGCAAATAAATATCTGTCTCCAGTTGCATACAAAACATAAATATTATCTGCTTCTTCTCTGAATCTTAATCCTCTGGCAGTATTTATTTTCTGTCCTGAATATAAATTTTCATTATGGACTTCTTTTCTTTCTAGTTTTATCGGCTTAACAGAATAAGGGTGCTTTGAATTTAAATCTCCAGCCATTCTTTGGGCCTCTGCTCTGCATGCTCCCTTACATAAATTTACTAAATCACAAGGCTGACAAGTTTCAGGCACATAACTATCTTCATTCCATTCACTTAGTTTATCCCAAGCAGGTTTTAATCCTTCAGCCAAAATATTTCCATAACCAGTACTTACCATTGGGCAAGGCTTGACATTTCCCTGAGGATCTATCTGAATTATTGATCTTCCGGCAGTGCATGAAGCACTTTCAACTAAATATCTTAAATGAGGATGAGATTCCCAGACTCTGCAGTAGGGCAATGGATTAGTTAATTTAACATGCATTCCAGTTTGATTTCTAACATGATTTAAATCTTCTAAATATTGCAAAACTTCTTCTGAACTTAAAGCATGGTCTAAATGCATTTGTCCTCCGTTATTTGAAGGAACAGCCTGAGCAGTTGAAAAACTTCCTACGCCTAAAGAATGAGCAAACTTTCCTGTTTCTAAAACTTGATCTAAATTATGCTTTGAAACAACCATGTTTGCAGCAACATAAATTCCAGCATTTAACAATCTTTCAATACCTCTTAATGTTTTTTCATGAGAACCTTCTTGATTAGTTACTTTATCATGAATTTTTGAATCATAAGAAATTAGGCTAGTCATTACTCCAATAACTCCTGAATCTTTTAATCTTCTTGCATCATCTTCAGTAATTAATGTTGCATTTGAGTTTATTGTTACATCAACTCTGTTTCTAGCTAAAGCTTCAATTGAAGAAAATAATCTGTCTCTCACACTGAATACTTCTCCGCCTGTTAGACTTACACTAAAAACTTCATTTCTTACTAACTCTTCTGCTATTTCTACAAATCTATCTGCTTGAGTTCTTTCTCTTTTAACTAATTTTAACTGGACTAAACCATTATCATTAGAAAATCTTTCCTCATTGTAACAATGAGAGCACGCTAAATTACATGCATATGTTAATTCCATCTGTGCATATAGCGGTGCTTTAAGCCTGAAGTTTTTCAATTCTTACTCCCAAGACCTCTTAGATAAAATGATTCTATAAAGGTTTAAAAGCTCTTCTGTTCCCACGTAATTAATTTAGGAAAAAAGTGTAAAAATTCTTAGAAAATTGAAAGATTTATTAGTTCAATCATAATTTCTCAATAAATGACTTAAACTCATTAGGATTCATTTCCTTTGCTTCTGATTTATCTTCATTAAAAACATCCCATATTTTAAATTTTTTAATAAAATCATTATCTTTTTCATACCATACAAAGAAAAATGGAAGCTTTGCAATATTGGCTAATTTCTGAATAGCTTTAAAATTTGTAGAGTCTTCAACATATTTTGGTTCACTTACATGCCATTCCTTAACTTCTAAAATCGCTTTAAGTATTAATTCTCCATTACTATACCTATATTCCAAAAAATCCACATCAGTTACATAACAACTAGGCAAAAGATTTTTTCTATGCCATTCATTAAAAATGAGATCTCTATTTCCCCTTACATCAAGTCTAATTCCGTTTTTATCTCTTGGTAAATTATTATCTAGCATATCTCTTCCTATTAGTAATTTGTAGCCAATTCGTAAGCTTCAATTAATTCAATCAGTTTTTCGAATGTTTTAATATTTTGATTTTCATCAAATATTTTTTGTTTAACTTTTATATATTTCCACTTTTTATTAGTCAATTCTGAAGCATCATTACACCATTCTATAGCTCTCTTGTCTTTTAATTCCACATCTGTAGTTTCTGCACCTTTTGTTTCAACTATAAAAAATCCATTATTTGTTTCAACTATAAAATCAGGTAAATAGTAAGAAATGCCTTTATTATTATTAACATATTCAATATAAAAATTTAAGTTTATATCATTTTTAATATACTTTTTAACATCTTTTGCATATTCTAAGAATATACAAAAACGACCTTCTAAGTCATTATCTACTGGTATAAGATTTAAAATACACTTTTTAGGAGTATATACTTGCTTTCTTGTCAAAAAAGGATTAATTTGTGAAGCCTTTTTAGGCTCAGAACTTATTTTCACTTCTTGTGGTTTAATGGTTAAAGCATTGATAACTCTGGGAAATAATGTTAATAAATATGACGCAATATTTTTTTCTATAAATTGATTTAAAAAAAGTTTATTATTAATTTCTTCTTTTTTTAATTCTCTGCCAAATAATCTTTTAATAATATATTCTTTTAACTTAGGAATTAACTCATAATTCTTAGAAGGTATTTTACATTCTCTAAGTATTATATTGGAATAATAACCTACTATTGCTTCAAAGTTTTCAGGTATTGGTTGTGTCCATTCATCTTTCCAAACTTCTATATTTGTTAAAGCCTCTCTACCTCTAGCTATCTTTTTAATAGTATAAGATTTAAGATCAAGTTCGAATGGGCCTTTTGGAAGATTTTCTACTTTTATATCATTGAATGAACGATTTATTCTAGTATATTTTGGTGAAATACTTGGAATTTCTAAATCATATTTTATTTTTTCTGCATCAACGAAAATATTAGTAATGCTTGGTAAATCTTTTTCTTTAATTCTATCTAGTTTAACTCCCTCTTTTTTTAATTCTACTTCAATAAAATTTACAAAAGCACTAGAACCAAATACATCTACAGTTTCTTTAAATCCTGATTCTGGACCAAACATTAATCTTAAACCCCTGCCAAGCGTCTGTTCTGGAAGAATATTTGCTTGAGATGTATAAGGCCTTAAACCCACAATTACATTTACATTTTTAACATCCCAACCTTCTCTAAGCATAAGAACGCTCACAACTGCCCTATATTTATCATAATCGGAATCTAAGTTCCTTGATTCTTTTTTTAATTTAATCCATTCTTTTTCGCTTATATCTCCTTTTAAATTTGTATGAATTAATAGTACTTTTCCCTTTAATTCAGCTTTAGTTTCCAAATAGTCTCTAATATCTTCTGCTTCTTTAGTTTTATTTGCCATAAAAAATATAATTGGATTTTTATTTACTTTTGTCATAGCATCTCTATATTTCTTCCATCTTCTTACTCCTGCTTCAATATAATCTCTGTAGATAATATCTGCTCTTTCAGAAGGAGTTTCTTTTGCGTTTTCAACTTCTCCAATTATAGGATATTTTACAATTCTATTGACAATTGCATCAGCTAGTGGGAAGTCAGTTATTATCCATTCAAACAGCTTACCACCGTCCTGTTTCTTAGGTGTAGCAGAAAAATCTAGTTGAAATCCAAAAGTTTTATTATTATTTCTGAAGTTTTTAAAAACTTTTTGTATAAATTCATTCCATTTAGATTCTGGATCCCATACATGATGCGCTTCATCATTAATTATAGAAATATCATTATTTTTTTGTATATCTTCAAATATCAGTTCATAAGCTGTTTTTTCTCTTGGTTTTGTACCAATTATTATTTCTACAGGATTTAAATTATTCGTATCGATAAAACGCTCATAGAGTTTTTGTACATTAGTTAAATAAATTCTACCTTTAGTCGATCTACTGGTCATTTCATCTTCCAATATAACATCTACATCCCAATAATTTTGAAATTCTATTGGTATTATGGGATCATTCTTAAAAATTTTTCCCCCTTCCAAATCTTCTCTTAATCTATCTTGAACCGCAATATTTGGAGCAATTATTAAAAAGTTTTTTGTAAACTCTTTATTATTCTCAAGTAAATTATTAAAAAAACTCCAAACAATAGCAAGAGCCATAACTTTAGTTTTTCCAGTCCCAGTAGCCATTTTAAAACAATATTTGGCAAATAAATCATCGTGAGGATTATAAGCAACTTTCTTTTTAATATCATATTTAATAATCAGATCTTTTAAACTTCTAATTTTCATAACTTCATATAAATAAATTAAAGTTTCAATTGATTCTCTTTGACAAAAATAATATCTAAACTCTTTTTTATTAATAAGATGGCCATCATTAAACCAAAAGTTAAGAAGTGTTTTTGTAGTTTGAGATGCCCCTATATACCCTGCTGCTCTCCATTTATCTACTTCTTCTCGAATTTTAGGAACTAAATGGGCTGATGTTTCTATTCTTTTTTCTGGTTTATAGAAAGGTCCATCATTCATTTTATAGTGACTTCCTTTATTGTACTTGTGTCATTACCAAAAATATCAATCACCTTAATTAATATTTTATATTTTCCAGGTTTAAATTCATGAGAATTAGTTTCTAACTTTAAATTCGGCGTATCATCACTTCTATAGGCTTGCCATTCATTATGAAATACAGAATTATAGTTCCAATCAACAGCCCAATAATCAATATAATCACTCCATTTACTAATTTTCTTTTGGGCTTCTTCAGGAATTGAAGCAACATTTGGGATGATAAAGTCATTTAATTTTACTTTTATCTTATTTTTATCTTTTAGTAACTCGACTTGTAAATGTGCTAATTCGTAAAACTCTATATCTCCTGCATCTACAGCTCTTTTATCCATAACTTCTCTTGGTATAATTCTTAAGGATAAATTAATATCAAACAGGTCTTTAGCTTCTTTTATTACAGAATCATTTAAACCCATCTCCCATTCCCAGCCTAAAATATCTAAATCACTAAATCCTGCTTTTTTACATTCTTTAAAAACATCAAGAATTTCTATTTTTGTAACTGGAGAATCAACTAATCCAACATGAACTGCCTTATTTCCTTTTTTTCCATGAATAAATTCAAAATTATCTAATGGCATAGCATTATAGAGTTTGACTAAAAAATTAACATAATTTTTATAATTCTCTAAATTTTCAGAAGCCCAATATTGTCGTTCATATTTACCAAGATTTAAAACCTCAAAAGGATTACATGTTGGAATATCTAGTAATCTTTTTCTTATCGTATGAATTGAAAATCTTCCAATATCGCAACCTACCCATTTTCTTTCCATTTTTTCCGCTACAGCCACTGTAGTTCCAGAACCACAGAAGAAATCAGCCACTAAATCTCCAGCATTTGACGAAGCTTCTATAACTCTTTGTAAGACCTGTTCTGCATTTTCAGTAGGATATCCTGTAGAAAAAGAATAACCAGGTATATCTGTCCAATTGGTATCTATCAATTGATCTTCTTTTTCCTCGACAAAATATTCAGGTCTAGGATCATCTTTTTTACACTGGGGGCATTTATTCCATTTACCCTCATAGTGTTCATATTTACAATTTTTACATCTAAATCTTAATTTTTTTACATCAATCATTTGGTTTATATTATCTTGGGAATATTTGAAGTGTTTACCTACTGGCGGAACTAATTCCTTACCAAAAAATAATTTTGGACTTCCTTGACCTGCTGAATCATCCATATGCCTCCAAAATGCTTCTCTTTTTTCTTGTAATGCTTTTAAAACTTTATTTAGACTAACATTTTCACTTTTAGAATAAAAGAAAAGAGAGTCTGTTGCAGTAGGAAAAACTCTTTGAGTTTGAGATTCAGTTACATTTTTTCTTGTCCTATTAATTATTATTTCATTCCTAAAGTTTTCATATCCGAATATTTCATCTAAAATTAATTTAATATAATGAGAATAATGATAATCAAACCTTACATAAATAGAACCATCTTCTGCAAGTAAATCTCTCATTAACTTTATTCTTTCATACATATATTGTAAAAAAGAAGAAGGGCCTTCCTTCCACATATTTCTATAAGCAATTTCTTCTATTGCAGAAGGTTCTTTAGTAACTTCACCCTTATCACCTATTTTAATATTTATGTTCATATTAGTTCCAGTAAAAAATGGTGGATCAATATAGATTAATTTTATTTTACCAGCAATCTGAGAATCTTTTAATAAAGAAGCAAGAACATATTTATTATCTCCCCAAATGAGTCTATTTAACCAACTGCTTTCATTAGTTTTAGGAATGTGTCTTAATAATGTATCCTTACCTGTTCTAGATATAGATACTGTTTCTATTTTTTGAAATGGTAATAAAACTTTTTCAACTTCTAATTTTTTACCTTTCCAATTAATTTCTACATCAGCCATCAAAATACTTACCAATTTGTACTTATTTAAAATCCTTTCTTTTTGGGTAATATCAATAATTTATTTAATCTAATGCATTTATAAATAATTTCTTATCTATAAAATGATGCAAATATTAACAAAGTCTAATTATATTCTCGGCTTGGAATGTCCCAAGTATTTATGGCTTAAAGTTAATCATCCTGAAAAAATAAAGGAGCCGTCAGTTGCTGATAAGTTCAGAATGGAAGATGGTGAGAAAGTAGGGATAGAAGCAAAGAAACTTTTTCCTGAAGGCATAGACCTTTCAATGCATAAATATAATGAAAATCCTAAAAAAACAAAAGAAGCATTAAAGGAAAAGAAACCTTTATTTGAAGCAGGGTTTGAATTTAATAACTTATTTTCAAGAGCAGACATACTTTTTCCAGTGGATAATGAATGGGATATTGTAGAAGTTAAAGCTTCAACAAAAACAAAAAAAGTAAACATTTATGATGTTGCATTTCAGAAATATGTATATGAAGGAAGCGGAATAAAAATAAGAAAATGTTTCATACTCCACTTAAATAAGGATTATACAAAATATGCAAATCTAAATCTGGAAAAACTTTTTGAAAAAGAAGAAATAACTAAAGAAGTTAATGAGCTAATTGACAAAATACCTGAAAGAATAAATAATATTATCCAATTTTTATCACAAAAAGAACCACCAAAAGCAGGATTAATATTAGAAATTCCATTTAGTGATGGAAGCCATGACTGCAAAACAGAAAACTGCCTTGAACTTCCAGAAAATAACGTATTCTGCCTTTATAGATGTGGAAAGTTAGGAGCAGAACTTTACGAAAAAGGAATAAAACTAATAAAAGACATAACTGAAGAAATAAAACTAAACGCTAAACAAAGTATTCAAAGAACCTGTGAAAAAGAAGGGAAGGTAAATGTTGATAAAGAAAAAATAAAAGAATTCTTAGACAAACTTCAATATCCATTACATTACCTTGATTTTGAAACTTTCAATACAGCTATACCAATGTTTGACGGAACAAGACCTTATTCGCAAATACCATTCCAGTTTTCACTTCATACAGTAGAAAAAGAAAATGGTCGTTTAGTGCATTATGAATTTCTTTATAATGGAAAAGAAGACCCAAGAAAAGACTTCATTACAGCATTAAACGGATCACTTGGAGAGAAAGGAACAATAATAGTATACAACCAGTCATTCGAAATAAATAGAATGAAAGAACTTGCAGTAAACTTTCCAGAATACAAAGCATGGGTAGAAAATATCCCTTTAAGAACTGTTGACTTATTAGATATATTCAGAGAATTCAGTTATTACAATCCAAAACAGCAGGGAAGCGCTTCCATTAAAAAAGTCCTTCCTGCGTTGACTGGAAAAACTTACAAAGGAATGGCAATATCTGACGGCGGGACTGCTTCAGTTGAATTTTTTAATGCGCATTATACAGATACTACTCAAGAAAAAAGAAAACAGGTGAGAGAAGACTTGCTGAAATACTGCGGACTTGATACAGAAGCGGAAATTATGATTATTGATAAGTTAAGAGAATTGGTCAAAGAAAAGCTTAAATTGGAGGTTAAATCTAAAAACGATTAATGGGAATCTCCTATAAAAATTTCTGGTCGTTGAATCCTGATGAAGCAGTTACAACAGGAATATTAAGAAATTATTTAAAAGATGAAATGGGTGTTTTCATGCCTTTGGATGCTCAGTTCAAAGATATAGATCTGTTAGTTACTAATCTTAAAAATAAAAAATCAGTCACTTTGCAAGTTAAGGGCAGCAGAGCTTATGAACCAAAAAAATCAGAAACAAAAAGATTTGGTTATGGTTCTGCAGGTTGGTTTTATCTTAAGGCAGAAACAATTATGCAATGCCAAGCAGATTATTTTGTATTCTTAGTATATGTGTTAAGAGATGATCCTGAAAATGGAAGAAGACATACAGAACCTCATATTGTTGTCATTAGTACCAAAGAATTGCAAAAATTATGCAAGAATAAAACATTGTCTAATGGCAGATATAATTTCTTTATATGGATAAATCCAAAAGAAAATAAGGCATTTGACTTTAGAGAGATTAATAGTAAAGGAATAATGGATTTAAGTTCCTATTTAAATGACAAAGGACTTGAAAAACTAAAAAACCAATTAAAATGAGTTCTAAAGGCGTATTAGCAAGTTATATAAATAACCTATACTCAAAAGTAGATAATAAAAAGAGGTGGGATGAGATAGTTTTCTACTACCTCTTTCTACCTTCTAAAACAAGTGATAACTAATGTGGAAAAGTCCAATATATAAATTTCGTATACCCAAGAAGCAGAACGAGGAATCAGACGAACTGGTAGAACTAGTATTTGATGTAACTGGTTCAGCACCTTCATTTAAAGAACCTAGTGATGAATTAATTGCGATACTTGATGAAATATTTAAATCAAAGGATTTCAGCAGTATCGAAAGTGTGATAGAATTCGGCGCAGCTAAACTAAAAAATATCCCTTTTATTCTAAAACATGGAAAGACAGTTTGCGCAGTTGAATTCGAAGAATTATCAAAAAACCCTATAACAATCAAAAACATTAAGAAGTGTGAAAAATTTGGAGACAAATTCCAGAACTTATTATTCCCAAATCCATTTATCACTGATACTAAAAAATTTGACTTGGCACTTTTATTAAACGTTCCACCAGTTATGCCTGTTCCAGTAGAAAGACTATATCTTTTAGACTTAATTTATGAAAAAGTTAAAAATGGAAAATATTTATTATGGGTTGCACAGAAGGAAGGATCATATAAAGCAGATAGAGAATCTGGAAAATTCTTTTGTGGAGATGGTATTTGGCAAGGAAAAAACAGATACAATAAGACATTTTACAAATATTTCAATCATGAGGATTTAGATGAAATGATGTCGCTATACGGATTTAAGCTGATACAAAAGTGGAATCTAGGAAGTGATGCAAGATTTTATGAGAAAACAGATTATAATCTGTTTAATAATATTATAACTCAAAAAAGGATATTAAACACAATTAAATATGAAAACAATATTCCTGATCCAAAAGATACTAAACCTATGATAGTAGAGAAAAGCGATGAAATAAAACTAATTATTCCAAATCCTAGAGAATTCTCAATTGAATCTTTATATATAGAAAAAATAAAGAGTATACCGGAAGGCAAAGATAATGCTGAATTATATCATAGAATTGTTTCTCATGCTATTGCAAGAGTATTTAGAGGATCTCTTAGAAATATGGATCTTAAAACAGAAATAAAAGATGGGGTAAAGATAATTGATACAATATTCACAAATTGTGCAAAGGATGGTTTCTTTCACAATCTAAAAGAAGAAGTAAAATGTAATTTTCCAATAGTGGAAGTAAAAAATTATACAGATGATACAAAAAATCCAGAGATAGACCAACTCAATGGGAGATTTAACAAAAATCATGGTCATTTTGGCATATTGGTATGTCGAAATATTAAAAACGAAGATGCAATGTATACAAGATGTAGTACAGTCTTACCAGAACACGTAATACTTTTCCTAACAGACAAAGATATTTTTGAATTATTAGAATTATCGAGAGAACAAAATTCTGCAGAGATAAGCGATTTTATGGATAAAAAGCTTAGGACACTATTATTTAAAAAAGGATAATTTTTCAGCAATTTCTCTCGCCATCTTATGTGGCACAGCATTTCCTATTTGTTTAATCATAGAAGTTTTAGAACCTTGAAATAAAAATCCATCTGGAAAACTTTGCAATCTTGCTAATTCTCTTGGTGTTAATAGCCTGTGTTCAAATGGATGAATGAATAATGGTTTTGTCGCAACAGTTGGTGAATATTTATTTGGATGTAACCGTTGTCTAGAAAAGTTATATTTCTTTGATAATTTCCCGCCAAATTCTAAAATTTCTATCCTTTGTTTTGTTTCTTCAGTTATTCCAATAGATTCATGTGCATTAAAATTTTCAGGAATATTAGAAATGGCTTGCATAACATTTATTTTTTCTGCTTGCGGTTCTGGATATAGGTTTAATTTTTTAGCAGTAATAATAACCCGTTCTCTATTTTGTGCGATTCCATAATCTTTTGCATTTAATATTTTATAAGAAACATGATACTCTAATTTAATTAAATCTAAAATTATTTTGTTTATGACTTTTTCTCCATCATTATCCTCCATACTTAAAATTCCCTTAACATTTTCCATAATAATAAGTTTTGGTTTAATTATTTTTACAAACCTTAGATAATGTTTGTATAATTTATTTCTAGGATCATTATTGTCTCGTTTTCCAGCCATACTGAATCCCTGACATGGCGGACCGCCAATAATCACGTCAATTTTTCCTTCATACTCTTTTATTGTTGCATCAGGAATCTTAGTAATGTCAAAACCAAAATGTTTAGTATTAGGATGATTTAGTTTGTACGTTTCAATAGCAGGTTTCCAGTATTCAACAAAACCAACAACCTCAAATCCAGCCTGCATAAAGCCCGAGCTAAAGCCACCGCATCCACTAAATAAGTCTAGAACTGTTGGTTTCATTTTGAGTAGAAATTGATTTAAACCATAGTAAGAAATCAATCTCAATGAAGGTTCAATATCCTGAAATACAAATTGCTCTAGATGACGTAATTACTGCATTTCATAAAATGCAAAAGAATAGAGGACATCCCGTAACACAAGATCATATAAATAAATTCAAAGCGTTTGATTGGACTCAAAGTCAGATTAATCCTTTAGAAGTCATTAATCCATATGATAATTTTAGAGACATTCCTTTATCACGGAATGGATTAACAATGAAAGAAGTGCTTGAGGAAGTTATACAAAGCAAAAATGTAGAGGTTATTACAATTATTTCTAAGCCATTAGTTGGTGCACCACCTGTAATTGTATTTCATAGATATGATAGTAAATTTCAAGTAGATGATGGTTGCGGACGATTATTAGCAGCATGTAAACAGGACATTAAAGCAATTGATGCATTTATTGGAAGAAAAAAATAATGTAACGCGGAAATCTACACGGAAACGACACCATTAAGTCATATAAACTATTTTCGAAGCGGAAAAACCTCCCCATATATCAATTAAATATTACATTAATTATCTTAGACAACTGTGATCTACTAATAACCACAATATCATATTTTTTATAATTATTTAAAAGTTGAAAATTAGTCAATAAAATAAAACAGCGTTTTCCATATTTATTCTTTAGATTTGTAAACTTTTCATTAAGACGTTCTTTATGTTTTTTATAATCTATACCTGTTTCTATTTCAATAGCCCATTTTTTGCCCTTCTTATCTTCAAATACAATATCTTCTTTTCCAGCAACATTAATGCTTACTTTATCTGTTTTTGTTTTAATAGATTCATAACAAAGAGCAACAACAAAAGAATGCAGTAAACCTTCTGGTTTTTTCTCTTTCACATAATATTCATTGGGGTTACCATTTGTATCAAATTTATGAAATCTTCCTACCCCATAACCATGACTTAACAAGTATTCTTTTTCTTCAAGACTTAATTTATTGCCTTCATAATAATCTTTATTTATATCCAGTTTAATATCAAAGTTTCCTTTCTTATCTTCTGTTTTACTTTTATTCTTCTCTTCTTTAATCTCATCTGGATTTGTTGTAATAAGTTTATGTTCTTCAGGACTTGCTTTAATTTCTAATTCCTGATGTTCATTATCTAAAATTAATAAACCATTTCCCACATTACACGTTAGTAAGAAATTCTTTTCATGTTTGCTCAAATTAAAGACTTTTGCAACATTATCAATAATTGCTGGTTTCTGTCTGAGTAAAAATGTGTATGAACTATTAGCTAATGCTGCATGTCCTGCTTTTGAATTGACTAAATCCGAAACATCCTGAGTAATCATAAGTAATCCTAAATTGAATTTACGGCACGTCTTGACAATTTCAAAGATGTAACCTTCTTCTTCAGCTCTTGCAAGCAAACTCCATGCTTCGTCTAACACTAAGAGCTTTCTGTCTAAGTTTTCCTTCATTTTTTCATAAATATAATCCAACACTAAGAACATAATAACAGGTTTGACTTGTTTTGGCATTGAACCGATATTAAAGCAGACAAAGTCATTATTGAAATTAATATTCGTTTGTTTATCTAAAAAACCAAAAACGCCTTTTGTTGTATAAATATAAAGTCTATTAACTAAAGCAGTATAAGTTACTTTTTCCATACTTGACGCTTGTCTTTCCATAGACATGAGCGTTTCATGCAAGTCTGAAATAATTGGCGGAGTTCTATGAATATCAGAGTCTTTCTTAATATATTTCTTAGAATAAGTTTCATCTATTGCCTTGTCTAAAATAGCTCTTTGTACTTCTGTTAAGTCTCCAAGCATCACCTTAAATAAATCAATTAAACTTAGTCTTTTATCTTCATAGCTTTTACCCATTAAGTCTAAAGGATTAATAATGGTCTTACTATCTTTAGAAATAGTAATTATTTGTCCTTTACATTCTTTAGTTATCCCTAAGTATTCAGACTGAGGATCGACTATTAATATCTTAGTTCCCTGTAAAAATAATCTAGTTAATAGTAATTTAGTAAAATAACTTTTACCCCCTCCTGAAGTAGCCAAGACTAAGCCGTTAGCATTAGTTAACTTGTAAATATCTTTAATGAATGGAATTTTGTTTTTATTTAAACCCAGCATTATTCCGTCTAAATCTGTATTTAGAAAAGGGCTTGTAAATGGAAAGAAAGCACTTAATCCTTCTGTAGTTATGTTTCTTTTCAACTTTAAACTATCATCTGATATTGGTATTATTGACTTAAAAGCATCAGCCTGTCTGAATAATGGAACAGAAGGCTGGATCATTATAGAATTTAATTCTGAAGAAACTTTCCTGCTTAGTAAATCTAAATCATGTTTAGCTTTTAGTAAAGTCTTATTTTCAATTAAAGAATTAACTTTATGATTGTAAACTTCTTCAGATTCTTTCTTTCTGGGATTATTCTTCTTTACTTCTTCTATTTCTTTTTCATTTAGTTTATAATAATCTAAAGGCTTTGTTTTACAGTTAATATAAAGACTAAAATTGAATAGTTTTTGATTTCCCTTTTGAAGTTCTTCTAAAGTCTTTCTTGTTGCAGAATGTTTTATTTCCAAAGAAGGATTTGCTATTCCTTTTAATGAATCTGTGTAAATATCAGCTTTCTGCTTCTTTAATTCATTATTTAATTGTATTAACATAAAATCTATTGGAAAGGGCTCAATATGAATAGAAACATCATAATTATCATTTGAACTTATTATTTTATCTAAAAATCCTTTTTCTACAATATTAGGATATCCTATGCTTGCTACTATTCTGTTTAATGAATTATTTACAATTAAGTAGTCTTTCTTATTTATTATTAATTTAGGGCTTGTTAAGTAATTTTCTTTATTTTTTACTTCTCCTTCTTTTAGTTCTATGTCTAAATTATAAGGATTAAAATAATTATGCAATTTATTTAATAATTCATTTTTATTTACTATATTTGTTTTTAATCCAATGCTTCTTAGCTTTTCTGTTAAAATATTAGTTTGTATTTCCAGATTTGAAGATTCTTTTATTATTATGTAGAACTTTCTATTTTTTATTTCGTTGTTGTTTATTTCTTTGTTTATGAAGTTCTTATAAAAATTAAATAAAGCTTTATTTTTAGTCTTACTTTCTAGTTTATTATAATGATCTTCTAAGCTTATATTTTCAGAAGCTATGATAATTTGAATAGGAAAATCTATTGAGTTTAATAGTTTTTGAAAACCTAGAATAATTGCTTCCTGCTCTAATTCAGTTTTTATATTAAAGTTAATTGAATGAACTTCTAAAACTGCTATTTTCTGGTTTTTGTTGTTTATTATGTAATTATTTACTTCTTTTATCCCTATAAATTCTTTCATTAAATTTGAATAAATATCTGCTTTTCTGAATTTGTAAAAATGATAAAGATTTTTTATCCATTCTTTTCCTTTAAAAAACATGAATAAAACTGCTGACGTTGTGGTTATTCCTATTAAGGTAAATTTAATACTTGAATTATTTATTACTTTAAAGATAACTCCGTCTATTAGTAAAGCAGTTCCTGCATAGAGAAGCTGTTCAAAAGTTAAATTGAAAATTATCTTCTCTTTATGCTGTAGTGGCGGCGGTATTTCGTATGACATGAGAAGGAAAGTTTAAAAATTAGTTGTATAAATCAATCATATGCATGAACATAAACAACTTTGGTCTTATTGGAATAATGTAAATGAACTTATAAACGAGGAAATATATTCAATTCCAAAAGAAAAAAAAGCAAAAATTATTGAAGAATGGGAAAACGGAATAGCTACACAAAATAAAGTAACAGAGGACCAAATTTTAGAAAATATAAAAACTATTCCAAAAATAGAAATCAATCCAACAGAATGGACTATGGATAGATTAAAAGAGTGTATAGATAATTATGTAAAAAATAGGTTTCTTTCTTCTATTGCTTTAGCTGGAATGATTAATGAATATATCTCTATTTATCTTTTGGATGATTATACAAAAACAAATGATGGGCTTTTTTCCATAACAGAATATTTTGATCAATTAAAGGGTCAACAGAATAGAATAGAAACTCTAAGAAAATTAGATATAATAACTGAATCTGAAAAAACAAATTTAAAAAATCTAAATGACATAAGAAACAAATATGTTCATGTAACTCAAATAAAATATGAAAATATAAGGGAAGATTGTTTAAAGGCTATAAAAATATTAATTGAATTTTTAGATAATCGTAAAATTTCTACTATATAATTTTAAATACTTATAGCAATCGCTTCTCCAACATTAACAATCTCAATAGCTCCAGATTTATTTAATACAAACTTAATAAGTAAATAGAAACTAAAATCAACTATTAAGAAACTAATTACATAAAATAATATTGCAAAGTTTTCAAATACAGGAGCATTAATCAGCATTGAACTTCCTAATATAACAATAGAACTAATAAATGAAATAAATATCAATAATATAAAGATATTTATTATTAATTTTCCATAACTTTTAAGAAAAGGAACAAAATAAAGAAATATTCCTATGGGAAATAATATTACTCCAAAGCTTACTAAAAGCCATCTTATCCCAAACATTATAGCAGTCAATAATAAAACTATAATATAAGGAATAATTAAAATTAACTGCATTATTGCATTTCCAAAACTATCAGAAGCTGTTTTAAAGAAATCCGGATTAATCTGATTAAAGATATAAGAAGTTAAGCTTGAATTAAATTCTATTAATAGATTATATAGATAATAACTGGCAGATACTATAATAATAGCTATTATCATATTCTTTATTGATTCTTTAGCTTTATGTCTTTTAACTAAGTTATTAGAATCTGTAATGAATATTATTCCTGAATATAACAAGAAGGAAATATAGAAACTGCTTATTAAAGATATAATAGTTAACCATATTGGCTTGAATGTTTCTATATTTGGCTTTGCTGTCATTAAAGTTTCAACTAATTTTATTAGTGGCTGTGCTGCTAGGCCAGTTGAATAGGTGATTAAGTAGGCTGTATCTTTAAGACATTGAATTGGACTAAAGATTGAACAAGAAGAAGTTTGATTATTGTCTTCTGCGAAAACTATCGGCATAGCTAATAAGATTATTACAATTAATAGAATTAGTTTAGATCTTTTCATGAAAAGGAAAGAACTTCTTTTTTTAATAAAATTTAAAAATAGATTAATTATGCTTAATATATGAAAACACAAATATCCAATAGATTCCAAGAATTGATAAAAATTGGTGAAGGGCTCTATAAAGAAATGTTAAAACCAACCTCATCTTTATCGGACTATGATATTTCCTTACGTATTAATAAAATACATTCTGAACTTGTAACTTGGGATTTAAGTTCAAAAAATATTCTTAGAAAAATATTTGGTGAATCATCTGAACACTTCATTTTATTTAAAAATACTCTTAATAGAGGCGGGCCATATTATGAAAATATAGGTCTTACCTATTCAAAAGAAAATGTAAATATTGGGTTGGGAATAATAAAAAGTGCTGCAGATGAGTTTAACCTTGGTTTTACACATAATATTACCCATATATTATCTGTGGAATTATTTGATACTGTTTTAGAACAGGCTAAAGAATTACTAAAAAAAGGTTTTAAAGATCCTGCAGCAATTTTAGGCAGAGTGATAATAGAAAATACACTAAAAGACTTATGTAATAAAAATAAGATTATTTTAAATGGTAATGAAAAAATATCTGATTTTAATGAATTATTAAAAAATAGCAATATATTGACATTACCAAATTTTAAGTTGTGCCGAATTTATATTGAAACAGGCAATTTAGCTGCCCATGGCGATTTTAATAAATATAATAATGAAGATATAGGAAAAATGCTTGACTATATAGAAAACACATTAATTGTTATGTAACTTTAATTAGTCTATTAAATATAATATTTAATAATCCTATAAATCAAATACAAAATAAATAATAAAACAAATAATTTAAGGAAATAAACTAAATCAAAACTAAAAGGAATAACTTCATATTTATCATTTTCTTCTTTGACTAAATTTAAATTACAACCAGAACTAAAATTAAAGAAGTGATTAAAACTATTTAATTTACAATTCAAGCTTTTAGAAAAATCTTGAGCAAAAGACGAACTAATAAAAATAGTATTATTTAATCCGCTAACTAAACCATAATTTTTCTTAATATCCACTTTCTCAGCCTTCAAAACAGCAATATAAAATGGTTTTTTAATAAACTCTAAAGAATAAACATATCTTTGCTCTGAATAATAACTATTATTAAAATTAATAGTCAAACTGTCAAAATCCTTAGCATTAAATTGTAATTTAGTAACATTATTGTAGTAATCAAGAACTTTAATATTAACTAAAGGCTTAATATTATAATATTTAACATTAATGCTGTCTTCTAAATTAACTTCATCTTTTAAGTAATCAGTACTAAAGTATTCACATCTGTATTCATATTTAACACATCTGCCGTTTTTCTTTGAAATGCAATATTGTTTCCAATGATAATGGTCTTGTTTAATACTGCTTTTAATGTTTAATTTATCAGTAATTATTGAATCTTCTTTAATATTAACAGGATTTAACTTTAAACTTCCTTGATTTTCATTATTTACTAAAACATTCAAAGTTGAAATATTTTCTATTAAAGTATGAATTGTCTTGCAGTCTCCATTTTTAATTTTTGGGTAGCCTTTTGAAATATAATCTTTAGGAACTTCTATAAAATAATCATATTCGCTTAATACAAAAGTGGTACTGGAAACAAATAAAGTATTATCTTCTAAAACTGAAGGCATTACTGTTAACAATGAAAGCCATCCATTCTTTATATAAGTAGAATTAATTATAGTTAAATTTTCTATGCTTAAATTTACTTTTATTTTTGTATTGTAATTAAAGATGAATTCATGGTCTGGATAATTAGTTGAATTGTATAATAAACTTGAAAGTAATTGGTCTTTTTGATTTTCTGATATATTTGAATTAATTATTTGATTACATCTATTAATATTAGAAGTTAAATAACAATTAAAGGAAGCAAATGATAAAGGAATGACTGAAAGGAATAATACAACTACAATTAAATTTAGATATTTCATGACAAGAAAGTTTATATACAATATTAATAGAAATCCAAGAATGAAGGGAAGACTAAATGGATTATTGTATGTGATGGAAGAACATAAAGTAATTAATCATCCATTTTTAAAAGATTTTAGAGATGGAAAATTTACTAAGGAGCAAGTCAAATTCTGGGCTGAGCAACAATTTTTCTTTTCAGTTTCATTACCTAACTGTTTTGCAGCTTTATTTGCAAGGATCCCAGATAAAAATTGGAAAATTAAAAGAAGTTTAGTTGACTTGCTGAAGCTTGAAGCTTGGGGTTCATCTGATGACGGAGCTCATAGCAATTATTTTAAAGAATTATGTAAATACTTAAAAGTAGACTTAGGAGATTTATCTGACAAACAACCTAAAAGTTATACCTATGATTATATAAATGAAAGATTAAGGTATTGCCTTCAAGAGCCAATAGAAAATGGACTTGCAGTTATAGCAATAGGTAATGAAAAAATAAATTTACATATTTTTAGTGCTTATCGTGAAGGTATTAATAAAGTAAAAGGACTTGAACATATTCCTACAGGATATTTTGATGCCCATTTGCAAGATGAAGACAATGATTTTCTTGTCTTTAGCAAATTATTTGATAGTATTGTTTATAATGAAAGACAGATGATTGGTGCTAGAGTAGCTTTAGAGTCCCTCCTAAATAAAAGAAAGATTTATTTTGATAAACTTTATTCTGATCTATTAAAAATAATATAATAGGCCTGTCTAGTCACCATACCTTCTCTATTAAAAATAGATCAAGCGGTAAAGTCACACATTTAGCATCCTTTCAAGCTTTTAAAAAAAGCTTGGGCAAAAACGAATTAAGGATTATACAGTCAAGTAATTAACAGCAATAGGAGCTATCCAGATAACAATCAATCCAACTACAATATACATAATTTTAGATTTAGCCTTGTCTTTCTCCATTGGATTGTCATTAGTAAACATACTAATGGCTGCAAATATTAAAAATAGCAAAGCCAATACTGAAGCTGAATACTTTACAAAATTATATACTTTCATTACAGGCTCAAGTATCTGATTAAACGCATTAATATCGTTCTGGGTTGGAGGAGTTATATCTACTGCATGGACTGAATATGCAAATGGAAGTATAACTAATAATAATCCTAAAAAGTATTCAAGTATCTTATTTATTTTCATTGATTCACCTCCAGTAAATCCATTTGTTAAATCTTATAGTCTTTTCTTTCAGTTTTCCGCCTGCTCCTTTCTTGCTTAATCTTACTTTCACATATATTTTTTGAATCATTTTCTACCTCCTTGATGATACTGCTTGATTATCCATCTAACTTTTTCTATAGTCTTGTATTTCTCAATTAGAAATTCAAAGCATGGTTCGCATAGTCTTTCCCTATTCAGCGTAATTTCATAAGGTTCAATCCTTCTTTCACATAATTTGCATGTTTTTTGTTTCATGTAATCTAAATTAGTCTAGAACTTTATATCACTTGTAATTGTTGAAACATTACAAGACTTTTATTCTAATTTTACTAATTTAATATTATGGAAAAACCAATCACACCAAAAGAACTTTTGGAATTGTTGAAGGAATTAATATCAAAAGGAAATAAAGATGACAAAACTGCTTAGAAATTTATATTGGGAGACAGTAATAGATAATTTATTAGAGCAAGAAAAAATTAAATTAAAATTTAAAAGCAAATCAGAACTTTTAAGAAAAATTCTAAAGGAAAGATATGGTCTATGTTTAAATGATGATTGTTCAGCTATTTCTATTAACGATTTTTGTCAAAGGCATTATAAAAATAAATAGGTTTTTATATAAGTTTTACTTCTAAAAATTAGATGTTTAAATCAACATTTGTTCGGCTTTAAACCTAACTTCTTTCGCTGGGTCGCGGCGTTTTCATACTTTTTCCGCTGGAGAACAAAACGCTGATTTAAGCTTTCTCTAAGCATTTTATTATGTTTTAACGACTTTTGGACTTTTCCTGCAATTCACCTACAGGTCGCCTTCCGGTCAGTTCGACGCCGGTTCGCTCAGTTTTTGTTAATGAACCGGCAATCTCTAGAGGTAAATAGTTCTAAACATTTAAGAAACAATTTTATTTCTTATCTGACTTTCTAAAAAGAATTGAATTATCGCCCATTTATAGTTCTAATAAAGTTCACTTAAGCTTTTTTAGAACTTCATAGTAACCATAAAGCTTATATAGTTTCATATGTTACTATAACTATGAAATCAAAGAATCAAATGTTTAAAAGTACTAAAGTAGATGTACTTGAAAGAACTTATGATAAGTGTTTAGTGTGGTTTTATGCAAATCCCAGCAGGAGAATTGGTTTAACTGAACTTGCAAAATTAATTCAGTCTTCAAAAACAGCTACAAAACAAGTTGTTGAGGGTTTAATAAATGAGAATTTTTTACACAGAGAAATTGCGGGGAAGTCTTGGATAATTTATTGTGATCCAAGGCATGTTTATTTAATAACAAGGAAGATGCCTTATCATTTAAGTAAAATATACCAATCAGGAGTTATAGAAGCTGTTCGTAAAGCTGTTCCTCAGGCAAGATCTATTATTCTTTTTGGTAGTTATAGAAATGGGACTGATATTGAGACAAGTGACATTGATATTGCTGTTGAAACTTTAGACAATAACGATTTAGAAATTAGGCAACTTGGAATTATTGGAGAACTTGGCTACAGAAAAGACGTTGTTGTAAATATTCACATATTTTCTAGGAATAAAATAGATTTAAACCTCTTTGCAAATATTGCTAATGGTATAATCTTAGATGGTTTTCTTGAGGTAAGACCATGAATCAGAGAATTAAACATTCAGATAGAAAAAATGCATTGAGTATACTTTTAGCTGCTGAAAGGGAGATGAATTATACTTTAAAATTACAGATTACTGATGAATCTGCATTTAATATTATTAGAAATGTTTACGAATGTTTTAGAATGCTTGGAGATGCAAGTCTTATTTCTAAAGGGGTTGTCTCACAAGACCATATAGAACAGATAAAAGAATTAGAAAAAATGCCTGTAAAAACTGAAAGGCCTATAGGAGTAATTGATAATATTAGAAAACTAAGGCACAATATAAATTATTATGGCTATATTCCTTCTAAGGCTGAAGCTGAAGATGCACTTTCAATTGCAAAAACTTGTTTTAATCCCTTAATAGATTTTTTAAAAAATAATGTTACAAAATAAAATTATTTACTTTATTATAAGTTGATTATCTCGTTTCAATCTTCTTAGCGGCGTTTTCATACTTGAACCGAGTTAACTCTATTTTGCCTTTATACCTGTGTAAAGTCTTAATTTTAGTAATATTTAATCAATAAGACTTCATATAAAATGTAGATACCTATTTATACTGTTTTTTGTATTGAGATAATAAAAATCTAATTGTTGGATCAATATTTCCTGTTTTATCAAATATTCTAAGAATTTTATAATAACTTTTTCTGTCTTTTAATTGAATATTAATTGGAGGATAATTATTTGTAATTAATACAAAATTAAGTAGTAATCTGCCAACTCTTCCGTTTCCATCTTGAAAAGGATGAATTTCTTCAAATTTATTGTGTAATAATCCTGCTAATACTAATACTGGATATTTTTTATAGTGCTTATTATACCACTTAATTAATTCTAATAATAATTTTTCTACATCTTTTGCTGGTGCTCCCTGATGAATTATATTGCCTAAACTATCACGAATGATAACTCTAACATTACGAAATTTTCCTGCAAAATGTTTTGTTCTATTAAAACATAAATAATGTAATTTTTTGATTAAATCTAAAGAAAGTTCTTTTTTATCAATAGATTTCAAATAATTAATTGCATTTGCTACTTCAATAGTTTCTATTTCGTCTTGATTTTTTGGATTTTCTTTTTTATCTATTAATGAATTTACTTCATTATACTTTACTGTAGATCCTTCTATTGCATTTGTATTATATGTAAACTGTTTTGTAAATTTATCCCAATCAATTTCAAAATGTTCAATATTTATATTTTTTTTAAGAACATTGTATTTTAAAACTTCTGTATCTGATAATTCAAAGTTATTTTCTTTCTTTTCTTTCATTTGTGATAAAATCAATTGTTCAGCTCTTTTTTTTAGTTCTTTTAGTTTATTTTCATTTAAATTTGAACCCAAATAACGAGAAATTCTTTTTACTTTATCTTGAACTCTGAATGTCTGTACTAAATAGTACTTCTTTTTTTTACCTTTTTTTCTTATTTCAATGAACATACTATGTTAAAGGTGTCTACATTTATATATTTTTGCATATCTAGTAGACACCCCATTATTACATCTCAGAACCATTCAGTTTTGCGGCGCCATTTTCTCTGAATCAAGCTAGCTGCTTAACTTTTTTAAAACCATGTTGGATTTTTAGAACCAAATGGCAATAGATAAAGTATTTTGTATTAGTTTCAATATTCTTAGCGGCAATTTATTTAATTTATTATTTAATGGTAGTAACAAATGGAAAGATTTAAATATTCTTATATTTTATTAAATTTTGAAGTAAAATGAAAAGCAAAAGGAATGACGGATATCAATCTGCAGGATTATTTAGTAGAGAATCTCTGGGAGATGCCTTTTATAAAATTTTTAAGGGAATACTTCCAGGATTTGAAGGATTAAAAACTGATGACGTTCTTGCTTTGAAAGAAGGTAAAAAAGATACTTTTACACTTTATTTTTTTGGTCCAGATTGATATAGTACAAGAGATTTAACTTCTTTTAGATTAAGCGCTGGATCAATTGCTGCAAAGTTAGGAGATTTAGAAAATAGAATTAGTAGTACAAAAGTTTTTAATGATCTTAAAGGCATCAGAGTTGTAAAAACCACTTACAGCAAAGAAGATTTTCCAGCTTACATAATGTTTGAAAAATATTAATTTATGCCAGCAAGCGACTTTAAATACAATTTACTTTTGTGTAATTCTTATTGCGATATTATTCATACCTTAATGCATCTACAGGTTTTAGTTTAGAAGCTTGCATTGCCGGCAATATTCCTGCTATGCACCCAATAACAAAAGAAAATCCCAGTCCAAATAAAATCAGCCAAATATTAATATAAGCACTTAACAATGAAAGTCCATTCTGGTGAGCTATAAATTCAACTATTTTTGCAATACTTACACCAATAGCCAAGCCAATAGATCCGCCAACCAAGCCGATAATTCCAGCTTCCATCAAGAATATTAATCCAATGTCTCTATTTCTAGCACCAATAGCCTTCATAACTCCTATCTCTTTTGTTCTTTCTAACACACCAGTATACATTGTATTCATAATTCCTATCCCCCCAACAACCAAGGCAATTACTGCCAGTCCTAAAAGCACAACTTCTATTACTGCTATAATATTTCCAGCAATATTTCCCATTCTTTCACTTGTCAAAACTGCAAAGTCTTCTGCGTCTCTTGATCTCTTTAGATTTTTCTTAATTCTTTCGGCAACTTCGTTTGGATCTACGCCTGGAGCAGCCTTAATATCAATATTCGTAACTTCTTTTTCACTACTTCCAATGATATCTCTTAGCTTGTCAAGACTAATATATCCTGCAAAATCATGCTCACGCTCTCCTAAAGAAGCAATTATACCTACAACAGTAAACTTCTCACCATCGATTTCAACCTTTTGATTGAGCCTTATCTCCTTGCCTTTGTCATCTTCTTTAAAACCTTCCTTAGCTAATTTAAAACCAATTACAATTTCATTACTTTTGTCCCTAAACCATCTTCCATCAGCAAGTTCCCATCCTTGAAAATCTTTTAAGAATTTCTCAGACTCCTTTGAAGGCAAACCATGCAAGAGTGTTTGTTTATCTTTGTCTCCAAACTCAATTCTTATAGTTTTTATAAGTACAGGAAATGCTATATCAACCCCTTTTGTGTTTTTTACAACGTCAACGTCATCATCTTCTAAGTGCAATCCTCCAAAAAAACCACTAAATAGGTTTGCTTCTTTTCCTGGAAATACTACCAATGTATCAGGACCAAATCTGCTTAATTGCTGGGACACAGCGCCCTTCATGCCTTCACCTAAAGATATCATAGTTACAACCAATGATATACCAATAACAATGCCTAGAATCGTAAGCCAGCTTCTTAGTTGCCTGTGTCTAATACTATCAACAGCTAACCTGAAGTAATCACCTATCATTTTTTGTATGAACTTCTAAAGAAATTTATTGGACTTAATAATGTTGAAGTAAAGGCATTCTTTATGTTTTTAGTCTTTTTCCAGTTTTTATAAAAAAAGTATAAAAATAATAAAACAAGTATGACTATTATTGTATTAGTAATTCCCTTTGAGCTTTTAATGCCGTATTTTAATTTTTTGAAATATGAATATGTTTGAAGACTAACTGTTGTACTATACTCTTTTTCATTATTGTAAGAATCCATGTACTTAATTAAAACATTTAACGGAACTTTTTCATCTTCTGTTTTTTTAACATAAATGTCATATTCAGCAGTATCAAAATCGTCACTCTCAAGGTTTCCTATGTAAATGCTTCTTGGAGAAATGATCTGGTAATTTTGAGATTCAAGCAGTTCCATGTTTACAAATTTAACATCAACTGGCGCAATATTAGATATGCTTATTGTTATTTTTCCTCTGTCGCCTTTACCATAAATATCAGTCTCTTCTAAATTAATCCTGAATTCAGGATTTCCATTAATAACAACACCAACGGTGTCTTCAGTTGAAACCAAATTTCCCAAGTCATCAAAATAAGTTATTTTCAATGGTATTTTGTAAACCTTTGCTTCAGCACTTGGAGATACAATTATATTGAAAGACACAGTGGACTTTTCTCCTTGAGGCAAACTCTTTATCTTTTTCTCTGCAGTAGATCCTAGCGGTGCAATTGGTATACTATCATTTTTCAAATCAAATTTTATAGCTATGTCTTTAAGCTCAGAATCTGCTGTGTTCATAAAATTAACATTGATTATTCCTTTATCCCCTGGATTTATTTCTTCTGGTTCAATAGCAACACTTACAGGGGTTAATATTTTCCCAGTATTTGCAACATTAACTTGAAATGTACTTGTGACGTAAGAATCACTATCTGCCGAATATAGATACAAAGTAAAATTATAATTGCCTTGTTTAGCATTCTTGTTTGTGCCGATATTAAATTTTATCTTAGAGCTTTGACCAGAATCTATTTCGCCTACAGTAAGCATGTTATTTTCTATAGAAAAAGGAAATGGAGCAGATAATTTAATCTGTGCATCATATAATGGCTTATCATCTAAGTTAAATACTTCAAACCATATGTCAGAACTTCCGCCAGGAGTCAATGGAGACGGATCTACTCTTAGCAAATCTACCCTGAACTGATTTCCTTGGGATATTATAACTGTTTGTCTTGCAAAAACTATATTTAAACTTATTAGAAACAATAATACTACTACTAAACCTTTTTTTACCATATAAACCTCTTCATAAACTGGTGGTCATGTGCTATTTGTCCATCAAGTATATTAACTTTTCTTTTTGCATATTTTGCAATATAAGGATCATGAGTTACAACTATTATTGTTTTACCGAATTTTTTATTTAAGTTGACAAGAACATTCATCACGCTGTGGCCAGTACTTGAATCAAGATTACCTGTGGGCTCATCTGCTAGTATTACATCAGGATCATTGGCCAATGCTCTTGCTATTGCCACTCTTTGCATCTGTCCGCCACTTAGTTCCTTTGGCTTGTGATACATCCTGTCTTTTAATCCAACAACATCAAGAAGCTCAACAGCTCTTTTTCTTCTTTCTTCTATAACCTTTCCCTGAAATATCATAGGCAGCATGACATTTTCAAGAGCATTTAATGTATTTATCAGATTAAACTGCTGAAAGACAAAGCCAATTTTCCTTCCTCTGATCTGTGCAAGTTCAGACTCACTAAGCATTGAAATATCTTTTCTGTCTAGGAAAATACTTCCTTTTGTTGGCAGATCTAAGCATCCTATGAGATGCAAAAATGTAGACTTGCCAGATCCAGAAGGGCCTTGTATAGACAAAAACTCTCCTTTTGAAATCTCTAGATTTGCGCCTTTCACAGCAGTTATTCTTGCATTGCCAAGCTCATAAACCTTCCATACGTTATAAAATTCAATTACTACTTTTTCCCTTGATCTTACTGACTCTTTTTCAAACTTCAGTTTGCATTTTGTTGAACAGAAATAATAATTCCTCTTGTCATGGGAAGAATGAAACTTTTTATTTTTTATTTCCATCCCGCATACAGAATCTATAAACATAAAGTCTGCCACTATTATCTTATATTTAACATTCTTTATAAAAGTTATTAAAAGAAGTTCTGTAAAAAGTAAACAATAGTTAATTTTATAAATACTTAGTATTTCTAGATTCTATGGAACTAATACAAGAGTTAGAAGTATGGTACGTAATACCTGCAATAAGAAAAGAACTTGCCTTGGCTATGCATAACAGTGGCTTAAAACAGGTTGAAATAGCCAAAAGATTAGGGCTTACAAAAGCAGCTATAAACCAATACTTAAGCGAGAAAAGAGGAACAGAAATAAAATTTAATAGCAAGATTAAGGCAAGCATAACTAATTCAGCTTCTAGAATTAAAAATGGATTTGATTCTGTAAGAGAAATACAATATTTATTAAATATTTCAAGAGAAGAAAAAATTGCATGCCAATTTCATAAGAACTTAGATAACAGCTTCAAGGGATGCAATGCTTGTTACGAACCTCCTTTAATGAATATAGGGGCAAAAGGATGAAAGAAATATACCTTGATAATGCTGCAACAACAAAATTAAGAGAAGAAGTAAAGCAGGAAATGCTAAATTACTTTGATGTAGTTTATGGAAATCCTGGAAGTTTTCATGGCAAAGGACTAGAAGCTAAGAATGCAGTTGAGGATGCAAGAGAAAGGGTTGCCAAATTAATTAATGCTAAATCAAGAGAAATAACTTTTACAGCTGGCGGAACTGAAAGCATAAACTTAGCTTTGAAAGGCTTGGCTAAAGCTATGAAAGACAAAGGAAACCATATTATAACTTCAAGAGCAGAGCATCATGCTGTACTTAATACATGTGAATACTTAGAAAAATATGAATGCTGTGAAGTGACTTATTTAGAAGTAGATAAATATGGGATGGTAAATCCTAGTGATGTTGAGTCTGCAATAAAGCCTAACACAATTTTAATAACAATAATGTATGCAAATAATGAAATAGGAACAATAAATCCTATGGCTGAAATAGGCACTATTGCAAGAAAACACAATATATATTTTCACACAGATGCATGCCAAGCAGCAGGCTACTGCGACTTAGACACAGAAAAATTAAACGTTGATATGATGACATTAAACGGAAGTAAGGTTTACGGTCCTAAAGGCACTGGAATATTATATGCTAAAACAGGCATTCAGTTAGTTCCTCTGGTTCATGGTGGTGGGCAGGAAAGAAATTTAAGAAGCGGGACAGAAAATGTTCCAGGAATTATGGGATTTGCCAAAGCTTTGGAATTGGCTCAAACTGAAAGAGAATATGAATTTAATAAGCTAACAAAATTAAGAGATAAATTAGTAAATGGAATTTTGGAAAGTGTTTCTAAGACTTTCTTAAATGGCCATCCAACACAAAGGCTTCCAAATAATGCAAATGTAAGTATTTTAGACATAGAAGGAGAGGCTTTAACTTTATATCTAAATGAGTATGACATTTATACTTCAACTGGCAGTGCTTGTACTTCACAAACATTAGATCCAAGCCATGTTGTATTAGCTACCGGGTTGCCTTACGAAGCAGCACATGGAAGCATTAGGTTTACTTTGGGAAAAGAAACTACAGAAGACGACATAGAAAAAGTACTGGAAGTCTTACCTGGCATTGTTAAAACACTAAGGCAAATAAGTCCCGTTAATGTTGCTGTTGAACACATAGTTGAGGCAAGGAGTAAAAAATGAGCCAGCCTTATGATGAAATAAATTACGATGAACTTACTGTTGGTGGAATAGTAACTAAGAGAGAAGCAAAAACTAAAATAAATTTACCTATTAAAAGTTATTTAATAATTGGATTGGGCTTGTTTGCTTTGACATTGGACGTTATAGGAGGCATTCATTATCTTCAAGGAAACAATAATTCTTATTATGAAATGGCTGGGGCAGCCGCAATAACCCTGCCTTTATATTTTAGAATGAGAAAAAATGGTCTTGAGAGAAAATTGGGAGAACTATAATGGAAACAGAAATACAAACACAATCAAAGTTAAATATACATCCAGACGTAAAAGCTAAAGTAGAAAGCAAGAAATGGTTTTACACAGATACAGTTAAAGATCATTTCTTTAATCCTAGAAATTTATTGATTAATGATGAAGAAGGAGAACAGTATTCAAAAAATGCTGATGCTATTGGAATGGTCGGAAGCCCAGCATGTGGTGACGCTTTAAAGTTATGGCTAAAAATAGATAAAAATATTGATAAAATAATGGATTGTAAATTTCAAACATTTGGCTGTGCAAGTGCAATTGCATCTACTTCCATGTTATCAGTAATGGTAACAGAAAATGATGGAATGAAAATTGATGATGCATTAAAATTAAAACCACAAGACATAATCGCAAGATTAGGAAACTTACCTAGCAGAAAATTCCACTGTTCTGTTTTAGGAGATAAAGCCTTAAGATCTGCAATAAATGACTACTTCAGAAGGTCTAATCAAAATAATAGGATTGTTGTTGAAGGTGCAAGAATAATTGATCCAGAAACTAAAACAACTGATAAAGATATAGAAGAAGCAGTTTTAGAAGGCGCATTAAATTTAGAAGATATACAGAAAAAATTAAAGGTCGGAATTTCAAATAAAGCAGTTATCCCTGCTGTGGAAGAGCTGATAAGATTTTACAAGGAGAAATATTTTGGTTAAAACAATGGAAGGATATAATGCTCCAAAAGATGAAGGATATTCTGTTAAATCTAGTTATGGCTCTAATAAACAAGCTCAAAGTAATTCTTATGGTAATTCACAAACTTCGACTGTAGCTTTACCAATATATGAAGAAACACAACAGCAAGTGAAACACAGAAGGAGCAGATGCCCAAGAGGTGCATTATTAGGTCAAATAGGAAGCTGCTGTGGTGATAGATGTACTAGGGCTTGTGCTATAGAGTCTTAAATATAATTATAAATTTATGTTTTAAGGTTTTATTTAATGATTTAAACTGTTTCTTTGGTGCATTTCTATTTTTGTGTTTCTGAAATCACCTTTTCTAAATCATTAGTTTATATAAGTGAAACAAACTTATATTTAAAATGTTGCCAGATTTAGTGACCTTGGTGCATTTAGTTTATAAATTGTTGTAATGATTTCGTAATTACATAAAATTGGTAGAGGATTTTGGTGCGTTTTATAAACGATAAAGGTTAAATAGTTAAATACCCTTTTTTAATTATGAAACTTGTATCTGTTAATCCAGAAGAAATCATTGGATTAAATGACTACCCTCCATTGCACAGTCCAGAATCCTTAAAGAAATATTTTAGATTTTTTATAAATAATGATGATAAACATATTTTTTCTGTCCCATTAATTACTATATCTTCTGCATTGCCTATTTTACAAGAGGATCCAAAATTCTCCCCCTATATAAAAGTTTTACAAAAATTCCTTTCAGAACATAAAGGTGTAAACTACTTTCAATCTGGCGGGAAACATAGATCCAGTGCTGCTTATTTAGCAAGGAAAAAAGTTCCTGGAATTGTAATTGAAAATGATGAAGATATAAAAAAAATTAAACCATTGTTAGGTGATGATAAGTTTTTAACAGAAGATAGTTTTGAAGGTGTTATTTTGGGTATTAAAGGTTCATTTTTAAAACACGATAGAAAATTTTGGACAGTCAAAGAAAAAACTGAGGCTATGATTGCTAATGGGAATATTCCGAAAGATATTGTGGATTACTTTAGATCAAGTTAATTATCTGGAATATATTCTAAGATTTTTTTAACAACCTCTTCTTCTGTTTTGCCATTAGTATCAATTTTTATTCCGTAATTAAATTTTGAAACTGCATTGTAAACTACTCTTGCTGCATCAGAACCATATGTTAATTTTCTATTTTTATCCCTTTCAATACAAACTTTTAATGGGGCTTTTAGATCAAAAACTAAAACTTTATCTTCCCCTAGTTTATTTATTATATCTACAATTTGTTCTTTACGATAAAAACATCCATCTGTTATAGCAAATTTTCCTTTGCTTAGAAGTTCCCTTACAATTGGCAGCATAACTTCATTTGCCTTTAAGAAATTTCTAGTATCCATCATTCCGTCTTTAGCTGGTTTTTTAGTTACCCTATTCTTATCAACAATTTTATCCATTGATAGATAAGTGCCTCTTAATGCTCTAGTAAGTCTTTTCGCTATAGTTGATTTTCCTATACCTAAAGGGCCTCTAATCATTATAAAATAAGTCATAAAAATTTAATATTTAAAAGAATATATAAATATAATTGATTAATATAGAATTATTTATAAACAAGCCTTATATAAAAATTTTATGGTAAAATTTAAAGTAGAAAGGTATAGTGACTTTCTAAAAATTACTAATTCTAATGGATCCTTAAAAATGTCAGTATACTTAAAAAATCCAGATGATTCTACTGGAGTAATTTTTGAAACCCCATTTTGTAAATTTGTAACATGTAGAGATTTAAGAGATTATGATCGTGAAATAAAAGAACATAAAATAAATCCAAATTTCCAGTATGTTGAAATCGGTGCAGGACTTGGAGAGTTTATTCCAAATTTAATTGACCGCTATGGCTCAAAATTAAAATATAAACCAATAGTAATAGATCCAATAAATTATTCCCTAATAAGGGATATAATTAATTTTACATTATCATTAGATTTGACTAAAAAAGTAAGCGGACGTTTAAAAATTATATTAATGAGGTGTTTAATAATATTGGATAATAATAAAGTAATTCTAATTAATATTGACTTAGAACAAGCAGTAAAATCTAAAAAAATATTAAATATTGCTGATGTTTTAATAGACATGGCAGGAGCAGCCCATTATATGAAAAATTATAAATATGCTTGGAAGTTGGAAAGAAGAATATTGAAACCAAATGGCATCCTATTAGCTACAGTAATAAAGTCTGGTATTCATTACCCATCATAAAAACCATTATAAATTCTAAGAATATGATTTTTTTGTGGAAATTAATAAGAATTTAATCAAATTTACAAAAGAAATGATTTTATTCTGTAAATCTCATGGCGTTACTCCAATAATCTGTGGTAGTTACTTAACTAAGTATTATACTCAAGATGAGAGAATAGTTGTCCATGATGTAGATATGTATGTACCTGATGCTTTTCTTCCTAAAGCTATTAAACTTTTAGAAAAAAAGAAAATTAAATATAAGCACTTAAAAGAATGGGGTTGTTTAAAAGTTTACAAAGGAAATGTAAATATTGATCTTGATGCTTTAAACTTTTTATACAAAGGTCCAAAAGACTTTAGAGATTTGGATTTTGAAGGAATAAAACTAAAAGCTTTAAGTCCTAAAGGCCTTTTATTTATTTACAAAGTTGGAGTAAAGGCCTGTCAAACTTCTTGGGAAAGAAGACAACATACTAGAAAGGTTAGACTGCTTGAGAAATATATCAATTCTAAAAACTAATGTAGAATTATCTTAATGGTATCTTAAAATTCATTATTTTATCCCAAAAACCAATAATTAATACTATAAGTATTGCACCAACTATTCCATAAGGCGCCAAAGTAGATATAACGCTAACTTGTTCAGGTATTGTCTCTTCAACAGTTTTTGTAGCTACTTCTTCGATATTTTTAGGATTTGTAGGATCACTTACTACTTTCAACCAAAAAGGAATAAACCAAATAAGGAAAACTATTACTCCAATTATAGCTAAAATTCCAGCAATTGTAATTGTCTTTTTCATATTTTAGTTTAAAAATAAATCCTAACTTTAAAATATATTTTACAATTTGCTTATTAGAAATTTAGGCTTGACAAACTCGCTGCCACAGGTAGCTTGTATATTTATCTTGTCCAAAGTCATATTTAAAAAAGGATTTTCTACAGAAACCTGTTGATTTAGTCTTTTGGCTATTTTTAATATAAATTCATTTAACTCATCTTCTGTACTGAACTGAATATTTGTAGGAATGTCTTGCTTGTCTTTGTAAGTTACAGTTATTGGCTTGTTAAAACCACTGCAGATTACTTCTTTTATATCCTTATCTTCTACTAAAGCAGAAATCTTCCCATATTTTTTTAAATCTCTGATAATGTAATACCTTATTTTATCAAAATATTCATCTGTATAAACAATTTTATATTTATCACATAAAATTTTAATAGTTTCTAATAATTTTTGCTTGTCATCAATATTAATTGCTTTTGACATTCTCTCAAATTCATTTAATAAATAATGATCTTGTAGATTAAGTTCTGGTTCTTTAACAAGGTATAATGTTCCATTGAATTGTGTATTGACTAAAGCCTTGCCTGTTTCTTTTGATAATATTACATTCTTCTTTTCAGTTTTTGTTTCTACATTTAATTCTGGCTTTTTATTTTCTATATCTTTTAGTTTTTTCATTAATTCGGATTTCTTCTTTAGCAATAATTCTTTTTTTCTTATTTTATCTAATTCCTGTTCTTTTACTCTTATTTTTTTAGTCTTTCTGTAAGATTTGAATAATTCATTTGTAATATTCCTCAAGAAGACAGCTCTTTCATTTCTTCTGAAATTTTTAACATTAATAATATCTAAGACTTGCTCAATTTCCTTTTTTTCTTTTTCAAGAAATTCATTTACAAGAAAAAATGGTTCCTCTTTCATTATGAATATTCAGATAGTTGTGTTGTTGGCTGTGATAACCCAGACTTTCCTCTGACGTATTTTTCCAGAAGCAATAAACCCTGAGCTATTGCTTTGTTCTGCTCAAGCAAAGATTCTAATTTTGAAGACAGGGAAGCAATTTTCGCTTCGGTACTCTCAACTTCTCCAACATGTTTTGCAGCCTCATCAAATAACGACACAAGCTTGTCTATTCTTTGAACTAATTTATTTGTAGATTCTATTAGATCTGTAACCTGCCTGGAGCTTAATTCATAGGTATGTTTTGAAGTTTCACTGTGCATGATATTATCTGAAGAACTAACCTCTTTATGCTTTTTTTCCATAATATAAATTAATCCTTGAAACTAATATAAAAAGGTTTCTTTTGACTAAAATAGCAATCAATCATAAATTATATATACATAAATATTTTATTTTGTATATGAGAAAAAAAGGACAGGTGGCTTTGTATTTAATTATAGGATTAATTATATTGGCAATTGTTATGGTTGTTTTTTATTTTAAAGGTGAATTTTTTAAATCACTGTTTGAGAAATCAGCAGAAGAAAGTGTTCTTGTTCCACCACAACTAATGGTCGTTAAGAACCACATTGACAATTGTTTTGAAACAACAAGCAATGAAGGCTTGTTAACAATTGGTAATAATGGGGGGTATTATAAAGTTCCGACAGATAAATCTATAATCTGGTTTGCAGATAGTGTGCCTTATTATTATCTTAACAGGGAAAATCTAGTGCCTTCAATAAAAATAATTGAAAAAGAATATTCTTCATATATTAAAGATAATATAAAATCTTGTTTGAATTTCACAGAATTTGTCAAAATTGGCTACAGTATAAGTTCAAAAAGTCCTTTGATATCTACTAAAATAAATAATAAGACTGTAGATATAATCATGGAGTATCCAATTACAATAAAAAAATTACAAACTTCAGTTTCATTAAGATATTTTAAGCTTAGAATTAATTCCAATGTAGCAGCTTTGCAGAAAGCTTCTGGAGATTTAGTTGATTCATATTCAAAAAAACCAGGATATGTTTGTTTAAATTGCCTAGAGAAAATATCTGCAAAAAACAATGTTTCAATTGATGCATTGCCACACCAAGATCCAACAATCTTTGAAAATGATATTGTATGGTTTTTAATAGATGATACAGGATATGAATTAAATAATAAAACACTGACACTGAGGTTTGTAGTTGAACAATGAAAAAATTTGTTATTTGTATTTTAGCTGTATTACTCTTTGTTAATTATGTCTATGCCATTCCATTTGCTACAATAGCAACTACTGGATTAAATTTTTTAGGTCCTGGCGGTGCAGAACTATCTACTTTGGTTAATACTGCAGTAACAGCTGCTGGCTGCTTTACAAGTCTAGCACTTTGTGTTGAAGGACAAATAACTGGAAAAATTAGTGGTGAAATATATGGAAAGGCTCTTGAGTCAATAGCAAAGTCAAGTCCTGATGCAGCAAAGGCAATAATAACATACCAACAAGTAAAAGGCTATGCTCAACAAGGAGCAGAAATTATCAATGAACTAAAAGTTGATAACTATGGTTATGTTGAAAGTGGTAGTATAAAATTTAAAAGTGATTCAGAAATAGGAAATTTTATTGGTAAGGATATTTCAAAAGAAGATATTGTTGTTGCAAATGCACAATTCTCAAAAGAAAATGGAATCACCACACTTACTATTGAAGAAGGTGGAAGGTTAGATATAAAAGATAAAGCTATAGGAAAGACAAGAGTTTATTCAAACATTGCTAAAGGTGGAGTATTTAAGTTAAATGAGAAGGGAGAAATTACAGAAGCAGATATTACTTCTAATGATAAAGGCAGCCAATTTTCATTTGGAGACAAGCTTATTGATGTGAAACCAAATACAAGGGTTGTTTATAGGAATGGCCAGATAGTTGTTTATGGGAAAGAAAAGTCATTTACTTTATCTAGTTCACTAAATGAAAAAGATAAAGGCTCTAATATAAAAATAATTGATGGTGATAGTGTAACTATAAATGGTAATGAAATTATAGGCGTGGGCTTTCAGGGAGAGGATTTTAAAGTTGCAGGTTTAAATGGTGGATTTGGAAGAGTTGTACTTAATGATGGAAGAATTATAACTATTGGCAAAGGAACAGATGCAGTAGTGCAAGGCATTCAGCATAAAGTTTCTGGTAGTAGCTTAAATGTTTACCATGATAAAGATTTTGATCCATCTTTACATTCAGATGAAAATTATTTTAACTACGGAGAAAATAAAATTTTCTTAGGTGGTAATGGATTTACATCAAGTTTAAGAGAAGGAAATAAAATATTTCCAGAATATATTCAAAATGAGTATGAAGGTTCTCACGCTGAGAGAGAAGCAAGATTAGAATTTACACCTCAAGATGGAAATCTGGAAATTAGTAGATTATCTCAAGCTAATAGACCTCTTGCTTTGGGGATAAATTCAGATGGAAAATTTATTGTTAATAATGGAAGATGGAAATTAGAAGCTGATGGGTCTAATATTTATAACAAGATAGAAAAAAAACCACATTATGCTCTTGCTTATGACATGAACTTTAATTATGTGGGACAAGATGGCATAACAAAAAAATATGTACTTGATCAAAGTACGAGTTATGCTGGTGGACCAACAAAAAGAGGATTTATAAAAGGAAAGGGTTTTTTTGGACAAGTAATAAGTTCAGATGATGGAAATAGCCAAGTCAGTTTTCCTGAATATATTGAAGGATTTCCCGTAATACCAAATGCTAAAACATTTTATTATTATGATAAAAAAGGAAATAAACTTGAAAAACCAAGGCCTTCAAAATTTGAAGCCAATAAGAAAATACTTGACTATATTCCTGAATCTAAGTATGCTGATTGCTCTGGCGCTGTACAAACCATATATGCTAATTATCAATTTCAAGACATGGTGGATGGCAACCGTGAATCAGTTAGGCTAAAAATAGAAAATGGTAGAACTCTTGAGTATAAAAATGATGGGTCTTATACTATTTGGGATACAAAGCTAAAAAAAATTGTAACTAAAAAAGACGATAACCTTGGCGATAGCTACCAGAAGTGGCTAACAAATGTTCAAGCTTATAGTGATTCAGGAACATTGCAATCTTATTATAAAAGAGTAAATAGTTTGAAAAGTTTAAAACCTGGAGATGTAATAGCAATGATATATGGAGATGAAAATCCTGGCGGTAAAATTGCAGGACATACAAAGATAGTAAAACAGGTTATTTCAATTGATGGTAATATTTATTACAGCGTATATGGTGGTAGCACTCCAGCTCATACTGTGAGAGAAGAAGGAGATCTTGAAAGTCCATATACTCTTGGATTAGAAATAGATATTGCAGGCAATACAAAAATTATAAGATTTGAAGAAGATAAACTTAAACCTGAACTAGTTGCATCAAGATAATTTATTCAAGCCTTCCTATATTAAATCTATCAATTGAAAAAATAGGCTCTATATTCGGTGGATTTGCTAAAGTATGAATTATTAAATCTGACTCATCAAGAATACCGTTAGGTTTACCTTTATATATACCATTAACATCACTTTTATCTTCATATATCGCAACTACATGGCCAGGCACAAATAACAAATCACCAGGCTGTATGTTTTTGCCAAATGAAATAGGCACTCCTTTTGAATAAAATACACCATCAATATTTTCAACGTCATTATCTTTTATTAAAATTTTTGTATTTTCCATTAAGCCACGAGCATTACTATATGGAATATTACTTCCTGTTTTTCTTGATGCCCAAGTTAACAAATCTGCACAATCAGCGCCAATATATCTTTCAGATTGGTGATCTTTACCTTTACCGGCGCTTCCATAAATATAAGGCCAGTTAAAAGCTGCAGTAATCCATCCAAGAAAACTATCATCTTTTCTAAAACTAATTCTATGAACTTCTTTAGTTATTCCTTCTACGTCAACATAATTTATTCCTGATGTTGAAAATTTTTTTTTATTATGAGTAACTTCAAGTTTGTATCTCATCGTACCTAAGCCATTATTTACATCTAATTCGCTTTTAGATGGGTGCGCATCAGCAACAACATTAAAATTATTTCCAGAATTAATTAGAGTTTCATGGTATGAAGGTGTGTTCCATATAAAATTATTTCCCCATAGGTTTGAATATGTATTTGATTCAGGTTCAATTTTATACCACTTTATACTAATATCTCCATTGCCCCATTTTCTGATAGAAGAAGGATCTATTTTTTTACCACCTATTACCAATTTATTAGATTCAGAGAAATATACATTTTTTCCACCAACTTTAGCTTTAACAACCGCATTTAAATCTACCCTATCCTCAAGTTTGACGTCTTTATTGCCTGTTGTACAAGGACCATTATTAACACATGAAGTTAAATGAACTTTCTCTATTTCTAAACCTTGAGTTTGCTCTGCTGAACTTCTTTCAGGTATAAAAAACAAAGCAGCTAATGCACCAAATAAAATTTTTTTTAGCAGAGACATTATTAACAAATATATTTCTCCTTTGATTTTGCTATGGTACTTGCCAAAGGTTCAAGTTTTATAAACCTTTCCTTTTGTTATTACCAATAAATAGTAAACAAATACAAAAATAAAGCCATTTTCTAGACCTTCAAAATATATAAACTTTTCTTGAAACTGCCATTTGCAACAGTTTTATAAATACTACATTATTAATGCTGCGATGCTATCTGAAACATTTAAACAATTTAAGGGGAAAGACGCATTTATAGACATCTATGGCCAAGAAGAAGCAAAGAGACAAATACTTTCTGCCTTAATTATGAACAGGCATATTGTACTTGTTGGGCCTCCTGGCATAGGAAAAACAACACTAGCAAAGAACATAGCAAAATTATTGCCAGAAGCAAAAGTTAATGACTGTAATTTTCACTGCATTCCAGACAAGCCTTTTTGTCCAGAATGTAAAATAAGTGGTGCAAAAAAAACAAAGATACTGAAAGGAGAAGAACGTTTTGTCAGAATACAAGGAAGCCCTGACCTAACAGTAGAGGATCTCCTTGGAGACATAGATCCTATAAAAGCAATGAAGTTTGGACCTTTGGCTATAGAAAGTTTTACGCCTGGCAAAATATTCAAAGCAAACCAAGGAGTTTTATTTTTTGACGAATTAAACAGGGCTCCTGAAAAAATACAAAATGCATTATTGCAGGTTTTGGAAGAAGGAAAAGCAACAATTGGAAGCTATGATTTAGATTTGGAAGCAAGTTTTATTTTAATAGCCACAATGAATCCAGAAGACTTTGCAGCAACAGAAAAATTGTCAGAAGTTCTTTTAGACAGGTTTGATTTTATTTTTATAAAATATCCAGAGGCATTAGACATAGAGAAGAAAATTGTCAGAGACAAATCAGAAACTCTTAGTGAAGTAAAATTTCCAGATGGGCTATTAAATGCAACACTTGGATTTATAAGATCATTAAGAAACAATGAAAATCTGGAAAGGGTTCCTAGTGTAAGGGCTTCTATTGGATTATATGAAAGAGCACAGTCAAATGCTTTGCTGTCAAATAGAAAAGAAGTGATAATAGAAGACGTGCTAGAAGCATTTAATTCTGTTGTTGCACACAGAATAAGATTAAAGCCAAGCGTAAGATACCTTATGAATGCCAAAGATTTCTTATCTAAGGAATTTAATAATTTCAAGGAAACTGCTGAAAAAGAAGGCAGTGATTATCCCTAATTTAGACATAAAAGAACTTAAAAAAGGACATGAGCAAAAAGGTTCTCTAGACACAGATGAAGGACTTAGTCATTCTATAGTTGAAGGCAATAAACAAAGAGTGCAGCAAGGTATGCTGCTAGATTCTGCTTTAAATCAAGGCTTATTTGCCTTTAATCCAGACATGATGTTTGAGAACTTAGTTAAAGATTATAGTAATGCAGAAAAAATATACGGAGAGAGCTTTCTAAGATTTGCTTCTGGCTATGATAATAATACAATAAAGAAAAATATTAGGTTTCCTGAGTTCCAGAGAGAACTAAAGAAAAACCTAAAACAAACAGAACAAGAGCTAAAAGACGAAGACCTGATTGACAAAGAAGGTTCAATAACAGATAAGGGTTTTAGCTTGGCTTCTATTGTGCTATATATGCAGGAACTTGATGACTTAAGAGCCAAGGGTTTTGGAGATAAAAAAACAAAAAAAGCAATGGTATATGGAGATAAAGAAAACACAAGAAATTTTAGGCCACATGACCGTTACAAAGACATAGCGATAAAATCATCTGTGAGAAAAGCAATAAGAAGAAGACACAGTGGTCTTTCTAATGAAGACCTGCAAGTATTTGAAAGAGACAACAAAGGAAAAATATTCATTGTCTATGGACTAGACGCCTCTGGAAGCATGAAGGGAAAAAAGATAGAGATATGCAAAAAAGCAGGCATTGCATTGGCTTATAAGGCAATAGATGAACAAGATAGTGTTGGATTAGTTGTATTTGGAAGCGAAATTGAAGACGTAGTTTACCCTACTAAAGACTTTTCACAGTTTATTCATGCTATTGTGAAAATAAGGGCAAAAAAGCAGACAGACATTGCATTAACTATAGAAAAAGCAATAGAAATGTTTCCAAGAGACAATGTTACCAAGCACCTAGTACTAATTACAGATGCTGCACCTACTGTTGGCTCAGATCCAAGTAAAAATACTTTGAACCTTGTTGAGAGAGCAGCTGCTATAGGAATTACTATATCAGTAATAGGAATTGATCTTAATAAAGAATCAACAGAGCTAGCCAAAAGAATTGTTGAAATTGGCAGAGGCAGACTGTACGTTGTTAAAGACCTAGAAAACCTTGACAGAGTTGTTCTGCAAGATTATTATAGTTTATAGACACTATCCTTAAGTAGCTACATTATAGAAAGTTTTATAAAGAAATTAAATTTTCAGAAAATTATGGCTAAACCTAAAGCAAATATAAGAAAAAGAAAACCTAACCCATTTGGCGGTTCTAGAAAACAAGGAGAAATTGAACATTTAGTAAATAATTACTATAAGAGTTTGCAACCTCTAGGAGAAGAAGTTTATGATTATTGTGGAAGGGCTATTTGTGTTGTTTTAGGACAAAATGTTTATAGATTAACATTAGATAATTTAACTAGTGATGAACAACTTAGAAAATTAAGAAGATTAGAAATTAAAGCTGAATTAGACAGATTGGATTTTGCTTTTGATTTTTTTAGAGCACTATGTGCAAAATATCATTCTGACCAAGGTGGTTTGGGTTTTGATACAGCACCTTATAACTCAAGAAACGCAACAAATTTAGAATATAAAAAAACTGCTGCTCCTACTCTAATTGGAAAAGGCTTTTGGAGTACAGGCAATTTGCCAACTTTAAGAGAAAAATTAGTTTCTGGAGAGCAATTTGGATATGTTTATGTTTTAGGAGGAAATCCAGCAGCTTTATCACCATTAGTATTACATATGCCATTAGACAGCAACGGAAGAAAAGATGGATATGTTTTAAGACATGGTTTAACAGATACTAAAGAGAATACTCTTGCGTATGCAAAATTCTTAGATGATGCGCGAAGTGGCAGAATTAAATTATAATTTACCTTTTGTTTATTCTTTGTTACACACCAAAATAAAAATATCTATATTGGAAATAATTAAATACAATAAAAATTAACTAATCCTATGACAAAAAATATATCTTTGTATTTGTCATTTTTAGCAGTTCTGTTATTATTAATAGTATTTGTAATTTATATATTTCAAAATACATCAAAAGATTTATCAGAAACTCAAACATGTTCTCGTGAAAGAAATAATTTCATAGAATGTAAATCAGGATATGAGTGTTATGAATCTTGGAGCGGAGGCATAAATCCAAGCAATATTCCAGTTACTCCAAAAAAAGTTGGTGGCGACGGATTATGCCATAAAATTTGTAAAACAGATAGCGATTGTCCTGTTGAAACTCCTTTTTGTATTTTAGTAAACAGAATTACAGATGACTATATAGAATCTCTTTCTTTGTGTTTTGCAGATAAATAACAAAAATAAAGCCCAAAAGAAAGTTCATTGCCCAAATTTAGTACAAATATTGTACTTATAAACATTCTTGCATTGTAACAATTAAAAGCATTAATAATTGTTTTATTAATAAGATTTTTATATATATTAGATAATTTTTATTTCATTATGGATGTATTCGCACATGGATTATGGACTTATGCAATTTATTATAAAAAGAAATACAGACTGCTTGCAGCTTTTATTGGCGTTATGCCTGACTTAGTTGCTTTTGGATTCTTCTTTATATATAATTTATTCTTGAATGGTCTTGCATTTGGAAAGCCTGCTTTAAATTCAATTCCAGAATACGTATTTGTTGGTTATAATTTTACACATAGCTTGGTTATATTTTTACTTGTTGTATTTACAATTTATTATATTACTAGAAAAATTCCATGGCTTTTAGGTGGCTGGTTATTCCATATATTAATAGATATACCAACACATACAAGAGAATTTTTTCCAACGCCATTTTTGTGGCCAATAAGTTATTACAAAATCAGTGGAATAAGCTGGGGAAATACATATTTTATGATAATTAATTATTCTTTACTTGTAATTGTTTATATTTATTTGCTAGCTTTTTCAAAAAGAAAATAAATTCTATTCATAAGCATAATAATTATCCCAATAACTCCTGTTATTACTCATTGAGTTATATATAAATTATTTTTTATAACTTAAATTTATACAAAGAAATCTTTTCGTAAAAAAGAAAAAATTATTCCTTAAACAAATAAGCAACAGCCAATGATACAATACCTATTGCAATATGCAGCACTGTTGTTGCTGTGTTTATGTTAAGGAAATTCAACAAAAAGTCTTTTACTAATGGAATAAATCCAGATACACCTAAAGCAAGACCTATCCAACCAATGAATAAATTATACATCTTGCCTTGTCCCCAGACTCCTGAATAAATCCCAAAAACAGCGGCAATTAAGTGTAAAATATCTTGGATTATATTTACGCCAAACAAACCAAGAATTAAATCTGTAAATAATCCCCATATACCAATCACTGCCAGAACCAAACCTAAAACAAAGGCATATATTTTTTGTACGTCCATTGAGTCACCTCTTATCTAAAAATATATTAATATCTCATAGAAGCAGAATATTATAAAAGTTTTGATATTTTAGGCTCTGTCCTGAGTCTCTAGAACAATACCTAACAAGTTATGGCAGATTAGTCTGCCATATATTTCAGCCTTTATTGTTTTAGCACTTTTAGAGCTTATGCTATGTCCATATTTTC
>Ga0209541_10000947_pt1 | contig 57706 bp, 82 predicted proteins | sample RifCSPlowO2_01_FD_184027 | JGI IMG/M metagenome (GOLD analysis project Ga0209541, IMG submission 184027) | Groundwater microbial communities from Rifle, Colorado - Rifle CSP2_plank lowO2_0.1 (SPAdes) (version 2) | ecosystem: Environmental > Aquatic > Deep subsurface > Groundwater | place... | reverse complement strand
GCAGAATTTAATTGGAAAGAATAAAACAAGAGGATTTTGGCTTTACAGACTTGATGATGATGGCAGGTCTGAGTTCAGTTGCAACAACAGGGACCTCTACCTCGGCGGTGGTTCTCTGTTTGGGGTATCTGATGAAAGTGCCAAAGGCACTTCGAAAAAAATTTTGAAGCAGTTTATTAGAACTTACACTCAGGAAGAAGCTGAGAGATACCTTAAGATTCTTGAAGGAGTTAAATCTGGAAAAATAGGCGCTTCAAAACTAGAAAAAGTTGCTCAGTATTTTAAGCAATAATTTTTAAGCTACTATTCTTTCACAATTTTTCTAAAAGAACCCTTCTTCACTCCCCACTATAAATTTCAATAGGCCGTGCAATTATGCTGCACTCATTAGGGCTTGGTTGATTGTTGTATTCATCCTTGCATTTTATGTAGAAGTTTACTTTTGTATTCCAGTCTGTGTAGTGTCTTTTGCCATCAATATCAACTAAATTTATTCCATCATCAAACAAATAATTGCAGTTTGTCGTGTCATAAACACATTCTGCATCTTCATTTGTTATTACTTTTAAATATGATTCATCATGATACACTCTTGCAACTGTCGGAGCTTCTGTATCAGATTCAACTTTGAATTGTGTTTTGTTTGTATCCTGGTTTCCTCCCAAGTCAATGCACTTTAAGTAATAAGTGTAATCTCCTTTAGTTAGGTATAAATCCTGGGAGTGTTCGTGAGATTCTGTTTTAAAGAACATTACATAACTGTCATCATTTCCTGTTTCAGAATAATAGCATGTTGCTTTTCCTTCTTTATAACCAGCAGATGTTTTGATTTCTAAAGTTACTTTCACACTTTCTGTTGAATCTTTAACTGTTTCATTTGGCTTTACAGAATCAATGTACAATGGCTGTGTTCCTATTAAACTAAACTTATAAGATTCTGAATTGACATTTCTGTCTTTATCTTGCGCTAATGGCTGGTCTTTGCATCTGAAATAAAATTTGTTTTCAGTTCTGTCTTTTAATCCTGTTAAGGTTGTTTTGCATTTGTAAAGCATCTGGGCATTCATTTCAAACACACTGCTTGAACATGTCATTGTCTCTTCCATTTTATCATAGCTCTGGTCAAGATGAGACCATTTGCAGGTTGCAGGCTCGTTTGTATAAACTTCCAAATCAACTGAACTCTGGTTAAATGCTATTGGCATTCCATTCAGCAAGCTTGTTGATATAATTAATGGAGGAGTTGTGTCAGGGCCTTTTTCAACACAATATTTGAAAACAAAATTTGCAGTGTTTGCATTTCCATTAGAATCCTGGCATCTTGTAAATAAGCTGAATTGCCCGTCATTTTCTAAAGTTAAGTTTTCTGCTTTTAGTGCACTTGGACCAGGTAAAGACATTATCTGAGAGTGATTGTATTTGAATGTTGAGCTTCCTCCAAACCAAAATTCCATATTAGAGAAATTTGCTTTGTTTAAATTATAATCAATTTTGCATTTTGCAGGCTCGTTTGTTATTATTCCAAATGTAAAAGGAGAAAATGCCTTTATGCATCCTATTGTTGATTTGCTATAAACAATTTTTACACCTCTGTCAGGCGGGCTTATTGTATTGTCTGGATTGTATTTGTAATCAGGCAGCAAAGCATCATCCCATGGCTTTATTTCAGGAGGATTAACATCTTTTCTGTTTACCCATGCGCATTTTTCCTCTCCTGTTCCAGGATTTAATAACTCGCAGGATTGCCCAAGGCTTCTGCATTGATATTCTGAGCAAGGAAGTATGCCTTGCTTGTTGCACTCCTCGCATTTTGCCCCACCTGTCGGTGCATCCCATGGGCTGCATGTAAAACTTACAACTTCCATTGATTCTTTTTTGTATGTTGAAAGAAAAATAACTATTGTTATTAATCCACCCCAAAAATAAGGTGTAAAACTTGTAGAGAGTTTTCCTCCTAATGTAAAAAATTGATTCCATCCACTTGTAGTAGCAGACCAAGCCCCCTTTTCTCCTAATAAAACAGCTAATGATTTACCTGTAAACATTCCAAATGCTGCAGCTTTTGCTAATGCGTCTGTTGTTTCTTTTTCTAATCCAAGAAAACCACCAAACATTTTTATAGCTCCATATGTCAATACAGCCCACTGCGCTCCTGAAAGAATTGCATCAATACCGCTTCCTGTTTGCATTTTAAAAAAACCTTCTGCAGGTTTTTCTGAACCAACTAATTCTCCATTTACTAATTTGAATTCTTTCCCAACGTCTTTTATTCCAAGTGTAGTAGATAATTTTGAACTACCCCCAGTAGTAGGAGTTGTTGATATAGAAGGGTTTCCTATTGAGTTACCTTTTTCTTGTGCTATTTTTTGCCAACCGGTCATATCCTTCCAACTTGCGGAATATACTCTTCCAGTAGGGTCAGTAGTTGAAAATGAAGATGGAGAACCACTTGCTGCGGGTTTAAAAACCCATGATGTATCTCCAATTTTTACTATATCATTATTTTTTAGATCTATTTTATCAAAATCTACTGTTTGAAGATCATATGTTTCAGCTGTTATAAATGGAGTCAAAGATACTAAAAAAGAAAAAGCAAAAACTGATAAAATTAAATTTGCAACTATAAAACATGCTTGTTTTCTTGCACCTTTTTTATTTATCCTCTTTTTTTCAATCACCATTTTTTTTATTCTTCAACTGTTATATTTATCACTTGTATTCCTCTATTTATATCAGGTACAGCAGTTATTTTATATTTCCCAGAGCCTGCTCGAAAATTGTAAGTTTTTCCGTAATCCTTTCCATTAAAATTTTCAGTTTTTTCATCTATTAATTCTCCTTCATCTGTCCAAAGGCTAAATTTAACTTTATTTTCATTATTCTGGGCCCTATAAAAAATATGAATTTCTTCATTTACTTTAAAAACTTTTTTACCTATTCCAAATACTTCATCAAATTCTATTGTTCCATTATTATTTATATCAACTATTTTTATATAAGTAAAAAAAGGGATATCCTTTACCTCTTTATTTTTAGTTTTCCCATAATAAACAGGTATACCAGCATTTCTTGACCATTCTTCTATATTTTGATCTTTAGCTGTAAAAATCTGCCCGTTTGGAGCCGTTGTCCTCCAAAGACTATCTTCACATTTTCTCCACAATGTTTTATAATTTTGGAAGAAACCTAATTCTCTACTACAAATTCCACTAAGTGGGTCATTAATTGCATTTCCATAATTCACATTAACCTCGCTTCTCCCTTCTCTTGCCTCTTTCATTTTTTGCTCATGGCTTCCTTCAATATACATCATAGTTCCTAATGCTCTTGTTGCAGGGTCGTCGCTCTCCATATAAACAGCACCTAATCCAGCGCATCCAAACATTCCTAACATACTCAATCCAATTAAACCATTTCTTGCAATTTTTATTTTATCTTTCAGTGTTTTCATCTTGTTTTTTGTTTGTTATTTAATAAAAAATTATTCATATTTTATAAGCATTCTTCCTGTGTTTAATTGAGCGAATAATCAATCTGTCTTCTTTTATAATAAAATCCACAAATAATCTATAATCACCAATTCTTATTTTTCCAAAATCTTTATTTATCAGTCCCTTAATGAATCTTATTGGGTTTTCTTTGATTTCATCTATCTTTTTAACAATTCTTTCAGAATCCTTTTTGTCTAATTTGTCAAGAAAATTCAATGAATTTTGAGTCCATTCAACAATACTCATTTACAATATCTTTTAAAAACTTCTTCATGGGATACTAAATCCTTCCCCTTCTTTTTTCTAGATACTTCAACTTCTTTAACTACTTTCTCGCTAACTTCCAGTCTTGCTTCATCATCCAAAATATGCTCTTTAATAAAAGTGATTTCTACTTTTATCTCATCTAAATCTTTTCTTATTAAATCTAATGTATTTTCCATTTTAAATTTAGCCCTTTGAAGTTTTTAAACTTTACCTCCTTTCAAATTTATTAAGCATTTTTTGATTGCTCTTAGTATATCATTCAAATAAAGGTTATATTTTGGCATATTCTGCTTCTTTTTTCACATATTTTAATTCAGGTTTTAAATCATCTTCTATTACAAGGTCAATTTTTCTTTTAAACATCTTTTCTAAAAATGTTAGAATGTTTAAGTAACTGTCAAAACTAATATTTTCAAAAGTAACTAAAATATCAATATCACTTTTTTTATGCTGTTTATCTTTAACAAAAGAGCCAAAAACTCCTATTTTTTTGACACCATATTTCCTAATATTTTGCTTTTTTTCCTCAAGTTTTCTTATTATTTTGTCTGATTCTTTTGTCTTTTCTTTCATTGTTCTTTCAACATCTTTTTTCGCATTTTGTTTTATTATTCTTCTATTCGAAAAGTATGTATTCCTAAAAGTTTATTTTCTGAGTAAAATTCAGATATGTATTTTCCTTTTTTTAGATTTTGAATGGTGAAGACGCCTATTGGAATTTTTTCAGGGTTTCCACTAAATTCAATATTTTCCTTTTTAAATTTAGTAACTAAATTATTATTAGAGTCAAAAACCTTAAAAATCAAATCTTTTCCATTCAGATAATCAAAAGGTTTATAAGCAAATAAAAAAGCGATAGATTCACTTTCTTTGAAGATATCACTCATGCTTTCTTTACTAATCTCCTCATTGTAGACATCTAATTTATCATTCATATTTTTATCATCCCATTTATAACTTTTTATGGATGAAATAAATTCCTGTTTATTAATTGCTGTTGTTCTTTCCTTCCTTCCTTCATTTATAACAATCTTCGGCGCTCTTGCCCTTTGTCTTGCCATATCAATTTCACCAAAAGGACTATCTTCATAAATTGCTGTTGCTAATCCAGCACATCCACTTCCAAATCCCAAACCTGTAAGTAATGCTCCTGTTGCAATCAGTTTGTTTTTCAGTGTTTTCATTTTATCATAATCCCTTCCTTTAATGCCTCGCTTATAATGCTAATTTGTTTTTTTAGCTTATTGAACTCTTTAGGAGTGTAGCATAAAAAATCAACAGGTAGGTCAAGTTCCCAATAATCATACATTTTTGCTCCTCTTTCAAAAAAATCTTTTCCCTCAAAATTTGGTGATACAATAATTAAATCAACATCGCTTTCTTCACTGAAATTATTTATTGCTCTGCTTCCAAATAAGATAATTCTATCTATAGAGAAGTCTCTATTTAACTCCTTCAAAAATTTCTTTAATCCATTCATTAAATGTTTTTTTTCGTCCATTCTAAAATTTCCTTAGTATATTTTATAAATTCACTAATTTTATTTTCTAAATTGTCAATTTTTGGGATGTCAGGATATCTAGTATATAAATATGCGGGATTTAATTCCTTGCAATAATCTATAATTTTTTTAGAAGCATTTATTTTTTTAGCCAATAAAACCAAATCATGAATCTTTATTAATTTCTTGTTTTTTTTAATATGCACTGCTTTTAATGCTTTTTCTACAGATTGTTGCAAGAAAAACATCCCAGCTTCTATTTTATCCCCTTCTAAATTATATTTGGCTGTTTCAAAATCTTTTTCTGCTTGTTCTAACCATTTTTTAATCTCTTCCATCATTTTGTTTTCTTCATCATTGTTTTCATTTTTTATTTGGTAAATTTTTGATATTTTAGCAATTCACAAATATCTTTTCTCTGGGTATGTAATGGTTTTTCTTCATCTATAACAGTCATCTCTGTGGCATTTCTTCCTCTTACACCCCAATTTTCCAGAGTGTCTATTACTTTTACAGTTTCTATTACCTTATTTCCCTTTATCTTGTAATAAGATATTTCTACCATTTTTTTCATGTTTTTAGTCTATTTAAATGTTACTATTTTTAAATGACTATGTTCAACTATATCCTTGAATTCCAAGGAAATTTGTCTTGCTTCCGCAGTCTCCTAATGACAAACACACTTGGTTTTGTTTGTCTTTCCATCCCTGTCCTATGCACTCGCAGTTTTCAACACATTTTTTTCCTCCCGCTAATCCTTTTTCATATTTTACAGTGCATGTAGCGCTTGCTGATGAGCATATTGATTGGGAGTCTCCTTCTGAATTCCAAAAATCAAACCCAGGGGCAAATTTTGGAGCGCATTTTATTTTGTCTCCCTCAACCCACTTACAATTTCTTCTATCTTCATTCTCGCAATCTTGTTTTTCAGTTTGTGAAGAGCAATCCTGCCATTTGTTAACTCTGCATGCTGCTGTTTTAAATCCATTAATCTCATCTTGAATGCAGGTTTCTTGCCTGAAATCAGCGCATGGTTCTACTAAAACCTCGCTATTATAACATACTAATCTAAAATATCTGCTTCCTGGAAAATTATTTTTTACACCCTTTGAATCTGCACACCATGTCTCTCCATGCTGATAGGTTTTTCCTTCATATTCACATGATAAATCTCTGCAGATATTATCTCCATAAGTTGGTCTTTTTTTGTCTTTTGAACTTTTATATGCCTTGCATGTTGAACCTAAAAAATAATCACAATTACCGCAGGTTTGTGAGTTTGCATTGCTTTTTCCAGAATTACAACTCTCTGTTTTTCCAATAACTTTGTTCCAATAACCTTTGTCGTTTATTTTTGAAGAATCATAGATATTGGCAATATTCCCACAACTGTCTTTAAAATAAACCTCGTCTTTTCCTTCAACACAGGCTGTTTGCTCTGTTGGTCCGCAATTTGCTCCTAATTCATCTGAAGAACACAAATAACCCTCATGAAAATTTGTTTCTGCTGAGATTGATGTTGTGATATTTTTTTTTGAGCTGAAAAGTCCAAGAAAACCCCCAGTTTCAGTTGTTGTGGCTGTTGTTGATTTCATTTCTGAACACTCTTTTTTTGTTACAAACTGGCATGTTTTTTCAAATTCTTTTTCAAAAACACACGCTCCTTTGACTTCAGAGGTTGCGCTTGCAATGCACTCAATTTCATTGTTGATGTCAGTCCTAAAATTTATTTCCAGCCCGTAAAGTGCAGATAATTTTTTGCATCTTGTTTGTGTTACAAAAGCTGCCTGGTCACCAATCAAGCAACAACCTAGTTTACATTGTGGAATTTCATCAGGTTTTCCTTCAGCCCATATGCCCCCTTCTTCATTACATACTCTTTCAGGAGAATTTTCCATGCAAGTTCCCTCTTGGCTGTCATAACAAGTTCCTAACCTGCAATAAGATGTTGATTCGCATGAAGTAGGTGCTTTTTGATAATTTGCATCGCAGTTTTCCTGTTTTGTATTCTGGCACCAAGCATTGCTTTTTGTCTTTTCACAGCAGTATGATGTTTCAATTGAGCTAACAAAAAAAATGCTTGCTATAAAGAAACCTGCAAAAATTAATATAATTAGATTTTTTTTGTTAAACATTTTATATTCTTTGCTCAAGTCCACACCCCCCTTTGTATTCTCTTTTATTTCTTCCATTGTGTATGATATTTGGAAGCCCAGATGAATTTGTAATTAAATACCGACTTTCGCAATAATTACATTTGTATTCTGATGTTACCTGTTTTTTATTATATTTTATTATAGGATAGCATCCAGAAAAGCATGATTGACATACAAAACTTAATTTAATGCTACCAAAAATCTCTTTTTCGCCCTTTACATTTTTGTTTAATAATAAATCAATTTTTTCAATATCTGTCTTTATATTTTTCATTTTTTTATCACCTCTTGTTTTCTGTTTTTAATTTTTCCGTAGAGGAAGCCGATGAGAGCTCCGAGAAAAAAGTAGATTGATATAGCGTACATAAAATATACAATAAAAAAATCCATATATAATAAATTTGTTAATGGAATCTCTATCTCTAAAGGTAGGTATAAGAAAAAACCTAAATACCCTAAACAATAATATAATGAATAACATCCTCCAACAATATCACAATATCCGCTACATGCTCCACTATTAATTAAAATAACTATTAAGGTTATTATTACAGTAATAATAATTAACAATGGAAATATTAATATTCCCCCTCTCAACCAATAACTCCAGTTTTTCCAACCCATTTTATTTTATTCCCCATATCCAGGAGGCCACGCAACACTCCTTGATGCAAACCTGAATTTATTTCCATTGTTTCTGTCTGTCAATATATAAATTGTTGAACCGTCAGTTTGTTTTAATTTTTCAACCTTTAAATCATGATAGTAATTCATATATGTCGTTGTTTCTGCATCACCATAACGCGCTTCCCAGTTAAGTATGCTGTTTGCTATGCTTACTAATTCATAAAGATTATTGTTCAGCGATATCTTAAATGAATTATATTTTTCAGAATTTTCAGATTTCGTAAGTGTTAAAGAGCTGTTTAATGTTGTGATTATTCTTTCTGGAAGCAACTCAACATTTATATCCCCTCTTTTTAGATTTACATTATATCCTTTTGATTTATATTTTTTTTCCATATCATCCAAGCAAACCTTAACTTCGTCTTCAATATTTCCTTTAATTTCATTTTCTATATGGGATTTTAACATTGGCTGCTGCATTACACATGTTTTGTAATATTCTTCTGTGTAGCATAAATACTCTATTTTTTCACCATTATATAAAATATAGTGCTTTGGATTTATGCTTCCTCCTTGAGGTGAAAGAATTTCAGTTGATTTTTGGATTTCATCTTTAATACATCCTTCTAAAAATGCAGATGGACTTTGTTCTTCAAAACCAAAACTCGCTTTTATTTTGGGATAAAACATATATATCAAAATCCCAAGAACAACAATAATTATTGCAATTATGATGAATATTGTTACTTGTGCTTTTTTTCCTCTTTTATCCATGTTCTTTATACGATATCTTTATTTAAAAAACTTTATGTGATTTTTGGTTGAATTTAGCCGAAATAATTTGGAGAGACTTTTATCGCACATCCATCATTTTTATTTCCCCAGATGTCAACACATTTTATATAATATGTTTTTCCTGTTTTCCACTGGGCAGTGTGTGATTTTGAAAGCACTGTTGTCATTGATGTTGCATTATTAATCTCAAAACCACAGGTGTAAAAATCATAATAACATTTTGCATCCTTGTTTGTGATTAATTTCAGATATCCTCCTTCTTTATACACTCTTGCAACTGCAGGAGGGGATGAATCCACAATTAATTCAAAATTAGTCTCTTTACTTGCTATATTTCCTGCTTCATCCTCGCATTTTGCATAAATTATATAATCTCCTCTCATCATCATATTGAAGTTTTGCTTGTGTTTTGTTGAGAAAGTGTCAAAAAATTGAATCATATTGTCGTAGCCTAAAAAACTATAATAGCAAGTTGCCTCTCCATTTTTTGCTCCTCCCGATGTTTCAACTTCCAAATCAACAGAAATCGGCTCAAATCCAGCTTCAATTATTCCGCTGGGAGTTATTGAGTCAATCTTTAATTCACTCTCTGAAACATATAAATTATAAACAAAATCCTCTGTGTTGATGTTTCTCTGGCTGTCATTTTCAACAAGCAACCATGGCTGGTCTTTGCATTTAATATAAAATTTATTTTCCCCACTTACTAAATTTGTTAAAGTTGTGTTGCATGTCCACCCATAAATACTAGGGGTGAAAACATCTCTCTCGCATAACATTGTATTAGGCATATCGTTGTAAGATTTTCCTTCAACAACATCATATTTACACTCTGCTGGCTCTTTTAGATAAGCTGTTGCAGGAGTTTCTGTTGTCCCATATTTTAAATAAGAGCTATCTGCAGGAGCATAATTATTTATTCTTGCAGGAGTTAAATCAGGACCTGTTGTTATGCAGAAATTCACAACATATTCATCAATATTAAAATTTTCCCATGCATCTTGGCATCTCACATACATGTTCATGTTTCCAAACACCTGTCTCACATCTCCTGTAATATTATAAATTTCCAGACTGTCAAGGCTTGGCATGAAAATTCCAAATGTGTGATTTAGTGTAAATCTTGTCTGCTCAAGAGGATAATCACCTTCCATTTCTTTATAGTTAGGAGATGTTTTCTGGAAATTATATTTGCATTGCGCATATTCATTTGTATCAAGAGTAAATGGAACAAGAGTCCATTCTGGTATGCAGCCATCTTGCCTGTTAACAGCTTTTATCTCAACTTTTTTTGTTTCTGGATTTTGGAATTCATAATCAGGATTTTCTTTGATAGGTTCAAATAAACTAATGTTTTCAATATCAATGATTATCCCAGGAGTTATAACAGGAGGGTTTAGGTCATAGGGAATGCTTTCACACACAGGATTTTCTGTATCTTGGTTCAGAAGTTTGCATACTTGTCCGAGTGCAGAGCACCTGTATTCTGTGCATGGTTTTAAGGAGTCTTCATTGCATTTTTTGCACTCTGCTTTTCCAACTGGTGCCTGCCATGGTAAACATGTAAATTTGACTGTTTCTGTTTTTGTTTTTCCCCATCCTATTAGCCATGTCCAGATAATTACAATTATTGCGATAATAATAGCATAAGGACCCCATGATAGAGCACTTAATAATTTAAAATACATAAGAAATGCTGTCGCTCCAATAACCCCTCCTGCAAGTGTTAATACTGTTGCTGCACTTCCGCTTCTTCCCATCCATTTTGCAAGCATTCCTCCTACTACACTTCCGATTGCAAAACCAATTGCTGCTGCTCCGAAGGCGCTAAACACACTAGATGCTGCTTGCCCATAAGGTATAACGTATGACAAAAGTAAAGTTTTTTGTGTAGTGAGATAAAGTAGAGTACCAGTTGCCCCACTAATAGTTCCTAAAGTCTTTATAACATTATCAATTCCACTTTCTTCTTCATTCCCAGTGCCGATTTTTATTCCCATTGCAGCATAAAATTCACTTGCATCATTTGTCTTAACATATTGCCCGTCAACTGGCTTAGCATACTGTGTGTATTCTGTCCAAGAAACACTTGGTGCTCCTGATACAACTATGTTGTTTGTTCCTTCTCCTGCATAATTTACATAACTTCCGCAATCTCCAAGAGAAATGCACAAATCATTAAGCTGCTCTGCAAATTTTTTTGTTTTGCACTCGCAATTAGTTTTGCAATTCCATTTTCCTTTCCAGTCTTTCTGATAAACAACAGTGCATTCTTGGTTTGCGAACTTGCATAATTGCTCAGATGTTTCTGCTCTTTCCTCTCTTGTTAAGTCAAATCCGCGAGGATATTTCCCAACACACATATCAAATTTAAAATTTTCAGCAACATAAACATTCTTAATCATACAATGCTCGTTTTTTGCGCATTGTTCTGTTGGTCCATTTTGTGAATTATACTCAAAACACCTTACTGCTTCATTCATCACGCAAGATGCGATTGAAAATTTTTTTCCAGATTCTTCAATTGTTGATTGTGTGCATATTTGAGCTCTGTAATCCAAGCACGGCTCAACTTGCACTTCGCCATCAATACACATTCTTTTCCAGTGGCGACTTCCAACTGTGTCTTTTCCATCACCAATATAAGAGTCATAAGCACACCAACTCTCACCATTCTGCCTTATGTTTCCTTTTTCATCAATACATGTTAAATCTTTACATATGTAATTTCCATCATTAACCCCTTTCCCTTCATTTTTAGATGAGGAAGTGCATATGCTGCTTAAAAATCTATTACAATTTCCGCATGTTTCAGATTCAATGTTTCCTGAATTAGGATTGCACGCATTTTCTTTTTTCAAGATTTTCCCATTGTTCCATGATGTATCTTTATCAAAAGAATAAATATTTTCGCGATTTCCACAAGAATCAAGCCAATAAATTTCATCCTTTCCTTCAATGCAGCTTATTGATTTTTGTTTTTCACATTTTACACCTAAATTAGTAATATCTGGATGCGAGCACAAATAATCCTGAAAAAATTCTCCGTTTTTTGACAGGCATTCAGATTCTGTTTTCAAACTGCAGATTTCATTTTTAAAAACACATGCTCCCTCAATTTGAGATGCTCCTAAAGCAATGCAGTCAAGCTGATTTCCTCTTTGAAATTCTTTTTTAAAACCATAATCTAAAGAAATCTTTTCACATCTTTTTTCTGTCATAAAATCTATCTGGTTTCCTAACCCACAGCATCCTTTTACACACTGCTCAATCAAGCAATTTTCTTCATCACTCCAGTTTCCGCCATTTGATTCACATGCTTTTTTTGGAGATTTTGTTGAGCATAACCCTTCTTTAGAATCAATGCAGCATCCTAATTCGCATTGTGAAATCTGCTCGCATTTTGTAGGAATTGTATCAACAGCACAATCATTAACATAAACACTTCCTAAATCCTGGCATATTGCTCCAATCTTTGTTTTAAGACAGCAGTTCCAAGATAGAGAATTAACACTAAAATTAAACCTCTCATAACTAATGCTAAAATTTTCTTTTTCATATATTCCGGGAATTTCAGGGATTTCTATTTTAGCAGAAACACTTCTAATTTGTTTTATTGAAATTATTTTTATCAGTAGATTTAGTGTTTTATTGATTAAATTACTGTAACCTTTCTTATTTATTGGTTCTGAATTTTCTGTTAATTCTTCTGTTTGATGAATAAGATAACTTTCTGCTGTACTCATATTGACTAACAAGAAAATCTGAAATATAACAATTAACAATAGCATGCTTTCTATTTTTTTTATTTTTTTATCTAACATTTTATATTCCTGGAGGTATTACACAACCTCTTACAGCAAACCTGAATTTTTCTTTGCTGTCTCTGTGCTGAATATTATAAATAATTATTGAATCTCCTGTCCTGAACTTATCTATTTTAAATTCCGGATAAAACAGCATATATCCTAAGTGTTCAAAATTGCAAAACCTTGCTTCCTGGCTTACAATTTCCTGAGAGACAACTGCCAAGTCATACAATCTCGTTAAAAAACTAATCTTGAATTTCTCTATTTTTTTTGTTTCGTCTGTTTTTGTAAGAGTTAGTTTGCCATCTATACTAATGGTCATCTTATTTTGAGATATATCAACATCAAACCCCCCATATCTTGCATCAACAACATAACCCTCTTTGTTAAGATTTGATGTTAAATCATTAAAACAAAGTTCAATATCTTTAGAGATGTATTGTTTTGTCTCTTTCTTAATATTTTGAATTAGCATTGGTTCTTGATTTATGCATGGTAGGTAATAATTTTGATTATAACAAAGATAAGATATATATGAATAATCCTTTTCACCCTCAAATTTGAATTTTTTATTTAAAGGATTAGTTATATAGCCACCCTGCGAAAGAAGAATGCCAATGGTTTCTTTTATCTTATCATTCATGCATGTCTCTAAAAAAGAATTTGGATTTGTCTCTGGACTTTTTCCAATACTTGGAATAACTCCCTGCCTCATAAGAAAGAATAAAGCAACCAAACCAACTAACAAAACTCCAATAATTATAAAAATACTCATCTGCGAGCGTTTGCACGAGACAAGATGATTTAAGTAATTACGAGCGCAGGAGCGAATTCTTTTTCTATCTAATTTTTTTATCATTTCATCATCCACAAATTTACTCCCTGCTTTTTAATTCTCTGGATTTTATCCTCTAATGTTAATTCTAAAAGATACTTGTCAGCTGTATTCCATGATATTTTTAGGAATTTTGCAAGTTCAGAGGATGTTATTATTTTTTTTTCTTTTATGAACTTCAGAATTTTTCCGTTTAATTTATAAGATTTCATATTATAATCCATATTACTAATCATATTATTATTAATATGTTATTTATTACCGCTTTTAATATGTATATACATAAAAAACCAGATTATATAAATGTTTCTTAAGAATTACCCTCATCTTAATCTTCTGCTCAGACCAACGCTCGCTATAAATTTAATTGGAATGTCTTCGCGTTAGTCTTCTGTTTCAACTCTTGGTGCAAGAATAAAACTCAATTCCATGTTGTTATCTTTAAGATCCATCCTTAAAGGATGGTCATTTGCAAAATTCAAAACTGTTTTCTCACATAATTTTGCACCTTTGATGAATTTTTGCAGATATTCAATGCTGTACCTTGATTTACAATTCTCTGCCTGTATTCTTGCTTCATCCCCTGAGAATTCTGACTTTGCAGAGTTCAATCCCTTTGCTTCTATTATGAATTTTTCATCTTCAATTATGAATGAGCAGGCATCAGCAACAACAGCACAATCTTCAATAGAGGCAATTAAATCAATTGAGCTCAATTCAACTTTTGAGCTGAATTCAAAATTAGGCATGTCTCTTTCTTCACTTTCCACATCAATCAGACTTAAACTGAAATTTCTTTTAATTCTGTCCTGAATTTGAATATGCAATAAATTCTCTTTTTTTTCCAAAACAAGAGTGCTTCCAGAACTGCTTCTTCTTAAAATCTGTTTTAAACTATCAAGATTTATTCCAAGAATTTCGCTTTTTTTTTCAGGTATTTCAAATTGTGAAAAAGCACTTTTTGGAAGCTTGAAACCAACCATTGAGACATTTGCAGGATCCATTGCAACAATACTCAACCCAAATTCATTTACCTTTATTCTGACTTCTGTAACCAATTCTGAAATAATTTCAACAACTCTTGACAATACAGCAGGATTTTCTATTTTTATCAACATTTTTATATCTCTATCAAAATACAAGCTTCTTTTAAATATTATTGTTCTTAAGAATGTAAAATTTCAAAGAAAAATACTTGCTCGTCACCTCGCAAGTTTTATATTATAATTAATCCAAAGAAATAACCTGTTAAATCTAACAAGCACTGATATATAACGAACTTTTCATAGTTAATAATCAATTAAGTAATGCTATGATAGTAGTACAAATTTCTAATACAGAAATTTCTTGTAATCCACTTCCTAAAAGTAGTGGAAATTGACTTGTACAATCGTAATAAACAATATAAACCTTTTATTTTTATCTTTAATATGGAACCATTTTCCAACAATTCAAAATCTTTCAAAGAGCAAAGAATCAGGAAAATAACTCAATTGTATTATTCAAGGCCTGATATAAAAAAAGCTATTTTTGAGTTTTCAAAGAACAGAGAAATTGTTCCTAAATATTTTGAAGGATTTGGAAAAAGGCCTGATAGTTTTCAGTATTCTGCTGATATGTTTGAACTTGTTAAAAGAGGGGCAACATCATTTCATTGCTCAGAAGAGATTTGGGAAGACCCGCTTAAAATAATAACAGGAATGCCTGAACAACAGGCAAATGAATTAAGAATAGGTTGGGATTTGCTGATTGATATTGACAGCAAGTACATAGATTACAGCAAGATTTTAGCAAATATAATAATTAGTATGTTAAAGTTTCATGGGATTAAGAATATAGGCGTAAAGTTCTCAGGAAACAAAGGTTTTCATATAATCCTTCCATGGAAAGCTTTTCCAAAAGAAATCAATGGCATTGAAACCAAAAACATGTTTCCAGAGTGGCCAAGAATAATAGTTAATTATCTTATAGAACAGACAAAAAACCAATTAATTGAGAAAATTACTGAATTAACAAAAACTAGTAAATATGTAAAAGATTTTCAAGCTTCTAAAGAGGTTTTACCAGATGTTATTTTAGTTTCTCCAAGGCATTTATTTAGAATGCCTTATTCTTTGCATGAAAAAACAGCTCTTTCAAGTGTTGTTTTAATCCCAGAAGAAATTGAAAATTTTCAGATTATAGAAGCAGATCCTTTAAAAGTTAAAGTTAGAAATTTTATTCCAAATTCTGAAGAAGGTGAAGCAAAAGAATTGTTGATTCAGGCACTTGATTGGTATGAAGAAAATGTCAAGCCAAGAAAAGATTATAAGGAAAAACAGAAAATTTCAGGAAAGTCAGGTTATGATAATGTAAAAATTGAAAACCTCTCTGATAAAAATTTTCCTCCTTGTGTAAAAAAAATTCTTAATGGGATTGCAGACGGTAAAAAAAGAGCTCTTTTTGTTTTGATAAATTTATTCAGGAGTGTTGGAATTGAAAAAGACAAACTTGAACAATTGATAGAGGAATGGAACACAAAAAACAATCCTCAATTAAGACAGTCTTATATCAACCCTCAATTTTCTTGGAGTTATAGAAATAAGCCAATAATGCCTCCAAACTGCAAGCAGTTTTATCAAGGGATAGGGGTTTGTGCTCCAGATGAATTTTGCAGACTGATAAAAAACCCTGTTAATTATGTTATCAGAAAGAGCTTCCAAGAAAGCAAAAAAATTAAAGAAACCACAAAATCAAAAGAATAAATTGCATTGGCGCGTTAAAGGGATTATTGCCATTAAAAAATTAGCTTTTATAAGAAAAATGAATTCTAAAATAGGGAATTACAAGCAAGGCAAAATGCTTAAAGAAAAACTTTTTGAGATCTTTCAGGGATGGAATGCTTGTGCTAAATGGGCTGATAGTTATAATCTAAGAAAAAGCGTTGTGAGGAAAATATACTCAAACAGCACTCGCTAACGCACCAATCCAAAAAATAAAGATAATTTTAAAAACAACACTTAATTATATTCTTTATGAAAAAGAGAGTGTTTTTGTTTAGTATTTTAATTCTTTTATTAATATTTATTATTTCTTTTACAATATCAGAAGAAAATGATTCAGGAAGTATTGGTGTTGGAACTTCTGATACTGGTAATGAACAAGAAAAGATAGACAAAGCATATACATGTCTTGAGGATAAAATAAAAGACGCTGGGTGTTCTAAACTTTCTACAGAAGAAAAAATATTTTCATTGTTGGCTGTTAAAAAATGCAAGACTGAACTTATTGATGATTCAAATAATGAAGAATGCTGGCCTTCAAGTGGCTGTAATATAAAAACAACAGCGCAGGCAATTTTGGCTTTGGATAAATCAGGAGGCAGTACAAGTGATGCAGAGGACTGGCTTATATCTCAAAATAAAACTCCTGAAGATGTTTATTGGTATCTGCAAATTGAGAGTTCAGAACCAACAACATGTTCAATAACTTATGACAGCTCATCAAATGAGGTATATATTGGCTCAGACAAAAAAATAAGCAAAGGAGCAGGAAGCTGTTTGAGTTTATCAGAAGAAGGGTACTGGTTGAGAATCTCTTCAAACTGTTATGATAGAGAATTTGAAATTTCATGTGATCAGAATTTTATGACATCTTTATTATACAAGAAAAAAACATCATCTACAGTTTATGTTTCAGACAAAACAAATACTGCTTCAGCAGAAGGAACAACAATAGAAAAAGTTAGTTCTTTGTGTTTTGCTAAACCAGGAAGCAATTCTTGTGATTATGAAGGAACTCTTTGGGCTACGATAGTTTTAAAATATTTAGGTCATGAAGTTTCTTCATATTTTCCTTACTTGGTTTCAATGGCAGATGAGTCTGATAATGAAAAATATATTCCTGAATCTTTCCTGTATCATCTGACAAACTATCCTGATTTTAGAACTGATTTATTATCAAAACAAAAAACTAGCAAATACTGGGATGAGTCAGGAGATAAATTTTATGACACTTCTGTTGCATTGCTTTCTTTACAAGACGAAGAACCTGTTGAAAAATCAAATTCAAAAAACTGGCTTTTAGAGATTCAGGATAAGGATGGATGCTGGAATAGTGGGAATAAGAGAAATACTGCATTCATATTATACTCTCTTTGGCCAAAAAAAGCCGCACTATCTATTGACAATGATTGTGAGGATGATGGAAAGGGTTATTGCATATCAGATACACAGTGTGCAGAGATGAAAGGTAATGAATTAACTGATTTTGATTGCTCATCAGGACTTGATGTTTGTTGTGATACAAAATATGTCTTGCCTGACTGCAAAGAGCAAGGCGGAAAAGTTTGTTCTGTTGATGAAGAATGTAGTGTTTCAACTGTAGAATCATCAGATGAGCTTTATTGCTGCCTTGGTATCTGCGAAGAAAAACCTACTCCAGCAATAAATGAGTGTGTAGAAAACAATGGAAACTGCAAAGAAAGATGCTCTGATAATGAAGAAGAAAAAACTGAATATAATTGTGATTCTGATTCTTTGGATGTTTGCTGTTTTGAAAAAGAACCTAGCAAATTGTATATATGGGTATTAATAATTCTGATTATTTTGGTAATTATAGGAATAATATTCCGAAATAAATTAAGGCCTTTTTGGTTTAGAGTAAAATCTAAATTTGGAGGAAAACCAAGAGCTCCTCCTAGTGCAGGATTTTTAGGAAGGCCTGTATTTCCTCCAATGCGTCCAGGACCAAGAATGATTCCAAGAAGAATTCTTCCTCCTCAAAGAACACAAAGACCTCAACCAAGAACCCCTAAACCATCTGCTGAATTGGATGATGTCCTTAAAAAATTAAAGGAGATGGGGAAGTAATATACACAACATCTCTGATAGGATTTAATCATCTTAAAAATAATTAGTTGCTCATTTCATTAGCAGTTTTCTATTAATAATAATTTAAATTCGATGAGCGAGGAGTGAATTTTGTTCTTTGAATATAAAAATACAGATGAGTGTAAAAGCCTTAAATTTATTATTGACATTTATAAATATCAGAAGTACTCAATTAAAAAACAATCTTTATTAACCTCTCTTTCTTATAATATATTATGAAGAAAAACATAACCTTAATTTTTATATTATTATTAATATTTCCAATTATTTCAGCAGTTGAATTTGATGTTAAAGATAGTTTTTCTCAAGGAGAGACTTTAACAGCAAAACTTTCAGGGAATTTTGTGGATTCTGTTTCAAATGATAATATATTCTTTTACAGAGGACATGTTAGAATTGCAATGAATCCAGAAATAGCAAAGATAAATGATGAGTATTACATATATGCACAGCTTTCAGGAAAAAATCAAGGAAATTATTCTGTTTCAATAGAAAATGTAAAATATATGAAAGGCTCTGAAATTGTTGATGAAAAAATAATCAAAAATTTTACAATAATTAATACCAGTGCAGATTTTTCAATAAATCCTGGTTTTGTAATAACAAATCAAGATTTTTTTATACAGACTCAAAATCTAAAAGACAGCAAGATTGATATTAAAATAAAAACAGATACAATTTATGGGAGTACATCAGGTGGTTTTCTTGATTTTCTGTTTGGCAATTCTAGTTCAGAAACCCAACAAGAAACAAGCGTAACTTTAAAATCAGGAGAAATAAAAAAAATAAATTTTAATATAAAAAACATAACACAGACAACTTTAAAAACAATTGAGCTTAGCACTGGTTCTTTAGTTTATACAATCCCTGTCTATATTTTGGTTAATAAAACTCAAGATACTAAAAAAGAGCCAGCTCTTGGTTTTGGCCAAGAAGGATTGAATGTTTCTATATCTACAGATTCTAAAACAGAAAGAATTATTTATCTTACCAATACAGGAAAAGGAACACTAGTCAATATAACTCTAAGTGTTTCTGAGTCATTAAAACCATATATTTCTGTCTTTCCAATTGAAATTAAAGATTTAGAAGAGGGTTCAAGTGTAAAAATAACATTAGATATTAATTCAGATTTTTCTGAAAAATCAATTGAAGGAGAAATAAAAGCAAAAAACACTGAAGATACTGGAAGTATTTATGCTTATTTTGAATTAATTCTTAATTTTATAGAAGATTACAAGCCTTTGCCTGGAGTTAATGAAACAATTGTCAGGACAAAAACTTGTTTGGAAATAAATGGAACAATCTGCGATAGTGATGAAAAATGTGAGGGAAAGACAGAAAACGCAAAAGATGGTGTTTGTTGCATTGGAACTTGTAAAAAAGAGGATGTTAGCAATACTGGAAAAATAATTGGCTGGACAATTGTTGTTATTATTGTTTTGTTCTTGCTCTGGTTCTTTAAAACAAAATATAAAGGAGCGAAAAAAGAAGTTGATTTGCTCAAGATAGGTTCAGGGAAGAGGTAATTTATTGATGTAAAAGAATTTGCAATCGTTATTAATAACTAAATTAGTCTTATTAACTTATATCTAACTCTCATAATTAATTGACATTCTTTAAAATCATTTCTTTTAATTATCATTTCCTATTATTTTTCTTAAATTGTTTTTTTGGTGTTTTATCAAGTGTTTTCTTATTTGCTTTTTTATCCACTTCTTTATATTTTTCATTTATCTTTTTAATTTCTTCTTCAAAACCCTTATCACCTAAAACTTCTCTTAATTTTGTTTCAAAAATACCTTTTTCTAATTGAAGAATTCTCGCAATCTCATCATATCCATGCAATCTTCTTGTAAGTTCATTAAGAACATCATTCCATCCATTATTTGTTAGGGCTATTAATTCAGGTTGTATAATCTCAATATGTGAAGGCATATATTTGAACATTAAAATAACTAAATAAAGAACATCTTCAACCTCTACTTCAATTTCAGCAAAATTATTGTAAAAACCTTTGTGTTTCTCCATCTCTCTTGACTCGTTTATTTTTTTAGTAATGACACTAACCCCCTTTTCTTCATCAATTTTTTTTATTATAATTTCCAATGTTTCATTCAGATGTTCTGGAGGGGTTCCCATAACTTCAATTATCATCACTGCACTTATTCCTTTTGTCTCTTTGTCTTTACCCATTTTTTTCAAATTTTTTTAATACGAATAAGATTGCTAATAAAACACAAAAAATCACAAAGCCATATATCCCATAATTGGTTGTGTTTAAATCTTCTTTATCTTTAGAATTTTCACTTTTTATATCTTTAGTTAATTTTATTGGTTTTAATTCTTTGTTAATTAAATTTTCTGCCTTAAGTGTTCTATTATCAATTGTATTTGTTATTTCAGTTGTATTTTTCTTTATATCCTCTTTTTTGTATGATTCATTAATTTTTTCAGTATTTTTAGATGATGTCTTAGAAAAAATATCATAATTATCAAAGGCTTTTGCACTTCCAGAGGAATTTCTTATCTTAATCTGGATATTGGATTTTCCAGTATAATCTAAAATTTTTAATGTAAAAACTTTTTCTTCTGCATTTTTGATAATATCATTAATATAATAATAAGTGGATTTCCATTGTTCATTATTTGATATTTTTGCAACTCTAATCATTTTTTCATTAAGGATATCTATTTTCACATCATAAACATCTTCTTTAAAGTCAATAAGTTTTATTTTTATTGCGAATTCTTCTCCAACAAGCACTTCATCTGGATAATTTATTGTGATGTTTTGAGATGATAGAAAGGGCAAAAATAAGATTATAGATAGAATTATTAATAATAATCTCATATAGTCTTTGATTATAATATACTTTTATATATTATTGTGATAAAAATGTTATTTTTTGTTCACTAATAATTCATAACATATTTTTATAATTCTTCCGATTTCCACCAGTCTTTGACTGGTGGTATAGATATTTAATTCTCGAGCAATTAATTAGGATAGCCGAGATACTCGGCTCTATGAAAGTTCAACATAGTTGTAACTTTCTTCTTAATTAAATATCTTTCGGAGGTGTAAAATGTTAGCGAGAGCCAGTTCGTGTGTTGGAAATTCATGGTGTCATGCCATGTTCAAAATAAAATATTGCCACAGAATTTTTGATACAGACGAAGTAAGAGGATATGTTGCAGAATTGATTATTCTTATTTCAAGTTTGTATAACATGCCGATAAAAAAAATGGGTTTTGGAGACAATCATGTGCATTTCAGAGTTGATATCAAGTTGAGGAGCAAACCAGAAGCAGCTAAGATTTTTAGAGGGATAACAGCTAAGAAACTTTTTGAAAAATTCCCGGAAATTAAGAAAGAATATTTTTGGGGTAGCGGATTATGGAATCCTTCATATATGTTGGATAATATTGGAAGTGACGAAGACAGTGTTGATAATTACATTTCATCACAAAAATATTCAGTGAATATTAATTAACTGCATGCCACCCGTCTTTGACGGGTGGTTCATTGACATTGTTGTCTTTTGGTATAACAGTTAAATAATAACTTATTTGATATCTATTCTTATTTTTTCTGCAAGTTCATCTTGCATTTTATACCAGTCATTTACAGGAGAACCAGTATTTTTTCGTGCAGCCCAAATTCTCATATATTCTTTAAATACTTCCAAATAATCAAAGGGTGTTAAGATAGTATTTTTTATTTTATGTTCTTCATCGATGTATAATGCTTGTCTTCCTCTAAATTTCTCACTTTGCCTTTTTGTGTCAGCATTTCTGACATCATGCCACATTTGTTTATATGAAACTATATAATTTATAATATTTCTAAGAGCAGAGAGTTTATTCATGTGTGGAAAACTCTTTTTAGATAATGCTTCTAAATCATCATAGTATTCACGAGAAAAAGTATTAACATACATTAGGCAATTTATTATGTCATTAATTTTATTATTTTTTTCACGAAATTCTTCTTCTGACATAGATTTTAAATAATTTTAGCATTTAAAATCATTTTTATATTGAATAATCTATGTTCATTCAAAAAACTGCGCGAATTTTCCCCCCCTTTTTCTCGCTTTTTCAAGTGTTATAACCCAATTTTTTCCCGAATCACTTAAATGTTTAGGGTGAATAAACAACCAACCCTCTCTGTTAAACCTAAGAGCTATTACTGGTTCAAGTTTAAAAATCTCAGAAAAAATCATAAAATTCTCAATTTGCTCTTTGGTTATGTATATTGCTGGTTTTTTGCTTGATTTCACCTCAATGCAATATTTCTCTCCTTTTTTTCCAGCAATTATATCACAATCAGAATTCTCTAAAATACCGCTTCCAGCAACTCTAACAGCCCTGTAATTATTGCTAACAAACATCTCACATAATTCCCTTTCAGCTTTGCTTCCTTTTGCTTTATTTGACATTTTTTTCACCATTTTTTAAAAATTGCAAGCTTAAAAATTTTTTAAAATTTTTGTTGTTTTTCGGCATTTTTCAACTCTTTTGCATCACTTACTAAATATAAAAAGGATTTAATTTATAAAGTTATTTGGCAATGTCTTGATAAATCCACATAAATTTTTTACGAGTTTATTCTGTTCACTTAAACATCTTGTTCAATTCTCTCTTCTTTCTTTTTATTTTCCAGTTTTTTTTGTGATATGCATAACTTACAATTAAAGGAAGAATACTTGTTGCTTCTGCATAAACCATTTGCTCAAAAGAAACATCAACCTTTCCCCATGACTGCGCTTCTCTTAAGGTTGAGCTTGAGCATGCCCCATCTCTTGCATCAGCAACTGTTATTTGAACAGCGTATTTATGCATTGGAACATCTCTTCCAAGTATTTCAGCACAGATAACAGTATCCTGTGCAAAGTTTTTTGGAACACCCCCTCCAATCATAAATAAACCGGTTGTTTTAGATTTTATTTTTATGTCTGTCAGTTCTCTAAAATCAGCAACAGAGTCAATTGTCAAATATTTGCTAAAATTCTTCTTCTTTTCTTTTTGATTAACTACTAAACCAAAACCAGCGCTTGAATCTGAAAAAGCAGGGCAGAATACAGGAACATTGTTTTTATATGCTGTCTCAACAAGAGAATCTTTCTTTTTTGAGTTTTCAATAAGATAATTTCCCATCTCTTTTATAAATTCTCTTGAAGAATAAGGTCTTGGTTCTAAATTATCTGCAATTTTTTTGATTGTTCTGTCACAATCTTGTAATTCCTCTTCATCTATAAAAGTGTTATATATTCTGTCAATGTACAAATTGCGCAATTTTTTATCATTGACATTTGAAATTCCTTGATAATGCCTAAATCCCAATGCTTCAAAAAAGTCCATATCCACTATTGATGCGCCTGTTGCAACCACTACATCAATCATGCTGTTTTCAATTAAATCAGAATAAATCTTCATGCATCCAGCAGCACTTGTACTCCCTGTTAATGTTAAGAAAATAGTACATTCTGGATTTTCTAGCATTTTGCAGTATATATCAGTTGCTTTTGCAGTATCTCTTGCTGTAAAAGACATCTTTCTATAAGCATCAATTATTGATGTAGAATCAAAGGAAGTTATGTCTATATGCTCAACAGGTTTGCTTAAAATTTCTCGTTTTTCTTTTCTAAGTTTATTATTAAGATTTACCATAAATAAGTTTTTATATAAAAAAGTATTTATAATCTTTATTATACAGAAAAAATTATCTATTTTTTAGTGTATCTATTCACTATCATTCCAATAGCAATTATTATAATAATGACTGGTATCCAAGGCAAATTAAGACTAATAACTTTTAATTCATTTAACAACCAGACCAAAGCCCAAATCAATATAACAACTGCAAGTGTTGGAAATTTTGTTTTTGACATATTTATTAATGTATTAAAGAATTTATAAAGTTAACTTGTGTATTTTTTGTTAACAATAAATTAATATCAAAAAATCTTTGCTTATATTAAATGATAGATGATTTGTATTTAAACAGTACTTATTATTAAGCACTAAGAAATTTATTTAAACATTTAATTAATTGTTATATTTTTGTAAGGTATATCTGCTTTATAATCATCTGGTAATCTTCTATCAATTCTTTTTTCTTTTAGGTATTCTTCGCTTGGTATCTCAACAGAACTAGCTCCTCTGCCATAAGAGTACATTATCATACCGATTCCAACCATTGCTCTCAAGCTCTTTTTTACATCATCGTTTGGTTTTCCAGTATCTCCAGATATTTGCTTAAGGATATCTTTTTCCTTTAGTTTCTTTTTTCCCTTCATTTCTTCGAGATATTTGTATATTTTAAATTCCAAAGAGTAAATTGTCATTTTATGGCTATTTAAATACACATTATCTTATAAGAATTGTGGGAGTAGAAAAGATATATTTTAACTCTACAAATCCCGTGCCTGAAGAGTTCTTCTATTATTGGCTTTTGCTCTTTTTATTCCTTCTCTTAAAATTTCTTCAACCTTTCTTTCAAGAGTCATGCCAGTTTCATCTGCTACACTGCTTACAGAGTTTTCTTTGTCAAGTTCTTTAACGGTTTTTCTTATGTTTGATTTGATGATTAATCCTGGCATTTTTATCTCTCCTTTTTTTCCTCTTCAGGTTTCATGAATGGAAACATTTGACATTCTCTTACAGACTTGTCAATCAAAAAAGCAAAAAGCCTTTCACTCAATCCAAAACCACATGTTGGAGGCATACCATATTTTAATGCCTCGACAAATTCTCTATCATACATCTGTGCTTCTTCATCTCCTGCTTCTCTTAATTCTTGCTGTCTCTTAAACCTATTTTCTTGGTCAATTGGATCATTCAACTCAGAATAGCCATTTCCTAATTCACTTCCAGCAATTAAAACAAAGAATCTTTCTGTTACTCTTGGATTTTTCTCACTTTTTTTTGCTAATGGAGATATTTCAATTGGTTGATTTATAACAAAAGCTGGCCCTGAAAGTTTTTTTCTGCAATATTTCCATAGAGAATCAATAAGCCTCTCTCTATCTGCGTTTTTCTCGTATTCAACCTGAAGTTTTTTTAATTTCTCCTCGATTTGCTTTTTATCCCATTTTAGTATGTCAACTTCTGTTTGTTTCTTAATTTCTTCACAATAATCTATTATTTTCCATTTTTTTCCCAAATCAATGCTAAAACCCTTGCTTTTAAATTTAAGAGTTCCTAGAGTTTGTTTTGTTACATATTTGTACATTTCCTCTACAAGCTTCATTCCCCGCTCATAACTTGAATAAGCCAAATAAAATTCCATTTGAGTATAGTCTTGTAAATGTTCTGGGGAAATCCCCTCATTCCTGAATATTCTTCCAATTTCAAAGGTTTTTTCATACCCAGCTACCATTAATCTTTTTTGCCATAACTCTCCTCCCGAGATTCTTAAATACACATCAATATCAAAAGAGTTGTAATGAGTGATGAAAGGTTTTGCATCTGCACCACCAGTTGTATTTTCTAAAACAGGCGTGTAAACCTCAATAAAGCCTTTGTTTATTAGAAAATCTCTAATTGCTTTCCAAAATTTTGTTTTTTTAATAAACATCTCTCTTATTTCATGATTTATCAAAATATCAAGATATCTTTTTCTATATCTTTCTTCCTCGTCCAATAAACCATGCCATTTTTCTGGCAGAGGCAGAATTGCCTTGCTTAAAATATCCAAACTTTTAATTAGTACAGAGATTTCTTTTGTTTTTGTTTTTATTATTTCTCCTTCAACCCCTACAAAATCCCCCGGATCAATATATTTTTTAAAGAATTTCATAATTTTTTCAGGAGTTTTTCTTTCTTGCAGAACTATCTGTATGCTTCCAGTGCTGTCTTGGATTTTTCCAAATGAAATTTTTCCCAAATCTCTTTTTAGCATTAATCTTCCTGCTGTTTTGACTTTTGTCCCTATTTTTGATTTTAAACATTCCAGGCAAGTTTGTTTTTTGTCAAATTTGTTCGGATAAGGATCAATGCCTTGTTTTCTCAAATCCTCAATTTTTCTCTTTCTTTCGTTTATTATCTGTTCTTCACGTGACATGATATACAGAAGAGTTCTGCATTTTTAAAGATTTATAAAACAAAAATTCTTTAATAATTAAATGATTTCAAAAGAGGTTATCTAATCTCTATGATACTTAATAGAATATTCTTTGCCATTATTTGAATATTTTGGTACTAATATTTCCCAGAGCTTTTTTGTATTTCTGTTCATAATAATCCTTTTTATTTTTTAATAAACTCAACATTTTCTAAATTTTCAAACTCTTTATCTCCTGTTAGAAATTTGATTCCAAACTCTTTAGCCATAAGATAGGATATGCAATCAGTCATTGACAAATCATTTTCTTTATTTCTAACTCTAAATTTCATAGCTTCTTTGATTATATTAGGATTTAAAGGAGCAATAAACTTTGAATATCTATTTAGATATTCTTCTAAATTTGGATAATTATTTTTTATAAGAATAAAACAAAGTTCAGCATAAATAAAATTATTAATTATTATTTTCTTATCTAAGTAATTATTATATTTAATATTTCCACTAATTATCTCTATTATTGCATAAGTATCATATATAAAAGAATTATTCATCATAAAGTTCTTTATCAGCCTCTTTCATTATCTTGCTTACAGGTTTTTTAAATTTAAATGTTCCAAACATCTCTCTTAAAACATTGTCATCTTCTTTTTTTAACAAAATTATTACTTCATCACCCTCTTTTGCCTTTTCACTTTCAATAGCTTTCTGAGGCACAACTATCCCAAATGAGTTACCCCATTTTCTTAACTTTGTTTTTATCTCTATCATCTTTATCTTTTATTATGTATAAACAATATAATTATACTATATAAACATTTCTGTTTTTAATATATAATCAGGGTATTTTTCATTACATAAAAATATTTTATTAACTTATTATCTATGATTCTTCACATAAATTTAAACTTTTAATACAAGAAAGTATATCTTTTTATACACTTTTATGATAGAAAAGTTTAAAAATATTTTCTTCACTTCTCATAACACCTCTCAACCTTTTTTCTGAATTTTTTAGGATACTTTTTCAGATATAAATCCAATTTCTTAATGTCAATTTTTTTTCTAAAATTCCTAACAATTTCCTCATCCAGTGGCTGCCTAAAATATATCATATCAATAAATGTCTTTTCAATATCTGAATAAGGAAGATAAAAATCACCATCTTTGTAATAATCAAAACCAAAAAAGTAATCTGGCAATATCCTTTTCATGATAATATTTCTATTAAAAACCTTTCTTATTCCAATTCTTATATTTTTAGTAGTGATAATAATCGGATTTGTCTCCTGTTCCCATAAATTGTGAAAACTTAAAGCATTCTGCAATCCGAGATAAGATGGCTTAAAGCAGAAAACAATTAAAGAAGAGTCTTCATGAATTGTGTAAAAACCTTTTGTTAGTTTTTTGATTTCTTCTTTTTTTATTAGATTATTAATAAGCAGATTAATGTAGTTTTTATTTTTTTTATTTATGAATTTTTTAAGGGAACTTATACTAACTACCGGGCTTTGTTTAAAAAATACTCTGATTTTATTAATGTATTTTATTTTACCCATTTTACTTAATTTGTTTTTTTATACTTTCTAAAAGTTGTTTTGAACTTGGCACAGCTCCATAAATAATAATTGCGGCCAAATCCTTTTCATCCTTTGGGCTTTTAAATTCATAAATTAATCTTTTTAATTCTCTATTGATTTTTTCTTCATCCTCAATAAAACCTAATAAAAAATCAATATCATATAAATCCCTTATTTTTGATCTTTTTAAATAGGCTTGAATTTTTTCAAGAATCAAATCCTCAGGGGATAAAGTATATACATTAATGAAAATGCTTTCAGAAGTCTCGTATTTTTTGAAAACTGATTTTTTTGTCTGAAATGTTGCTTCAAATCTTACTGAAGCGTTTTGAAAATTTAGCTCAGAATAAACTGAATTTTCTTTTATTCTCTTTTTTATTATTTTAAATCCCTTTCTTTCTAGAGAAATAAAAAATTCCCCAATTTTATTAATGTCTTTTTTTATATAAACATCTACATCTTCTGAGAATCTGTTTCCATTATAACACCTCCATATTGCTGTTCCTCCGTGTATTGTTGCATTTTGGAAAAAGTTGTATAATTCTTCTATAATTATGTCTTGAGCATAAGCTATTTCTTTCTCAGTTTTCTTTCTCAATTTAAGATTTATTGGAGTAAGTGCCATTTTTATTAAACTTTACCTAAATTATAGATATGCATAAGTTTGGTAGTTTATAAATTTTATGTTCTTAAGAGGTTATTTAACTATCTCTTCCAATACCTATTATGTCCTGCCTTATCTAATTCCTCATTCAGCATTTCATCGCAGATTTGCTGAAAATTATTAAATCTGCTTACATGGACATATTTTATTTTGCTGAATCTTTCTTGTAAGTTCTGAACTTTTAAGAACAACTCAAGCAATTTTGGATTTTTAACTTTGTATTTTCCTAAAAGCTGGTTGACTATTAGTTCAGAATCCAACTCACAAGTTATTTCATCTTTTGTAAATGTTGAAGCGAGTTCAAGAGCTTTAATTAATGCATGATATTCTGCAATATTGTTTGTTAAAAAATTTCCAATTTTTTTGCTGTATTTTGTAAGTATTTTTCCCTCATCTCTGACAATTACTCCTATAGCACCAGGTCCTGGATTACCTCTTGCTCCACCATCCGAATTTGTGAATATGATTTTAATTACATACCTCCTTGTTAAAATCATGCTCAAAAATCTCTAATTTTTGTTGAATCATGATTAATTATAAACTAAAAACTTTTTATAAATTGTCTTAAAAGATTTTATAATAACATATTTTAAATACTTATTCCTTGTAATAACTAAATATGAAAAAAAGAGTTAGCAAATTTGTATATTGGGCACCAAGAATTTTATCAATTATTTTTATATTATTCCTAACATTGTTTTCATTAGATGTTTTTGATTCAGCATCAGGTTTTAGTGAAATATTGATAGGTTTGCTTATGCATAACATTTCTGTACTTATTTTGATAGTTGTTTTAATAATAGCTTGGAAATATGAATTGGTTGGGGGAGTTGTTTTTATTCTTGCTGGGATATTATATATTGGGTTTATTTTAAGTAATATTATTTCAACAGGTTTTGAATGGTATTACTTGTTATGGGCTGTGCAGATTTCTGGAATTTCATTCTTTATAGGAATTTTATTTCTTGTTAATTGGTTCAGGAAGAGGAAATAACCAAGATTGCCTTAATTTTTTAGAATCATTTCTCTAAAACTCAAATATGTAACACTTTAAACACTTTGAAATCCTGAAAGGTTTCTGGTTTAATATCAACATTTTTTATCATAGCATGTTTTGGGCCTTTTTTACAGATTTCTATCATTTTATCAACATTATTATTATCTCCCTCTAAAAACACTTCAACTCTTCCATCTTCAAGATTTCTTACAAAACCCTTTGTATTGTGCCTTTCAGCATTTTCTTTAACAAATTCCCTGAAAAATACCCCTTGCACAGTTCCTGTAACATAAAGCCTAACTGATTTTTTCATAAACAAATTAAGAGAGATGAGTTTATTAAGTTTGTTGATGTGTTAGGTTAATAATTAAAGTTAATATCTTTTGATAATAAAATATCTTGTTAATTATCTTAAAACATTCCAAATAAAATATAAAATTACTAAGTATAATCTTGATTTATGTTAACAGTTAACTATAAAAAGAACTTAAATGAGTGTATATTTTTCATTATTTTCTAAATTCTCTTTACAAGTTTCTTCTGTCAAGTTCATTATTAACTATAGCAACAACCTGAGATGCAAAATATGTCTTAGGACCTATAGATATTGGTGTTGCAATTTTCTTTAATCTTTTGAGTTCTTTTTTTGGCATTCCTTCATGGTCTCCTAAAACAAAGACACAGTTATCTTGGATTTCTGCATCTCTTATATCCCTCCCTTTTTTATCCAAGAGGAATATCTCTTTTCCCTGGTTTCTGAGCTCTTCAACAACCTTTAAAAAACTTCTTTTTTCAATAAAAGATCCTGGTAAAACCTCTGTTTTTTGATTTGGCTTATATTTATACAATAATTTTTTAATCAAATTTCCAACATCTTTTTTGCTTATTTCAAGCTCATCTGTTATTTGCATCTCAATGTGTTTTGGAGGGTCTGGTTGCCCATAAAAAACAAGATGCAATTTTGTATCTTTTCTAAAATCATGCGAAAGAAAAAAACTTGCAATAACAACATGAATTGCAATATCCATTCTTCCAGCTTTCATTAAATCATTCAAAGGAAAATTGCCTGTTGTTACAGCTGATTTTGAAAAATAAACAATATGCCTCATTATAATAATACAAGTTCTTTAATTATAAATTTACCTGCTCCTTTCATTCGCAGATTTAATTTAATTAATACACAAGATAATTATAATAATCAACCCTTTCTTCTTAGCATTAACAATATATATTAATTTCCTACAATAGTAGCCCAAATTTCTTATTTAATCCATTGGTTTACTTGATTTCAACACAGAAAGTTTATTAATATTAACTTATTATCAAGTATATGAAAAAAGAGAAAACCACAAGATTTTTTATTCCATCAACAATTCTTGGAAAATGGTCAATTGGATTAATTATTGCTTTCTTTTTGCTTCTTATAACTGGTATATTTGTCGTTGCCACAGGACAAACAGGCGGTGAAACAATATTTGATAACTTATTAATTTCTATCCCTATGATTTTAGCAGCAATTTCTGCAATTGCTTCTTTTTTTACAGGAATAATCAGTATAATTAGGAAAAAAGAAAGGTGTATTTTTGTTTTTATTAGCACTTTAATAGGGCTTTTTGTCTTATGGTTTGTTATTGGAGAGATTCTTTTACCTCATTAGTTTTTTATTATTCCTTTATTTCCTGCATCACAAATTCAGCCCTTGCAAAAATATTTCCTTCATTTATTACTTTATACATTCCAATAAATCTATTATCTGAAAATATGCAAATAATCTTTCCAGTTTCTATTTTTTGTTTTCCAATAACATCTTTGTTGTGAATTGGTTTTCCTGTTAAAATTTGTCTTAAATTATTTTTCTTAATTTCAACTATAGGATATACTTTACTAATAATTTCTGCAGGAATTATCATATCTCTTAAAGGTTTCTCATTATTTTTTTTATATTCGTCAACAGCTTTTTCAAATTCATACAAATTTACACTCGGATATAAATCATCATACTCCTTAAAAATTCCAGCTCTTATTCTTCTTAATTCAAGCATATGTGCTCCAATACCCAATTCTTTTCCCAAATCATCTATTAATTTCCTAATATAAGTTCCTCCTTCAACTTCAACATGAAATAATATGTCCTTTTTATTTTCTTCAACCTCAAGGATTTCAAATTTTTTTATTTCTCTCTGTCTTTCTTGTCTTTTAACTCTTGATTTTACAGGGGGGGTTTGTTTAATTTTTCCAGTAAATTTTTCACTAATAATTTTTTTAATATCATTTAAATCAACATTTTCATGAATTCTCATAATACCTATATATTCTTTGTCTTCTCCTAAAAAAAACCCAGTAAGCTTGCAGGCCCTGTTTAAGGCAATAGGAAGAACACCTGTAACTTTTGGGTCTAGGGTTCCAAAATGGCTTGTTTTTCTAACTCCTATTGGAGTTAGAATTTTTCTCACAAAATCAGAGATATTAAAGCTTGTTGGACTAGAGGGTTTGTCTATGTTAATAATTCCGAATTCCAGAAGTTCACTAATTGATTTTTCTTGTTTTAGTTTTTCAATGTCCATATTAATTGTAAATTTTGTTTATATAATAATCCATCATTCAATTTTAGGTTTATATTTATTGACATGTTCTAGCAATTGTTTTAGTGCTAATGGTTGAAATCCTCTAATCACATGAATGGCACTAGAATATTTTATTCTGAGCATAGATATTTTACTAAATGGATACCCCTGCACCACTTTTCTTAGAACATTAATATCTTCAGTAATTACTTCTTTATGTGACAATTTATTTCTCTCTAAGAATCTTTTTAATAATTCTCCATCTTTACATCCAGGAACTAAATAAAGTTCAATTTTCATATCCTATAATATATAAATTTGTACATATCTTTCATTTAAATTGAAGATAACAACTCTTTTTAAATTATTTTGGGTTTTAAAGTGACATAAAAAACATTAAGTCAAGTTGCTAATTAACATTCATCCTGAATTTTTTTGCGAGTATTTAACACCCCGAAAGCAAGGCCGTCGTAGTCAAACCAGTCGTCGCCATCAACAACCAACTGCCAACCGCCCACCCAGCCGGAACCCAGACACGCAAATTCTAAAATTGGTTTATTAATTTTAATAAATTCATAGACATCGATTCCTATTGGATAATTTTTTCTAGAAGATATTTGTTTAAGTTTTTCAGGAGATTGAGAGTGTTCTAAAATTCTTGCTAATCCACCTTCAACAAAATCCCCTGCATCCTGAACTCCTGTCTTAAATGTTTCATAAGGAGCATATCCAAAATCATTATCTAAAAGCCATATTCCATTTACTTTTTTGTCAGCTTTTAAAAGGGATTTAAGAGTTTGCTCATCAGTTATAGGATCTCCTTGAGCATCTCTTGGAACATTTGCAAAAACTCCTTCAGGTGTTCTTAATATTCTTCCAAGTTGAAGCCATTGTTTTGTGTGAAAAATCTGAGGTTTAGCCCTTGTAAAATCATAAGACGCCACTAAAATAGATTCAGCAGTAGATGGCTCTCTCAGGGTAATTATCTCTCGTGTTTGAGGATGAAGATACTGTTTTTGCATTTCTGTAATATTTAAATTAAATAATTCTGGTCCAAATGCTTCCAAACTTGCAGTCAAGTTTCTATCTCCTGAAATTCTAATTAAATTTCTTTGAAGATATTTTGGCTGTTCTGCTTTGATTGATTCATATTGTATTTCTGCCATGTTTTTTTTAGAAACACAGGTTTTATAAATCTTTCTACTTGTTATTTTTTAGAAGGAGTTACTCAAATTGGAATGATTCGGTTTTAATCTCTTCTAAAGGAATTTTATACAAGAATATACCTTTTATTGGTGATAATTTAAGATCTTTTAACATAAAAAAGAAGGGTTTAAAAATTACAAGCATCAATATTTATAATGCTAAAAAATGAGGGTGTTTTAAAATTTATATTTAGGATATTTAAGGAATATTCCCTTATAATTCTTGGAATTATTACTGCAGGTTTTGGATTAAAGGGGTTTTTAATTCCTAGTGGATTCATAGATGGCGGAATTACAGGAGTTTCTTTGTTAGTGCATTTTTTGACGCCAATCCCTTTGTTTATCTTGCTTTTTGTAATTAATCTTCCTTTTATTTTTCTTGCAAGAAAACAAATAGGAAAAACATTTTCCATTAAGACTTTTTTCGCAATTCTTGGGTTGTCTTTGTCTCTTTTGATTATTGATTATCCTATAATAACCTCAGATAAGCTTCTAGTATCTATTTTTGGGGGTTTTTTTCTTGGTGCAGGAATAGGACTTTCAGTTAGAGGAGGAAGTGTTCTTGACGGGACAGAAGTTCTTTCAGTTTATCTAAGCAGAAAGGTAAATGTGACTGTAGGAGAAATAATTTTCTTAATTAATTTATTTATCTTTTCTTTTGCAGCAATTTTTCTTAGTGTGGAATCAGCGCTTTATTCTGTTCTTATTTATTTATCTGCCTCAAAAACCATTGATTTTATAATTATAGGCCTTGAAGAATATACTGGGATAACTATTATTTCTGAGAAAAGTGAGGAAATAAGAAAAAAGATAACTAAATATTTAGGCAAAGGAGTTACAATTTACAAGGGAAAAAGAGGATTTTCTGAAGCATCTGAGAATGGAGATATAGACATCTTATTCACAATTGTAACAAGACTTGAAGTCTATAAAATAAAAAATGAGGTTATTTCAATTGACCCTTCAGCGTTGATAATTGAGCATAATATTAAGGAAGTAAGAGGGGGGATCATAAAGAAAAGACCCTTACAATAGTATTTGTAGGCATTTCTTTCTCTTTTCTCATGAAATCTCCCAATATCTGAAAATTATATCGTCAAGCGAAGTATTAGAAAAATTAAACTTTTCCTTTTAAATATTTTAGAATGTTTAACATTATTCTAAAGAAGATATATTCTTTTAAATCCTTTTCTTTTTAAAAGTCAATGGATTGTATAAACAATAATTCTCCTGATTTAATCTGTTATCTTGTTACTTCTAAGTGTGTTGCTAATTGTGATATCTGTATTTCAGATGTTAATATCCCTGACCTTCCTACAAAAGAATCAAAACAGGTTATCTCTAAAATTATTGAATCTGGAGTTAAATATATTTCATTTGCTGGAAGAGAACCTTTTTTAAGAGAAGATATTTTTAAATTAATTAATTGGACAAAATCAATAGGCAGCAAAATTAATATAGAAACAAGTGGGGTTTTGTTAGATGATGCTTGTTTTAAGCAATTATCAAATTGCAAAACAGATATGATTTCTATTTCTATAGATTCTTTAGAAAATAGTTTATGCAAATATATGGGTAGGCCTTTTCTTTCAAGAACCCATATAAAATATGTTGTTGATTCTTGTAGAAAATATGGTATAAAAATAAAAATTAATTCTGTTGTTAGTAAAATAACAAAGAATGAAATTGAATTTATAGGAAATTTTCTTAATGAGAATAAACCAAATGTTTGGAAATTAAGGCAATTCACTCCAAGAAGTTCAGGTTATAATGTAAAAGAAAGATATCAAATACAAGAGGGTGAATTTAAGAAGATAGTTGAAAAAACAAAATATAATTTCCCTAATCTTAAAATAGAAGGAAAAACAAGCGCACAACAAAGTGGAACAGCATTTATGATATTTCCAGATGGACAAATAGCTAAGCCTGAAGGCAAAGGACATATTTTATATGGTAGTATACTTGAAAATAACGTAAATGAAGTCTGGAATAATTATTTTTTATCTAAAAAAAGAGCCTCTCATCATAATAATTTTAACAGGACAGGTTATCTATAAAATACCTATCAAACAGACTGTATTATTCTTAATTCTGCTTCCTTTTTTATAGAATTACTGATTTCGTTGAATCTGCTTATAATTTTATCCTTTATATGTCTTTCATGGATTAAGTGATAGTTAGTGTCAAATACATTATATGAATCATTCCCATTAAGAGTCTGTCTGCTTATAAGATAATGTTCTTCTTTATAGTTGATTCCAAAAATCTCTGTTCTTAAATAACTTTTTAAATGTCTTCCATTATTACCATTATCTCCAGAATTATCTTGTGTTTTTTCTTGTTTAAATCCGTTAAGGTTTTTTATTAGGATTTTCATTTTTTGGCTGTTTCTTACCATTAAACACAATATCTATAATACCTTCTAATATATAAACATTTCGTTTTTGTGCACACAGTACACAATATTTTGTGCACACCATACACATTATTGTTTCTCTCTTTTCCTCTTAGTAACAATAAATTCTCTTCCTCTTTCTACATGGTTGAAATTAGAAGCAAAAAATGCCTCTGTTATTGATTCTAAAAGTTCTGATCTGGTTGTATTTAATTCAGTTAAATTTTTTATGATATAGTCGAGCTTTTCAGCAATTCTTTTTTTAAATCTAACCCCAAAGCTAATCTTGTTTTCCTTCATATGTGCACAAAGTGTATAAAACTATATATATTTTGTTGAGATAGAATGTCTGTTTATCTTATCATTTTTAGGGCTTTTTTTGGTGTTTTTAATATAGCTCGTCTTTTTCTTTTATTAAAATAATACCCCCCCATATCTATCCTATAAAGTATCTTATTATCCCTTAAATAACCAGAAATCAAAAAAGGGTCATCCACTAATAAACCCATTTTCTTTACTTTTTTAAGGCCAACTATTAAACTTATTTTGTCAGGGCTTAGTTCTTTTTCATCAGTCTCACTAATCCGATACTCTCCAGGCATTTCCGTCCTTAAGCCATCATTTTGCAAAATTCTATAAGGTATATGGGAATGAAAATCCCCTATATTTTCAGTTATTACAGGCATTTTACATCTCTTTTCAGTTTCATCATCACAATAAATGCTTTGTGGAACTCTTTTAACGATTTGTACTGGTATAGCTGATTCAACAATCCAATTGATATGTTTATTTCTCTTTTCATAAATTTCTCCAAAAAGATAACCAAAGCTTTCAGATTTTCTTACAGTTTCATAAACAGATCTCAAGATTCCTTCAAATGCAATAGGTTTCAAGATTATTGTTTCAGTATCCATAATAAAAATTAGGTGATTGTTAGCATATATAAATCTTACTTCTGAAGAGCCATTCTTCTCTGGTGTTTTGGCTGTTTTGTTTTATCTTTAACAGCATGCTTTGCTTGTTTTGCAGCAGCTTTTTCAATTTCTTTTCCTGCTTCAACAACTGCAGCCTTTTTCTCTTTTTCTTCTTTAATCTCTTCTTCTGTTTTTTCTTCTTTCTTAATTTCTTCAGGTTTTTCAGTAATTTTTTTCTTTTTGATTATGTCTTCTGCTTTACTCTCTAGTCTTTCTTCTTTAGCTTTTTTGAATTTTAATTTTTCAGGAATTTCAGATAGTTCTACCATTACTTCATCTTTCCCAATTTCTTTTGTTGCTTTGACTTTTATCTTATGCGGAGGATTTCTAATTCCCCTAAACCAGACAAATTCATTCAAATATCTGTCAATTTTAATTTTCCTTAAATCCCTATCCCTGATTTTCATATGCCTGACTAAGAATTCTTTTATTGTCCTTATTGCTTTGTTTGTTTTTTTGTATCTAGGAACTTTTCTACATTTCTCTCTAAGAGGAATTACATATTCTCTTTCAATTTTTTCTGTTTTTATCTCTGTTTTTTTAGACATTTTATCCAAAGTGCGATTTTCTCATTTTTCTTGGCTTGATATGCAATTTTGTCCTTCTCCATGACCTTTTACGCTTGGTTATAGAAGAAGGGTGAATTTTCTTTCCCATTCCAAATTTTTTAATAACTACCCAAACAGGAGCCCACTTAGTTTGTCTTGCTTTCTTTGCAAGTGTTGCCTTCTTTTGAGGATTTTTTATTCCCATTTTAAACAATGCTTATTAATTTAAAACCAGTTCTTTTTTGAAAATCCATTTTAATTCTAGCTATCTCACTTAACCCTTCTGTACTGCTTTTGTTATGCATGACACATATGTCAGATATGTCAGTTATTTTTCTGCTGACATTAATTATATATTCTATTCTATTGTTGCCTTTAATCTCGTAAATCTGAAGCTGTCCGTCGTTTTCTCTCAATTCTTTATCATCAATGACTTCTCCATTATTCATATATGCATTGATTATTCTATTCTTGATAAATCCTCTTCCCCATTGTTCATTAAGAATATCATATGCGACATTGAATTTTTTATACCATGTCATTTTATCTCATACCACCAATTCTCATTTGCAGATATTTATTAAAATTTACATTATTTGGATTTAACAAGTATTCTTTATTATCATTTTTTGTTAAAAAACCCTTTTCTACAAGGCTTGATACTTGGGAAGCAACATTATTTTGTTGAAAAATTCTAGATATTCTACATATATCTTTATTCTTTAAAGGTTTGCCATATCTAACCATAGAACTTAATATTTTTCTTTGATAAACTGGCAAAGAATTCATTCTTTCTATGTGGAAAGGTGTTTGGGCATCAATTATTAAATTTTCATCAGTAATTCCTTGTCTTTTATACATGTCTAACAACATCAAACTACCTATTTCATCATTTAATTTGAGGGTTATACAAGATTTCATTTTATTCCCTCCAAAAATTCTTTTCCTTTTTTAGTTAGTTGCCTTCCTGGTTTTCTTTTTGTTCCTCTAATAGTCATTGCAATTTCAGTGAATCCTGTTTTGTCAGACTGTTGTAAAATAACACGGATTATTTTTCCTCCTGCTTTCATGAATTTTTCTGGCTTCATACCTCTGTTTTTTTTGCTTCCATATCTTGTTTTAAGCCTGTTTACGCCAATAATCTTATTTCTATAAATTTGTCTTAAAATGCTTGCAGCTCTTTTATACCAAAAATCAGGCTCATCTATAGGCCTTTCTTTGCTTGGAGATGATTTTACAAATTTTGCCCATTCAGGCTCTTTGAATTCAGGAATTTCTTTTAGGGCTTCTGCTAATTTTTTGTTATATTCATGAGCATCTAATTCATATACTGGGTTCATTTTATTTGATTGGTCTTGCTTTACAGCAATAGAACAGTTTTTAATCAATTAAAACTGTTTAACTTTAAAATTACTGAATAATAGAGGTTTATAAATTTATCTAACCTGCACCCCTCCAGTAGCAACCAGATTTTAAAAGCAAGTTATTCATAGCTGTTTCAAGCTAAATAAACAGGGCACAATACTTTTCATAAAACGCCCCTATGAGGATTTTAACTATCCAAAGGATTTTTCTATCTCAATCAATCTCTTGATTTTAACTTCCCTTTCTTTTCCAGTTATTCCACATTTAAAAAAATCTGCTTGGAATCCAAATGCTAAATCAGCCAAAATTGTTTCATCTGTTTCACCGCTTCTATGTGAGAAGACAATTTTAATATTATTTTTTTTAGCAAGTTCGCAAACTTTTTTTACTTCAAGTAGAGAGCCTATTTGGTTTGGTTTTACAATTATAGCATTAATGCTTTTGAGATTTATTGCTTTTTCAAGTCTTTTAGGATTGGTTGTAGTTAAATCATCCCCCACAATTAATGAATTCGGAAATTTTTTAAGAAGTTTTGAGAATGACTCAAAATCATTCTCTTCAAATGGGTCTTCCAAGTACAATAAATTAAAGTTCTTAATTAAATTACTCAAATAAGATAATTGCTCTTCACTTGTCCTTTGTAGTCTGGGGTTTTCATAATGGTATTTTCTTTTATGAAAACTAGAAGCAGCAATATCTAATCCAAGAGGAATCTTTAATTCACTGAGTATCTCAAGAGCTTCTTTTTCGTTTAATGAAATAATCCATGCATCTTCATCATTTTTTCTGCCTTTGAAATTTTTATCAACTCTTTTTAAAAATTCTTCTGTATTTTCTTTTGCTTTTTTATTCACCTCAAAATTTTCTTTTACAGATTTTAAATCAGGAATAAGCAAAAACTCCTGAAAATCTGGTTTTTTTCCATCCTCTTGAATTGATGAGTGTTTCCCCCCTCCTATGCAATTACCAACTAATCTTGGAAATTTTCCTGTATTTATAGGAATTGGATTAATCAATTGCCAAATTTCTTTTCTCTGCTCTTTTGCAAGTGCTTTTAGGACACTGGCTTCAAGGGCAAAAAGAGTATTTGCTCCTATGTGCCTGTCAGCAATGTCCTCAATTCTTCTTAAATCATCAAATTTTTCTATTATTTCTTTTGAAAAATAATCGCTGAATTGTTTTATTTTTTTAATATCATCTTCTAAGCTTTTTTTGTAAGGTTTTGCTTCGTATTTTCCAGTTGATTTTCCATTAGGAGCACTCGCATAAAAATTCCCAACATTTGTTTTAATGCTTACAAGAATTGTTTTTTGTTTTCTAGAATCCAAGACGCTTTTACCAGAAATCCCATTTATTATTACCATCAATGAAAAAGAGAATTCTAGTTTATATAATTTACTTTTATCAAATCCAATGTCAGACAGCAATTAGTTACTAATCACCTCGCAGATTTTTTAGTAGTTAACTATAAGCAAAAAATAATTTCTTAGTTATCTGTTAATAGATGAGCAATCAGTTTCGTTCTATTAGTGTTAATAACCTCGAGGATTTTTTATCGTTAATAACTTACATCAATCTGCGACAATAGGAGCACAATTTTTTATATTAAGATTTACTTTATCTAATCTCCTTCAGTTTCACTCTCAACAACCTCTTCTACTTCATCTTCTGGTGTTGCAAGCTCCATTATCTCTGCTTCTTTTGCAATCTCCTCTTCTTCAGTTACCTCTTTTCCCTTTATTTCTTCTTCACTTATTTTTTTCTCTATTACTCTCTTTAATTTTTCTTCTTTTCTCTTTGGAAAGGGTTTTTTTATTGATATTGGAAGAATATTTGAATTAAGTTCAATTTCAGCTATTTTCAACGAATCGTAATTTATTCTTTCCAAATCCTCTTGATTTATTTTAATCAAAAGCGGGGCATTCATCGCTATCTGCAAAGCCCTTGCTCCAAGAATCCTTGCTTTTTCATACTTAGAAAAATCTTCTGGTTTCATTTTAATTAATTTTGAATATAAAGACTGCTTTTAATTATTCCTAAATAATTGTTGCTATACAACTCTTTTCCCTCACGCATTTCATCATCATGTTTTATTATTTTTCTATAATAATCACAGCTTTTGTAGTCATATCTCCGAATAATATCCTCATTACATCTTATTTTTTTACAAATTCCTCCTTTAATTAATGGGCAATTTTTAGAGTATGTTTTTTTTTCAATTTTCTCTTTCATTCTAGTTTATTGGATTAATTACATCAAGCTCTTGTAGTTTTTTTATCCAATTATTATAATCCTGAGAATTTCTTATTTGATAATTCGGGAAAATTTTTAATTCTCTTTGATTTAAGTAATCATGATTAATATCCATTTTAGTTATTTCAATTACTATAACAGGTTGATTTATATCTCTTTCAAGAAATTCAAAATTTTTGATAAATCCTTCATATACTCCCCCTTCAAAATTGCACCTTATTCTTTGTCCTATACAAAATTCTGTTTTACTCTTTAAATTATTTACCATTTTATTTCAGCTCACTTTCGATTTTTTTGTAAATGTCCTTTGATACTTTTTCTAATAAGTCTAAGATATTCTTAAATTCTTCTACGGTCAGCTCTTTTGAATACCCTTTTTGCATTGATGAGATTAACCCATCTGACATTCCTATAGTAACTCTTGTCTCGCTTAAATCTTCCTCTTCTTTTGTTGGGTCAACAATAAAATTATCTCCTATTTTATGAATAGTTATTGTTATAGGGGAAATTTTTGTGAGAGGTATTTTTTTGTCAGACCATTCTCCATACAAAACCTTTTCATTTTTTTTGTCAAATTTAGGTATTTTAGCACTCGTTAGAGCTACTACTGCACCTATTCCAGCTGCATCAATTAAGTTTCCATCATCATTTATTGAATAGATGTCTATAAAAATATTCCATACTTTTTCACCTTCTTTTATGCATAATTTATCAAGTTCAATAAATTTGCTTTCTCTTATTCCTCTATCTATTACTCTTCCAATCTCAATAGCAGGAAATTTTGGTGGTCCGCTTTCATATCTTGGAGAACTTAAAGGAAGCAATTCTGCAGTCACCATAAGATTTCCAGATTCAGGAGAATCTGGATAAGGCGCGCCAATATCCATTTTTACTCCAACTAAAACTTCTGTTTTCCCTATATTTACTCTTACACTTCCTTCAGCGTTTTTAGATATTTCTTTTTCTATGATTATTTCTCTAAACTCATCAAGTTTTCTTCCATCAAATCTTTTACCATTTGACAAATATTGTTTTATTCTTTCTCCTGTAATCTTTTGTGTTGTTTGTGTGTCTTCCATTTTTAGTCTGTGATTATATTTTTTTCCTCTAATATTTTTAATAATTTAGAAAATATGTCATAATTTGGTGTAAGATAAGTAAAACAGACTTGTGATGATTTTATTAATTTTGTATTTTTTACTAACTCAGTATCTTCTATTTTTAAATAAGTTATTCCAATAAAATCTTTTCCTCCATAAATAAATTTGTAATCCTTATCATCATGTTTCCCTATATAAACTACAGGAAATTTTTTATTTTCTTTCATATAATAAATTTCCCCATCAATCAATTCTTGATTTTTTTTCATTTTATTCTTCCTCCCAGATTTCCTTTAATGCTTTTTTTTGAACTTCATAAATTTCTTTAGTGGCTTTTTTTGCGAGTTCAATAGCTTCTTTTAGTTGTTTTGGTTCAATCTTTCCATCTAATTGAATATGGGTTATTTTATTATCATGTGTTAGTGTAATTGGAATATCTGTTGAACCTTCTCCTTCTTCCCAATCCTCTTCCTTTTTTGTTAAATCAACTACTAATTGTTTGTCAAGTTTTCCAATTGAGACACTTGATACAAGATTTTTCATTGGAATTCCTGCGTGTGCGAGAGCCATTGCAGCAGCATTTATTCCTGCGCATCTAGTTGATGCATTTGCCTGTATTATATTTATATGAACATCAATTACATTATTTGGGTACTGGCTAATCATTACAACTGGTTCTAAAGCCCATTCAGTTATCTTGCTTATTTCTGTGCTTCTTCTGCTTGGTCCTGGTTTAATTCTTTCTGTAACAGAAAAGCTTAACATATTATAAGTGCATCTCAGAGTTCCTTTTTCAGGATCTTGCTGATGCTGGGGGTGCATTTTTTTAGGCCCGTAAACAGCAGCTATTGCAATTGTATCTCCGAAAGAAAACATTGCACTTCCATCTGCGTTAGGAACAACCCCAACCTTTGCCTTCATAGGTCTGATTTCTTCTGTCTCTCTTCCATCTAATCTCTTAAATTCTTTTGTTGTCATTTTATATATCCTTTTTCTTTTTTAATTATTTCAAGTGAGACATAAATTGGATTTCTATTTTCATCTCGTGAGTTGCACATTTGTTTTCTATAACAAACCATTGCATGACAGCCGTCTTTTTTATCAAACTCACATTCTGTTTTGTTTTCTAATGTTTCTTTTGTCATTTTTTTAACATCCTCTATTAATAATCCAACCCAATTCGTCTTTAAGTCTTGTATTAGTATTTACAGCTATTAATTCAAGATTTTTTTGATCAAAAATTATATTTCCATTTTCAAGAATATAAGAGATGACTCCTTTTTCATTACTAATTAATTTAGTCTTATCATAGTACCTGTTTTCTTTTAAATACATTCGTAATCCTTCAGCATTTTTCTCGTTTAATTTATAAACATTTACATCTACCATTTTATCTTCCCTTCTCTTCAAACCATTTTTTTACTTCATCTGTTAATCCTGAAACAAAAGATTTTTCAGTTACAAATAAAATCGCTCTTTTTGCAAATAATTCGTCTTCAACTTTATTGCCTTTTATCCAAATTAAGCCATTTTGCCCTACTGTTATTTCGCAATTTGTGTTGTCTTTTATCATTTTTATCATACTTCCTTCTTTTCCAATGATTCTAGGAACTTTATAAGGGTTTATTTTTATTATTATTCCCTCTTCTATCTTTCCAAGCCCTCGTGATTTTATAGTTAAGTCTATTCCTCTTCTGTTAACACCCCAGATTTTTGCAACAACCATATCTCCTATATCCATAACTTCATCTAATCCTTCTTTATTGACATATCTTGGAACTTCCATTATTGGCAAAAATGCATTTTCAGCTGCAATGATATTTATAACCCATCCATTAAATGTTATATTTTCAACCTCACCTATAACAACATTTCCTTTTCTTGGCTGATAAACTCCTGATAGAGGAATTACTTTTATAAGCCTGTTTGTTTCTTCTGCCAGCCCGTATCTTATTGCAATTATCTCATTGCCTTTTTTTTCTGTGCCCTCTCCTGGAAGATAATTATCTCCTGTGACAATTATTTCCCCTGGAATAACTATTTTTCTTTTTTCTGTCATTTTTTATTATATTTCTCCAAAAACTTGTTTAATATCTTTATTGTAATCATAAGGATAATAATTAGGTAATTTACGTAAATGAGTGATAATCTCCAACTCTTTAGGCAGTATATTAGTTACATCACTAAAATTTACTAAGTTTAGGTAATTTACTTGCTGACTTTTCTGTTGTTGTTCATTTAATGATTTAATTCTGTGCATCTTATTTTCCACCCTTAATTTCCTCAGTAATTGCGCTTCCGTGAGTTACTGAATTTAATTTATCATAAAAATCCATAATTAATCCTGCTGGAACTTTAACAAAAATTTCCAAACTCCCATCATTTAGCCAGTTTTCCTGTTCTTTATACTGATTAATCATTCCATAAATTTTGCCTGTGTGAATTGCTGGGACAATTATTTTTATTTTTTTTGTTTCTATTTTTATAGGGATAATTTTGTTTATATGTGAAATAATATCATTAATTTGGCTTTCTATAGGAGCATTTTTTATGTTTACATGCGCTTGTTCTAAAGCGTTTCTTATTCTTTCAGATGTATGGGGTCTTTCTGTTTTTGGGTCAATAGCATTTGTTGTCAGAAAGTCAACAATCTGCTTGAATTTTTTCTCTTTTTCCTCGTCTCTATGTTCTTGCGTGACTAAAACCTCTCCCTGTTTCACTATTCTTTCAGCAATCTCATAGATATCTTCTGTTCCAAATGCGTTTTTTAAATCAGAACTAGAAGCAACCTGTCCTTTTTTTGAGTCACTGAAAATCTTGTCAATCTCCAAAAAATTATTTGCGCTTCCTTTGCCTTTTTTGAAGTCTAAGGCATTATCCAAATCAACTATAATTTCAAAATTCTTTCCTGTTTTTTTTATCCTTGCTGTTGTATTCATTTCACAAATTCTTTAATACTCTCTCCTTCTAATCTTTTGAGTTTTTCTTCATCATTTTTAATATAAACAAGCTCAAATTTAGTAATGTTGAATTTTTTCCCTTGTATCTCCTGGAAAATATCAAATGCAAGTTTAACACCCTTTTTTATTGTAATTTCTGGTTTGTAGTTTTCTCTTAATTTTTCCTTTATCTTTTCATCATTTTCTCCTATCGCATTTGCGTAATATGAAAGATAATTTCCTGTTATATCACTTGAATATAATTCAGGTTTTTTGTTGTTGGTTCCAGCAACCATTAAAGCTACTCCAAAAGGCCTTGCCCCGCCATATTGTGTGAATTGCTGTTTTATATTTGAAATTTCCTTGATTATTAGTTCTGGTTCTATTGGAGAATCATAAGTAACTCTGTGTTGTTGTGCAACCAACTGTGCTCTTTCAATTAAAACCCTCGCGTCAGAAACAATTCCTGCAACACTCGAAATAATATGAGAGTCAATCTCATAAATTTTATTTGCTGACTTTTGTACTATCAGCTTATCATCTGCTCTTTTGTCAGCTATTATGAAAACTCCATCTGAGCAAACCATTCCGATACTAGCGCTTCCAAGCCTTACTGTTTTCTGGGCATATTCCACTTGCAACAAATGACCCTCAGGAGAGAACATTGTTGCAGTTCTGTCATAACCCATTGCTTGATGCTGTAAATCTATAGGCATTTCCATTTTTTCTATATTTTTTCAGAGAATTTATATAATGAATTTAACTTTTCTCTTATCTCTCAAATTTCAGAATTAACATCTATTTATAAGTTTTTTGGTTTGAGGAAATTATTTAGATTTGAAGGGTGTTGATTTAAAGAATCTTCCAATAAAACTCCCCTCTGAAACCCAAGCAAAAAGAATAAAAGAATTAGTTGAAAGGATAATGCAATTTTATAAAGAAGGAAAATCAGAACAGCAAATCAAGAATGTAGATTATGAAATTGATGAAGAAGTTTATAAGTTGTATGGGATAACAGACAAGGAAAAAGAGATTATTGAAAAGAGTTCAAATTAATTAATCATTTCGATACTCGCAAAATTTACATTCTTTAGATTGTTCAGGAGGCTCATCCATTTTAAGTATTTCTATTGCCTTCTTGAACAGTTTTTCTCCTCTGCTCATGCTTGTTGACATTTTAATCAGTTTTGTTTCAAAAATCACTTCTCCTGTTTCGCTGACTTCTTTAGGATAATAGAACAATAAGTAAGCATAATCTTCTGTTTCATATCCATTCTTCCTTAACAAGAAGTTGTAAATATCCATCTGTGCTTGATAATGCTCGTGAGTATCTTCTTTCAAAGGATAGCCCCTTGTTTTATAATCTAATACAATAATCTTTTTTCCATTGGATAATAGATTGTCAACAGATCCTCTTAATATAATACCAGAAGTCTTGTCTTTGTATTGTATTCCTTTGAGTGCATTTCTCCAAATATCTAATTTTTGTTTGTCATCAAACAATTTATAGTTGTTTGCAATTCCATACTCTCTTATTTCAGGAGGAAGTTCTCCTTTTTCCATGAATCTGTCAAAGTGCTCTTTCAAAACTTTATCCATTCCTGATGGCAAAGAAGGAAAAATAGATTCAGGTCTCTTAATTCCTTTCTTGAATTGAAGCCAGAAACATCTTGGGCAGTCTAATAATAAATTTATTGAAGTTGGGGAGAGTTTGAAGTCTGTCATTTCCCCCTCAACCCCTTCAAACTTCCAGAAACTCTCTCAATAGTCATTTTTTCAGGCCATACGCAGAATGAGGCTCTGACATGATTGACAGAATCCCTGTTTACAGAAATAACAGCAAAATCTCTTTCTGTTTTAATAAAATTCAGGCTTGCTTTGGACATTCCCAGAACACCTATAAAATCCAAAATAGCTTTTTCTATATTCTCTTTAAGGTTTTTTCCTGTAACTAAAAGATATCTTTTTCTCTCTCTCATAGACGGCTTTAGAGGTTTCATGATTTATAATACTTCAATAAAGCTTTTATACTTTGCTTTTTAGTTAAAAATCCATGGTTTTAACAAGATTGTTTGATTATTATGAAACGAATTTCATAAAAAGATGGAAAAATAAAAAAATTAAAAATTGGTATCATAGTGATGATTTAGGTGATGTTTATCAAATTCTTGATTGCACAAATAATAATATTATTTTTGACAAAAAATCAAATTCTTCTCCATCATTTCTTCCATATATTTTTCAATCATATGTGATTTGCTTGGACGACTCTATTGTTATTGAGGAAAACAAATATGATTATTTATTCAGTGTTGAAAAATTTGGAGAATCTTTTAAAGGTTATAAACTTATTATGACTAAAGATGATTATAATTTAGTCAGGGATAGAATTAATAAAAAGGGAATTAAATCACAAGGAGATAATATTCTTTTTAGAGTACATACACACAATTCTTTATTTTTAGTTGATTCATTGTTCAAGTATCCTTTATTGAAAAATATTGACTTTATGATTCCTCCTAAGAAAAATAAAAAGAGCAGAAAAAACACAAAATCATTGCTCGACAGGATTTCTGTGTTAGAGCCACAACCAATTTTAGTTAATGTATGAACTTTTTTGTATTAGGAATTTTTGATAGTATTGTAGCATTCTTTTTTGTATTAATAATTAATATTAAATCTGCGAGTGAAACAAGCAAGTAACTGTTGTTTGAATTCAAAAAATCTTAAACTGATATTTTAGAAAAATGTTAGATTAGAAATTTGATTACATTTCAAAAGCATTTTTAAACTCAACTTTCTTAAGTATAAATTATAATAAAAGAGAGGATAAAAAATGAATATTCATACTATTGGTGGTTTTAATGAAGTAGGAAAAAATATGACTGTTGTTGATTTTGGAGATGATGCAGTCATATTTGATGCAGGAATATATCTTCCAGCAGTTATTGATCTTCAGGAAGGAGAACCACAGCAAACAGCCTATTCTGAAAAAAAATTAAGAAGCATAGGAGCACTGCCTGATGATTTAGTCATAGACAGGTATGGTTTGAGAAATAAAGTCAGAGCAATACTTTTAGGCCATGCTCATTTGGACCATATTGGAGCTGTACCATACATAGGCTACAGGTATAATGCTCCTGTTGTCGGAACTCCTTTTACAATAGCAGTTTTAAAAAGAATAATAGAAGATGAGAAAATAAAACTTAGAAATAATTTAAAAACTATCCATCCAAACTCTTCTTTTTTGATTAAAGGGAAAAAAAGAAGTTATAAGACAGATTTCATAAATATAACTCATTCTACTATTCAGACATCAATGTTAGCTCTTCATACTCCAGAAGGAGTTGTTCTTTATGCGAATGATTTTAAGTTAGACAACACACCAATATTAGGGCTGCCTCCAAATTATGATGCTCTTAAACAAATCTCAAAAGAAGGAGTTAAAGCTTTGATTGTTGATTCTTTATATTCAGGTGATGAAAGAAAAACACCAAGCGAGAAAATAGCAAGGGCTCTTCTTGAAGAGGTTTTACTAACTGTAAGAAGCGAGAATTCAGCAATTTTTGTTGCAACATTCTCCTCGCATATAGCTAGAATAAAAAGCATTGTTGATTTTGCAGAGAGATTGGATAGAAAAGTATATATTCTTGGTAGAAGTATGAATAAGTATATATCGTCTGCAAAAGAGGTTAACATGTGCCCATTCAAAAATGATATTTATCTTGTAAGCTATAAAAACCAAGTAGAATCAACCCTGAAAAAAATAAGTAAAAACAGAGAAAAAGCAGTTGTAGTATGCACAGGACATCAAGGAGAGCCTGGAAGTATTTTAGACAGGCTTGCAAGAAAAAAACTTCCTTTTGATTTTAGGCTAAATGACAATCTTATATTTGCCTCTAAAACAATTCCTGTCCCAGTTAATATTGCAAACAAAGAGCAGATTGACAAAAGATTTAAGAAAATAGGTGTCAGAGTTTTTGATAATGTTCATGTTTCAGGACATGCAGGAAGAGAAGATTTAAGAGATTTAATTTCTATATTAAATCCAGAGAATATAATTCCAGCTCATGGCTCAACACAGCAACTCATTCCAATGATAGAGCTTGCAAGAGAAATGGGTTATAAAGTTGGAAAAGAGGTTCATTTGATGCAGGATGGACAAAGATTGAGGATATAAAATGGTAAACATGGAAATTGTAGAAGGACTGAAAGAGGCAATGGCTAGAGGCGAATCTTTAAAACAGGCAATGTTTAGTTTTTATAATGCTGGTTATGGAAAACAAGAAATTGAAGATTCTGCAAGATATCTTTTACAAATTCTACAAGCTGAACGACAAAGAATACTAGCACAACGACAAATACAAGCAGAACAACAAAAACCATTAAATCAAGCAAAGCAACCACTTCAGCAACAAATTCAAAAACCAATTACTACACAACCAGTTCCACAACCTCCTCAACAACAAATTCAAAAACCACAACATCAATTACAACCACTTCAGCAACCAATTCAAAAACCAATTACTACACAACCAGTTCCACAACCTCCTCAGCAACAATTTTCTCAACAACCAACCAAAACAATTCAGCCACAAATTCAACAGCAAATTCCTCAGAAACAAATTCAAAAAGTTTCAAATTACAATCAACAAGCTAAATCAAGTAAAATAACTATTATTCTTTTAATATTCATTTTAGTTATTTTGTTTGGTGCATTAGTGGTTATGTTTTTGTTTAAAGACAAAGTGATAGAATTGTTTAATAATCTTTTTTGAAAGATTGATTAATATTTTTGTAAATTAAAACTTAGAGCTTACAGAAAAAGCCATTAATTTTTTAGTCATTTACTATTTCTTTTATACTTGGAAAATTGGCTTAATACTTTTTAAGGAATTTAAAAATTACCTCTTTATATCCCCCCAGCCAATTTTTTTCTTCTTCAATTCAGCAAGCTGTTCAAATTGCTCTTCAAACACAGGTTTTTGTGTCTGGTAAAAAATTCCAACAGGAATTTTTTTCACTATATTATAATCAAATTCTTCTGCCCTTTTCCACGCCTGCTCAAAATTTGACTTGTCATGTTTTGTTTCTTCTAAAGAATAAGTTTTTTCCTTGTATTCTGTGTCTGGGTGAAAAATAATGCATGGTTGCAAAACTTCAATAAAAGCAAAGCCCTTGTGTTTTAATGCTTCTTTTAAAACATAATCTATTTCTTTGACATCAGCATAAACCCTTGCAACAAAACTTGCTCCAGAAGCTAGCATTATTTTTATTGGATTTAATGGATAAATTTTAACTCCTTGTGGTGTTGTCTTGTTTTTAAATCCAATTTCAGTTGTTGGTGTTGGCTGTCCGACTGTAAGGGCAAAAACCTGGTTGTTGTGGACAATATACTTAAAATCAGAATTATATCTTGCAGCATGGATTAAATGCTCCATTCCCTCTGCATAAGCATCCCCGTCTCCAGAAAAACCCAAGACAGTAAGGTTTGGATTTCCAATTTTAATTCCTAGGCATGTTGGAAGAACCCTTCCATGTAGTGTGTTGATTCCATTCAAATTTATATAATCAAAAATTTTTGCATGACATCCAATTCCAGAAACAATTGCAAAATCCTCGCGTTTTTTTCCTTTTGAAATCTCGTTACTAATCACTTTTTTTACACCAGCAAGTATCTGGAAATTAAAACATCCAGGACACCAAGTTGATGGAGTTGCTGTGTTTAGGTTTGTGTTTTGCGAAGTCATTTTTTAATTATAGTTATTAATTTGGCTATTTTGATTGATGATAAGTGATATCTTCAATTAACTTAAATTCTTCTTCATTAATTATTATTTGCTTTTCTCTTTGAGTATACATTTTTATTTTACTTTTCCTATCACTTGATTTATCTTTAAAATAAGTTATTATCTTGTATATCATCTCACAATAAAATCTAAAACTTCCTGAATTTTATTTACATTATCAAAATGCCCCATTTTCTTTTTGTGAATTATTTTTGCATTTAATTCTTTTTTGAAGATTTCGCTTTCAGATAATGGAACAACAGGGTCATTATCAGAGAATATGCACAAAAAATTATCTGTGTGCCTTTTTATCCTGTCAAAATCAATTTTAGTTGTTGTCCATGGATGAGCAATTGACATCTCTTCTTTACTGAGATTAATGAGATTAAACCATCCTGCAACAAAAACACAACCTTTGATAGTTTTATGTTTAGGAAGTTTTTCCAAATATCTCATTATTGTCTGGCAGCCAATGCTATGCCCTACAAAATAACTTTCTTCATCAATGTTTTTTACATTTTCCTCAAGATATCTAACCCAATCTTCAATCTTTGGATGGTCTGTGTTAGGCATGTCAAAGGCATAAACCTTAACCCCATGTTTAGGAAGCTCTTTTTTCAGCCAGTCAAACCATCCGCCTTCTGAACTTCCTCCCCACCTATGGATTAAATATACTTTTTTCATTTTAATTTTTTTATACATTTATTATTAATACATTTACAAATGTGAGACTCAAAATCAGGATTAGGACAAGGCGTACAAAGTGGTACATCACCTATACTTTCAAAGAATTCACTTCTTTGTTGGTATGCTTTTTCTTTATTAATACATTCATAGTTTTCATCACTATAACTACAAGCTTCACAGGGATTATTTTCTGTATAATCAGTATAAAAAAAATCACAATTTGAGTCTTCATTACATTTAATATTATTTTTAGAATTATTTTGAACCAATAAAAAAATAATTAAAATAATTAATATTCCTCCTAAAATATAAAATATCTTTTTATTTTTCATCTCAACCTCCTCTCAATTTCTTTTTTTAATTCATCACACAAGAAAGGCCTTCCATCATATCTAAGGATTTTGTTTTCATCTTCAATAAAAATTCCTGTTTTTTCTGCTATTAAACTCCCTAACTGCCCTGTTGAATTGTTTTCAACAAGAATTAAATTTTTATTGCCTAATTCTTTTTTTATTTTTTCTGAAAATGGCTCTATATAGATTATTTGAATAAATTTGGCGTCTAAATCAGCAATTGCGTCAAGGATTGCTCCTTTTGTTGAGCCCCAGCTTATAATAACATTTTTAGAGTTTTTGTTTCCATAAAAATTAAACATAGAAAATTTTTCTGACTCTTTTCTAATTTCCACCTTTTTTTTCAATCTCGTTTCAACATTTTTCTTGATTGTTTCTGCATTTTCTGTTGCTGAGCCTGTTTCTTGATTTTTTTCATAGCTGTTGTATCTTGAAAGATTTGTGGATTTTTGTGATTTTGTTATTATTGGATTTTCTGTAATTGTGTAAAAACTTTCTGCAAGATGTTTGTCGCCTATTACAATTACAGGAATTTTAAATTTTTGAGAGAAATAAAATGCCTGGCTCGTCAATTCAGCTGCCTCTTGGGAGTTACCAGGGGCAAGAACCATCCTAGGAAATTCTCCATGCCCAGAATGCCTAGCAAGATCCAAGTCTCCTTGAGATGTATAAGTCGCTACTCCTGTTGATGGTCCAGGCCTTTGAGAGAGATATATAATCAAAGGAACTTCTGCCATTCCTGCCAAACTCAAAGATTCAGTCATTAAATCAAAACCACCTCCACTAGTGCCTATCATTGCCTTTGCTCCTGTGATTGCGCTTCCTACAGCAGCATTAATTACAGAGATTTCATTTTCTAATTCTAAAACAAGATGATTGTTCTCAATCTGTTTGCCTGCTAATTCTCCAATAAGAGGAGTGGCAGGAGTCATGGGATATGCATAATAAATATCTATGCCTGATTTTATAGCCCCATCTGAAATTCCCTGAGTTCCATTTATAAAAAAAGATTTTTCATTATTTGTGGGTCTTAAAAGTTTAATTCCATTTTTTGCTTCTGAATAACCTTGTTTTGCTTCTTTTATATTTTCATCAAATTTCTTTTCAAGTTTTTTTAGTTGCTCTTCAAGGAACTTGAAACCTATGCCAAGAACCTTAAACACAGCCCCAGCAAAATACATGTTTTCATGATTTCCTTTTAGAATTACACCTTGTTTTTTCAAATTATTTTTGTGCATATTTTCTGTGTTTTCGTCAAGTGCAACAAGAACATCAATTTGACTGTCATTGCTGTAAACAGGCTCATCTGAAAATGTTAAAACATTGAAGTTATGCCCCCCTCTTATTAATGACTCATAATCTCTTGAATAAAAAACATAAAAGCCTTGTTTGACTAAAACCTCTCCTAAGATATGTGTTAATATATTTGGCCCCTGTCCTGCTTTTCCTCCAAAAAGAATGTTTAATCTCATTTTTCATCACAATTATTTTTATATACTTTCATTATACTCTAATTTTCATAGATTATAAACTTTATGTAATAAAAATGAAAGTTTTAGATATTGAAATTAAAAAATTAGGAAGAGAAAGAGATGTGCAAATTAGTAGGTTAAAAGGTGTTGATTTATCTCATAAAGAAGTATACTATCATGCTGGAGTAATACAATGTAAAAGTTGTTCTCGTATTGATTTTGAGAAAAGTCCTATTTGTGACCATGAATTGAAAGGAAGATGGTCGAGAGACATCTTAGCTTCCTTTGAGCTGTTTAATGAATTACCTATTAAGAAATCTTACATAGTTTATATAAATGAATATGATAAAAAAATTCATGAAGTAAAAATAGGGGTTTTTCCTCATATAGAATTCAAAGGAGATTCTTTTCAAGATGCTGTAACTCAAGCGTATATTTTTTACAAAGAAAAAGAGAGAAATAAGTAGTTTTACCAATCTCAATAATCTTTATATATTTGTATTTGGGCTTTTTTATATGACAAGATTTGCGCATATCTCTGATGTTCATTTAGGTGGATGGAAGCAAAAGCCATTGCAAGAACTTAATATGCAATCATTCAAAATGGCTATTGAAATCTGCATAAGACAAAAACTTGATTTTATTTTAATTTCTGGAGATTTGTTTGACAGCGCATACCCTCCTATTGAGATATTAAAGGACACTTTTGCAGAATTCAAGAAATTAAAAGATTCAAGAATTCCGTGTTTTATAATAGCTGGAAGTCATGATTATTCTGTTTCTGGAAAGACTTTTCTTGATGTTTTAGACAGAGCAGGATTTTGTAAAAACATATGTGATTTTGAAATTACAGAAGATAAAATAATTCTGAATCCGACAATCAATGAAGGTGTTGCTATTTATGGCTACCCTGGAAAAAAATCAAGCCTTGAAATACAAGACCTGAGAAAGATAAAATTTAATGATTCTCCTGGAATGTTCAAAATTTTTATGCTTCACACAACAATTGACAAGGCAAAAGGCTCTCTTCCTGTGGATGCTATTGAAACAGAACTGTTGCCTGAGGCTGATTATTATGCTTTGGGACATATTCATACAGATTTTCAGTATCAGAATTTTGTTTACCCTGGTCCTTTATTTCCTAATAATTTCCAAGAACTTGAGGATTTAAAGCATGGGAGTTTTTATATTGTTGATACAAGCTCAAATTTAGAGCAATCCCTAAAAAAAATTGAACTTAAAATTAAAGATGTTGTCTCATTCAACATTGATATAAAGAATGCCTTAACAGCAACAGAAAAGATAATTTCTGAACTTTCTAAAAAAGATTTAGAAGATAAGATTGTTTTATTGAGAATAAATGGGGAGCTTGAAACAGGGAGTATTTCAGATATAAAATTTTCACAGATTGAAGATTTTGTAAAACAAAAAGGGGCATATTTCATTCTTAAGAACACTCATGATCTTATAACAAAAGAATTTGAATTTGAAAGCATGATTGATATTAAAAACACAGAAAATATCGAGAAAGAGGCAATAAAAATCTATTCAGAGAAAAACCCCTCAGATTTTAATAGGTTGATTATACATCTTATAGACAGCATTTCAATTGAAAAGCAAGAAGGAGAAACAGCAGAAGGGTTTTCTAACAGGCTTCTCGATGAAGCCAAGAGAATTTTGAGGTTTTAAAATGAAACTAAAAAAAATAATCCTTGAGAATATAAGAAGCTACAAATATCAAGAGATAGAGTTTCCAGAGGGCTCTGTTTTGCTTTCTGGAGATATAGGTTCTGGAAAAACTTCTGTTCTTTTAGGGATAGAATTTGCCTTGTTTGGTCTGCAACCAGGACAAAGAGGCTCTTCTTTGTTGAGGCAAAGAGAAGAGAAAGGAAGAGTTATAATAGAATTTGAGGTTGATAATAGAAATATAAAAATTGAGAGAACCCTTAAAAAAACCAAAACAATATCACAGGATTATTGTTCAATAACAATAGATGGGAAAAGAGAAGAAACCTCTATCTTGGAATTAAAGAATAAAATTTTAGAGATTTTAAACTATCCAAAGGAGTTCTCAAAAAAACAAAATATTCTTTACAAGTTTACAGTATATACTCCTCAGGAGGAGATGAAGCAAATAATTTTAGAAGACCCAGAAATAAGGGTAAATACTTTAAGGCATGTTTTTGGAATAGACAAATATAAAACAATCTTGGAGAACACTTCTATTTTGACTTTAAAAATGAGGGAAGAAAAAAGAATGAAAGAGGGAATTACCATGAATTTGGAAAATGATAAATTAAACTTAGTTTCAAGAGAAAACGAAATTGAAGCAAAACACTATAATTTAGTTTCTGTGGAAAAAGAACTTTTTCTAAAAACAGAGCAGAGGAAAATAATTCAGGAGGAAAAAAATGAAATCTCTAAGAAGATTGAGGAAAAAATAAAATTGCAGCAGGAAATTGAGAAAACAAAAATAATGATTTCAAACAAGAAAGAATCTGTATTCAACAATCTAAGAATGATTAAAAATCTTGAGGAGCAGATAAATGAATTGCAAAATCTGAAATTTGATGAAATAAGAATATATGAAATTGAAAAAGAGATACTCTCAGTTAAAGAAGAAAGGGCTAAATTTAATGAGAAGAGCCTTGAGGTTAATTCTCAGATAAATTCCCTAAACTTAATGAATGACGAACTCAGAAAACTCGAGAAAAAAATTTCTAATTTAGAGATATGCCCCACTTGCCTGCAGAATGTTGAGCCTTTTTATAGAGCAAATATACTTAATAAAACACATTCAGATATTGCAGAAAACGAAAGAAAGCTCGAAATTTTTGAACAACAAAAAAAACAAATCTCCGAGAGAATAAAAAAAATAGATTTGGAGATGTATTCAAAAGAAAAAAAATTGACTGAACTGAAAATATTAAAAATAAAAATTCAGGAAATCAATGAAAAACAAAGGCAATTAAAGAGTATTGGGGATTCTAATAAAATGCTTGAAAAAGACATTGAAATCTTAAATCAGCACACCATATCCTTAAATAAATCTATTAAAGAACTGGAGAAGTTTGATAATGTTTTTGAAGAAAAACAAAAAGAACTTGATGAATCGCTTAAGCAAGAAAGAATCGCTGACATAAAAGTTGCAGAATTAAAAAAAGAGATTGAGGTTTTTTCCAGGCAGATAGATGAATTAAAAGAAAAAATAAGAAAAACTGAGGAGATATACGAGCAATTAAAATATTTGTCTAAGCTTGAAGAGTGGCTCTCTAAAAATTTCATGCTTCTTGTTTCTTTTATTGAGAGAAACATAATGATAAACCTTAAAACTCGTTTTTCACAATTGTTCGCAGATTGGTTTTATATGTTAGTGTCAGATAATTTTAATGTTGGGCTTAGCGACAACTTTACTCCAGTAATAGAACAGCAGGATTATGAACTTGATTATAGTTATCTCTCAGGGGGAGAGAGGACTGCTGTTGCTCTTGCTTATAGACTCTCATTGAATCAGGTTATTAATTCTCTCTTGGGAAAAATAAAAACAAGGGACTTTGTTATTCTTGATGAGCCAACTGATGGTTTCTCTGATCAGCAGTTGGATAAGATGAGAGATGTATTGCAGCAGCTAAATGTTAAACAACTTATCATTGTTAGCCACGAACAAAAGATAGAAAATTTCGTTGAGCATGTCATAAGGTTTAAGAAAGAAGCAGGAGTGAGTGTTGTAGAGAAGTGATAACTTTAACTGTATTGTTAAGTGAATGAATAATGAAATTAGGTATAAATATTATTTAAGAGATAATTGATTGTAAAATTAGTAATTATAATAAACTAATTTAATTAGCTTGAATATTCTGTTATAGATAATTTTTTTTGTTTTGTACAATTTAATGTTATAACCTACAATATTATCATAATGTTATCTTGTTATCAATTATCTTATTTGTAATCAATTATCCTTCTTCCTAAAATACCAGCATAATGTTCCACCAGTCATTCCTGCAATTATATCCCATATAATATCTATAGATGGGTCTTTTCTGAAAAGTTTAGAGCCGCTTGCTATGAACGCAAGCTCAAAAAGCTCCCATAAAATAACAATCAAAAACAATATTAAAAATTTTTTATTTGTCTTTTGAATGCTCTTAAATATTTTAAGTATAAAGAACATCATAACAAACCCTGTAATTATATGTATAAAAGTGTAATAGTTAATATAGATAAAATAACTACTAATAATTTCAGTATTCAAAAAATCCACAACACCCAGTTTAAATTCATTAAATCCGCCAACCATTAATTTAATTGGAAAATTGTTTTTTTAAACTTTTCAGTTTGTTAGTTTCAATGCCAAATGACAATTAGCTGCTCATTACTTCGCATATTTTCTATAGT
>Ga0209541_10000945_pt1 | contig 57753 bp, 49 predicted proteins | sample RifCSPlowO2_01_FD_184027 | JGI IMG/M metagenome (GOLD analysis project Ga0209541, IMG submission 184027) | Groundwater microbial communities from Rifle, Colorado - Rifle CSP2_plank lowO2_0.1 (SPAdes) (version 2) | ecosystem: Environmental > Aquatic > Deep subsurface > Groundwater | place... | reverse complement strand
AATTACAGTATCACCTAAGGAAGCGCAGACTGTAAATGGATATAGCTTAATGGCTTTATTAGTTTCATTTGCTATTCTTTTTGCTTATTATTTTTGGAACAAAAAATAAATTTTTAGATTTTATAAATGAAAAGCATATTTCAGTTAGTGAAAAAGGCATTTGGAAAGAAACATTTAAATATTGAATTAGTGCTATATTGAGCTATGAAAAAAAGAGTTTTTCTTATTTTTATTATATTAATTACTTTATTTTCTTTTGACTATGCTTTAGCTACTTTATTTAGCAGTCCAGTGTCTAGACTAGGCGGTCGTTCTTCTGTTACAGGTATTTGTGGTCAACTTAGCGATGGCTGGAATTGTTCTTTTAGTGGTGATGCTTGTATTGACAATTTTGGAATAATTAATCAATGCGCTTCTGGATATAGGTGTATAGAACAGGATGGTTCTGCTTCATGCGTTCAAGCTAGTTGGAATACTTCTTGTGATTTTGAATTTGATCTTCTTTCTCAGTGCGGCTGTAATTCTGGTTTTGTATGCCAGGGGTTAAATGCAAATTATGGTGATGGAGGCAGTTGCAGCAGTTATACTAGTGATCAAGATGTCTGTGCTTCTGGATACAGATGCGCTTATAATAGAACTTCAGGCCAGTATGGTTGTTTACAAATTAAAACTGTTGAAGATTTTAAAGGAAAATGTGGAAGTACTAATGAGTGGGCTTGTTCTACTACTGGAAGTTGCATAAATAAATTAACTTTAGAAGAAAAAAAGTGCAGTGATGACTATTATTGTACTAAAGGTATTTATGATCTTTCTATAGCTTGTGTGCCTGCAACTGTTCATTTTACTACTTATTGTGGTGATCGTGCTGATGGTTGGGCATACGGTGCTTTTAATGATTGTGTAAAATATAATAATAATGATATAGTTGAAGTTAAAAAGTGCCGTTCTGATTATTTTGTTAATTCTACCCCTACAGGAATTAGATGTGATCAAAAAAAGTTTGGCGGAGAGCCATGTATCAGTAAAAATGAGTGCTTTAGTGATAAATGTCAAAATAGAAAATGTTCTGGTCCTAGCCGCACTGGGTCTTGTCCTACTTATGAAACAAATAGAAGTAGTACTTATAGTTCAAATCCTTGTGGCTGCGTTGCTTCTACAAATTTATGTGAAGGATCGAATCAAGTTGATAATACTTACAGAAATTGTGTTTCTGATTCAAGTGGAGCTGTAGCATGTGCTAATGGATATGTTTGCAAGGAAAATCAATTAGGTTTTGGATATTGTGTTCAAGAAGAGATCATAGTTGCTCCTTTATTTCCACGCGGCTTTAATGTTAATGATTTGTTAACAAGATATAATTATAATTTTGGTACTTCTTATAATTTAACATATAACGTAAGTTCTTCATGCGGTTCTGGCAGCGGTTTAAGTTGCATAAATGATCCGCTTGTAAGTGCATGCGTTACTGTTAATCAGACTAATTACGTAAGTCAGGTACAAGTGTGTAGTTTTGGTTATTATTGTGACAGTAGTGGGCAGAGCTATAGTTGCGTTGCTAAAAAATCTGATGCTCAAACCTGCAGTGCTGATTATGAATGCTCTGGCGGAACTTGCAGAAGTGGTGAGTGTATTTCTGGCGCTGTTCCTAGCATAACAAGCTGCAGCAGTAATTCAGATTGCAGTGTTAATCAGACATGTGATTCTGGAGCTTGCAAGAAGACTACAGCACAAGGCTGCAGTATTTCTTCTGAATGTCTAAGCAATAACTGTGTTAGTGGAAATTGTTCGAGATCATGTAATAGAGATTCAGACTGCTCTAACAATTATGACTGCAGTTCTGGAATGTGCAAGGCGCCTGACAACAGCGCTTGTATTACGAACAATCAATGCCAGGGAGGAAACTGCACTAATAGCAAATGCATTTCACAGGCATGCACAAGAGATTCAGATTGTGCGTCTAATTATGAATGCACAAATAATAAGTGTGTTGAAATTGAAGAAGAAACTACAGGCTTAAGCTGCAATGATGTAAGCGGGATTGTGTGCAGCACTGGAAAATGCATAAATGGAGCATTAAGCACAAACACAAGGGAAATTAATTGCTGTGTATCTTCAGGACAGGGAACTCTTGGATGCGAGGGAGCTCCCCAATATATATCTGCTTTAAGCAGTGCAATAAGGTTTGACAAATCCTGCTTAAGCAATGGGATGTCAGAAGTCAAAGTTGTTGATGTCTCAAATGAAAACAGGCAGTTTACACAAGATGAATTATCTGCTTTAGGATTAACAAGCCAGACTTATACAGAACAAGACTACAGCTGTGGAGGAATTACAGTATCACCTAAGGAAGCGCAGACTGTAAATGGATATAGCTTAATGGCTTTATTAGTTTCATTTGCTATTCTTTTTGCTTATTATTTTTGGAACAAAAAATAGAAAGCTTTTAAAATATTAGTTTGTTGCAAATTGCATGGAAATTCAGACTTTGAAAGAAGATAAAGATTTAATTGAGCTGAAAATTATTGGTGAAGGGCACACTTTGTGCAACGTTCTTAGAAGTGAATTATCTGAAATGGAAGACATCTCTTTTGTGAGTTATAACTTAAAACATCCTTTGGTTAGTTCTCCTGTCTTAGTTTTAAAAGCTAAAAAAGGCAAGCCCAGAAAATTACTTCTTGATTGCATACAGTCTTTAAAAGATAAAACTAAGCAGTTGAAAGCATTATTACCTAAACTTAGTTAATTTTATATAATGTTCTTAATTATTGAATTAGATGGGTAAAAGAGGAAATAGTTTTATTGTTTTTTTGTTTTTAATTATTTTATTTATTTTGTTTTTTGTTTTAAGATCTATGAATTTTGTAGGAAATACAGGATATGCTGTTAACAATGGAGGCCTTACTGTCAATGATGTTTATTTTGTGAAAACTGATATTTTGGAAGACAGTTCTTTTAGAATTGTAGAAAATGCAACTGAATTTTACAAAGGAGATGTTGTAGGGTGTTTGTTTTTTTATGACCTTACTGAAGGCTCTAATGCCACTCTTAGTATTGGTTTTTACTCTAAAGATAAAATTATAGATAATCCTGATGTTTTGTATTCAGATATTTTGAATATAGAAAGTGACTATGTTTTTTACAATGAAAGTGCAGGCATAGCTCTTTTTGAGGCAAGCGAATATAAACCAGGTTCTTGGAAGTGTTTTGCTTTGTGGGATAGCTCTAATAAAATATCCAATAAAATTGATATGAAAAATAGAGCACCAATTCTAAAAGAACCTGTTCCTCCCATTTCTTTAGACATTGAAGGAAATTATTTAGGTGAAGGTAAGCTTGACTTGAATAATTTTTTTTCAGATATTGAAGATGATAAGCTTATTTATGGGGCAGTAGGCCAGATTAACATACAGATTTTTGTTGATGAAAATGGAATTGTTGCTTTTAGTAATCCTAGCAAATGGGAAGGCTATGAATCTATTTTGTTCAGGGCTTATGATGGAGAACTAGGTACTTTTAGTAATAATATTACCATTAAGGTTGGTTCTGGAACAAACCAGTCTGGTCAAGCAGGCTGTGTTACTGTTTGGGATTGTAATTGGGAAACTTGCGTTAATGGAAAACAAAATTGTGTTTATTTTGATAGAAATAATTGCGGCAGTGATATTGATAAACCTGCAAATTTAGTAAGAGAGTGTTCTTTGTCGCAGCCTCAACAATCACCTAATGATGCGTCTAAAGTTATAGGTGGAGACTTGAAGAATTTTAATGCTAATGTTCCTGTAACTATAGATACAAAAAGAGTTTTATTAATATTGGGATTAGTTGTTTTAATTCTTTTAATAGTTAGTCTTGGAGGCTACTTGTTATTTTCTTCCAGGAAAAAATCTTCTCAAACAATTAAGGAAAGCAAAAAAGAACCTGAGAATGTGAGTTCTGGCCAGGTGAAAGTTGAGCAGGCTAAAACTGAGGGAAGTATTGGAAACATTAGCGAACTAAGGAATTATATAATTAGTGCTTTAAAGCAAGGACAGAAAGAAGCTAAGATAATAATAGATTTGCAAGCTTCTGGATGGAAGAAAGAGGACGTAGATTCAGGCTTGAACTATGCCAAACTTAAAATTTTTGTTGAGAAAAAATTAGCTCAAGGAATTAACAAGGATGAAATAATTTCCACTTTGAAAAAAAAGGGCTGGAAGGACGAAATGATTAAATCTATTTTTGAAAAGTAATTATATTTTATTTGCTGTTATTTTTGCAATGTTTTCCAGAAAGTCAATGCCTGCATAACCAATTATTAAGTTTAGAAGGTGATTTGTTGTGAGACTTAATGATGTTATCATGCCAATTACTGAAGATATTATTAACGTTGTAATTAAATATATTATTTTGAATTTTTTTGTCTTTTTATTTATTCTATAATATTTTATTAAACCTACAGCTGCTCTTATAGCTCCACCAAATAATCCAAATAGCGCAGCTATTATTATTTCAGACATTTTTAGAAAGTGATTAATTATCTTTATATAGTTTTAGATTTGTGATTTCGGAATGAGAGATGTGACTTTTATAATAAAAAGATTGTGGAATTTTATATGGAAAGAAGATAGCTTATTGAGCTGGGTTGTTAATATAATTCTTGCTTTTGTAATTGTAAAATTTATTATTTATCCTGGCCTGGGATTTATTTTAGGTACTTCATATCCTGTTGTTGCAGTTGTCTCTGGAAGTATGGAACATAGTGGATATAACTTTGATGACTGGTGGGCATTAAATAGTATGCTGTATAAAAATTTTAACATTAGCAAAAACGATTTTTCAAGTTACAGGTTTAAAAATGGTTTTGATAAAGGAGATTTAATGATTATAGTGGGGAGTGATAAAATTAAAAAAGGAGATGTTGTAGTGTTCAGAGGATCTCATGGAGAGCCAATAATACATAGAGCTGTGCTAGTTGACGAAGAAGATGAGAAATTCTTTGTTCAAACTAAAGGCGATAACAATAAAGCTTCTAGAGATGATGAGCTTAACATAACAAGTGATAGAATTATTGGAGTTGCTAAATTTAGAGTTCCTTATCTAGGATGGTTTAAATTAGGATTTTTAAGTCTAATAGGAAAAGCATAGACTTTTTGTGAATTTTAATGGAAACTTTTTTAAAATAGTTGTTCTGCCTTTAATCTGAGGTATAACAAATGTTTTGTCAAAAATGCGGAAATTTAATGATGCCTAGAGACGGTAAGATGAAATGCAGTTGCGGCTACATTCAACAAGAAGGAAAAATAAGTGACAAGAAGAAAAAAAGTGAAGAGATTGCTGTTGTGGAAGAAAAAGGAGTTGAAATTCTACCAAAGATGAAGTATGACTGCAAGAAATGCGAAAATACTGAAGCTTATTTTTGGACTTTGCAAACCAGAAGTGCCGATGAGCCGGAGACAAGATTTTTTAAATGCACTAAGTGTTCAACAGTTCATCGTGAATATTGAAAGATTTATATAGATGTAATGGAGTTAAATTAATATGGTATTTGAAGGAGAGGTGATTCCAGGAGTAACAAATTTAACTAGTTTTGTACCTATAATAGCTTTAGGAATTATTCTTGGTTTGTATGAATTAATATTAATTCACAGAGATGAAAATTTTAGAGGAAGTCACTGGTTAGGGCATGGGTTTCACTCAGTTTTTTTTATGTTTATCGCTTTGTTTTTTGTTTTTAATACTGAATATTTTTTGAATATTACAGGATTAGCTGAAAAGGGATGGCCATTTATAAGCAATCCTTGGGCCGTCAGAGTGGTAATTGGTTTGATACTTAATATTAAAATGCATGTAACTTCTGCAGTCATAAAAGGCGGATTGAGGGGGAGCATGACTGGTGGAATGGCTGAACATTGGACACATACTACTATAGTTTCTGTTTTAGTTATATTAGCTCCTTTATACTGGCCTATATTGGCTACATTTTTGCCTGAGTGGGCTGGCGGTACCACTTCTAATGCAGGCTAACTTCAATAAGATTTAATTTTTTAATTTTAAGCAGGTATTTTTTTAGAAAGTGGAATTTCAATATCTATGAATTGACTTTTTCTTTTTGTAAAATTAAATATGGCATAGCCTGCAATTTTGCCTGTTTCTTTATCTATTATTTCCATATAGTTTTTTTATTTCTTAAGTATGAATCTTTACATTTTTTCATTATTGTGGTTTTTTACTTTTTTATTATTACGATAAAGTATAAATTAAAATAGACAAAACTTTAAATATCCACAGTTTGTTTTTTATTTATGAAATTAACATTAACAGAGCCAAGATACTTAAAAGACAGCATTTTGATAATTTCTGAGTTAGTAAATGAAGTTAATTTAAAGCTTTACAAAGACAGAGTAGAACTTGTTGCAATGGATCCCGCAAATGTTGCCATGGTTGTGTTTAAACTTTTGGGCAGTGCATTTGCTGAGTATAATATTGATGAGGAAAGAACAATTGGCGTTAATTTAATTAATCTTACACAAATACTTAAAAGAGTTAAGCCAACAGACGTACTTACTTTAGAGCTTGATTCAAATAAAAATAAACTTTATATTACATTGAGGGGAGTAACTACTAAACGTTTTGAACTTGGTTTGCTTGATATTGATGATAAAGAACATAAAATACCAAATCTTAAATTTACTGCCAAAGTTGAAACTAATACACTAATGTTTAATGATGCTATTGAGGACATGGATATTATTGCTGATAGCTTAAGTTTGCAGGCTGCAAATGACAGATTTGTTATACAGAGCGAGGGAAATATAAGCAGTGGGAAAGTTGAGATTGGAGCTGATGATGAGACAAATATTCAGTTATTACAGTCGGGCGTTGCTTCCAGATATTCTATAGAATACTTAAAGAAAATAATAAAGGGAAGCAAATTAACCAATAAAGTTGTTTTGGAGTTTGGCCAAGATTATCCTTTGAAAGTAGAATATCATATTCTGGATAAACTTGCCCTGCAGTTTGTTTTAGCTCCAAGAACACCAACAGAATAATAAATCAGTTTTACTTTATTTTTCTATGAAAATTACTTTTGCTAATTTTTTAATTGTTTTGATTTTGTCTTTACTGCTTTGTTTTACTATTATTTCTTTTAGTTTTTTAATTGTTGTTTATGACCTTGATTTTTACAGGTATGAATTTACTAAAAGTGGCGTTTATGATAATTTTAGTAATGGAACTTATGTAGACTCTATTGCTAGTAATTTAATTGGTTATTTTTATGGCAAAACTGATTTATTCAATATTTACACTGAAAAGGAAGCAGTACACCTCCATGACGTCAAGAACATTATTAATTATTTTACAATATTGTTTTTCTTATCTTTTTTTATATTGGTTATTGTTCTTTCATATTTACATCATTTAAATTATAAGTACTTTGGGTTTATTTTTATGTTTAGTTTTATTTTCTTGGCTTTTATTTTATTTTTATTGATTGCTTCTTTATTTTTAGACTTTGAATATATATTTGATGGATTTCATAGATTATTTTTTACCGGAGATTCTTGGATTTTAAGCAATGATTCCCTTCTTATTGGCTTGTTTTCAGAAGGTTTCTTTTTTGATGCATTAGTTAGGGCATTATTTTATGCCTTTATTTTTAGCTTTTTAGTATTTTGTTTAACTTTCCGATTTAGAAAAATAATTTAAATATGAATTAAGCTTTATAATTATGGGGTTTTTTGAGAAATTAGCTGAAAATAAATCTATTATATTATTTATTCTTATTTTAGATATTATTGGGGTATTTTTTTCTGCTTATACTTATCGTTATGATATTTTGATTAATATAAGTATAGGGGATTTTTTCATAATTCCTTTTTTCATGGTCAGCTTTTGGTTATTTTTCCTTTCTGCTTTGTGTTGTTTTTACTTGTATAAAAGTAGGAAATTGCCTTCATTTTTAGGAGGTTTGTCTTTTATTTATTGTTTTGTTTATGGTTTTGGTTCTGTATTGTTTTATCCTTTGTTTATGTTTTTTGTAAGAGGTGTAACTCTCTATCATGTTTGGAATATTTTTGCACATGGATTTGTTGGCTTACAATCTTTGATTTTTATTAGACATGTAAATAAGTTTAAGATTTTTCACTATTTGAGTTTTGGATTTATTTTTCTATTCAAGGATATTTTGGATTTATTTTACAGTGGGTTTTTGTATTTTGTTAATTTTATTTTTCCAGATTTTTTGAAAACTATAATAATATTTATAATTGGCGCTTTGCAGATTGTTGCTTTTTACTTGTTATTTGTGTCTGACAAAAGACTTAAATAACTTCAAATTTTATTATGGATATGCAAAAAAGAGGCCAAGTTAGTGTATTTGTTATTATTGGTTTAGTTATTATTGCTGCCATGATTTTTGTTTTTTTTCTCTTTAGAAGTTTTCAGGAAAAAGCAAGAGAAATTACAAACCCACAGGAATATTTAAAGTCACAGATACAAGACGTAAAGAAGGCTGTAGTTAAGTGCATAGGAGATGAATCTGAAGGTGCTTTAACTAAACTTTCAATGCAAGGAGGACATCTTAATCCAGTTAAATATATAAATTATTATGACAGTAAGGTTACTTTTTTATGTTATAAAGTTAAAGATGATGAACCCTGCTATAATTTTATGTTTACTAGGATGGAAATTGAGGATGAGTTGGGGCCTTTATTGAAAAAGAATATCAAAAGTTGCGTTGATTCAAGTTTAAGTCCTTTTAGAAAAAAAGATTATGTTCTTAGCACTGGAGATTATGGTTTTGATTTTGTTTTTAGTGATGAAGCACTTCTTGTTATTTTAGATTATCCAGTAACTTTAACCAAAAGTAAAATTATTGAGATACAAAATGAATTTAGCAGTAATGTCAAGACTGATTTTTGGAAGACTGCAGTTTTGGCTTCTTCTATAGTTAATTCTGAAGCTAGGGGTGAAATTGTTGATTTGGTTAAGATAAGTCCTAATAATTTGTACTTTGAAGTAGGAAGAAGAGTAATTACAGGTGGTAATTTATATATGATAATTCCTAGAAATGGAGGCCAGACTTTTTATTTTGCTGTGGAAACATGAAAGCTAGAAGTTTATTTTTCCTTTTAATTGTTGTAGCTAGTTTTTTTTTAGTTGCAATCATTGTTAATGCTGAAGGCTGTTGTTTAAAGACTAAAGGTGACAACGGACAATATTGCGTTAGCGAAAGAGATGGAGCTAGTGCAGCCAATTGCGAAAGTAGTATGTGGTTCTCAGAAGATTGTGATGCAAAGGACCAGTGCAAGAACAAAGGTTGTTGCTATGTTGATAATGACTGCAGAGATGATCAACTTGAGATAAAATGCATTGGCAGTGCAGGTGAGTTTAGCAGTGGCAACTGCGAAAGTACACCAAGGTGCAAGAAACTTTGCTGTCAGGCAAGCGATGAGGAGTCTTCTGGTTATTTTTATACTACTCAGAGTGGGTGCGATGCTATGCAGGGTGTTGAAAAATCAGACGTAACTGATGAGGCTTCTTGCGAAAATCTTAACAGAGGTCTTGATGCTCAGAGAGGATGCTGTGTTTTAGATAGTGGTGAATGCAAAAGAATGTTGAATGATGAATGCAATAGAGTAGGAAGTCAGCCTCCTTATGAGGGGTTTTTTTGTAGAGATGTTGGTGCTTGCGATCCTAAGTGTGAGGGAAAATATCGTATTGGGCCAGGTAATCCAAGAATAAGCGAAGAGTCTAATAAAATTTATTGGTATGACAGCTGTGGAAATCAAGAGGACTTAGTTGATGAGACTGATCCAATTGAAGCATTTAAGCATGCAGGATTTGATGAGCCATTCAATGGCGATTGTGATGCAGATCCTTCTTCTGCAGTAGTTTTGACAAATGAGGGACAGTTTACTTGTGCTAATTTAGTTTGCAACAATATTTGGGATAACCCAAGAACAGATGAGAATTACAATGGAAATTTGCGTGATGATAATTTTTTTGATTTTGCTGAAAGAAGAAGTTTTAGGTATAACGGAGAGAGCTGGTGCGAATATGTACAGGCAAAGGTTGGTTTTGGCTTAGACCTTCCTGGAACTAGACATTATTTGCATTACTGTGAAAGGGGCAATGAAAGAGTTGATGAGAAGGCGTCTGATGGAGGCAGAGATTACGTATGTGCTGAGAGTTTTTTGGATAAGACAAAAAGAAAAACAGATGGAACTCAAGTTACTTATACAATGACCAATGCTACTTGGATTAAGAATAATGCTGCTGATTGTTTTAAATGTAATGACAAAGCTGTTGTTGATTCAGGACATGTTTTAGATTGCTGCAGGCAAAAACAAACCTGTTCTTATGTATTTAGAAAAGCAATAAAGCCAGACACTGTAATTATAAATATTAATGAGCAGGAGTACAATAACATTAAAGATTCTGTAGGCAAAGCAAATAGGTTTTTGAAATTAAGATACAAGATTAGTGATTCTGTTATCAAGGAAGAAAATTTATTGTCCGCTGTTAGAATACCTGGCTCTTGCAGTGGGGGCTGTAATTTAGAAATTATCAATCCACCAGTTGGTGAATATGAAGTATTTGTTTATGGAAGAGGCTGTGACTCTCTTGGTTTGATTTGTGAAACTAGAGAAGTGACTTTAGGGAAGAGAACTTTTAAGCCTGCTGATTTACAAGGTGTTTGTCTGCCTTTAATTGCTCCTACAGGAAATGAGTTCTGCAGTTCCTTTGCTGACTATGGTTTTTCCAAGGTTGACACTTCAGTGAGTTATAATTATTATTATGATTTACCTTATGTTGGTTTTGGTTTTGGTGATGAGTGCCAGAATACTTCTGGTTGCATAGACCTTCTTTATAAAAAGACAAACAATTTAAATAATTTAAAATCAAGCGAAGGTTCTTTAATTATGTTAGATAATATTTATTCCTTGTGCAGTGCTTTTGGCGATTGCGGCTACAAGCCGAATCTTTTGGGAATTATGGGAAACAATATTTCCAGCAGTTTGAATGCATTTAGCTTTTGCCCTCGCGGCTCTGACAGTGGCTGTGTTTATTTTACTTATTCAGAGGTAATTAAGCTTCAAGGAAAGAAATTTTTAGGCATTTTGAATGGCACGCCATCTAGACCTGAAATTAAAACAGATATAAATCCTTTATTTTTTGGACTGCCTTTATCTTTATTTAGAAGGAAGAAAAATAAAAAAATGTTTATTGCTTTTTTAATATTACTTCATTTAATTCTTATTGCTTGTGAGGAAGGCGGAAGATATTTGCAAGGACATCCAGATTTACAGTCTTTTGATTGCAATAAATTGATACCTGCTTCTGGAGCTGCTGATTGTGGAAAGTGCAATGCAAACTGGAGCTCTGGTGGAATTCTTCCAGATATTAATTTAACAACAGCTGACGGCAAATTAGTTTATCAGTGCACTCCTGAACTTTGTTATAGTTTAGGAGTTAAAGATCAGCAGTGCGAGTTTGTTCCTAATAAAGAAGCAGGAGGACTTTGCATTACTAAGGAAAGCTTTAACATTCCTAGGATAAGTTTTGTTGGTGCAAATTATTCTTGCAGTAGTTTAAATAGAGGTGGTTGTTCAGCTAGCAGTTATCATATAGAAAATAGTGAAAGTCCTTATTTATTTATTGATGGCAACTTAGAGGAAAATATACCTTTAACAATTAGTTTTAAAACTATAAACGTTAAGGAGGGTTCTGGAAATTCAGGAATGCCTGCTTTTTGTTATTATAGTAAAAATAAAGATACAGGCGATGATCGCAGATTAAAAAAATTAAATAGTATCGATTCTGAAGATGGTGGAAATCTTAAGATAGAGCACAATTTTGATATAGCTGGAAAGCCGCTTGGACAGTATAATTATTTTATTCAATGCGAAGATCAGGCTGGAGATATTACTACTGTTGGTAATATTAGATTTAGCGTTGCAAGAGGACCTGATATTGGTGCGCCAAGAATAGCAAGAATAGAGCCTTCTGATGGAACTATTTACGTCAAGAATGGAATTTATGATAAAGATGTTACTATTTTTGTAAACGGAAGAGTTAACTTGTGCAGATGGGACAATAAGAGTGTAAGATTTGAAGAAATGGGTGTTGTTACTAATGTGTGCAGAGGATGCAGTAATGATGGAAGAGATATAATTGATAGATATGTTGGACCTAATTCTTTCAGTTGTAGAGTAGATTCAGAGTCTGGCTTAAGTGTCTGCCCTGCTAATCTTAAATATATAAATTTAGGATCAAATAAGTTTTGGTTTGCATGCAATGGCACAAATGGAAAAATTTCTGAAATATCTCCAGAAAACGGCTATGAAATTATAAGTACTAGTTCGTTAAACATCACTGATGTAAGTTGTGAGCATAGTTTAGGAAACGGTTGTGACAAAATTTATGATAATTATTTTAATTTTTTAATAAAGACTTCAGGAGGAGCAGAAAGTGGAAGGGCTCAATGCAGGTGGGCGCCTGATGGCTATGACTATGATTCTTTCACTGAGCCTGGCTTTGATTATAGAGGCTTAATAACCGTATCTAAGTATGGCATTGTACACAAGAAGCTTAATTACGCCCATGATACAGGAGTTGTGAAAATGAATTTCTTGTGCAATGATGTTGCTGGAAATATTGCCCAGAAAAGTTTAACAATAAGTATAGAAAGAGACGTGAACCCACCTAAAATAACTAAATCTTATAGATACGGTAATGAACTATACGTTCAAACGAATGAAATTAGTAATTGTTATTATATATCAAGCACATTTGGCAGTTTTGATAATTCAACACAATTTACTACGTCTGACGGTTTGGAACATCATACAAGTATTGAAACTAATTTTTATAGAATTAGATGTGAAGACAAGTTTAATAATAAAAAAGATATGGACATTTATATTAGCAAGTTACAGTAATTGATTATGAAAAAAAGAGGACAGCTTTCAGTTTTTATTGTGGTAGGGATTGTTTTGATAGTTGTTTTTATGCTGTTTTTTTTCTTCAGGGATAAAATTACCAAGACATTAAGAGAGGAACCAATAAACCCACAGGAATATTTGAATCAGCAACTTGATGACATAAAGATGGAAATTGGAAGGTGCGTTAATCAAGAGACAAGCAAAGCGTCTAAATTATTAATGGAAAACGGAGGAGTATTTAATAGAAAATTCGGATTTATTCGTTATATTAATATTAGTTATCCTGTATTATGCAGAGAAATTAATGGCACTGGATCTTGCTTAGCTGAACCGATATTGATTTCTAATTTACAAGGTAAACTTGGTACTTATTTGCCAGAAAAAATAAATAAATGTATTAATCTTGAAAGCTTTAAGAATAAGGACTATAGTCTTGTTTTCAGAGTTGGTAATTTAACAGCAGTTATTCTTGATGAAATTATAGTTGTTGATTTAGGTTTTTATGTTAAGTTAAGTAAAGGCCCTTATATTGCTGAAAAAGATAGCTTTGTTTATAATTTAAATATTCCTTTAGGTGCTTTTTCTAAACTTGCTAATAGTCTTTTGCAAGTTAAGGCTGGAGGCACTGAGATAAATTCATTATTTTATGAATTATTATCTTTTAATAAGTATTTAATACAAGTCAGGAAGCCTTATCCAGATGAAGTTTATGATATTACTTTAACAAATAATGATAAATATCATTTTTATTTTGCTATTGAAGGCATTGGAAGATATGAAAGGGTAGAGGGAAGACTTAGATGAAAAAGATGATTGTTTTTGAGACTATTTTTGAGATTTTTTTAGTTATAAGTCTAATATTTGTTTTTGCTTTATTCAATGCTGCTCAGGTTTATGCAGATGATCAGCAAGAAAAAAGAGTATGCTGCCAGAAAGCTGTGATTGATGGAGAAACAAGATACTGTCAGTATACTGAGAAGAGGAATTGTGATGCGAACTCTGGAGTATTTGACAATAGGTGTGAAGACGTGAGTGTTTGCAGGCCTGTGTGCTGCAACGTTAATAATTTAGGTTATTTAGCAAGCGGAGGGCAGGGATGTTTTAAGAGTGTTTCTATGAATTCTTGTGTTAATGAATTACATGGACAAGTTATACCTGATGCTCAATGCAATGTGCCTGAGTGCAAGAAAGGTTGCTGCACTGTTGGTAGTCAGTGCACTTTAACTACTTCTGACAACTGTCAGAATCTGACTAGTTCTTATTCAAATTTAGAGTTGAAATATAATCCAGATGTTAGTGATGAAATTGGATGTTTGAGTTCATGCAGATCTCAAAATCGTGGCTGTTGCATTACTAAAGGCGAGAGTGGAATAAGTGCTTCGTCTTGCAGAATGATTACTTTTGGTGAATGCAATTCTGCAAACGGTCAATTTTATGAAGGCACTTCTTGCGTTGATCTTCCTGCTGATGTTCGTGACTGCGACAAATGTAAATACAGTAATGATGAGAAGAAATTAGGATGCGTTCCTGATATTGATAGTGGAGAAGATGTTTATGAATATGACAAATGTGGAAATCCTGTTAAGGTTGCTAGTTTAGGATCAGACGGCAGAAACGGTGACTGTGATTATTCTAAAGGAAATATATGCAGGGAACAGAATGGAAGTGCTTTTTGCAGAAATTTAAATTGCAATTCAGATGAGATCTGGGACAATCCTTTTGTTGATGAAAATGGAGATTGCTGTATTAGTAGAAATAAAGATGGAATTTGTGTAAATATGAAAGGTTCAGATGATGTATGCTGGACAAATGATAAAGAGTTTCATGGTGACAATAAATTTAGAGTAAATGGAGAGAGCTGGTGCGAGTATGATGCAGATGCAGGACCGTCTAGAGATCTGCCTGGCACTAGACATTATGTTCACTCTTGCTATGAAGGAGAAGAAATAGTCCAGGAGTGCAAAGATTACAGAGAAGAATATTGCGTACAATTTATTGGTGGAGAGATCGATCAGGCTTCTTGTGTTAAAAATAAGGCAGCAAAGGAGTCTTGCGCTAGTTGCGATAATGACCAACGATGCTGTGAGACAAAGTTTTCTGGAAGTTGTGTATGGGTTCCTGAAAATCCTATTAATAATCAAAGAGTAGTTAGTGACGCTAGGAAGATATATGAAAATAAATGTAAATTTGACAAGGAACATGATAATAATACTGTTTGTTCTGCTCCACCAGAAGTTCCTAATGTTACTAGTAGTGGTACTAATGGCAAATGTGTTCCTTTAGTTCCTCCAGGCACTAAAGACAGAGAAGATTTTTGTAAGGCTGCTAGCAAAAGTTTTGATACTTTATGGGTTACTTATGGATGGGGGAGTGATTATCATTGTGCTGGTGGCTGCGGGACATATATGAAAAAATTTGGTTATAATTATAATAATTATTGTAGAGCTTTAGGCGACTGTGGCGCTGATTTTAATTTAGCTGGTGAATGGAGCGATCAAGGTTTTGCTAGGAAGTGTGATCTTGTCGGTTTATCTTTCGATGATATAAAAGGCGACCAGTCTTCTGGCTATGTTACTGAAGGTCTTAGCGATGAAGAAGCTACAGACTTAGATAATATTTATTATAAATATAAATTTGATGATTCTTATAAAGGTCAGCAGGAAAAACTTGTTGGGCTTGTTACAAACTGTAATAAGCCTTTAGAAATCCCTGATACTTACAGAGGGAAAATAGAATCATTTGTTGACTTCTCTAAATACAAAGGAAGTTTATTTTACAATCTAGAAAATTTTGGTTCTATAGATTTAGGTGCATTTACTAGAGGCAAAGACGCTATGAAATGGATAGGTATTATTGCTTCTGTTATATTTGTTGTTGGTGTAGCTCTTAAGGCTACTTTAATTGCTTTAACATTTCTGGGTAAAGTATTGATCGCCTTTTTGAGTAACCCTTATACTATTGTCATCGCTCTTGTGCTTGCTGTTATATTAATAGTAACTTCAACTACAATGGACTCTAAAGAGCAGAAAGTTAATGTTCAATGTAAACCTTGGACTCCACCTATTGGAAATAAAAATTGCAATTTATGTTATGAGTCAGGTTATCGTGAGTATATAGATTTTAATAATCATGATGCAGATCCGAAGACTGGTTACGTTAAGGAATTTGTAGACTTGACTGCTGGAGGCTTACATCATTGCACTCCTTATCTTTGCTGGAGTCTAGGACAGGGTTGCAAGTTTGTTGAAACCAATGATGGAAATAAATGTGTAGCTCAGGAATGTACTTCTAATGCACCTAAGAGAAAACCATTGTCAAAACTTCAAGAATTAAACCTTGCAAGCTGCAGAGATAGTGATGACTCTGTTACAGGCAAAATAATTCCTTGTACTGCAAGCAATGTTGTCACAGATATTGGCCGTGGTGGTTATGAAATTAAATACGTTAAAGAAAATACTGATATTACTGTTGGTGTAGAAACTGACAAATTAGCTGTTTGCAAATGGGACTGGGAAAGGAAATCTGACTATGAGGAATTAACTAAATATTTTGACCAGAGTGCAGCATCAACAACACACACTGTTACTTTGGAAGCTGACAGAGATTTATTACCAGGTGCACAAAAAACAATTAATGTAATTTGTAAAGATACTTGTGGCAATCCAGGAGGAAGTTATCCTTCTTATACAATAAATATTAAAGTTTCTAAAATGAGAGACTTGGGAGCTCCTGCGTTTGTAAGTATAGATCCTCCTGATAATTCTCCTGTTAAGTCAGATTTAATAGCCAATGTGACTGACGTATTAATTAAATTGAGTGAGCCAGCAACATGCAGGTGGGGCAGAACAAATGATCCTTATGAAATTATGAAAGGGATTGCTCCTAATTGTGATACACCTTCTAGAGGATGTACAATACATTTAACAGGAATACAAGAAGGAGTAAATACTTTTTTTATAAGGTGCAAAGATAAATCAAATAATACAAATATAGATGCCTTGCCAAACAATAATGGCTATAGATTGATAAGAAGCAAGCCATTACAAATAACAAATATCAGATGCTTAAACAGTTTTGACGACAAATGCGGAACAATTTATGACAGTAATTTTACATTAGAGGTGACTACTGCTGACGGAGGCTATAATGGTAAATCAATTTGTTTTGCTTTGAGTAGCAATGGCTTGGAATATGAATTTTTTAAAACAGATTCCAGTATTCATACACAGGTTGTAGGTCCTAGAAGCACAGGAAGCTACACTGAAAGAATTAAGTGCAAGGACTCAGTTGGAAATGAAGATGTTAAAACTGTTAATTTTACCATGATAAGGGATGAAGCACCTCCCAAATTACTGAAATTGAGTTTTGAAACAGGAAATTTGAATTTGCTGACTGATGAGATAGCAGTTTGCAAGTATGGAGACAACAGCAGTTTAATATTTAGTGAGATGATACAGTTTGATAGTACTGCAAATATAAAACATACAACTTCTGTTGGAGCAAGAAATTATGTTCATGTTAAATGCGTTGACAGGTTTAATTACGTTGCAAGTTTTGATGTTTACAGGAGCGGAAAGTCAGGTTAATTGCAAATTTTCTAAAATAAACAAAAACATTTATATAGAATAAATAATGATTAATGCTATGCGTAAAAGAGGTCAGGCTACAGTATTTGCTATAATTGGAATTGTTATTCTTATAATAGTTGCATTGTTTTTTTTCTTGAGAAATGAATTTGGTTTTTTTGTTGCACCGACAAGTTTTTTGAGCGACAAAGCTAAACCTATTGAAGATAACTTAAAGGGATGCATAAACCAAGCTGTTTCTAATAATTTAAATTATTTTGGAAAACAAGGCGGGGATTTTGGTCCTACACGTTATGTTCTTTATGAAAGCAATAATGTCAAATATTATTGCACCAATATTCCCAATGATGAAAAATGCCTGAATGTTATGCCTAGTTTGGATGAAATGATTGCTGCTCTGAATAGTAAAATACAAGATGATGTTAATGATTGCGTGGATAAAAGTTTAGTTGAGAGTGGCTTTGGATATAAAATAGAAGCAGGAAAAATAACAATAAATACTTTAGCTTCTGGACCAAGTTTGATTGTTAAGGCGCATTATAATGTAAAAATTTTTAAGGATGAAAACAAATTTAGTGTCAGAGATATTACATTAAGTTATGATGCACCTCTTGAAGATATTTATTCTGTTGCTGTTGATATAGTAAATGCTGAAGCAAGAGTTGGCTTTTTTGAGCAACTATTATATATGCTGAATAAAAAAGGGCAATTTATAATTAATTTAGATAAGCCATATCCTGATAAGATTTATAAAATTCATAAGAAAAATAGTAATTTTGAGTTTTGGTTAGCTATTGAGGGCGAGAGAAATATATGAAAATTAGAGTTAAGAGATTTTTAGCTTTGGCACAGATTTTATTAGTTATTAGTTTGATGTTTGTTTTAGGTTTTACTTTTAGTTCAGCTAGTGTTTCTGCTGATGAGGAACAGGTTTGCTGTGAGAAAGATAATGACGGGAATTATTGCAATTATGTTCCTTCTAGTAAGTGCACTGGTGCCGGAGTTTTAAAAGCTTCAACTAGTTGTGACCAAACTAGTTTTTGCAAAGCTGGATGTTGTGCTGGAGTAAATGGTTTTTGTTATAGCAATTATGCAAAGGCTTTATGCGAGAAGGGATATAGTGGAAGCTATAGCAATGATAAAAACTGCGATTCTGTTGCTGAATGCAAACTGGGTTGCTGTATTATAGGAACTCAAGCTGCTTATTTAACTAGAAATAGATGCATACAAGAAACAGGCAAATTTCCTGATTTAGAAGTTGATTTCAGAGAGAGCGTTAATACTGAACAAGATTGTTTGAACTTAGCCAGAAATACTGAGAAAGGGTGCTGTGTTACTTCAGACAGAAAATGTAAATACGATGCAAAATCTGAATGCAGTGTTCAGGATGTAGTAAATGGAACTGGTTTTTATAAAGATACTTATTGCAGTAGCTTGACTAACTCATGCGATTGTGCTCCACATAAAGATGGAGATCCCAGAGCAACTACTTGTTTAGCTAATGATGATAGAGTATTTTGGAAGGATAGTTGTGGAAATCCTGAAGGTGTAGTTGAAGGGATAAATTTGAAGAGTTATGATAAAGCTGCAGTTTTATCTGATGGTAAATGTGATTTTAATAAAGGAACTTTATGCGGAGATTCTAATAAAGACGGTATAAATGTTTGTGAAAGTCTTGATTGCGAAGGAGGAACTGGAGTTGCAAGCAATAATAAATTATCTTTGCACATGGATAATTATGTTTCTAAAGATGGGACACGTGGCACACCTCTTGACGTAATTAATGAAGATGGATTACTAAACGGAGAGAGCTGGTGTGAGTTTGATAGTTCTGACCAACAACAGATTAACAGGATTGATTTTTTAAGTACAGCTGGTCGTGGCAGTAAAGATCCTGTTGGCAGCAGATACTATAGACATTTATGTATTAATGGTCAGGAATTAGTTGAGCCTTGCAAGGATTTTAGGGAAGAGTATTGCTATTTTAATACTATTAATGTTGGCAGTAATTCTGGTAAATCATACACCGAGTCTAGATGCATTAGCAATCAGTGGAAACCTTGCGTAAATGAGTGCAATACTGCTAATCCTCAGACGATGGATAGATTTACTTACACAGAGGCTTTGAAAAAAGACCAGCAATGCTGTTTGAGTTCTAAAAGAGATTGTTTTTGGAATAGCAATAAGTGCGTTCCTGCTGTAAGTCCTGGTTTTAAGTTTTGGGAAGGAGAAGGAGCTGAGATTTGTGCTAAGGCAAATACGCAGTGCGCTGCAACTTTTAGGTGCGGTGGATGGAATAGAATTTTTGGATGCGGTGAAGAAGGTACTAAGGCTGCTGGTAGCGTCGGAGGCATTGTTGCTGGAGCTGCTGCTGGAGGCTATACTGCATTAACTTTAGGTGCAACTGCCGCAGCTGCAGCAGGACCTGTTGCTATTGCAGTTGTCGGAGCAGCATTACTCATAGGCCTTACTTCAGGACTTCAAGGAGGATGGCAGATAATTAGTGGCGGTGAATGTTTTAGCCAGGATTATTTGCAGGCAGCAAATAATTTGTGCAGAGCTGTGGGAGATTGTGGTGCTGATTATAATTACTTAACTAGTTATGCTGATAGAGATATAGATTCTAACTTTACTTTGGGAACTACAGGGTTTACAAATACCAAAAATGTAGAGGGAGAAATTGCTGAATATGCAATTAAAGAAAGAGATGGAAAATTACAAGATACAAAATCAGTAAGTGATAGAGGAAATGTTGAATTTACGTTTAAAGATGGAATTCCTGGCGTCTTGACTGATCCAGATTGGAAGAAGGGAGAAATATTTTATAAATTCAATGTTAAAGGCAGAGAATTAGGAAATATGTTTGTCAGAGCTTTATTTACTGGCAATGAGGTAAAAGAGCAGGGTTGGTTATACTCGGCAGCTTCACTTAGTGCAGCTACAGCTGTTGCTGGGGGTGTTGTTGGAAGTATTGCTTGGGGTGTTTCTGGTGGCTTAGCTGCTGGAGTTACTGGGGCTTCATTAGGATTGTCTGCTTCACCTTTAGGTTACTTAGTTACTAAAGGATTAGAATTTATACCTACGCAATATACAAAAAACCTTGGACTGGCTGCTGGCAGAAACGCTTTTGAGTCTGCTGCCAAAAGTCAATTTGAAACAGCTTTGCCTTCCATCAAGACTGGGGCTTTACGTCCGGCTGTTGAATCATCATTAAAGGAGCAACTTGGCAAGGGCGTAAGTACAAAGTTAAGCGACGCCGAAATATTGAAGCTTGCAAAAGGTGAAGAAATTGCTGGAAAGATTGGAAAAGAGGTTGCTGGAAAAGTTAGTAAAGGTGCAGGTGAACAATTTGCAAAAGATCAAGCTGCCAGATCTTTTTCAGGCTATTTAACAGGCGTAAGTGCAGCTTTATGGTTATACACTGCTTATCAATTAGCAGACGTTTTCTTTGAGGATGTAAGGCAAGTTACTATATCTACAACGTGCCAGCCATGGCAGCCTCCTTCTTATAAAATTACAGAAGAAACTGATATATGCGAAAGATGCAATTCCCAATATAATGCAGATGATGAAGGCTATGTAAATAAAGATAAAACCCCAAAAGATGTAAGGGCTTTCAAAAAATGTTCTGAATATAGATGCAAGAGCTTGGGACCAAGCTGTGAATTAATAAATAAAGGCACCACTGAAGAGTCTTGCGTATCAATAAACAAGTTAGATGTTAGCTCTCCAAAAATAGAACCTTGGATAGAAGGATTTACTTTAGGAATAAAAGAAAGTGACATAGTAAAGAATTCCAATGGTTTTATAATAAAAAAACAAAAAGAGATTCCAATTTATACACCATTTAATATCGCATTAAGGACTGACGAACCTAGTCAGTGCAAGATGAGCATGGAACATAGCAAAAGATATAATGAAATGGACAATGTATTTGGAAATAATATATTTAAGTATTTCCATATTAATACAATGTTTTATCCTGCTAATAGAAATACAACTGCAAGTGGCATATTATTAACTGGCGGTGGGCATTATAAATTATATTTAAGGTGCATTGATGCTGTAGGAAATGCGAATGAAAATGATTACGTTGTAGAATTTGATGTTAGCAGCGAACCTGACTTAACTGCGCCTACAATATTTGGAAGTAGTTTATCTCCACCCGTACCTAATGATTTAGTTAACCAGACATTATTAGCCAAAGAAGTTTATTTGATGAGTGGCGCAAATTATACAGACATTACATTATTTGTTAATGAACCAGCTGAGTGTAGATATAGTTATATCCCTCTTGACTTTGGTTTTATGAATGAAACTAATTTATGCAAAACACAATTTAATCCCCCTTATTATGAGTGCAAATTTATTAGGGGTGTGCAAAATTTAGCTGGAATAGGACCTGCTCCTAGCGGATTTGTTTCGAAGCCAGGCTTGGCGCAATTTGTTTACTTTAAGTGCAGAGATCATCCTGAAGCAAGCTATAATGGAACAAGAAATTTCAATAAAGATGCTTACACTGTTGTATTAAGAGGAAGTGAAACACTTCATATAAGTAGATCAGGACCTTCTGGTACGATAAAAACAAGTAGTGCAATTGTTGATGTTACATTAGATGTTCAGACAAGCGGCGGTGCTTTGTTAAATGGGAAATCAATATGCAAGTATACAACTGAAGAAATAAATAAAGAAAATTTAGCAGCTATGACTGAATTTTTAAATACAGATTCAAGTTATCATACACAGCCTTGGAAGCCAAGTAGCGGAGCACAGAGGTTTTTTGTGGGGTGCTATGATCAAGCGGGCAACAGAGCATTTGCTAGTATAAGTTTTGCTGTTGAAAAGGATGTTACTCCACCAATAATTGCTAAAGTTTACAGAGATCAAAGTTTCCAGCCACCACAATTTACTGTGGAAATAAATGAGCCTGGTGAATGTAAAGATAGTGTTGAAAGTATCTTTAATTATGATGCAGAAGGCAATTTAATGAATGCTGTCGGAAGCAGTGGAAGAGTATTTACAAGCACAGTTCCAAATTCAAATGTTTATTACATTGTATGTAGAGATCAGTTCAATAATACAATGGCTCCAGCAATTGTACAGATAGCACAGGTTTAATTTAACGGCTCTATTATTATTTTATTTCCTATTTTACTTAGATTTATTTCAGTGCTTTCCTTTAAATTTAGTTGTTTTTCTATATCGTAGGGTATTCTAAGAACAAGACCCCTTCCACTTTTTGATAGCGTTCTTGTCAACTTTAATGGTTCAGGCCATATAGCTAATTTTTTTGAAGTATCTATAAATTTTTTAGTTTCTTCTTCATAAGGAAACTCTTCATTGCAGTTGCTACATCTATGGCCCTTAGCTACAAAAATATAACATTCTAATTCCATTATTATATTATCTACTTCTTCTAATATTCCTTTTTCACATACTAAACATTTTCTTTTCATTTTCCTTCAGCTCCTGTAATTACAAATATTTCTTTATATTCTTCATCTACTACAAATATAATTTTTCTACTTTTATTTTTGTTTTTTACATAAGATTCATATTTGTATTTACCTACTTTGTCTATTTTGTAATTATTTTCAAGCGATCTTCTTAAGTCTTCTTCATCCCATCCCCATTTTCTTATCCATCCTAAAATGAAATGCTTGCTTGGTCTTATTTTGTATTTTATAAATTCTAAATTTGACATACATTTTCACTACTTTTTATATAGTTTTTGTTATTTATATTGTTTTCTCTTTTACTTCTGAAAAAATTTTTGGAAAATTATATTAAATAGGGAGATTTCATAATTTTAATGAAAAAAGGGCAACTTCTTTCTCAACCATTTTTTTATATATTTGCCATTATTGTAATAGGGCTGATTTTGATTTTTGGATTTACTTACGTAAATAAAATTCTTAAGACAGGCTGCCAAGTTGAGATTTTGAGCTTTGTTGGCGATGTTCAGGCCAAGATTAATGAGGTTTATTCTTTGTCTTATGGTTCCAGTTTTGAATGTTTTGTTGTCAGGTCTGCCGGACAGAGCGACAGCAGATGCGAATTAGTTTTACCTAACAACATCAGAGGCGCTTGTTTTGTTGACACAACAAAAGGTTATGATGCTGACGATATTGTTTTTTCAGACACAAAAGACCTTGTTGTGAAATTGGGAGCTAGTGCAAATAAAAATTTATTTTTTTCTACACTAAAAGATTCTTCTTGCGCTGCTGAACCTGTAATGATAAAGAAAGCAACAACAAATGGTGTTATTTGTGTTGATTTAACCAAGAATAAAAGTTTTATTATTGAAAACAATGGAAACATTGTTGAAATTAAGAAAGTCTAATTTTCTAGCTACTGTTCATAAAAGCAAGATTTATAATTCAAATTAATTCCTAAAAATATATGGTTATTAAGTTAGAGAATGTAAATAACATAATACAGCAGTATATAGGAAGCACGTTAAAATATAATATACAATTGGCAATAATAATAACACAGATTGATGACGAAGGAGATCACACGCCTATTCCTTATGAAGTTAAGAAAGGAATTTATCCAAATGTCTTTGAAGGTATTAAAGAATTAATCTTAAGCGAACTTGATAATATATTAAACTTTATTTCAATTGACCAATCATCTAGAGATATAGTAATAAATAATAAACAAGAAGATAATATTAGAACAAAAATAATTAAGTCCTTAGAAAACAACCAAGTAAATTTCTCATATTCCAGAGGATTCCTGTTCTTTATAAAACCAAAAATAGAATTTTATCAGGAATGCCTTATTGACAGGAAAACTTTCAATCTGCCAAGAACTTATAAAATAACTTATCAGACCATAGTCAAGTCTGAAGGAAAACCTGGTAAGTTAGCCCTGCAAGCAGCAGAAGAACAAGTACTAATTCCAGAAGCTTCAACGGTAGAAGATCCAAAAAACTGGATAATTCTTCCAGCAAATAATAAAGTTGGGAATTCTTCCTATCCAAATATATTAGTTTCAACAGAAAGATCACACTCAAACAATAAATGGGGTGAATGCCAAACTTTGCTCCACAGTGAACAAGAATTTATGCTTACAATAAGGCAGTTTGTTGATTTCATCAATTTATTAAGGTCTGGAAATGTAAAATATGCAGACGGTTCTAAAATAGCTAAAAGAAAAATAAAGAAAATTTTAAATGAAATAATAAAAGTAAGAGAACCATCGAGAGCTGAATGGCTTGATGCCAGATTTACTAAAGCTAAAGGTAACTTATCTATAGCTTATCATAAGATTAAAGATGATGGAGAATTAGAAGAATTTTCAGAGGAGTTGAAAGACTGCTTAACGTCAGACAAAACTCCTGGAATAGACTTAGATTACTGGCTGTCAAATTCAACTTCCTGGGGAATTCCTAAAACTAATATCCCAAATGGTAGTTTATATTATTGGCATCCAAGAGATACAGCTGTCGTTAGGTTCGGGGTCAATTCTGGCGGGGTCGGCTTGAACTGTGGCGGGAATCCTCGGGGCTCGGGCTCGGGGTTGTGGGTACGTCGCGCAAAAATTTTTAGGCAATAATTTTTTACACAACGTTTACATAGACTTTCTTAACGTCTTTTATTTTATTTATTCTAGAAATAACTTCATTTAATTTATCTAAGCTTCCAACATCTGCAGTAAATACACATTCAACATTACTGTCTTTTAATATTTTACATTTAGCACCATTTATCAGTACAAATTTATTTATACTGTTTAGGATTTCCTTAAATAAACCAGGCCTGTCTTTTGCATCAACTGTTATTTTAACAGGTTCTTTAAATTTTTCTAGCCAACTAATTTTGATCTTGTTTTTACTAATTTTTCCAATTGATGTACAGTTAATCTTATGAACCATCATTTTGACATTACTATTTTTAATTCCAATTATTTTATCACCAGGTAAAGGTTTGCAGCATAAAGCCAGTTTAACTTTTAGTTTTTTATCGCCTTCAAATACAAGTAAGATTTCACCAATATCTTTTTTAATTTCTTCATAAGTGGAATAAATCCTTGTAGTAATTTTGCCCAATTCTTTTAAGGCATGTTTGATTTTTGTTCTTCCCTTTTCTGTTTTTGCAAATTTCAGCCATTCTCTGCTTGGTTTTTGAGTCTTAGAAGTCAATACCTCAACAACGTCACCATTATCAAGCTTCTCCTTCAAAGATGCAAAAACACCATTTATTCTTGCACCTATACAATGATCACCTAAATCACTATGAACAGAATAAGCAAAATCTATTACAGTTGCGCCGCTTGGAAGTTCAACAACTTTTCCTTTTGGTGTAAAAGCAAAAAACTCATCGCCAAAGAAGTCAACATTAAATTTGTTTTCAGCATCTTTATTCTCAACAAGCTGTTTAAGCCAGCTTAGTTTTCTGTCAAATTCATTTTCATGACTGACTTTTTTGTAACTAAAATGTGCTGCAATACCTTCTTCAGCCACACCATGCATATCAAAAGTTCTTATCTGGACTTCAAATATTCTGCCTTCATTATCAACAACAGAAGTATGCAATGATTGATAGCCATTTGGTTTTGGCATTGCTATGTAATCTTTAAACCTGTTTGGTATAGGCCTAAAATTGTTATGAACAATCCTGAGGGCATTATAGCAATCTTCGACATTATTTACTATTACCCTAAAAGCTAAAATATCATAAATATCTTCTAAGTTATGAGTTTTTTCATTAATCTTCTTATAAATGCTATAAATATGCTTAATCCTTACTTCTAATTCTGCTTCAATTCCCTCTTTCTTAAGAGAAGATTCAATACTATTCTTGATCTTAAACAAGGCTTTCTCATCACCTTTTCTTATTTTTTCAACTTTGTTCAATATTTGGCTGTAAATCTTTTCATCAAGACACCTAAAAGCCAAGTCTTCCATTTCAGATTTAATCTTGCCAAGTCCCAATCTATAAGCCAATGGTGCATAAATATCCATAACTTCTTTTGCAATTCTCTTTCTTTCATTTTGAGGTAAGAAATCTATTTCTCTTAGATTCACAATTTTATCGCATAATTTTATTAACAATGCCCTTATGTCTCTGGAAGCAGCCAGCATAACTTTCCTTAAGCCTTCAATGTCTTTGGTATTTTTTGTTATATTTTTTTTAATTTCCCCCATTCTTTCTATATTTTCCAGAATTTCAGCAATGTCTCTTCCAAATAACCTTGTTATTTCTTTTATATTGCCACCTTTGTTTAAAATGCCATGCATAAGTGCCGCGGCTATAGAATTCTCATCTAATTTCAAATTAGCTGCTTCATAAGCAACATCTAAATAATGTTCTGTCCAGGGTTTGCCAGAAGCCCTTGTTTTTTCATCAACAACACTGCTGGAATATTTGTATGTTTTCTCAAGTAAATCAATATTAACTTCTTTATTATATCTCATAACTTTTTTTATTAAGTCTTTAAAATGCATATGAAATAATTACTTAAGAAGCTTTAAAAGTTTTGTCAAATGCCAAATTACCATGAGATACATAAGACAGGAACAATTTAGTAAAATAGGTAAAGAAAACCAGGAGAAGCTTCTAAAAGCAACAGTGTCTATAGTAGGTATAGGTGCTCTGGGCACAACAGTTTTAGATATATTATCAAGAGCAGGTATAGGAAGAATAAAAATAATAGACAGAGATATAATAGAACTGAATAATTTGCACAGGCAGATATTATTTACAGAGGAGGATTTAGGGAAGCCAAAAGTTGCTGTAGCAAAAGAAAAAATATTGCAGATAAATTCAGAAATAAATATAGAAGAACATTTGATAGATTTGGATTATGATAATATTGATTTAATAAAAAGTGATTTAATAATTGATTGCACAGACAATATTTACACAAGGTTTCTTATTAACGAATATTCAAGAAAAAATAATATTCCTTGGATATATGCTTCTGTAATTGGTTCTAGAGGCATGACAATGAACGTAACTAGTGAAACACCTTGTTTTTCATGCATATTTAAGGAACCAGGTCAGCCATTGGATACGTGCGACACTGAAGGAATATTAAACACAGTTCCGCATGCCTTAGCAGCAATACAAGCAACAGAAGCAATAAAAATACTTACAGATCAAGACTACAGCAAAGAACTAATACATTATAATTTATGGAACAATGAAATAACAAAAGTTAAAGTCAAGAAATCAAATGAATGCACAGTTTGTAATGGAAAGTATAAATATCTGGAAGGCAAAAAATCTCGTGGAGTAATAAAAATATGCGGTTCATGCAATTATCAAATAAAGATCGAGAATGTAAATATGCTGGACCTATTTAATAAATTAAACAAATTAAATAGCATAAAAACAACAGAAGATTGTCTTATATTACCTAATGTTATATTCTTTAAAAGTGGGAGAGCATTAGTAAAAGCTAAAACAAAGGAAAAAGCAAAGGCAATAGTAGATAGGTATTTAGGATGATTGTAAGAAGATGTTCAACCAAAGGAGCATTTGAAGCAATTCCTGAGAAAAATATAAACCTTAATCTATATAAAATTAAATTAAAATATGAAACTATAGCAGACCTCCCTATTTTGGTATTAATTAAATATAATAATTACGAAATCACATGTTATAAGAATGGCAAGTTGATCATAAGAAAATGCGAAATTAAAGAAGAAGCTGAAAAAATAGCAAATAAAATATATGAAGATGCAAAATGAAAGGAATAATACTGGCTGCAGGGTCTTCAAAGAGATTAAGGCCATTAACTGAAAATTTGCCAAAATGTATGTTGCCTGTATACGGAAAGCCAATTATACAAAATACAATAGAATTATTTAGAAATAATAAAATTAATGATATATCAATTATTAGGGGTTGGCAAAAGGAAAAAATAAATTTTGCTGATGTAAATTATTTTGAAAATACAGATTTCTGGAATAATAATATATTGTATTCATTGATGTTTGCAAGGAAAAAACTGGAAGAAGCAATAAAAACAAATGAAGAAGTGATAATTACTTATTCTGATATATGGTATAATGAAATTGTTGTTAAAGAATTATTGCAAGACAAGCACGATATGGCTGCAATTGTAGATACTGACTGGCAGGATTATTACATCGGAAGAACAGAACATCCAATTACAGAGGCAGAAAATGTTATCTTGGATGATAAAAAAAGAATACTGAAGATAGGTAAGCATATTTTTACTGACAATATTTCAAAGGAAAGACAAGGTGAATTTATTGGATTATGGAAATTTACTCCAAGGGGGACCACAAATTTTCTGCAGCATTTTGACAGATTAAACAATGTTTTGAAAGTGACAGAGCCTTATCAGAATACGAAAGAATGGCAGAAATCATACATTACAGACATTTTTCAGGAAATGATTGACAAAGGGGAAAATATTTATGCAGTTTCAATACAAAAAAACTGGAAGGAATTTGATACTGTGCAAGATTATGAAAGAATAAAAAACGAAAAAGAATTTAATATTTAGAGTTAAAATGAAAGGATTATTATTAATTTCAGGAGGATTTGATTCTGCAGTTGCAGGTTATTTAATGCAGCAGAAAGGAGTAGAAGTTCATGCAGTTCATTTTTCCTATGAACCATTTACAGATAATAGTCCAGAAATAAAATCAAAGGCAACTTCAGATTTATTAAACTTCAAAAGTTTTACAGTAATAAATATTTCAAAAGAAGTGGAAGAAATAGCAAAAAAATGCAATCACAGATTATATTTTATTTTATCTAAAAGATTAATGATGAAAAAAGCAGAGGAATTAGCTAAGGAATTAAGCTGTGATTTTTTAATAACAGGAGAGAATCTGGCACAAGTCTCTAGCCAAACATTGTCTAATTTGCAATCAATAACAGATGCAGCGAAAATGCAAATTTTAAGACCATTATTGACTTATGATAAGGAGGAAATATTAAAAATAGCAAGAAAAATAGGAACGTATGAAATTTCAAAAGGACCAGAAGTATGTGATTGTCTTGGACCAAAAAATCCAGCAACAAAATCATATTTAGAAGAAGTAAGGCTGGAAGAAAAGAAATTAAAAATATAAAATTTTAACCTACTCCTCCTAACATAAAACCAATAATTGGTAAGACAAATAAAAATAATAATTTAAAAAGTATCTCAATTATTGATATAATAATTCCTGACTTTGCGACTTTTTTTGCAGATGATTTAAGTCCAATTATTCCAAATATTATTGGGATGGTGGGTAAAATAAATAGGCTTACTGGGATGTGTTTATATGTCTGTCTGATAATATTTATATTGCCTTGTGCAGTTAGAAGAAAGAACTCAAGTGTTCCTAAAATACTAAATAGTGCAAAAGCTAATGAAACAATTGCATATGCATCTGATATTTTTTTCATAGTTTAAACAATATAAATTAATATTAAATACTTTTATAAGTTTTCTTATTATTTTGTTAATATGAAAAGATTAGCACTATATTTAGGATTGGTTTTTGCAAGTTGTAGTCAAGACACAACAGATATAGCAAGGTATGCATTAAAAAATGATCAGGATCTTAGAAAAATTGCAGAGGAATATATAACAGATTCCACTCCGAATATGTTCAATTATAGATTTTCTGATGAAACAGAATTAATATTTACAGATTATCCATCATATGAAAATTATGGTCATGAAGACACATTGTCAATTTTCTTTAAAAGAAGAGTGGATATTTCGGAGTTTGCTAGAGAAGGAAGAGTAGCTGATAATGGCCTGGATGGAAAATTAGAATTATGCGATCCTGAAGATGAATGTATTGAAACGTTAAAGAGAGTTAGACAAAGAATAAAATGAAAATTTATCTGGAAAAAACAAATGAATACAAAGATGTAGAAGCATCAACAGTTAAGGAATTATTAGCAAAACTAAAAATTAATCCTACAACAGTTATAGTAATTAAAAATAATGAATTAGTTTCAGAAGATGATAAGGTATCAAACAAAGATGAAATTAAGCTTCTTTCTGTAATTTCAGGTGGCTAATGGTTTGCAAAAATTGTCAAGAAAGACCAGTAATAAAACTTACTAATAGTAATATTTATTTATGTAAAAATTGTTTTATAAAATATTTTGAAAAAAAAGTAAAAAAGACAATATCTGATTACAAATTAATAGAAAAAAATGATAATATAATTATTGCAACTAGTGGAGGAAAAGACAGTACATCTTTATTATATCTTCTAAAGAAAATACTTAAAGGCAGAAAAGACATTAAAATTATAGCCATAGCAATAGATGAAGGAATTCATAATTACAGGGATAAAAGCCTAGAGTTCTTAAAAATATTCTGCCAAGAACATGAAGTTGAACTAAAAATATTTTCTTATAAAGAAGAATTTGGTAAGTCATTAGATGAAATATTAAAAACCTACAAAGGAATTCCATGTTCTATATGCGGTGTTTTAAGAAGGTATCTATTAAACAAGAAATCAAAAGAGCTAAAAGCTACAAAGTTAGCTACAGGGCACAATTTGGATGACGAAGCGCAAAGTATAGTAATGAACTATTTTAAAAATAATATAAAAATATCAGCTAGACTTGGTCCAATAACAGGAATAAAAAAAGATGAGAAATTCATACCAAGAATTAAACCGCTATATTTTCTTACAGAAAAAGAAGTTACAGCTTATGCATTTTTAAAAGGGTTTATGGACAAATTCAATGAATGTCCAAACAGCCCTTATTCATATAGAGGTCAAATAAGAGATATGTTAAATGATTTTGAAGCTAAATATCCAGGCACAAAGCATTCAATTATAATGTCATTCCTGGAGTTACTGCCTGTCTTAAAGGAAAATTATAGAAATAATCTACATGCAATAAATTACTGTGTATCATGCAGTGAGCCTTGTTCACAAAAAGAATGTAAGACATGTAAATATATAAAAACAGTTATCAAATTGTAAAAACCCAATTTAAGCTCAGATAAGGTCAAATTAATATGAAAAAATTTATATACTAGATATTACTAAACTTCTTGAGGTAAACTTAAAGATGGTTCCTGATCAAGATGTAATAATTTCATGCACAAGATGTACTATTAACGTCCCTATAGGACAGACAACTTATGAAACTAATAGTAGAAATTTAATCTGCTTTAATTGCTATAATAAACTGGCAAGAGGTTTACAGCCTGATAAAATAATTCAATCAGCTGAAATGCCTGAAAAAGTAATCTATAAATGTATGGCTTGTAGCTATAAATTTTCACGTTCAAGAGAATTTCAATTTGGTGGGCGTTGCTTCCATTGCGGAAAAGCAGCAGTTCAAGTTGAAGAAACAAAACAGATTCTTGCTAAAGATAGAAAAAGCTTATTAGATTATTAATTTATTTTCTTTATATGGATTATGATACAATAGCTAAAAGTTATAATGAGCTTTACATAGAAGAACAATTAAGAAAACTAAATATAATTAAAAAATATCTAAAAATTAAGAAAAACCATAAATTGTTGGATGTTGGGTGTGGCACAGGAATTTCAACAAATTTCTTTGATTGTAAAACTTTTGGCATAGATAAAAGTAAGGAAATGATTGAGCAAGGAAATGGAAACCTGATTCAGTCATTGGCAGAAGACCTTCCATTCAAAGATAAATATTTTGATATCGTAATTTCTGTAACATCAGTGCATAATTTTGATAATCCTAAAAAAGCACTAAAAGAAATTCAAAGAGTGAAAAAGTCAAAAGCACAGGTTGTTATTACATTGTTAAACAAATCAATTAAATATAATAAAATTAAAGAATTAATCAAGAAATATTTTGAAATAATAAGTGAAATAGATGAAGATAAGGATACAATATTCATCCTTAGATAAAATAATTAATTTTTTATACTGTTTCAATATGTTTTATTTATTGGGCTCGTAGCGCAGCCAGGAAGCTTCTCAAACCTTAGTTAAGGTAAGAGTATTGGTATATAGCGCAGCAGGTTCCTAACCTGTTGGTCGGGGGTTCAAATCCCCTCGGGCCCGCTTGTCTCTCAAAAGGAGTAAATTTATAAATTTATTCAGTTCTTTCTTATAAAATGGAACTATCAATAAAACACAAACCAGTTGCAACAGTTTTGTTTACAGGATTTCTTATAACATATAGTTTATTCTCTAATTATTTTTTATCAATACTTAAAAATCAAACTAATCAAGATACAGAAGTTAAAGTATATTACGTTGATGGAGCAAAAGTAGGGAAAAAATGTAGTAAGTATAAAGATAGTCTTAATCGTTCTATAGATTTGTGTCTTTATATAGCAGAAGGTTCTATAAATTTTAATTTTAGTAACGGTTCAAATAAAAGATTTGAAGCGCAAACATACATTTTTCTTAGAGATATTAATGGAAATATAACTGATTACGCACGTGTTGCAAATAGCGAGACAAGTAAGATAGATGGTAGAATTAAAACTTCAGCGTATTATTCAAAATATCCAAGACCAGAAATATTCATAGGAAGCGCACAACAATTAAACAAAAATATAGAAGATAGAGTAAAAGAAATACATAAAAAATTAGATAGTGGAATGTAAAGTAAATTTTTTAGCCTTCAATTTTTCTTTAAAATTATTCTCCATCAACAAACTTCTTCTCTTTTTTATTAATAACACTAACAAAACTAATAGGGTCTTTTCTTGCCAAACTTAAGAACTCTTTTATTTTGTTATAATTATCTTCTAATTCTTTCTTGCAAACGTCTAAGGTTAATGCGCTCCATCTTTCCTCAACTTTTTCTTCAGCCAATAAAAATATTTCTTCAAAATTATATCCTCTTTGCTTCCAGTTGTAAAACATTCTTAAAATTTTCTTAGGAACTAAGAATTTATAGCAGTCAGCATTAGCACAAATTTCAGATTCTATGTAACTAAACTTTTTGCAGTGGTGTTCCATAATACAAGCAAAAACTTTTTGCTTTACATCCTCTTCAAATGGATATTTACTTAAAAATTCCTTTGCAAATCCCAAGGATTTAGTAATATGTTCGTTTATTTTCTTTTCATTAGTAGCTTCACCAAGTTTAATATCTAGAAATCTAGATCCCAATTTTATTACAGATAAGTTAGCATTTAATTTTTTACCAAGTTCAATTGCAACATTAACTACATCATTATAATTATCCAATGTAGGGATATTATATTTCATTATTTCAGAAACAGCAAACTGGTCTAAATCATTTACAATATCATCAACGTAATCCATAAAATAAGTTAGAAAAATGAGTTTATAATTATTTATCTACTCTAAACGTTTTTTTAAACAATAGAATATATGAAAATCAAGACAAAGGTTTATAAGCATAGATAAATTAGTGATACCATGTTAAAGTTGTTAAATTAAAAATATGGTTATTTTTAAATAATAAGATTTAATATGAAAAGAAACTTAGAAATCATATTAATGCTGGTTTTATGTCTTATAGTTTTTATTATAATATTTGGGTTAACTAAATTTATAGACAATACAAATATGAAAAAAGAAGAAACATTTGATAATAATTCAATGATAATAAAGATATGTAAAAGTGAGTTAGCAACAATTAAACATTACACCAATGGGTCTGTTTTTTTATGTGGTGATAATTATAGAAAAGTTCCACCTTCAGATTTAGAGGATGCACCAGACGTTATTTTCAATAAAAGTGGAAATATTGTTGCATTTTGTGGCGGCATACCCACTCAAGAACAAGTTGAATATAATGAAAAGTGTTACATTACTTGTGAGAAAACAAATCTATGTAAAAATTTAATACAACAGAAATATGATATGAATAATGTAAATGTTATTGAAAGAAAATGTAGAGAAATATCAAAATTTGCCAAGCAGAATGCCCAAACGGCAGTTTTTATGAGATGCAAAGAGTATTATGATAAGCGCTGCACCAGTGATAGTGACTGCGGGCCTTTCCCTTGCAATGGCACTAAATGCCTGATAAAGCCTTGTAATGAGGATGCAGAATGCCCAAGGGTTTGCGGTCTCCATCTGACAGCGGTTCCGGGTTTTTGTACTACAAATGATGCAATATGATGTCAAAATAATAACAATAAAATTAAAATCAAGTAAAACTTAAAAATAAATTTTCTTTAATTTCAATATCTTACATTATTAAGAATAAGTAAAAATGCTTTTTTTATTTTTATTAATTTTATAATTGCTTAGAAATTCTTTCTTTAAATTATCAAACTCACAATTTTTTATTGCTTTTCTGCATTGTTTTATTAAGTTTTGCACAAAGAATAAATTATGTATGTTGCCGTATCTGTCCCTTATAGGTTCATAAGTTCTGTATAAATGATGGATGTAAGCCCTGCTAAATCTCCTGCAAGTATAACACCTGCAATTTTCATCCAAAGGATTTTCATCGTCTCTATAGCATGCTTTCTCAATATTTATTTTGCCTTCACTAGTAAATATTCCACCATGCCGAGCATTCATAGTAGGAAACCTAGAATCAAAACAATCTATTCCTAAGCCTATTGACTCTATAATATCTTCAGGGCTTCCAACACCCATTAAATACCTTGTTTTATCTTCATCTATGTTTTTTGTACTCCATTTAATGGCATTTGACATTAATTTGCTTCCTTCTCCAATTCCTAACCCACCTAAAGCTACACCATCAAAATCTAAACCATTAATAAATTTAGCACTTTTTTCTCTTAAATCTCTAAAAGTTCCGCCCTGACATATTCCAAATAATAACTGTTTTTTATCATCGTGCACTTTTATACATCTATTTGCCCATAAGTGCGTTATCCTTGTGCATTCACTAATGTAATCTTTTGTATGTCCATAATGTGGGACAAAATCTAAAGCCATGGCTACATCCGCTCTTATACTTTCTTCTATTTTAATTATGTCTTCAGGAGTAAAAAATCTCTTGCTGCCATCAAATGGGTTTTTAAAATAAACTCCTTTTTCATCAGCTTTATGTAAAAAACTTTTACTTAAAATTTGAAAGCCTCCAGAATCTGTAAAAACAACCCTATCCCATTTCATAAAACTATGTATGCCTTTAAATTTCTTTATAATATCAAGACCAGGTTTCAAATGCAAGATAAATGCATTAGCTATTATTGCATCGCTTCCCAATTCTTTTAATTCATCTTGGCTTATTTGTTTAGCAGTTCCTTTAGTAGCAATAGGCATAAAAAAAGGAGTTTCTATAGTTCCATGACTAGTCTTTAATTTTCCATATCTTGCTCCAGAATCTTCTGAAATTAATTTTAACATAAATTAATTACTTAGAAAATGTTTATAAATATGACCATACTAAATTTATATGAAAAAGAAAAAACATGAAACTTTAGAAGCATTATTAATTATTGGAATAAGTATTCATTTTGTATTTGGTATGAATTATATTTTTGACAAAATAGATCCAATTCCTCGCCTATCAGCATTAATAAGAAAGGAAAGTTACGAAATTACAAAATAGGACAACAAGAGAGAATTAAGCAAGCAATTGACAATGAATTTAATATTTATGATTTAAATAGTGACAAAAATTTAGATAGGGATGAATATTTAAATCTAGAAAAACTAACCATTAATTCATCTTATTTTATAAAATCTTTCAGCAAACCTGCACTTAGCATGAAATCCGGAAAATACAGCTCTTATTATAACAGGAATAATTAGTAGATAAACATAAAGCCATTGACTCTTAAATTTCTTCATAGCTTGTATTTTCTTCCCAAAAGTGTCAGATACATCAATATACATTCTAGGCTTTAATTCATTTAAAACATTCCAAACTTCAAAGACATATACATTTATTTTATATTTCTTGTCACATTCATATAAAGCGTCAAAAACAACTTTATTTGCAGCTCTGTGGTCTTTGTGAGGATCATATTTGGAATGTGTAAAAATACTTGTTGGTTTAAAATGTTTTATTATATTAATCACTGCTTTTTTTACTCTGGGATTTTCTATTTCTTCAGTTAGATGCATATCTTTTAAACCAAAGAATATAGTCTGTTTACTTCCTAAAAATACAGAGATCTTTTTTACTTCTTCTTTTCTTGTTTCAGTTAGATATTCCTTTCTTAACCAAGGGCTGCTATTTTCTCCACTGCTAAAAATTACAGTAATTACTTTTTTACCTTGGTTTGCATATTTAGCTATAGTAGCACCACAACCTATTGTCTCATCATCGGCGTGCGATGCAAATACAATAATTATTTCCTTATTATTTTCCATTGCTATTCTAATATAAAACCATAAATGCACTAGCCGGGATTTGAACCCGGATGAAGAGCTAACTTCTAAATACCATTGGAAGGCTCTCATGCTACCATTGCATCACTAGTGCTTTTAAATTGGTTCTCTAAACTAAAGTTATAAATCTTTCGTATTCCACTTACAAAAAATTCTTAGATATAAGTTAAAAATAAATAAACTAATAATAAAACAGTAAAAATTTAATAATAAAATTATTCAGATTTAGGTAGATATTCACCAATTTTATATTTAGGAGAATTCATGCAACCGTAAGCTTTAACTCCATTTAATCCAGCAAAGAATTTTCTAAGGGGGTGACCGTTAGGATAATTAATAAGGGGCTGATCTAGCTCTAAGACAAAACCTTCTCTTGCTTTTCTATCTACAGGATCTCTAACTTCTTGCAAATTAATAAATATCCCATCGTATGAAAAAGAAAGTTTTGATCTTCCATCTTCTCTATCAAATCCACATTCAGTCAAAATACTAACCAAATCCCGTCTAGAATTGTCTGTCCCAAAATATTCTTGCAAAAATGTCATTGTTGTGTGGCTAAAATTGCAATATTTAAGAATTATTTCACTACTATTATTATTTTGTAATTTACATTATTCGTTACATTAATAAACAAAATACTATAAATAAAACTTATGTATTATAAGAAAGAGATAGATGAAGTTCTAAGGGAATATAATTCAAGTGAAGACGGTTTAACATCAAAAGAAGCAGAACTAAGATTAAAAAAATATGGGAAAAATGAGATCCAAAAATTCAAAAAAATATCGTCTTTAAGAATATTTCTAAGTCAATTTAAAAGCTTTTTAATTTATATATTATTGGCATCAACACTTCTTGCATTTATTTTAGGGGAAAAAATAGATGCAGTAGTAATTTTAGTTATATTATTATTGAATGCAATTCTGGGTTTCTTTCAGGAATATAAAGCTGAGAAATCAATAGAAGCATTGAGAAGGTTAACAGCATTAACAGCAATTGTTATAAGAAATAAAAAAACAATGAAAATAGATTCTTCGGAGATCGTGCCTGGAGATATAATTATTATAGAAGAAGGAAGTTACATACCTGCTGATGCAAGGCTAATAGACACTTCTTCATTATATATTGATGAATCAACATTAACTGGAGAGTCTACTACAGTATCTAAAAATATAAGCACAATAAAACAAGATACTATAATTTCTAATCAAAAAAATATGGTTTTTGCAGGTACAATAGCAACCAGAGGGCGCGCGAAAGCAGTTATAATAGCTACAGGACCAAATACTGAACTTGGTAAAATTGCCAAAGAAATACAATTAACAGAAGAAAAAGAAACACCACTACAAAGAAAGTTGCACAAACTTGGAATTTACATAACAGCATCAATATTAATTATATGTGCATTAATACTTGTATTAGATTTCTTTAGAGGTGCCTCATTTATAGAATCACTTTTAACTTCAATATCTTTGGCTGTGGCTGCAATACCTGAAGGGCTGCCTGCAGTTATAACTATCACTTTGGCAATAGGTACACAAAGAATGTTAAAGAAAAATTCCTTAGTAAGACGTTTGTCTGCTGTAGAATCATTGGGCAGTGTAACTGTAATATGTGCAGATAAAACAGGAACATTAACAAAAAATGAAATGACTGTAAAACATGTTTATACCAATAACAAAAATTTTTTAGTAAGTGGAAATGGTTATGATACCAATGGCGACTTTCTTTTTGATAATAAAAAAATCAGTCCAATACAATTAAGTAAAATAATGGAAATAGCCACTTTGTGCAATAATGCTTCTTTAGATGGCCCAGCAGATCCAACAGAAAAAGCATTGCTAGTTGTTGCTAAGAAAGCAGGCTACAATAAAACTTATCCAAGATTAAAGGAAATGCCATTTAGCTCAGAAACAAAATATATGACAACATTGAACAAAATAGAAGATAAATTAATTTATCATATGAAGGGAGCTCCTGAAATAGTATTAAAGAAATGTAATAAGATATTAATTAATGGAAAGGAAATTAGTTTTACTAAGAAAAATTTAGAAGAAATACAGAAAAACTATGAGCAAATGGCATCTAATGCTCTAAGAGTTTTAGGTTTTGCTTATTCTTGTGATGATAAAATCTACACTTTTGTAGGATTAATGGGAATGATTGACCCTCCGCGTGAAGAAGTTCCTAATGCAATAGAACTATGTAAAAAAGCAGGTATAAGAGTTATAATGATTACTGGCGACTATGCACTTACTGCAAAAGCCATAGCTAAAGAAATAGGAATTGAAGGAGATATAATAACGGGAGAAGACCTAGATAAAATAGAATCAAAAGATCTGTCAATGGTTATAGATAATATAAGTATCTATGCAAGGGTTTCTCCGCAGCACAAAGTTAAGATTCTAGAAGCATTAAAATCTAGGGGACAGATTGTAGCAATGACTGGTGATGGCGTAAATGATGCAGTGGCTCTAAAAAGATCTGATGTCGGAACTGCAGTAGGTTCTGGTACTGATGTCGCAAAAGAAGCTTCTGATATAATATTATTAGATGACAATTTTAAGTCTATAGTAGATGCCATTAAAGAAGGCAGAGGAATTTACAACAATATAAAAAAATTTATAGGATATTTATTTTCATGCAATTTAGCAGAGGTTCTAGTTATATTTATTTCTTTATTAATAGGTTTGCCTATCCCGCTAATAGCAATACAAATACTTTGGATGAATTTAATTACAGATGGTTTGCCAGCTCTTGCCTTGGGTTTAGATAAAGTAAATGACGAAGTAATGTATAAACCTCCAAGAAACCCTAAGGAGAGCATAATAACAAAAAAAGATATGTTATTTCTTATAGTACAAGGATTTGCAATTACTGTTTTAACATTAGGATTATTTTACTACTATTTTAAAAATGGAAGTATAGATTATGCAAAAACAATTGCATTTTCAACAATAGTTTTACTTGAATTATTTAACTCAATAAATTATCATGTTGGACATAATAGTATATTTAATATAAATTTATTTTCAAACAAATACTTAATATTGGCAATTTTAAGCTCTGTCTTGCTGCAGGTTGTAGTTGTTTATGGAGCAAACTACATTTTCAAGACAAATCCATTATTGGTTTTCGATTGGATACTAATAATATCTGCATGTATATTTTTAATTGTAGTTCAGGAAATAACAAAATTATTTGTAAAACAAGATTATTAATGTTTTAAATGTGCGCCTTTTTCAATAAATTGTTGTTTATGCTTGCTTAATTTGGTTTCATTAATAACAGAATTTATTTGCATGTCATTCCAGCCTTTGCTCTTAAGGGCAACCTTTATCTTATCTTCACTTAGACCTTTATTTAATGAATCATTTACAAAATCTTTCACTAAATTATGGTCTTTTTCATTCTTAAATAATTTTTTCGAATCAAGAGGCATGAATTTTTTCTTTCTGAGTAAGCCTCCTTTAAAAAAGTATCCAAAATAAGCAACCAGAACAGCAAGTATTACAATAACTCCAATAATAACAAAAGGCAGTCTGCTTTTTTCTTTACAGTCTTTTGCACAGCCAATTTCGTCCTCATCACTTTCGCATATTTTATTACCGCATACAGAAGGCTCTGGTTTTACTTCTGATTCTTTTTGTGAAGCATTTACAGTTATGCTCTCTAAATTGCCAGGCAAAACTGCAGTTCTTGTTTGTAGAGCTTTTCCTAAATCTGCTGTGTCAATCTTATAAACAATTTGATTTGTAGGTGAAAAACTATAAACGTTAGGTGCAGGTGCTGAAACTACACCACCCACAAGAACATTCTCAGGGTTTATGGAAAATCCAAAAGGTACAAATTCATAAACCTTGCTTCCAGTACCAACTATATCTTTCTTAATAATCATGAAATTTTCTATTCTACCACTATTATAAACAATATTAATAATTCTTACTTCTCCTTCTACTCTCACTGATTGTTGTGCAGCAAGCATCTTGGTCTTTTGAATATCTGTAGTAAACTCACAACAGGAAGTTATTTGATTAAGCCCAGTAACCTTGCCGCTGAAACTGGCACTATCAGCAGTAAACTTACTTGGTATTTGATTATTAATTGCAATTGCTTGTTTGATTAAACTGTTTATTGTTTCGCTTATTTGAGCATCACTAACATTTGAGTCTGCTAATAAGGAATTATAGCTTTGTTTTATAGCAGTTAAGTTAGATTCTAAATTTGATAATAAAGCATTAATTTTCAACAAGTTAGCTGTATCTTTAATTTGTGCTGAACTTGAATCTAATTTGCTTTTAAACAAATTAATTGACGTTAAGGTATTGTTTACTATAGAATTTATATTCATGTTGCCGCCATTTTGTACATTAATAATTACTCTGTCTATTCCATAAACACCATCAGAATCTGTAACTTTCAAAGTTACAGTATAATTTCCACTTTGTAAGTAAATATGTTTTGTGTTTGTCCCGTTGCCAATATTATCATCACCAAAATCCCAAATATAAGAAACCAATTTTTTACCACTTTCTGCCTTGCTGGTACTTGCATCAAAATTCACTTCTTCATTAATTCCTGGATTAAAAGGACCATATCTAATAAAAGCGCTAGGTGAACGTACTACTTCAAAGTTAATTTTCTTGCTTTCAAGTCCGTTAAACTTAGCATAAATTGTACTCTTACCAAGAGAAGAAGGAGAAATCACATCATCTAATTTGTTTAAATCAACACGTATCTTGCCATCATATTTCACTGATTCAGGTATAAATATAAGGGACTTAAAACTTTTTTCTTCTCTTCTTATTTGATAAGAGTATTTCAAGCTTAAATCGCTTAATTCTAAACTACCAGTACTAGATACACTAATATTTAGAGGAATTAATAAACATTCATTATCACATCCTTCTTTATGAATATAATCATATATATATTGAACAGGAACATTAATACTTGTTTTTTGGGTTAATGCTGTATCATATGTCCTGTAATCATCATATACATAAAAATTAGCATCTCCTAAAGCCTCGCCGTTTGCATATGCACTAGAAGGCTTGTCATTGTCTGTTTTTATATAAAAGTAAGTAACACTTGGATCTTCAGCTGTAGGATATAAGCAAACATACTGCTTGGTTGGTTGATTTATTATTTTATTTATAATGCATTTAGTTTCACTAAAGTCATTGCTTGGATATAAAGTACAACATGGAGTTCTTGGATCACTACAACTTTGTGGGTTTACTAAGTCGCTCATTTCATCAAGCATAGTCACATTTATATTAATATTATTAGGAGTAGCAGAATTTCTTTTTACCAAAGCTTTTATATTGTATTCATTGGAGTCTTTCACGTCTATAAACTGGCAAAAAAAATCACCGCCACTTATATCTGCTGTCCCATCAGGTGTTCCAACTAAATAATCCTTATTTAATGCATTCCAGCTGCTTGGGCTTCCCCTATATTTATAGAGTATTTGATCAGCTAGTAAAATCACTAAATCTTTAGGGTTATTGTTTTTAGGAGTTATATTAAAAGATAAATATTCTCCTATCAAATTAAATTGATTTATGTCTCTTGGGCTTTGTCCTCTTAAGTCTATGCCTGACTCAACTTTCGATCCTCCTGAAGTGAACTTTATAGTAATATTTTCAGAACCGCTGCTTGTTGTGTTATACTTTGCTGCTAATACACTTCCAACAACGCCAGACAAATTAAGCAATTTCTTTAACACAACGTCTGTTTTTACACTGCCTACAAAAAAACCCATAGGTGTGTCTGTTGATTTATAGCCTGAAAACTCAAAATCAACAAAACCATCAAAAGGAACCCTAGGTCCTATTTTTACAGTTGTTAAATTTAAACTAATGCTGTCAGAAGCATAAACAAGATTGCTGAGTAATAATACAAATGTAAAAACAAGCAAACCCCTTTTAATTATTTTCATTAATCATTTTATATCATAACTGCTTTAAAAGTTTTCCCTTTTTCATGCCAACAACCTGTAATTTGGCATTTTTAAAATTTTCTTTGTAGCCAAATATTTCATAAAGAAAAATACCTAAAGCACTAACCTCAGAAATAGGCTGGTTGGTAACACTAAAATTAAAATCAGCAATGTTATAAAAATCATATTCAACCTTTTCTCCGCCAACAATAATTAATAAATTTCTATTTTTAATATTGTTTTTAGAAGATATAAAATCCTTGCCATACATTGTTAGATGTGCTATCAAGAAACCCTGCTTTTTCTTTTGTTCCAATAACGATTTTGGGTCTTCTAAATATTCAATTTCAAAAGGCCCGCCAAATTTTTCAGTTATTTTATTTATGCTTTTTTCCATGTTGTTGTCTTTTTGTCCACTATAATATATTTTTGAAGAACATAAAGCTCTTGCAGTAAGTGCAACATGGGTGCTTACTCTTGCATCTCTTCCAATCCTATGATTTAATCTTAGAACTTCTATTACCATTTACTTGTCCATTTATTATCTTTCTGCAATTTTTACTTCTACAGCTATATTTAATTTTCCTATGATAACATTATCAGTTATAATCATGAAAATCAACTTTCTTGGAAAATTATATAATTTTTATAATTAAATATAATTGTATATTTTTTCTTATTTCTAATTTCAAGTAATTTCTTAAATTCATTTTTTTAAAATATCAATAACTTCTTCCTCTATTTCGTCAACACTTCTGTCTCCTTCTATAATTACTGCTCTGTTTTTATAGTATTTCAGCAAAGGTTGAGTCTGCTCCCTGTAAACCTTGAATCTTTCTTTTATTGTATCAGGAGTGTCATCACTTCTTCCTTCAAGCTTAGCCCTTTTTAATAATCTTGCCTTCAAAACATGAAAAGGCACATCTAAAACAATAACAAAATCTGGAGGATTATAATTATCTAAGAACCTTGCCTGTTCCAGAGTTCTAGGATATCCATCTAATATATATTTATTTTTAGGTATGATTCTTTTTATAATGTAATTAAGATCTATAGGTGCTAATTCACCCTTTTCTATAAATTTCTTGATTTTCTTACCAACACTGCTGTTTTTTTCTATTTCTTCTCTTAATATATCACCAGTAGAGATATGTTTAATTCTAAGGTCTTTTGCCATTAATTTTGCCTGTGTGCCTTTGCCAGATCCAGGCGGACCAAAAATAATAATTTTCATCTTAATTTTTTAACCATTCTGTATTTTGCTATTTTAAAACCCCATTTTTTATATAAATTAACTGCAGGGTTTTTCACATTAACATCCAAATCAGCTTGTTTATATTTTCTTTTTTGAACTTCTTTTAAAAATATATTTTTCATCTTGGTTGCGATGCTCAAATTTCTAAATTTCTTTAAGACAAATAAGTCTGCAATATAACCCCTTTTATATTTATCATAAAAAATACCTTCAATATAACCTGTAATTTTTCCATTAAATTCAGCAACTACAAAATAATTCTTTAGTTTATCACAAAATTCATCTTTTATCTGTCTCTTCGAGAACTTAAAGAATATTTCACATATACTTATTTTTTTATATTCTTTTTCAAATATCTTATATAATCCATAATACTCTTCAAAATCAGTTATATTTCCCTTTCTAAAAATTAAAGACCTACCCAAAGTAGCCCTCTTCTTCGTCTTTTGTTTCTTCTTTCCAGACATCTTTCATTTTTTCAATAATAACAAGCAGTTCTTTTTTAAAATCTTGCCATTGTTTATTGACTTCTATTATATATTTAACATCTTCTTCATCAGAGCCACATTCAACGTCTAAAAGAAGAGAATTTCTTTCAATAATCATTAATTTTTTGTGTAATAAAACTAATTTTGTTTTTTCTTGTTCATTAAAAAAGCCGGCTTCATAGCCACTTATTGCGCTCTGTAAACTTGGATAAAGTATGTTCTCTATGATTCTGCAGAAAAATATAACCTTATCATTTATTTTTCTTCTTATGCTTCTAATTATAAAACTATTTTTATCAATTAAAGATATTTCAAAATCTTTATTTACTAAGTCAAAATTTGGAAGATATTTAAATTTTTTTCTGAGTTTTATATATTCTGTTTCAATATCAAAATTTTCTTTTGCCATTAAAAAAGCAATGAGTTATCAACATTTAAATTTTTTGTATATTTTTACTACGGCTTAGGAAAATGATTATAAAGCCCTGGGGGAGATTTGGACTCCCGATCTCTTCCTATTTGGCTTAAATACCAAGGAATTTAGCAAACTTTCGTTTTGTGCTATACCAGGCTAAGCCACCAGGGCAATAGAAATCAAAAATTTATTCTATTTTTAAAAGTTGTCGTTTTAAGATTAATCATAAGGATACAATTCATCTATATCTTCTTCAGCTATTTTTACTTTAGCTAAGATCTTATTTGCTCCTAATCTTATTTTTGTTTTGTCTTCAACTAAACCGCCAAATAATAAAATTAAAGGAACTAACATTACAAAAATAATCCAAGACCTTAAATTAGATAAAACTACGTCCACTCTTCTCGGAATTTTTACTAATGATTCCACATTTAAATCAATGTCTAATTCAGGAACAAGGACACCATCTTTTAAAACCATCTTAGGTTTCAATCTTGCAGTATTTCTTCCTTCATTAATATGAATTGTTCCACCTCTAACTCCAATAGTTACTGCTCCTGGCTTTGGAACTTCTTCTGGCTTCTCTTCTGGTGGAGAAGGTTTTTCTTTTCCGCCTCCCCCACCGCCACCTCCACCACTTGCTCTTTCTTGGCTCCCAGTACTAGGAACGTCAACAAATCTTACAACACCAAAACTACTAAAACTCGTTATCGGACCATAATTAATCCTGCCATTTAATAAGTCTATATTAGATCTTCCTAAACTAGACCATCCAGAAGAACCATATCTGGCAATTCTAATTTGGCTTAAAAGTGCACCTAAACCATTAGCTTTACTAGCATTATAAAACAACGTTAAATTTATACTTCCAGATTCGCTATTATTTGTAATATTAACAATATTAGAAAGGTTAGTTAATATATTACAACTGCTAAATCCACTAGATGCACAACCACTTTCCTGCACACCAGTGTTATTTAAGTCTAATGCTTTTATTGCAATATTAGTAGCACTGTCTATAATATATACACCATAATCAGTAACTATACCATTCATTCCAGAATCATAAACATATCCTCCTTCAGTAATGTTAAAGTCAGGAGTAGTATTATTTGATTGGCTTATATTTATAGTTTCTCTTAGGTAAGCTGTAGCATTATATATTAAAATTTGTGATATAGAATTATTTCTTAAAAACAAATTTGATATTGTGATATTATTAGTATTAAGGACAACAAGACCTTTGCTATTATTTGTAATGTTATTTACACTCAAAACATTATTAGGCCCAGATACAACAATTCCGCCACGGTCAATGTTAAGACTGCCTAATAAATTATTGGTAGAAATATAATTATATCTAATGTTATTATTTTGTGAATTGCCTTGAATACGTAGTCCACTAAAATTATTAATAAAAATATTGTTGCCTGTTATATTATTATTATCTGAAAATCCTGATAAATCAATACCATTTGAATTATTAAACATACTATTATTAATTAATTGATTATTTGATGAGTTATCAAGTACAACACCACCTTCTCTATTGTTTAGAATAGTATTCAATGACATATTATTTTCAGATCCAAAAATAAGATATAAGCCTCTACTATCATTATTCAAGATATTCAAATTTACTAAAGTATTATTACTATAATTTAAAACAACACTTCCATTGTTAAAATTAAAAGTATTATTTGTAATATTATTATAATACGAATTAACTATATAAGTTCCTTTGTTATTATTAAATCTTATGGTATTAAAGCTAACATTAGTATAGTTACTAAAGTTAAGATAGATGCCATAAGTATTATTCTCAATAAAAGAATTGCTGTATATATGATTAATAAAATTAACACCAGTAATATAAATTCCAGAAGCAAGCCCATTAGTATGATTTGTTATTGTATTGCTGAATATCCTGTTGCTATTAGGTGTTTCATTAATGTAAATACCACTTAAACCATTAGTTCCAAAAAAGTTTCCGCTAATATTATTAAAAGAAGAATTCCTTGATATTAACAAACCATAAACAGTATTATTTATCAGACTGTTGTTAAATATGCTATTGTTGCTAGAACCCAATTCAATACCATAGCCAACATTATCTTTAATTGTATTATTCGTAATGTTATTAAAGTCTGAAGTAGGATCAACAAAAACACCAGTATTCAAATTGTTATTTATAATATTAAATCCTAAAATATTAATTTCGCTATTGCTATCAAACTTAATGCCATGTCTTATTTGATTATTTATACTATTACTGCTAATATTATTATAATAAGCAGATTTTAACTCAAATCCATCTATACTACTTAATCTTATAGTATTATTTGTTATATTAGTATAGTTACTAAAGTTAAGATAAATACCATAAGTATTATTCTCAATTAATGGATTGTTATAAATATAATTAATATCATTAACAAGATTCAGAATTACACCGCTGCCTTCTAAGGTTGAATTTAAATGATTATATATACTGTTAGAATAAATTCTATTTCTGCTTGATGTAAAATTTAAAACAATACCATAAACAGTATTATTGTATATCCTATTGTTACTTATGTTATTATCAGAAGAATTAAGTAATCTTATCCCTCCAATATTATTGAATCTTATGGTGTTATTAGTAATATTAGTATAATTACTATGATTCAAATTAATACCATAAGTATTATTCTCAATAAAGTAATTATTATAAATATGATTAATACCATTAACAGTATTTACATCTATAGCCCTTCCACGTCCCCTATCCAAATGTTTGTATATTGTATTATTAAATAAGATATTTCCAGAAGCTCCTTCCCTAAGAGCAACCCCTATGTCTGTATTATTATAAATTGTATTTGAGTTTATATTATTAAATTTAGAATTTGATACTAATGATATCCCATTTGCTTGATTTTCAGATACGTTATTGAAACTTATAGTATTGTTTTCAGAGTAATCTAGTCTTAAACCATTAAAAGTATTACTATAAATTGAATTATTAGATATTACATTGCTTTTTGAAACATTAATAAGTATTCCTCTTCCAGTGTTGCTGAATATCTTGTTTGAAACCAAAGTATTATTATATGAAGTTGAAGCAATATTAACTCCAAAGTTATTTGAGCTTATATTGTTAGAAGTTAAATTATTAAATGTTGAATTTTCTATACGTACACCGTCATTAGTATTGGAACTTATCACATTATTTGTTATATTAGTATAGTTGCTAAAGTTAAGATAGATACCATAAGTATTACTATTTATTAATAAATTATTATATATATTACTTATATTATTAACACCATTTATGTAAACTCCGCTGGCTAAACCTTTAGTGTTATTGCGTATTTCATTAAAATATACTTTAATTTCAGCTGATCCAGTTGTTATAAAAACCCCAGCTTCAGAATTATTATAAATAGTATTATTATAAATGTTATTGCTCTGCGAATTTAAAGTATAAATACCATAGCTGCTATTACTAATATTAAGCCCATAAATGTTACTGTTATTGCTTTTTAAGTACACTGCACCAAGACTAGAACTACCAGAAGAACCGAAAATAGTTAAATTTGTTATATTAATACCGTTTGCGTCAGTTATATTTAAGGCAGGCAGGGAACTATTAGTTGCATTTAATAAAACACCAGATTGGTTTCCATAAATATTCATAGATTTATTTAACAAAACGTTTTCATTAAAAGGTGTAGTTGAATAACAACTAAGTATGGTGCCACCAGCGCTTGAATTATCTATGGCCCACTGAAGTCGTGTAAATGCTTCTTCACTAGAACTATCACAAAAGGTCCCATCTGCACTTGCAGATACATTGGTTAAACCAAAGCTGACAACAGCAAGCGGTCCTAAATTAGTTATTGACTTTAATGTAACAAATTTTGTAGTTGTATCAATACCTGTTCTCCTCAGGTTACTCCAGCCGCTGAAGGAAAAATTATACATTCCAATATTTATATTTGTCTTTCTTCTACTATCATTATAATTTATTATTGTTAAGTCTAGTGTGCCTAAACCGCTGGTATTTGTAACATTTATAACGTTCGAAAAGTTTGTTATAATCCTGCAGTTAATATCTGAAGAATTTGCGCACCCATTAAGAGTTGCTCCAGAAGCGCCTAAAGTTAACGCTTTTACAGTTATGTTTGTAGCATTATTTATCATATAACTGCCATAATCTGTAGTTATATTGCTTAAACTATTATTGTATAAAAAACTGCCAAAACTGATATTCAGATCTAAGGAAGAATTTGATGTTCTTGATATATTTATTACGCCAGAGATATTTACTATGGAATTTATAGCACGAATTTGCGCTAAAGTGTTGTTCACAAAAATACTGCGGTTAACAATAATATCAGTAACATTTACAAACAAAAGGCCTTCTACTGTATTATTTACTAAAATATTATCTTCTAAATTATTTCTGTCAGATGAATTTACTAATATTCCGGTAGCGCTATTGATTACTGTATTATTTGTAATATTAACATGCTTTGATGCTAATTCTAATACAATTCCATAGCTAGAAGCATCGTAAACAGTATTATTAAAAATACTTGTATTTGTAATTGATGATAAATAAATTCCATTTTGCTGGGCACTCCCAATAAATGTATTATTATATAAAGTAATATTATAAGAATTAGAGTCTAACAAGAATCCATATATTGTGTTATTTGTTACAGTATTATTTATTATGGTAGCATTAGATGAGTTGGATAAACGCAAGCCAGAATTAGAATTATTAATTAATGTATTGTAATAAACCCCAACAAGCATGCTGTTATTTATAAAAATGCCGTCTAAACTATTAAACCTAATTACATTGTTTGTAATATTTACAAACCTGCTGTAATTTATATAAATTCCATAAGTATTGTTTTCAATAGCAGGATTATCATAAATTTTATTTGTAAATGCAATTGAATCTACAAGATTCTGCTGTAAGAATATGCCGGCTGCATTTGTTCCTCTATGTCCATGAATAGTGTTATTGAAAATAAGATTTGTATCAGCACTAGTAGTAGTTAAATAAATTCCTGCTAAAGAATTATTGTAAATCATATTATAGGAAACATTATGGCCATTAGCAGAACTTCCTAAATTTATTCCATATCTTGTATTATTCGCAATTGTATTATTTACAATCACATTATTATCATTAGAAGCTATAGTAAATCCATCTGTATTATTATGAATTAAATTACCACTGTAATTATTATTGTCTGCCAGTATAAAAAAACCATTAGTACTATTTGCAATTAAATTACCTGTAAAATTATTATTTTGCGTATTGCTTATAACTTCAAAGCCATACCTAAAACAAAAAACAACATTTAAATCAAGAGTGTTGTTTCCTCCACCACTTAAAGTAACGCAGTCACCAAAGCCTCGTACAAGATTACTTCTGAAAATACTATTATATGCAGTAGTAATATACAAACCAGATGTTTGTGTTCCAGTGTATCTATTAGTGATATTATTATTTGTTAAATTAGTATTGTTTGTAAAATTTAAGTAGATACCATATGTATTATTTGCAATCAATGGGTTATTGTAAATATGATTTGTTCCATTAATAAGACTCAAGTAAATACCTGCAGCCAAACCTGCAGTATGATAAGCAACAGTATTATTCTCAAAAAGTCTGTTATTATTAACTGGCCCTTCTTTGCTTGCATCCATATAAATTCCAGCTTGTCCATTGCCTGAAATATTGTTTCTTGAGAAATTATTCAGGCTTCCAGAAACAAAATAAAATCCATAAAACCCATTCTCTGTTATATTGCTTGTACGAAATTTATTGTTATCAGAATTATTTGTGACATAAATTCCATAATAAGAGTTATTTGAAATCCAGCTAAATTCTATTTCCATAAAAGTAGTATTCTGGTAAAGAATACCATATAAACCATTATGGCTGATGTTGTTGTTTGGTTTAAATGCACCATTGGTACAAAAATAACAATGTAAACCTATCTGAGTATTCTCGCTAAGATTATTTTCTGATACTCTTGAATTATTAGTTGTATTAAAATAGACAGCTATGCTATTTGATTTAATATTACTATATGAAACATTTGTAAAGTTTGCATTATTATCTGAAACGCCATAAGTGTTGTTTGTTATGCTATTGCTGTATAAAAAAGTTATATTGTTAATCAGTTCTAAATAAATTCCAGAAGCAAGCCCATTGGTATGATTATATATTGTATTGCTAAAAACACTGTTATTGTTTGATATTTCTCTAATAAATATTCCTGATTGACTATTATTAAATATAAGATTATTGCTTAAATTATTAAATGAGCTAAAATTTAAGAAAATACCATAAGCATTGTTGCTAATGTTGTTGCCATTAAGTAGATTAGCTGTTGCATTTCTTAATGGGTTTACACCTCCAAAAGGTATTGTATGATCTAAAAGAAATCCTTCTCTATTGCCAATAGCAATATTATTGCTTAAATTATTGTCCTGTGCTTGAATTGAAAAACCAGAATTTGTTATATTAGAAGCGCGACTGCTATCAATAGTATTATTTGTTCCATTGCCGTCAATATTAAAACCAGATCTTGTGTTATTAATAGAAGTTATATTTCTGATTATTACATTAGTAGCGTTATGGATTGTTATGCCATGGTAGCTAGCATTGATTGTACCGTTGGCGACAATTGTTCCAAAAGCTGTAGGGGCAATATATATAGCCGCCTCGCCATTTTTGCTTGAATTGCTTATAGAGAAGCCAGCCAAATCAAAAATAATTCCTGTAGAAGTAATATTTATGCATGCAACACCAGTAGAAGACACTAAACTGGTGTTTAATGTGTATGTTCCAGCACTGCTTAATACTCCACAAGAGTCCACACCAACAGTATAAACAAGAGGTAAAGTTAATAGAAAAATAACTATAAAAATTAATCCTCTTTTCATGTTATAAAGTCTGTTTAAGAACTTTAAAAACATTACTGTGAAGAAATATAAGTGCGGGGGACAGGATTTTCTCATAAGTCTAGGAGTTGATAATAACCTAGGTTCTTATATTTGAACCTGCGTAGGCCTTAGCCACAGGATATCTTATTGCCTGATCTTAAGTTTAGCAAAGCTTCTCTAGCTTACCTGCCCATATAGTCCTTCTTACGAAGATTGACCAGGCTCTGGCACCCCCGCTTAAAATAAAAGAATCAGATATTATTTTATAAAGTTTTGGATTTGTTCTTAGTACTGTTCAAATAAAAATCATCCAAAATATTTAAAAAAACCAACGAAATATTGAATTTATGTCTTTGCCATTAATCCAAGAAACAGTTCAAGAATTTAAAGTTCCTAATATAAAATATGAAGAAAATATAGATATTTCTACTTATCAAGGCTATAAGAAAAAACTAGAAAAACAAGGATATAGATTTATTGGCGAACATTCTGCAGTTAAAATATGTGAGTGGACTGCTAAAAGCCTTAAAAATCAAGGTCATTGTTACAAGCAGAAATTCTACGGCATAAGAAGCCACAGATGCGGTCAACTAAGTGTTGCAGTTAATTTTTGTGATAAGTCTTGCACATACTGCTGGAGGGAAAGAAATAATTTTCCATTTACAAAAATTGATAATCCTAAAGAATTATTAGCAAAAATACCAGAGCACCAATTCAAATTGCTTAGTGGTTATGGTGGAAACCAAGATATCAATAAAGATAAATGGAATCAAATAAAGGAAATAAGTCATTTTGCCATAAGTCTTACAGGTGAGAACTTATACTATCCAAAAATAAATGAGTTAATTAGAGAAATTAAGACACAAGGCAAAACGAGTTTTGTTGTTACTCATGGTGGATTTCCAGAAGCAATGGAAAAATTAGAGCCACCAACCCAGCTTTATTTAAGTATGGATACTGTGGATGAAGAAAATTTCAAAGAAATACAAAGACCAATTCATAAAGATGCCTGGAATAGGTGGTTAAAAAGCTTAGATGCTTTGAGGAATATTAGAAATAAGACAAGGACAGTAATTAGATATACATTAATCAAAGGACTTAATGACGTTAATCATAAAAATATAGCAGACCTATTTGAAAGAGGAGATCCTCATTTTATAGAAATTAAAAGTTATATACATGTTGGTGCTAGCAGGGAAAATCTACAAAGAAAAAATATGTCAACAATAGAAGAAGTTAGGGACTTTGCTAAAGAAATTGAAAAGCGCTGCAGCTATAAAATAATAGATGAACATATTCCATCTAGAGTTGTTCTAATGGCAAAAGAAGACTATCCTTGGAGAATTATAAAATTTGATGATTAAAGTAAATTTTCATTTCAAAACATCAATATCATGTGCATGACTTTCTTTTAGACCAGCAGATGTAATTTTAACAAACTCTGCATTTTTCCAAAGTTCATTCATATTATGTGCTCCACAGTAGCTCATTCCACTTTTTAATCCGCCAACCAACTGATAAAGAACTTCCGAAACATTACCCTTGTAAGGGACAGTTCCTTCAACACCTTCAGGAACAACATCGCTTAAATCATCATTTCCATTTTCTCTTTGTTTTCTAGACATTACAGATCCAAACCCAGCGCTGCCCCTATAAATTTTAAATTTTCTTCCCCCTCTTATGATTGTTTGTCCCGGACTCTCTTCTGTTCCTCCAAGTAAATTTCCAAGCATAACGCTAGAAGCGCCAGCAGCTAATGCTTTAGTTATGTCTCCAGATTGTTTTATTCCACCGTCAGCAATAACAGGAATTCCAAATTCATTGGCAACTTTTACACAGTCTAAAACAGCACTAAATTGCGGAACTCCTGCGCCAGTTACAATTCTAGTTACACAAATGCTACCACCACCAACACCTGTCTTGATAGCATCAGCACCAGCATTAATTAAATCCAAAGTTCCCTCTGCAGTTGCAACATTACCAGCAATTATTTGAACATCATCAAATTTATCTCTTAATGCTTTTATTGTGTCAACTACAAATTGTGAATGACCATGAGCAATATCTATACATAAAACATCACACTCTGCATTTATCAAAGCCTCTGCCCTTTCCAAATAATCACCCTTTATTCCTATCGCACCCCCAACCAATAATCGTCCTTTTTTGTCTTTTGAAGCTAAAGGATGCATATCTTTTTTCATTATATCTTTTGCAGTAATTAAGCCTTTAAGCAAACCATTTTTATCAACTAAAGGAAGTTTTTCTACTTTATATTCTTTAAATAACTTCTTGGCTGCTTCAATGTTAATATTAGGTACGGAAGTAATAGATTCATCTTTTGGAGTCATAATTTCAGAAATTGGTTTTAATAAATTATCTTCAAACATTAGGTCTCTATGAGTTAATATTCCAACGTACCTTCCAACGTTGTCAGTAATTAGAATTCCAGTTATATTTTTATTTTCCATTAAAACTTTAGCATCCTTTATTATATGTTCAGGAGTTAATGTATAGGGTTTTTCTATTAAAATACCTTCAGACCTTTTTACCTTTAAGATTTCATTTGTCTGATCTTCAATTGTCATAAATCTGTGGATAATCCCGATACCGCCGTGTCTTGCCATTGAAATAGCCATAGAGGATTCTGTTACAGTATCCATATTTGCACTCACAATTGGAAGATTTATCATTATTTTTTTCGTCAAATTTGTAGAGATATCTACTTGTTTCCTTGAGTTTATATTTGAAAATCTAGGTACTAAAAGAACGTCGTCATAAGATAATGCTTCTCTAATTTCTTCAGCCACTTTTTACCCTAGCAACAACCAAAGTTTATATTTTTAAGTATTATTGTAATTCAAAAGTATAAATAAAATATATGAAGTAAGCAATCATTCAAAAATTATCTAACAATGTTTGTTTGTTTCCATTCAATAAAGATTCGAAATCAGTATTAAAAAAAACCAAAATAGAATTAGCTATGGGTTTAATTTGTTTTTCTATGTAATGTTTATAATCAATTTTATGTTTAATATGCTCAAATGGTTCTGGTCCATCTTCTGTCATTACATATCTTATAATATTGGATTCCAATTTAATTCCAGCACCAATAAGTTTTTTAGCTGCCTTTTTATGGGGTGTCTCGACAGCATAATCTTCTATTCCTTTCCTCATAGTTTTTTTATAAACCAACAAATCGTTGTATTTTCCATTGTTTAAATCATCGACAAATTTCTTAGTATAATTTATAACCTCTTTATTATGAAAGACTCTATCTAATAATTCTTGCTGATATTTTTTTGCTAAATTAGTCCAATCACCCCTCACAACTTCGAGGCCGGTAAATTGAATTTCTTCTTTTCCATTTTTTATAACCAAACCAGCATATCTTTTTTTAGCACCAACATCAGATTTTCTTAGTTTAGGCATTAAACATTTAACAAAACACTTTTCATAGCTTAATTCTAAAAAACTTTCCCTATTGTAATTATTTTTAATAAATTTTTTGTAAAATTCGTTTATATATTTTGCAATATTTTTTCCAATATTTTCTGCTTCTTCTAAATCTTTAGCCTTTGAAATTACAAATGAGCTATCGGTGTCCCCATAGGCAATGTCATAGCCTAATTTTTTGATTTCTTCATGCGTAATCTTCAAAATATCCTGTCCAAAATAAGTTATTGCATTTGTCATATTTATATCAAAGAACCTACAAGAAGGATTGGCTAAAACTCCAAAAAAACTATTCATCAGAATTTTAATGGCATACTTTGTCAATTCATCTTTTTCTTTTCTAGCTTTCTCTCTCTCATGGTATAATTTCGTTAAAATTTCAGGCAGAACACCATCTTCATTTCTAAAACAAGCGCCATTAGGTGCTTTAATTAGGTTTTTGCCTTTACAATCTGAAACATAACTATATGGATCTATGTTAAATGTTCTCATCATGCTTGGGTATAGGCTCTTAAAATCCAAAATTAAAATATAGTTATAAATTCCAGGAAGACTTTCTCTTACATAACCACCTTTAATTCCTTCTTCCTTAACAACAAAATTTCCGCTTGGCGCAACTATATTTCTTTTATTAAGTTCTCTTAAATACAATGAATCAAAAGATGCAATTGAAGCATTAACTCTGTCTAAAGGCATTCCTGTTAATAAACTTCTTAAAATACTTAATTCAAGAACTTTTGTTTTACCTAATATCTTAATGACTAATTCAGCATCTTTTAAATTATAATCCACTAATTTCTTCTTATTATTCTTAAACAATTCATCAATTTCTTTATACTTATCAGGACCTTGTGCCTCTATTAATTTTCCTTCTCCAAGAATAGATTTTGATACAGTGTCTAGTTTGTAGTCATCAACTTTTATAAAAGAAACCCTGAGTAAATTCAGCCCATCCAAAACTTGTCTTCCAGATATGTCTGCTTTGCTTTCTCTAAAGAAATTCTCCTCAAGTCTTATTTTGCATTTACTAGGTTCTCTTCCAATATCAAAGCCAATTTTTAATTTTTTGCATTTTTTGCTTAAATATGCCAAATCAAAGTCTATAACATTCCAGCCAGTAATAATATCAGGATCTAGGATTAAAATCTCATCTATAAATTTTTCAATAACTTCTTTTTCACCATTGCATGAAACCGCGCCTTCAACATTTTCTTTTGAGTTAATAAAAACTTTTTTTATATTTCCGCAAACTAGTCCAATACAATAAAGCAGGTCATTTTCTGTTCCATTGCCGCTTTCTATATCAAAAGATAAGACCTTTAAGTTTGGTTTGTAGTCAAAGCATGCTTTAATTTCAGGTTCTTTGTAAACCCTATCTATTCTGTCGCCAATAATATAATCTCCTTCAATTTCAAAGCTTCCTTGTATGCTTTTATCCATCATAAAACGATAAGCAAATCTCACGTCAGCTTCATAGCACGCTATTTGGTTCTCTTCAAATTTTCTTCTTAGTTTTGGAACGTCTTCAGGAATATCAAGAATTATTTTTACAACTTCTTCATTTTTAAAATTCCTAAAGCCGGTTTTTAAATAATCAAACTTTTGATTTAATGCCTGTGCAAATTCCAAGTCTTCTTTTTTTATATAAAAATAAGGTCTGAAGTAATTTATAGTAAGAAAGCTCTCTCCATTATCAAGCTTTCCAAATAAATAGACATAAGCCCTATTTTCTATTATTTTATATGTAGGATAAATTACAAAACATTTCATAAGATAAAAATATAATGAAGATATTTAAAATTAGCTAAATTAAAACTACCCTTTCTAATTTTTTACCGATTTGTGATTTCATTAATTTACCTATAAAAATTGGTTTATCTGGGGTTGTCTCAGCTATGTAATAAGTGCTTCCTCTATAATTTACAAGACCATCGAGATGTAAGCCTGCAGGTGCACCGGCTACTTGATTCGATATGAAATCTAAATTGACTCCAACATTAACATGGTTTGGAAAATATAAAAAAGCAGATCTTATCCCAATATAGCTTAATAATGTAGAATACAAAACAGATGTGTCTTTACAGTCACCCTTGCCTTCACATAAAGTTTGCTGTGGAGTTCTTACAAAATCTAAATCATCATTTCTTAATGTAGCTTCTACTTTTTCTTCATCATATTTTATTCCTGTTTGAACAAAACATAAAAGGGCCTGGGCTTTATTTTGATCAGTTTTATATCTACCAGTTAATTTTCCAACAAAATCATCTAATAATTTATCTCTTCTAACTAGATACTTTCTTAAATCAAACTCTACGGTTTGATAAACTTGAACTACGCCTGTTGATTTGTCTATTTGTTGTCTTTCAGATGGCTCTGTCCTGAGTCTCTAGAACAATACCTAACAAGTTATGGCAGATTAGTCTGCCATATATTTCAGCCTTTATTGTTTTAGCACTTTTAGAGCTTATGCTATGTCCATATTTTCTTTTTAT